>Ga0315273_10009700_pt1 | contig 12238 bp, 9 predicted proteins | sample YL17G02_0_MG_FD_205753 | JGI IMG/M metagenome (GOLD analysis project Ga0315273, IMG submission 205753) | Sediment microbial communities from Yellowstone Lake, YNP, Wyoming, USA - YL17G02_0 | ecosystem: Environmental > Aquatic > Freshwater > Lake > Sediment | place: USA: Wyoming | collected... | reverse complement strand
GTAGACTACTACACATCGACAGTCACCGTCACAGAGAAGACGCCACCCTCCAAAGACCCCGAGCTATGCAGCCCAACGGCAGCGGGCAACGCTACACAGACTCAAAGGCAAGCCGGCGGGCAAGACAGGCAATCCCAAAGGCCCCGCGTTGCAGGCGGGGGTGCCTTTCCGGGGACTCAGGCAGTTGTCGGACGGCCCGGGCGTTGAAGTCTGGACTATGCGGGAGGGCGCTGTGACCCCTGCTCGCCCTCAAGCAGGCGGATCACGGTGGTCTTGAGGGGCGGCAGATCCAGTTTCGCCGTATTCCACACCCGGCGCAGATCCACGCTGAAGTAGTCATGGATCAATTTGTCTCTCATGCCGGCAATGTCCTGCCAGGGCGTGTCAGGATTGCCGCCACGGACTTCAGATGAGACCTTCTTGGTGGCCTCGCCGATGATCTCGAGCTGACGCACGACCGCGTCTTGGGTTCGGGTGTCTGCCAGGAAGGCGGATTCGTCTAACCCCAGAAGGTAGGACTCCACCTTGAGGATTGCATCCAGGACATGCTGGAGGTAGGCGGTATCAGTGCGCCTCATAGAGCACAAGTAAGTCGTCGGTGATGCGATCGCGGATGTGCGGGCTGATGGAATCCTCCGTGAGGAGGTCCACTGGCTTCCCAAGCGCGGAAGACAGCTCCCTTTCGATGCGGACCATGTCAAGCAGTGTGGCGTCCGCCGGAAGATCAGCGATCAGGTCAATGTCGCTACTGGGAGTAGCCTCCCCCCTCGCGGTGGAGCCGAATAGCGCAAGGCGCGAGATGCCATTTGCCTTGCAGATACGCTCAACCTTGCGCGGGTCGATACTTGCGCTGCTCATAGGATCACCTTGCGATGATTATACGCCCAGAAGAGTGCAGAGCACTGTGTCGAATGCTGGCGGCCGGAGCCGCCCAGCTCACGAGTATTCGGCGGGGGAGGGTGGGATGAGAACTCGCCTTCGGCAGTGGGGCAAGAGCATGGGGGTCTGCATCCCTAGGACCTTGGCTGCGGAAGTTGGACTGCGGGACGATTCGCCGATTGAGCTCAGGCTTGACGGAGCCACGATCGTCATCGAGCCATGCGTCCACTTGCCCAGGCTTGGCGACCTCCTGGAGGGTATCCGCCCAGACAACGTGCATCGCGAGGTCAACACCGGTCCGGCTGCAGGCGATGAGGCCTCGTAGACCATGGCCGCGTTTCCCGAGCGAGGTGACGTAGTCTGGATTTCAACAACCCCCCCCCACGCGGGCCATGAACAGGCCGGGAGACGGCCGATGCTGGTCTTGTCGCCGGCCGCCCACAACGCCAAGGTGGGCCTGGCGATCCTGTGCCCCATCACCAGCCAGGTGAAGGGCTATCCGTTCGAGGTCCTTCTCCCTGCCGGAATTCCGGTCGAGGGCGTCGTCCTTTCCGATCAAGCGAAGAACCTCGATTGGAGGGCGCGGCGCGCCGATTCGCCTGTCGCCTGCCTCCGGATACCATCCGGCAGGTGTTGCTCAAGCCGGGGACGCTGCTTCCTCCATGGACCCTCAGGCGACCGCCTGACAGCCGTCTACCGAACGTGGAACACCGCATCCCGGCCGTTCCCGGAACAGCCTGCGCAATCCCCGGGGCAATGGTGCCTCGGCCTCCGCCTTGCTCCAAGCCGAGGGCGAGGGTCGGGGGATGACCGGCTTCGCGAGAGCGATGGGGCGGTCAGACGACCGAGGTGATTTCTGGGGGCGGGCCTTGGCCGAGTTGGTTGCCGGGCAGGTTGGCCGCCAGCAGGTTGATCAGGGCGTGTGGCTCTCCTGCCCGTGCCAGGCGTTCGATCTCGGCCAGGACAGACGCGAGGGCATTTCCCGAAAGCGCTTGAGCTTCCGCCACGCGGACCACATCCGGGTGGGTGGTCGTGGCGTACTCCATGCCCTCGTCCCACAGCGCTTCTTCGAGCTTCTCGCCCGGGCGGATGCCGGTGAACTGGATCTCGATCTCCTTGCCCGGCTCCAGCCCCGACAGGCGGATCAGGTCCTCAGCCAGATCGACGATCGGGACCTGCTCGCCCATGCGCAGGACAAAGACCTCACCGGCCTCACCCAGCCCAGCGGCCTGCAGGACCAGGTGCACGGCCTCGGGGATGGTCATGAAGTAGCGCTTCATTTCCGGGTGGGTGATCGTCACCGGCCCGCCGCGGGCGATCTGGCGCTTGAACAGCGGCACGATGCTGCCGCGGCTGCCGAGGACGTTGCCGAAGCGCACCGAAACATACGGCAGGCCGCTGCGCTGTGCGGCGTCCCGGACGATGAGCTCCGCCAGCGCCTTGGTGGCGCCCATTACGCTCGCCGGCTGGACAGCCTTGTCGGTCGAGATCAGCACCAGACGCCCGGTGCCCGCCGCCCGCGCGGCGTCAACAACGCTGCGCGTGCCCAGAACGTTGTTGGTCACCGCCTCCGGGACATTGAGCTCCATCAGCGGCACGTGTTTGTGAGCCGCGGCGTGGAAGACGACCTCAGGCTTGAACTCGGCGAACACGCGGGCTATTCGATCCCGATCGCGGACATCGGCGATGACCGGCAGCAGCGGCAGCTCGGGGAAGTTCTCCCCCAGCTCGAGCAGCGCCTCAAAGATGCTGTTCTCGCCGTGTCCCAGTAGGACAATGTGTGTCGGCATCCAGCGCGCCACCTGCCGGCACAACTCCAGCCCGATCGAACCGCCAGCGCCGGTGACCAGCACGCGCTTGCCGGTCAGCGTGCGCCCGACGACCTCGTCGTCGATGCGGGCCGGCTGGCGCCGCAGCAGGTCGGAGATGTCCACGTCGCGCAGCCGGTTGACGTTGACCTTGCCGCCGATCAGCTCGTAGATGCCGGGCATGGTGCGGAATGGGATGCCCTTGCGCCGGCAGATCTGCGTCACTAGGCGGACAACGTCGCCCGGTGCGGAGGGGATGGCGATCACCACCTCGCGGGCCCGTGCGCGATCAATGACCGTCGGCAGGTCGCGCAGCCGGCCGGTGACGCGCACGCCGTGGATGTCCTTGCGCAGCTTCTCGGGGTCGTCATCGACGAAGGCCGCCGGCTGCATGTGCAGCTGCGGGTTGCGCTGCATCTCGCGCACGACGAGTACGCCGGCATCGCCGGCGCCGACGATGACCACGCGCCGCGTCCCGCCGCGTCCGTCGCTCTTCTGGCTGACCTGGCCGCTTTCGGCGATCAGCCGGACCGTCAGGCGCAGCCCGCCGACGCTGAACAGCGAGAACAGCCAATCGATAAAGATGACCGAGCGCGGGAAGGTGGCTGGCAGCAGCGTGGTCAGGATGGCCAGCATGAGCAGCAGGGCGACGACAACCTGGGCTGCGGCGGTGGCGACGGCGATGAGCCGCAGTTCGCGCACGCTGGCGTAGGCCCAGTAGCGACGGTACAGGCCGAAGAAGTAGTACACGGTCGGCTTGACCAGGAGCGCCACGAAGACCATGAACCATGCCTGCGGCATGAAGTACACAAACGTCGGGCCGAGGTCGAGGCGCAAAGCGAACGAGGCCAGGACCGAGGTGATGATCAGCATCACATCGCCGGCGAGAAGGAAGCGGTTGCGGATGGGCGAGGCAGGTTTCATACAGCGGCCGTCAGGGCCTGGCTCCTCGAGCCCATTCTACCGTCACCGCCAGCCCATCGGACAAGGCGGTTTCCGGACGGTAGCCCAACGCCTGCTCGGCGCGGCCGATCCGCCCGGAGGACAGGCGGATGTCGCCCGCGCGTGCCGGCCCGAAGGTCGGTTCGGGGATTCCGGGGAACAGGCCGCGGAGCGACTGCACCAGATCGGCTATGGTGACCGAGCGACCGCTGCCGATGTTGAACACGGCGCCCGGCTCAACGTCCGCCTCGGCGGCCAGCAGGTTGGCGCGGGCGACGTCCTCAACGAAGACGAAGTCGCGCGTCTGGCGGCCGTCGCCGTGGATGACCGGCGCCTCGCCGGCCAGCATTGTGCGAATGAAGATCGGTATGGCGGCGGCGTACGGCGAATCGGGGGCCTGGCGCGGGCCGTAGACGTTGAAGTAGCGCAGGCAGACGGTCGGCAACTCGAAAGCCAGCGTCATCATGCGCGCCGCCTGCTCCATCGCCAGCTTGGAGGCGGCGTAGGGCGAGATCGGCGACGTTTCGGCCGACTCGTCGACCGGATGTCCGGCGTCGCCGTAGACGGCGCAGGAGGACGACAGCACCACCCGCCGCACGCCGGCCTGGCGGGCCGCCTGCAGGATGTGCATCGATCCCAGTACATTCGACCGGTAGCACTCGGCCGGCTGGGCCATCGACTCGGGGACCGAGATCATCGCCGCCAGATGGAAGACGGCCTCGGCGCCGCGCACGGCGTCGTCGACCGCCTTCACATCGCGAATGTCGCCGACCTGCAGTTCAGCCCGCGTGCCAGCCAAGTTCTCGGGCGAGCCAGTGGACAGGTTGTCCAGGGCACGCACCGTCCACCCGCGGCCTTCGAGGCGTCGGATCAGGTGCGAGCCGATGAAGCCGGCGCCGCCGGTCACCAGGGCCGTCGGCATGCTACACCCCGCGCAGCCCGAAGATGGCGCCTGCCGTGCGGATCAGGATCCACACATCCATCGTCAGGCTGCGGTGCTTGATGTAATACAGGTCGTACTCGAGCTTCTCGGCCGAGCCTTCGACCGAGGCGCCCTTGCCGTAGTTGACCTGGGCCCAGCCGCCGATGCCCGGCTTGACCAGCAGCCGCGCCCGGTAGAACGGGATCTGCTTTTCTAGCTCAGCCACCAGCTCTGGCCGCTCGGGGCGCGGGCCGACGAGGCTCATCTCGCCGACGAGCACGTTCCAGAACTGCGGGAACTCGTCCAGATGTGTCCGCCGCAGCAGGCGTCCGACGCGCGTCGTACGCGGGTCGCCATGCTGCGCCCAGTGAGCCTGCCCGTCGGCTTCGGCATCCTGGCGCATCGTGCGGAACTTGACCACCTCGAACGGCCGCCCGCCCTGCCCCAGGCGCCGCTGGCGCAGGAAGACCGGCCGGCCGCTTTCAAGCAGGATGGCCAGGGACACCCAGGGAAACGCCACCGCCACCAGGCTGAGGCCGACCAGGCTGCCGAGCAGATCCAGCAGCCGCTTGAGCAGCAGGTAGACGGCGCTGACCTGCAGCTCGTCGACGAACGAGCGCAGGAGCCAATCGGACTCCAGGTAGCGGATCGGCACGCGGTTGAGCAGCTCCTCGTAGGCGACCGGCATGCGAACGATCTGGACGCCGCGCTGCTGCGCGTCGAGCAGCGCCTGGAACATGGCGCCGTGCAGCGCGCCGGTGATGGCCACGATCACGTCCGAGATGGCGTTGGCCTCGAGCAAGTCGAGCAGGTGGCTGTTGTCCCCCAGGACGCGCGCCCCGGCGACGTCGCGCCCCTGCTTCGACGGTTCGTCGTCGATCAACCCGACCAGTTGAAACGGCGCCGGGCGCAGGCTGCGAACGGCCTGCACCAGGGCTGTGCCGCTCTCGCCGGCGCCGACGATCAGCACGCGCCGCTGGAAGGCGGGCGCGGTGAAGATCAGGACGTAGCCGGCGCGCCACAGCAATGTAAACAGCACGACCAGGCCGAGGAAGTACAGCACGCCGCGCCGGACGAGCGAGCCTTCCAGGGTGAAGTAGATGATCAGGTAGACAACCAGGCCAGAGGCCGCCGCGACCAGCACGCCGCGCATCGTCTCGCGCCATGACGCCGCCCGATGGGCGTCGTACAGGTTAACCATCAGCAGGGGCCACAGCAAGGGAAGGACCACGAACCAGCCGGCGCGGTAGCGCAGGAATTCGGTCGTCGGGACCGGGCCCAGGTAGTCGATGCGCGCCCACAGCGCCAGGGCCACGGCGACGGCCCCCGCAGCGGCCAGCAGGTCGCCGAGAATGAGCAGCAGCCGGCGTTCGCCCAGGCCCAGCTGCAGGCCACGGCCTCTAGCCGCCCGGCTCATGTGTGCCTCGTTTGAAGGATGACAGCCATCCCCACCAGAACGCGCCCCCCCATGCCAAGTGCATCACCGCCAGCGCTGGCGGCATGCCGGCGGCCAGCGTTGGGTCACGCCGGCGCCATGCCTCGGTGATGCCTGCCGCCAGGATGGCGGCGGCATAGAGCGCCCATTGTAACCCGAGCAGCCAGCCGGCTGGCGGAAGCGCCGGCGCGAGGAGGCCGAGCCCGACCGTAGCCAGCACAAAGGCGGGAGGCAGCGCCTGACGCAAGCGCAACGTCCCGGGGTAGCGGCGCAGCATGCGCGCCTTCCAGAAGCCGTAGCGGGCGTACTGCCGGGCCAGCGCGCCCAGCGTTGGGCGGGCGAAGTAGATCGAGCGGATGGCCGGGTCGAACCAGATGATCCCGCCCGCCTGCCGTAGGCGGACGTTGTACTCGTAGTCCTCGTTGGTCAGCAGCGTCTCGTCGTACGGACCCACGCGCTCGATCCAGGCATGCGGGTAGGCGCCGAACGGCACCGTCTCGACCGCGCCGGGCTGCCCGCTCGTCCGGTAGCGTGCATCCCCCGCGCCCAGCCTATGGCCGGCGGCGGCGGCGATGCCGCGGGCGATCCAGGTGTCGGCTGACGGGTGGATATCCCACGCCCCACCGGCATTTGCGATGTCGGGCCGGCGCAGGACGCGCAGGCACTGCGCCACGTAGTCCGGCTGCGGGATCGAATGCGCATCCAGACGGATGATGACCCCGCCGCGAGCCCTTTCTATCGCCCGGTTGAGCGCCGCCGGGATGGCTCGCGTCGGGTTGTCGACCAGCCGGATGGATAGGTCCGGATGCCGATCGGCAAAGGCCTGGACGACCGCGCGTGTCCTGTCGGTCGAGCCGCCGTCGGCCAGGATGACCTCCAGCGCTGCGACGCCGACCGTCTGGTCGGCGATCGCCTGGAGCAGCAGGCCGATGGTGCTCTCCTCGTTGAAGCACGGGACGATGATCGAGGCGGTGGGGGTCATGGGTTGCAGGCGATCGACCAAAGGACCAGCGGCCTCCGGCTCACGCGAGAGGATTGTACGCAAAGGCCCGCCGGCCGTCGAACGGCCATGGTTGGGTCATCTCCCCGAGAACCCATGCACCGTCCTCGCCTGGGAGGGGCCTTGGCGATCCTGGGCATGGGACCTCGCGCGGCCTCCAGATGGGCAGAGATGACGACCGCCTCCGATCGTGCGTCGAGCGACGCTCCGCTTCGACGCAATGCGAGCTGGCGCGTGCAGCCTCCACCTGCCCATCCGCAGGGCACGTGAGCGGGCGCCGCCGGGGCCTCATACCCTCCAGGAGCGAGTCCCCAGCACGTCGAAGACGGGGTCGCTTCCCACCGCTGCGGCCGACGCATCGGCTGTGGTTATGGAGGAGTCACGAGCAGAACCTGGACGTTCCCCTGATCCCCGATGAAACCCACCTCAAAACCCGTCCCGATCTCGGGCTCGATCAGCTTCCACAGCCCGGGGTTGTCGCCGTACAGCCCGCTGTCGACGTACACGGCCTGCATGCCCTGCTCGCGCATCCAGCGCAGCACCTCCGCCGGATCGTCGAAGGCGGGGACGTCGGCCGACGACAGCGTCGCCGGCGCCATGCCGGCCGACCACAGCACGCCCGGCCTTCCGGCCGCAACGAGCGTGCCGGGCGGGAAATGCTGGCGCAGGTACAGGACGGCCTGCTCGTCGGCCGCCACGCCAAGCTGCCGGATCTTGGGCGACGGGAAGGCGCCGCGAAGCACCAGCCCGGCGGCCAGGAACACCGACAGCAGCAGCGCGGCGGCCGATGTCCGCTCTCGCCGGGCGAAGACGAAGCCGATCCACAGCGCGGCGAGCATCACCGCCGCGCCGTAGTAGACCGCCAGCTTGTTGTCCACAACCCCGTAGACGGCCACGGCGCCCCACACCAACGACCACATCCCCACTGCCGGAAGGTTCGCCAAGCTGCCGACCATGTTGTACAACCCGATGGCGGCCAACGCGTAGATCGAGAACCACCACAGCTGAAGGTGGCCCACCCTGATGACCGTGATCACGAACGCCGACAGGATTGGGAGCGTGAAGGCGGCCAGGATCACGGGCAGCTTGAGCTGCCGACGGCGGACCAGGCTCGCCAGCCCGCCAACGGCCAGAACCAGGAAGACAGCGCCGAAGCGCTTGCCATAGGCATCCAGGAAGGCCGACGGCAACCCCATGGCGATGGCCCGCACGCGGGCCAGGTAGGCGGGCGGGTTGCGACGGATGGCGTTCAAGACCGAGTAGTGGTTCTCGTCCGGAGTGCCGAACAGCCGCCGGGCTTCCAGGCGCGATTCAATCACCGCGTTTCGCTCGCCCGTTCCCTGGTACACCGCCTGCTGGCCGGACTCGAAGTTTTCGTACGTCCGCTCGAAGGTGCCCAGAGTGTACTTGCCCGACGGCAGTCCGCTGATCAGGACCACGCCTCCGATCAATGCCGCGGCCGGGATGACCGAACCCGCCAGCGTTCGGAGCCGCCTGCCCTTGGGCGCCAGGAGCTGGAGCAGCGGGACGAGCACCAGCGCCAGCAGGACGCCGTCGTTGCGCGCCAGCGCCGCCAGGCCGACGAAGATCGAGCTGCCCCAGGCGTGGCGGGTGTCGTGCGTGGCGTGGAACGCCAGCGTCTGCCACAGGCCGAGCCCGGCCAGGGCGGAGTACAGCGGGTCGCTGGGGAAGGTCAGCATGCTGATGGCCAGCGGCGAAACGAACACCATGCCCAGCAAGATCGGCGCCGGCGCCAGCGGTGAGAGCTGGCGGGCTATCTTGTAGGCGCTGAGCCACAGCAGCGCGAATAGGATCACCCGCCCGAGCGATGCGCTGTGGACCAGCCAGAACGGGGAGTTGAGAAAGGGCAGGCTGGTCAGGGCATACAGGATGGACACCAGAGGGCTGCCGCCCACCGTCGGGAGCCACCCGGTGAGCAACGCCCGCCCGGAGGCGATCCAGGCTGCCTCATCCCACATGTTGAGGTCGCGCAGGTTGGGGACGAACTCGGCCTGGTTCAAGAAGAGGCTGGAGACAAAGAGGACGAGGGCCAGGATCAGGTCGTGGTCGGCAATTCCCTGGCGCAGCCGCAACTCGAACTGCCGCCACGGCACTCCCCTTCTAGATATTGGGCCCGCTGACGTCCCTTGGCTTGTTTCCACGCTGGCTTCCTCCGCGCGTCACTCCCTCGCGGTGTCGATCCCCGGTCTGACCCCCGGCTGCCCCAGGCGCATTCCGCATTGCTGCCCGCGCCTGCAGGCGCGGGCGGGCGCCCGGCGTGAATTCGTGCCTCCACCGATGGAAGCGGAGCGCGCGTGGCGGTGTGGACTCCCTAGAACGCGCCGCGGCCTCGGAGCGCCGCCAGCGGGGTCATCATCAGGATGCGCAGGTCGAGCCACAGCGAGTAGTTGTAGACATAGTACAGGTCATCCTCGGTGTTAAGGTGCATCGGCTTGTCGCTGCGCCCGTTGATCTGCCACCAGCCGGTGATCCCTTGGGGGACAGCGAAGCGCTTGCGCTGCCACGGCGCGTAGCGGTCCACCAGCCAGGGCATCTCCGGCCGCGGGCCGACCAGGCTCATCTCGCCGCGGAGCACGTTGAAGAGCTGCGGCAGCTCATCCAGGCTGTAGCGCCGCAGGAACAGCCCGATCCGGGTGACCCGCGGATCATGTTTGTGCTTGTGGATCACCTGGCCGTCTTGGGTCGTGACCAAGACCTGGTCCTGCAGGCTCTCAGCCTCAGCGACCATCGTACGGAACTTGAACATGCCGAACAGCCGGCCGTTCTCGCCCACGCGCTGCTGCCGGAAGAGCACCGGCCCGGGCGAGTCCAGGCGGATCAGGAGGGCGATGGCCGCCATGGGCAGGCTGGCGACCAGCCCGCAGGTCCCTCCGACGACGAGATCGAACAGCCGCTTGATGATCCGGTCGCTTCCTTCGATCACCGGCTCGCGCAGCCCGATGAGTGGGATCCCGCCCAGAATCTCGGCCTTGGCATGCACGAGGGCCATCGAGAAGTAGTCCGGGGCGATCTTGATCCGCACGGGCAGCTTCTCGGCCATGGTCACGACCTGGCTAAGCCTTTCGTGGGCCCGGGCCGGGAGGGCGATCCACACTTCCTCGACCCTCCGGGATTCGATAACCTGTGGGAGGTCGTCCAGGAAGCCCAGGACCGGTGCGCCCTCGATGCTTGTGCCGTGTTTCTGTGTGTCATCGTCGAGGTAGCCCACCAGGTCAAGGCCCCAGCGGCTCTGATCGAGGACGAGTGTGGCAAGCCTCTGGCCAAGATCGCCGGCCCCGGCGATCAGGATGCGGCTGCGCCATCCGGGCCGCGTTCGGCCAGCGACCCGGTAGTACAGGCGTAGCACCGCCCGAAAGCCCAGCAGCAGGATCAGCGCCAATGCCCAGGAGTAGCCGAACTGCAGCCGGGACATATCGCGGTAGGCGAAGTAGAGGCCACCGGCCATCAGGAGAATGGCGAGCCCCGAGGCGACCGTCACGCGCCAGGCCTCCTGGTGCCAACGTAACACGCGTTCGGGGTCGTAGGCGCCCGAGAGGATCAGCGCGTTGCTCCAGGCGAGGAGGCCGATCAAGTAGACGAACCAGGGCAGTTGGATGGCCTCAAACGGAAGCGCGCCGCCCTGGCCGACAGGCAGGCTCGCCCGCAGCCAGGTGGAAAGCGCCAGGGCGGCGGGCACGAGAACCAGATCGGCCAGGAGAAGCTGGACGCTGAGAGGGGAGATCCGTTTGCGGCCCATGACCACTCCTGGCTGGAGTTTAGCACGGAGGTCCGGACCCGGCAGCGCCGGAGGCGTGGGCGGTATGCAGGGCCGCGCTTCGCGCTTCAGCCTATGCCGGCACCCGTTGCCGCACCGACTACCCTTTCGCTCCCTGAGCTTCCGCCGACCCGCGTCACAGTAATGGGGAAGGCGTGTACCTGCGGCCGGGTGCGCCGGGGCAGGCCAGCCTGAGATCCGGCCGGGGGCCCTGGCCAGCGGGAATTGAAACGGTATACTTGGGCCAGGTGCTCAGGCCGCCCCGGCCGACGAAGCGCCTCAAATGGGGCATCTCTGCGGGCAAGGGTCACCCCAGACTTCGTGCAGGCGGAGCAAGAGGATGCGGGGAAACAGAGGGGATTCCCCTGCGCAATCGCCCATCGGGCTTTCCGGTCCCCCGGCGCACAGGCGCGGCGCCTGCCAGCGGAAGGATCGCGAAGGACAAGGTAGGTGCCCCCGGCCCTGCGGTTCGGGAGCCTGGCTACAGAGACTTGGAGCGGGAGGTCGTCATGTCCACGAAGCAGGGGGGTTGGGCTGATCGTAGTGGGCTTGATCATCGCTGGGATTTCTCTCCTGGCCGACACGGTTGGCGTCGGCGCCCAACCCGGGATCATCGGCTGGAAGCAACTGCTGGGTGCAGGCGTGGGGCTGGTGATGCTGATCAGCGGGGTAGTGCTTCAGGCGCGGGAGCGGCCCGCCAAGAAGGCCGGGTGACATCAGTCCCCGCCGGTCCTGCGGGGGCACTTCACACACCGGGGGGGGCGGCAACGGCTCCATCGGAGGGCCCTGGATTCGCAGCTGCCCCCGACACATGAAGGCTCTCTTCCCGGGGCCCGGCCACCGCCGCACGGTGCTACCATGAAGCCGCGTCCTAGCTCGTCTTGGAGGAAGGCATCGGGCCTCGCCCCGCTGGACGTCCTGGGACATGGCATCTCGGCCCGGTTCTGCAGGATAGCCTCGTCCGAAACATGTCGGACGCCCTATGAGGCGCATTGGCGCACATGTCCACCGGTGCTGATGGGGACGGCCAGCACCCTCAAGGTGCAAGATTCATGAATGGTGTCAAAGCCTGGAGAAGGACTCCTGAGTCCCGGGTATACGACTCGGCGTCGCTGCGAGTCCCCTTCATCCACGAGCTCACGGAGCTCGGGCGCTATCGGTTTCTGCTGCGGCACCTTGTGCTGCGGGATCTCAAAGTTCGCTACAAGCGCTCGGTCCTGGGGTTCCTGTGGGCCATGGTGAATCCGCTTCTTACCATGGTCGTCCTGCTCGTCGTCTTCATCGGGCTCTTTCGATTCGACGTTGAGCACTATCCGATCTACATCCTGGCCGGCTTGCTTCTGTGGAACTTGTTCGCCCGTGGAACCTCAATGGCGATGCGGGCCGTCATCGACAATGCCGGGATCCGCAACAAGATCTACGTGCCAGCTAGCGTCTTCGTGGCCGCCGCCATTGGCAGCGCCTTCGTAAACCTGCT
>Ga0315273_10009699_pt1 | contig 12239 bp, 8 predicted proteins | sample YL17G02_0_MG_FD_205753 | JGI IMG/M metagenome (GOLD analysis project Ga0315273, IMG submission 205753) | Sediment microbial communities from Yellowstone Lake, YNP, Wyoming, USA - YL17G02_0 | ecosystem: Environmental > Aquatic > Freshwater > Lake > Sediment | place: USA: Wyoming | collected... | reverse complement strand
CACCTTCAACACACCCGGCGTCACCTACACGTTGACCGGCTTCGGTGGCGCCGAGGACTCCTCGGTCGTGGCCGACCCGACGAACGCCGCGAACCAGGTGGCCAGGGTCGTGAGGTCTGCGACGGCGGAAACGTTTGCCGGGACCACGGTCTCCACCGGACCGAACAAATCGGTTGGAAAGATCCCGTTCGATGCGGCCAACACCCGCATGACGGTGCGAGTCTATTCGCCGGCTGCAGGCATCAAGGTGCTGCTCAAGGTGGAGGACGCGGCGGACGCCACTCACTCTGTGGAGACCGAGGCGACCACCACGCTGGCCAACACCTGGGAGACGCTGACGTTCAATTTCGCCAATCCGGCCGCCGGGACGCCGGCGCTCAACTTCGCCTACACCTACAACAAGGTCACGATCTTCTTCAACTTCGGCACGACCGGTGCAGCGGCGGGCGCGCAGACTTACTACTTCGACGACGTGACGTTCGTCAGCGCTGGTGGCGGCGGTGCTGGTGGCGGCGATGGCACGTTCAGCACCATCACGTTCGACGGAGCCGCGGTCACTTACACTGGCTTCGGTGGTGCGGACGGCTCAACGGCAGTCGATCCGACCAACGCGGCCAACACAGTTGCCAAGGTCGTCAAGGCCGCGGCGGCCGAGGTATGGGCTGGCACTACCTTCTCCACTGGTGCGAACGACACGGTTGGGAAGATCCCCTTCAGCGCGGGCAACACCCGCATGACGGTGCGGGTGTATTCACCGGCGGCGGGCATCAAGGTGCGTCTCAAGGTCGAGGATCACACCAACGCCGGTGTCTCGGTCGAGACCGAAGCGACCACCACGCTGGCCAATACCTGGGAGACGCTGACGTTCGACTTTGCCAACCAGGCAGCCGGCACGGCGGCGCTGAACCTGGCGTACACCTACAACAAAGCCAACATCTTCTTCAACTTCGGCGTGACCGGCGCCACGGCGGGCGCCAAGACCTACTACTTCGACGACGTATCGTTCCTGCCCTGACGCCGAGTCGGTAGTGTCAAGACAAACGACGGGACGCCCGCCGCCCATGCAGAGACGTCTGCCGCTGCTCGCAGGACTGATGGGCCCGCTCGTCACCGCGGGGCCGGTCAAGTGAGCGCCGTGGCGCGCGCGCTGGCCCGGCGGTTCCCGCGCGAGTTCGTCTGGGGTGTGGCGACCAGCGCCTACCAGATCGAGGGAGCGACGCACGAGGACGGCCGCGGCGACTCGATCTGGGACGAGTTCTGCCGGCGCCCCGGCGCGATCAAGGACGGCAGCAACGGCGACCGGGCCTGCGACCACTACCATCGGCTCGACGAGGACCTCGACCTGATCGCAGGCCTCGGGGTCCGGGCCTACCGCTTCTCAATGGCGTGGCCGCGAGTCCAGCCGCAAGGCGCTGGCGCCTGGAACGATAAGGGGTTTGCGTTCTACGAGCGGCTGGTCGACGGCCTGCTCGCGCGCGGCATCGCGCCGTACCTGACCCTCTATCACTGGGACCTCCCCCAGGCGCTGCAGGAGAAGGGCGGCTGGATGAGCCGCGACACTACCGTCCGGTTCGCGGAGTACGCGTCCGAGGTCGCTCGCCGCCTCGGCGACCGGGTGGCTTCCATCGCCACGCACAACGAGCCGTGGGTCATCGCGATCCTGGGGCACGAGGCGGGCATCTTCGCGCCCGGCCTCCGGAGCCAGAAGACGGCCATGCAGGTCGCGCATCACCTGCTGCTGAGCCACGGCTTCGCGCTCGAGGCGCTCCGCTCGCAGGGATGCAGGGCGCCGCTCGGCATCGTGCTTAACCAGGCGCCGATCCATGCCGCGACCGATTCGCCCGAGGACCTGGCCAAGGCGCACCTCGACGACGGGCTGACCATCCGCTGGTACATGGATGCGCTGCTGCACGGGCGGTATCCGGACGACGTGCTGTCTTTCCTCGGAGCGGATGCGCCGCACGTGCTCGAAGGCGACATGGACGCGATCCGCCAGCCGCTCGATTTCCTCGGCATCAACTACTACACGCGCAACGTCTCCGGGACGGGGGCTCCGCGGGACCCGGTCCAGTCGGGCAAGGAAGTCACCGACATGGGCTGGGAAGTGTTCCCGCGAGGCCTCTCGGAACTGCTCACCCGTCTGAACAAGGACTACCGGCTGCCGCCGCTCTACATCATGGAGAATGGCGCCGCATACCGGGACCGGCTCGTCGACGGGCGCGTGGCCGACGCCGACCGTACGCGCTACCTGCAGTCGCACATCGCCGCGATGGCGGACGCGCTCGAGGCCGGGGTGGACCTGCGTGGTTACTTCGTGTGGAGCCTGCTCGACAACTTCGAGTGGGCGGACGGCTACTCGAAGCGCTTCGGCCTCGTCCACGTCGACTACGAAACGCAGCGACGGACCTTGAAGGACAGCGCGATCTGGTACCGGGGCCTCTGCGGCGAGCATGTCGGGATTCACGCTCCGCGAGTCGCGGGCGCGGACGCGGGCGGGTGACACCATGACCGACAGGGGCAGGCGCTGGAAGCTCGTCTGGAGCGACGAATTCGACGGCGACGGGATCGACCCGACCAAGTGGGACTTCGAGCTCGGCAACGGGTTCTTCGACTACAAGAACCATCAGTGGATTCCCGGCTGGGGCAACGAGGAACTGCAGTACTACACGCGCGAGCCGGACAACGTCTCGGTCAGGGACAGCCTGCTCTACATCCGCGCGCTGAAGGAGCCGCTGCACGGCTGTGGCTATACCTCGGCACGCATCCGGACGCGCAAGCGCGACGGGACGCCGCTGTTCAACCAGCGCTACGGAAAATTCGAGTTCCGCGCCAGGGTGCCGTACGGCAAGGGATTGTGGCCCGCGATCTGGCTGCTGCCCCAGGACGACAAGTACGGCGGATGGGCGGCCTCCGGCGAGATCGACGTCATGGAAATCGTCGGCGAGAAGCCCCACCAGTACCTCGGCACGGTTCACTTCGGGTCGACCTACCCGAAGCGCGAACTCGTCACGCATGTGCACGAGTTTCCGGCCGGGCAGTCGGTGGGGGAGTTCCACGTGTACGCCGTGGAGTGGGAACCGGGTGAGATCCGCTGGCTGGTGGACGGCAAGGTCTGGGCGACGCAGACGTTCTGGTGGAGCTGCAGCAGGCTGCGCGGCGGCAAGGGCGTGGTTGCGCGCAGCGCCGCAGACCTGAACCCGTGGCCTGCGCCGTTCGACCAGCCGTTCTACATCGTGATGAACGTTGCCGTCGGCGGCAATTTCCCGGGCGTGCCGAATCCGGCGACGCAGTTCCCCGCGGAACTGGTGGTCGACTACGTGCGCGTCTACGACCGCGTGGGTGGTTACGGCGAGCCAGCGCCGCGCGGCAAGGGCCGGCTGCCGTACCAGAAGAAGCGCTGAACAGGGCGCGCCTCGAGTGGCGCGCAGGGGGAATCCCGTGACAACCGAAAACTACAAGCTTTCCGTGTCCGAGAAATTCGGCTACGGGCTCGGCGATCTCGCGTCGAACATGTTCTGGCAGATGTTCGCGATCTTCATGGCGAAGTTCTACACGGACGTGTTCCTGCTCGGCGCGGCCACGATGGGCACCATGATGCTGGTGACGCGCTTGGCGGACGCCTTCTTCGACCCGATGATCGGCACCATCGCGGACCGCACCAGGACTCGCTGGGGGCACTTCAGGCCTTATCTGATCTGGATGGCCGTCCCGATGGCGGTGACCGCCGTCCTCGCCTTCTCGGCTCCGAGCTTTGGCGGTACGGCCCGGACGGTGTACGCCTACGTCACGCTGATGCTGATGATGTTCGCGTACTCGGCCATCAACATCCCGTATTCGGCGCTGCTCGGCGTGCTGACCCCGGACTCCAGGGAGCGCACCAGCGTCACGTCCTACCGCTTCGTGATGGCGCTGATTCCGGTGTTCATCATCGTCAATGCGACCATGCCGCTGGTCAGATACTTCGGCGGCAGCGACACCTCGCCGTACGGCTGGCAGATGACCATGCTCGTTTATTCGGTCATCGCCGTGCTGCTCTTCTTCGCGACCTTCGCCATGACTCGCGAGCGTGTGCAGCCGCCGCCGAAGCAGGAGACGTCGCTGGCGACCGACCTCAAGGATCTGGTCCGCAACCGGCCGTGGGTCGTGCTGTGCGGCGTCGGCATCGCGGCACTGACCTACGGCAACATCCGCAATACCGTCACCATCTATTACTTCGAATACGTGGTGCCGAACGGCAGCGGGTACTTCGGTCCCGTGATGACCACCGGGGCGATCGCCTTCATCCTCGGCGTCATGGCGACGTCACCGCTCGCGAAGCGCTTCGGCAAGCGCAATTTCTACCTGGTCTCGATGTCGGTGACCGCGCTCCTGACCATCGGCTTCTACTTCGTCCCGCCGGCGAACATCAAGCTGGTCTGGGCGGCCAACACGATCATCAATTTCTGCGCCGCGCCGACCGCGCCCCTGGTCTGGGCGATGTACGCCGATACGGCCGATTACTCGGAGTGGAAGTGGGGCCGCCGCGCCACCGGGCTGGTCTTCTCGGCGGCGTCTTTCGCGCAGAAGTTCGGCTGGGCCATCGGCGGCGCGGGCGCTGGCTGGCTGCTCGCGTACTTCGGCTACCTGCCGAATGTCGCGCAGAGTCCTCGCACCGTCCACGGCATCGTGATGATGATGAGCGTGATCCCGGCGATCGCTGCCGTCGCCGCGGTCGCGGCGCTGTGGTTCTACGAGATCGACGAGGCGACGGTGGAACGGATGTCGGTCGATCTTACGGCGCGGCGCGGAGCGAAGCCCGCCGAGGATCTCGTCGCAGTGGCTCCGGTCATGTCGCCGGGCGTCCCGGCATTCGCGCTCGGCGAGCACCCTGAAGTCGCGGTCGGACGCTCCGCTGTGGACTCGCAGGAGGCCGGACCGCCGGTGCCCGGTCGTAGGGCCGCTCCTTCGGCGCCGCGTATCCCGGTGTTTGCCAGCGCCCATGCGAAAGGGGCAGCGCCGCTGGCACCGACCCTGTCGCCCCAGGAGCTCGCCGACCTCGGCGGGGAGTTCAGCGCCGAGCTGCACGCCGGCGTGCACGGCCTGTGCTTCAGTCCCTATCTCGAGGGGCAGGCGCCTGGCTCGATCGTGAGCGAGGAGCAGATCCGAGCGCGCCTCGGGATCATCCGGCCGTACACGCGCTGGATCCGCAGCTTCTCGTGCACCGAGGGACATGAACAGACGCCGCGCATCGCGCACGAGCTGGGCTTGAAGACGCTGGTCGGCGCCTGGCTGGGCCAGGACCGGGCGATCAACGAGCGCGAGATCGCCGGGGCGATTGCGGTTGCGAAGGCAGGTCATGCCGACATGCTTGCAGTGGGCAACGAGGTCATGCTGCGCGAAGACATGTCCGAGGACGAGCTGCTCGGCTACATCAACCGCGTCAAGCAGGCGGTGCCCGGTGTGCAGGTAGGGTACGTGGACGCCTACTTCCTGTTCGAGAAGCATCCGCGGATCACCGCCGCCTGCGACGTGGTGCTCACCAACTGCTACCCGTTCTGGGAGGGCTGCCCGCGCGAGGAGGCGATCGCCTACATGCAGGGCATGTACCGTCGCACGGTCGCCGTCGCCGGCGGCAAGCAGGTCATCATCAGCGAGACGGGCTGGCCGCACACCGGTACGGCCTTCCACGGCGCGGTGCCGTCGGTGGAGGGGGCGATGCGCTACTTCATCGACACCTACCGCTGGGCCAGGCAGGACGGAGTCGAAGTCTTCTACTTCTCGGCGTTCGACGAGGCATGGAAGGTGGGTGCCGAAGGCGACGTCGGCGCCTACTGGGGACTGTGGGACAAGGACGGCCTGCCCAAGTACGTCTGACCTGGGAACCGCCACGACATGCTCAAGCTCCCGACCGGCAACGCGATCTGCTACTCCGGGTATCGCCGCGGCCAGAGCCCGACGGACAGGATCTACCCGTCGCTGGCAGAGATCCGCGAGGATCTCCACATCCTGCACAGGAACTGGCGACTGCTGCGACTCTACGACTGCAGCCTGCATGCGGAGCGGGTGCTCAATGTCATCCGCGCCGAGCGGCTCGACTTCAAGGTCATGCTCGGCGCGTACCTGGGCGCCGAAATGAACAACTTCGGCTGCCCCTGGGGTGCCACCTGCACCGAGGAGGAACTGGAAGCGAACGTGGCCGAGAACGACGCGGAAATCGAGCGGCTCATAGAGCTGGCACGGCGCCACGACGACATCGTGTTCTCCGTGGCCGTCGGCAACGAGGCGACCGTCGACTGGACGGATCATTTTGTGCCCGTGGAACGAATGATCCAGCACGTCCGCCGCGTGAAGCGGTCGGTCGCGCAGCCCGTGACGTTCTGCGAAAACTACGTGCCGTGGCAGGAAAAGCTGCGCGACCTGGTGCGGGAGCTGGATTTCATCTCGCTGCACACGTACCCGGTCTGGGAGTACAAGCATGTGCACGACGCGTTGCATTACTCCAAGGACAACTATCACAGCGTGGCGAGCCTGTATCCGGACAAGCCGGTGGTCATCAGCGAGGCGGGCTGGGCGACGAACTCGAACGGCCGCGGCATCCACCCTGAGAACTCGTCGCAGGAGCTGCAGGCGGTCTACTACCAGGACCTGATGGAATGGACGGGCCGGGAACGCATCCTGACGTTCGTGTTCGAGGCGTTCGACGAGCCCTGGAAGGGGTCATCCGACCCCCTGGAGCCCGAGAAGCACTGGGGGCTCTTCACGGTGGACCGGGAGCCCAAGATCGTGATGCAGCCCGTCTACCCGGAACTGCTGGGCCACCGCCAGACCGCGTGAGTCGTGCCGCAGACGAAAGCAACACTGATCACGCATCCGTTCGACATGGTCGTCTTCGGCGGCCGGGGTGACCTTGCCAAGCGCAAGCTGCTGCCGGCGCTGTATCACCTCGATCACGAGAACCGGCTGCCGCAGGACGGTCGCATCATCGCCGTTTCGCGCGGGGCGATGAGTCGCGACGCGTATCGCGAGCTCGTCAGGGAGGCCTGCGCAACTCAACTGCCCGCGGGGCAGTTCGACGAGGAGACGTGGGGACGCTTTTCTTCGCGGCTCGATTACGTCGAACTCGATGCGACCGCAACCGCGGCCTACGGCGCCCTGTCGGATGCCCTGGCGGGGCGCGAAGCGACGGTGCGCTGCTTCTACCTCGCGACGGCGCCGGAACTGTTCTGCCCCATCGCCTCCAGCCTGGCGGCTGTCGGGCTCGTGACACCGGTGACCCGCCTGGTGCTCGAGAAGCCGCTCGGCAAGGACCTCGCCTCGGCGCAGGCGATCAACGCCGCAATCGGCGCAAGCTTTTCCGAGCAGCAGATCTTCCGTATCGACCACTACCTCGGCAAGGAGACGGTTCAGAACCTGATGGTGCTGCGCTTCGCCAACGGCCTGTTCGAACCGCTGTGGAACCGCACCTTCGTCGATCACGTGCAGATCACGGTCGCCGAGACGGTCGGCGTCGGCGGGCGCTGGAACTACTACGACCAGGCGGGGGCACTGCGGGACATGGTGCAGAACCACATGCTGCAACTGCTCTGCCTCACCGCGATGGAACCGCCGATCGCACTCGACGACGACGCGGTACGCGACGAGAAGCTCAAGGTCCTGAAGTCGCTCACCTCGATTCGCGGCGCCGACGTCGCGCACCTGACCGTCCGCGGCCAGTACCGCGCGGGTGCGATCGAAGGCCAGCCCGTGCCCGGTTATCTCGAGGAGCCCGATGCGGGCGCGACGAGCGGCACCGAGACCTTCGTCGCGATCAAGGCGGGCGTCGAGAACTGGCGCTGGGCAGGCGTGCCGTTCTACCTGCGCACCGGCAAGCGCCTGCCCTCGCGTGCCTCCGAGATCGTCGTGCAGTTCCGGACGCCGCCGCACGCGCTGTATCCCGAGAGCGCCGGCGCGATCCACCCCAACCGCCTGGTGATGCGGCTGCAGCCCGACGAAGGCATCCGCCTGCAGATGATGAGCAAGCAGCGCGGGCCGGGCGAGCTCAAGCTCCGTCAGACCGCGCTGGACCTGAGCTTCAACGAGACGTTTGGCGGGCGCAGCCCGGACGCGTACGAGAGGCTGTTGCTCGACGTGATCCGCGGCCGGCCGACGCTGTTCATGCGCGTGGACGAGGTGCAGGCCGCCTGGCGCTGGACCGACCAGATCCTGGCCGCCTGGGACCAGCACGGCATCCTGCCGAGGGCCTACGGCAGCGGCAGCTGGGGGCCGAGCGCTGCCGTGGCGCTGATCGAACGCGACGGCCGCACCTGGCACGAGGACGAGATCTCGTGACGCACGCGGTCGTCGCGGAGGTCACCGGGCGAATCCGTGGTCGCAGCGAGCCGCGACGTCGCGACTATCTCGAGCGCATCGCGGCGCACGCTGCCCAGGGAATACGCCGGTCGCGGCTCTCGTGTGGCAACCTCGCCCACGGGTTCGCCGCGTGCAGCGCACCCGAGAAAGCCGCGCTCGCGGCAGGTCAACGCCCCAACATCGGCATCGTCACGGCCTACAACGACATGCTGTCGGCGCACCAGCCGCTGGAGGATTACCCCCGCATCCTGAGAGCGGCTGCGCTTGCCGCCGGCGCGACGGCCCAGGTCGCAGGCGGCGTCCCGGCCATGTGCGACGGCGTCACGCAGGGGCGCGTCGGGATGGAGCTCTCGCTCTTCAGTCGCGACGTGATCGCGATGTCGACCGCGATCGCGCTCTCGCACGACATGTTCGACGCAGCGCTCTGCCTCGGGGTCTGCGACAAGATCGTGCCGGGGCTGCTGATGGGCGCACTCGCCTACGGGCACCTGCCGGCGCTGTTCGTGCCGGCCGGACCGATGACATCCGGGCTGCCGAATGCCGAGAAGTCGCGCATCCGGCAGCTGCACGCCGAAGGCAAGGCCGGTCGCGCAGAGCTGCTCAAGGCCGAGGCCGAGTCCTATCACGGGCCCGGCACCTGCACGTTCTACGGCACGGCCAACAGCAACCAGATGCTGATGGAGGTGATGGGCCTGCACCTGCCGGGCAGCGCTTTCGTCAATCCCGGCACGCCCCTGCGCCTGGCACTTACGCAGGCCGCTGCGTGGCGCGCCGTCGCCATCACCGCGACGGGCGCCGATTACCGGCCCGTGGGTCGCGTCATCGACGAACGTGCCATCGTCAACGCCATGGTGGGCCTGCTCTCGACCGGCGGCTCGACCAACCACACGATCCACCTGGTCGCCATTGCCGCGGCCGCGGGCATTGCGATCGACTGGCAGGACTTCTCCGACCTCTCCAGGGTCACGCCTTCGCTGACGCGGATCTATCCGAACGGCCAGGCTGACGTAAATCATTTCCACGCGGCCGGCGGCATGGCCTTCGTCGTGCGCGAACTGCTGGCGGCCGGGCTGCTGCACCCGGACGTCACGACCGTGTGTGGCACGGGTCTCGAGGCCTACGCGCTCGAGCCATTCCTCGAGGACCGTCAGCTGCGGTGGCGCCCGGCCCCGGGCCGGTCGCTCGACCTCGACGTGCTGCGTCCCGCGGCCGACCCCTTCGCCCCGGACGGCGGCATCCGGCTGCTCACCGGGAACCTCGGCCGCGCTGTGATCAAGGTGTCTGCCGTAAAGGTGCAGCACCGGGTCGTCGAGGCGCCGGCCGCCGTCTTCGACAGCCAGAATGCGGTGGTGGCCGCGTTCAAGGCGGGCCAACTGCATCGCGATGTGATCGTCGTCGTGAGAAACCAGGGTCCCCGCGCGTGCGGCATGCCGGAGCTGCACCAGCTCACGCCGTCGCTCAGCGTGCTGCTCGACCTCGGCCACAAGGTCGCGCTGGTCACGGACGGGCGCATGTCCGGCGCCTCGGGCAAGGTGCCCGCGGCCATCCACCTTTCGCCCGAGGCCGCGGCCGGCGGTCTCATTGCGCGGCTGCGCGATGGCGACATCCTGCGACTGGACGCCGAGGCCGGCCGGCTCGAAGTGCGGCTCGACGCCCGTGAACTGCAGTCGCGAGCACACCCGAGCGGGGGAGTGCCGGGCCACGACGCGGGCTTCGGGCGTGAGCTGTTCGCCAGCATGCGCAGCGCAGTCACGAGTGCCGAGGCGGGCGCCACGAGCTTCGGCGGGGCGCTGTACACGCAACCGCCGGTGGCGGCGAGCGCCGGAGCGGCGTGATGGCAGGTCGCCGGCTGGTTGCCGACATCGGCGGCACCAACGCGCGCTTCGCGCTGCACGATCCGTCGGCGGATTCGATCGAATGCCTCCAGGTGCTGACGGCGGCGGATTATCCGGACATCACCACGGCCATCGACACCTATCTCGGAATCGCCGGTACGCCGAGCGTGCGCGAGGCGTGCTTTGCCGTGGCGTGTCCCGCCAGGGACGACGAGATCGCCTTCACGAATTCGTCCTGGCGCTTCTCGAGCGATGCCTTGCGCCGCAGGCTCGGCCTCGCGCGGCTCGTCACCGTGAACGACTTCGAGGCGCTCGCGCTGTCCGTTCCGCACATCCCGTCCGAGGCATTGCACCGCGTGCGGCCGGGCGATGCAGACCCGACGGCGCCGAAGGTGATCATCGGTCCCGGCACGGGACTCGGAGTTGCGGGGCTCATCGCCCTCGACTCGGCGGCGGCCGGCCGGCATTGGGTGGCCGTCGCGGGGGAGGGCGGCCACGCCAGTTTCGCCCCGACCGATGAGCTCGAGATCGAGCTGCTGAGGCACCTGTCCCAGGATCATGAGCGCGTGTCCACCGAGCGCGTGCTTTCGGGCCAGGGGCTGACCGAGCTATTCGAATTCCTGACGTCGCGGGGCGGCCTGCGGGGTCGGCGTCTGCCGCCGGCCGAGATCACCGCACTCGGGCTCGGCGGAACGGACCCGACGGCGAGGGCGGCCCTCGACTGGTTCTGCGGCCTGCTCGGCAGCGTGGCAGGCGACGTCGCCCTGACGTTCGGGGCACGCGGCGGCGTATACATCGGCGGCGGCATCATGCCGCGCCTGCTGTCCGTGCTGACGGACAGCGCATTCGTTCCGCGGTTCCTGGCCAAGGGCCGACTGTCGCGGATGCTGACGCCGATCCCGGTTTTCGTCATCCTCGACCCCTGCGCCAGCCTGCGCGGCGCAGCTTCCATGCTGATGAAGGATTGAGCCACATGCCGATCGAGATGCTGCGACGCTCCCGGGTGCTGCCGGTGCTGGTGATCGACGATCCTGCCGACGCGGTGCCGCTGGCCATCGCCCTGCGCGACGCTGGAATCAGCAACCTCGAGGTGACGCTGCGGCGGCCCGGCGCCCTCGACTCGATCCGACGAATCATCGCCGAGGTCGACGGCGTTTCCGTCGGCGCCGGCACGGTCACGACGCCGGAGCAGCTGGAACAGTTGCATGGACTGGGCGCGGCCTTCGCGGTCAGCCCCGGCACGAACGCGGCCCTCGTGCGCCGGGCGCAGGAGCTCAAGCTGCCGTACCTGCCCGGCGTGGTCACGCCGAGCGAGGTGATGGCGGGCCTCGATTTCGGACTCACGGCATTCAAGTTCTTCCCGGCCGGCGCCTTCGGTGGCGTCGGCGCGCTGCGCGCGTATGCAGAGGTCTTCCCCCAGGCGCACTTCTGCCCGACGGGCGGGGTCGGCCCGGACAACGCCGCCGAATACCTCGGGCTGCCCAACGTCGTGGCCGTCGGGAGTTCCTGGCTGGCGCCTGCCGACCTGGTGAAGGCCAGGGACTGGTGCGCGATCGGGGAGCGCGCGGCGGCGCTGCTCACGAGACTCACGCCCGCCGCTCCCCGCTGAGGGCCAGGGAGGTCCGGGGCCGGGCCAGGGCGCCCCATTCGCTCCACCCGGTAGGGCGGCCTCGGCGTCGGGCCGCCCGGGGCGGTTGCCGCTTTGCAGCAAAAAATTCGATGGCTGCTTGATTGACACGGCCGAGGTGGGCTGTGTAGATTCGGCCTTGAAAGCGCTTTCGGGAAGAGGGGATTCCTGCGCCGGCGTCAACCAAGACGCTCCCCTCGCCGTTGCATCGAACACCGTATTGGGAGGCCCGCCGATGAGTTTCTTCAAGCAGCTCGCCTTGCTCGCGCTCATGATCGGCGTGGGCCTCAACCTCACGGCGTGCCAGCCGTCCGACTCGAAAGCGAAGAAGCAAGCTTCGCTCGTGTCAATCGCGGTCTCGCCAGCATCGGCGACCGTGATGATGGGCAGCAGCCAGGCGCTCAAGGTCATGGGTACCTTCAGCAACAAGTCGAGCATCGATGTGACCT
>Ga0315273_10009698_pt1 | contig 12240 bp, 13 predicted proteins | sample YL17G02_0_MG_FD_205753 | JGI IMG/M metagenome (GOLD analysis project Ga0315273, IMG submission 205753) | Sediment microbial communities from Yellowstone Lake, YNP, Wyoming, USA - YL17G02_0 | ecosystem: Environmental > Aquatic > Freshwater > Lake > Sediment | place: USA: Wyoming | collected... | reverse complement strand
GTACAGGCGGGCTCGGAAGTCTCGGCGCTGCTGGGAAGAATGCCTTCCGCGGTAGGTTACCAGCCCACGCTGGCCTCAGAAATGGCGGCCCTGCAGGAACGCATTACCTCCACCAAGAAAGGCTCCGTCACCTCGCTGCAGGCAATTTATGTGCCGGCGGATGATATTACCGATCCGGCGCCCGCCACCACCATGGCGCATCTGGATGCCATCACCAAGCTGGACCGGCGCATCTTCGAAAAGAGCATCTATCCGGCGGTAGATCCGCTGGGTTCAACCTCCCGCATTCTCGACCCGCGTATTGTGGGGGATGAGCATTATCGTATCGCCCGAGAAGTGCAGGCGGTGTTGCAGCGCTACAAGGACTTGCAGGATATTATTGCCATTCTGGGAATTGACGAGCTTTCTGATGACGACCGCCTTACCGTGGAACGGGCCAGAAAGATCGAGCGCTTCCTTTCGCAGCCGTTCTTTGTGGCGGAGACCTTCACGAATATGCCGGGGCGCTATGTAACCATTCCTGAAACCGTGCAGGGCTTCAGAGAGATCATGGAAGGCAAGCATGACGACTTGCCGGAGCAGGCCTTTCATATGGTGGGAACGATAGATGAGGCCAGAGAAAAAGGGACGAAGCTGCTGGCGGACAACAAAGGGTAAAGGGGAAAAGGGCAAAGAGAAACCGGAACTGCAGGGATTAGGGATTTGGGGAGAGGGGCGAGGGGGAAAGGTAAAAACAGTTGGATGATAAGGTAGTGTAGTCCATTTTCTTTGATGCTGACGAAAATAATATGAATGCATTTTCATTTCAGATTGTTACTCCTGAGAAGATCGTTTACAAAGGCGAGATAACCTCCCTGGTGGTGCCGGGGCAGGAGGGGTATTTGGGCATTCTGGCCAAACATGCGCCCATGCTGGCAACCCTGGCCGCGGGAGAGGTGCAGATTAAGGAAGGGGGGCGGGAGGCGGCCTCTTTTGCCATTACCGGCGGACTCCTGGAAGTCGAAAGGAACGGGGCAACTATTCTGGCCGATGCCGCGGAGAGGTCGGACGAGATTGATATTCAGCGCGCGAAAGCGGCCCGGGAGCGCGCGCTTGAGCGGCTTTTAAAGAAAACCACGGATATTGATATCACGCGGGCGCAGGCGGCGTTGATGAGAGCCACCAATCGCCTGCATACTGCTTCCAAGAAAGAACAGTGAACAACAAGGATGAAGGCGGAAGGATGAAGGATGAATCCAACGGCGGATTCCACTGCGCTCCCTTTGGTTCAGTTCAGGGCAGACAAGAAAAAGTATATTTCGCAGCTTAACTAGGAACTACTAATTGACGCAATCATGACGGACACACTATATATCCTGGGTGGCAAAGCACTGGAAGGCACTCTAACGGTGGGCGGCAGCAAGAACGGCGCCCTGCCGGCGCTGGCGGCCTGTTTGTTATTTAACGGCACATCACACATCACAAATGTCCCGCAGATTCAGGATGTTGAGACCATGCTGGCATTGCTTGACTGCGCGGGAGCAAAGGTCGCGCGGGATGCCGCCGGCGCGGTGATCATCACCAACAACGGGTTGCACTCCAATCATATATCGGCGGAACTTGCCGCCAAGATGCGCGCCTCGCACTATCTGCTGGCGCCGCTGGTGGCAAGGATGGGGGAAGCCTCGCTGCCCATGCCCGGAGGCTGTAATTTGGGCAGCCGTCCGGTGGATTATATTCTCGAAGCCCTCAAGCCCCTCGGCATCACGGCCGATCAGCAGGAGGACCGCATTATCATCAAAGCGGGCGACCTGCGGGGCGGGAAGGTGCTGCTCGATCCTCATTACCGCAGCCCGGGGGCTACTTTTTCGGTCATCATGGCGGCGTGTCTGGCAAAGGGCGAAACGGTCATCGAGAATGCCTGCATCGAACCTGATGTTATAAGTCTTTGCGAAATGCTCAAGCGTGCGGGCGCGAGCATCAAAGGCGCGGGCACATATACACTGCGCATTCAAGGAGTGAATCGGCTGAACGGAATTGAGCATAAGATTCCGCCGGATCGGCTGGAGGCGGGCACTTTCCTGTTGGCCGGGGCTGCCAGCCGGGGGGATATAACCATCAAGGACGTGAATCGCGAATACCTGCGAGGCTTTATTGAGCGACTGGAAGAGTGCGGCGCGGAGGTAAAAGATACTGTTCTGGAAATCCGCGTGATTTGCAAGAAGCGGCCGACGGCAATAAATATAATCACGGAACCTTTCCCCGGCTTCCCCACTGATTTACAGCCGCCGATGATGGCCTTTTTGGCGACGGCGAAGGGTATTAGCCGTATCGTGGAAACGATCTTCGACGGGCGCATGGCCCATGCGGAAGAATTGCGCAAAATGGGCGCGTGCATTGAGGTTGACGGAAGGAAGGCGACGATTCGCGGGGTGCCGCGGCTGAGAGGCGCGGAAGTCGAGGCGCTGAATATCCGCGCCGGCGCGACCCTGGTGGTGGCCGCGGTGGCGGCGGAAGGCGAGACCTGCCTGCGCGGCATCGCACATCTCCAACGCGGCTATGAGAAGCTGGAGGAAAAGCTGCTTTCCCTGGGCGCGCAGGTGAGGCGGTGACATGCAGTTGAGAGTTCAGAGTTGAGAGTTCAGAGTTATCAGATTCTTGCATCCTCGACCATAATACAGAAAGCTTATTTGCTGCTGCCTCGATTCTGTTATATCATTAAGCCCTAAGCTTGCTTGAGGAACAATCATATGAAAATAACTGGTGTAGTGCTATCAATAGTGGCAATATCACTTCTGCTCTTCTGTGGCGCGGTATCATATGCTTCTACAGCCGAACCTATCACGCCGGAGCATTGGGCTTATAAAGCGATTGATAATTGGGCGCAGCGCGGGCTGATTGCAGATTATCCGGCCGGCCCGTTTTCCGGGCCGGCAAAGCTCACACGCTTCGAGGCCGCCTCGCTGATTTTGCGGGCCCTCGAGGGCATAGGCCGGGAATATGAACGCCAGGGCGTGGAGATTGCGCAACTTGCCAATCCTTCCTTCGCCACGGAAAAGCCTCCCACCGACGCCGAAGCCAAGACTGAAGCTGCTGCATTGGAAAAGGCCGAAGCTGCGGCGAAAACGGTCGAAAGAGGCGCGGGCATTTCGCCGGAGGACTTCGCCCTGTTGGAAAAGATGGTGGCGGAATTCCGCACCGAGTTGGCGGAGATGGGGACCAAGGTGGACAAGCTGGAGACACTGCTTGCTTCCACGCGCCAGCGGCTGGAGGTGGTGGAAAGCAACCTGCGCCAACATCAGATTTCCGGCTATATCCAGTTTCGTTTTACCGATGACAAGGCCAAAGCCAATAATACCTTCTTTATTCGCCGCGCGAGGTTGAGCGTGGGCGGTCCAATTTCGCCAAAGGTGTCATACAAAATTCAATTGCAATTGGAGAAGAATAACGGCAGCCAAGTGGCCATTAGAGATGCCTATATTGATATGGTTACCGGCAAGGAATCAAGGCTGCGGGCGGGCCAGGCGGCGCTGCCCATAGGTTATGAGCTTACCGAGCCGGACCCGGACCGGCTTGATCCCGAGCGCGCTTTCATGATGGACCGGCTCTTTCCAGATCAAAGAGACATCGGCGTGCAATGGCGGTGGCAGAAAAAGGCGACTGCACCCGGATTCGATTTGGCGGTGGTGAACGGGAATGGGATAAATACGACGGATGAGAATGATCGCAAGGATTTCATCGCGGCGATCAATGCGCCGCTTCCGTTCGGAAGCGCGACGTTGGCAATCTACCACGGCCGCAGCGGTGTGGGAGATGATTCCGTGGCGAAAGACCGCCTGGTTGCGGGACTTGATATCGGCAAGAAGAAAACGGAACTACGGGGCGAATACATCAGCGGCAAGGACCGCGGAGAAGATGTGAGGGGCTGGTATGCAAGGCTTTCTCAGCGCATGACCAAATGCGGCACGCCCTTCGTTAAGTATGACACTTTCGACGAAAATCGCGACCGGTCCGATGATTTGTTCAGCCGCTGGACGCTGGGCTGGGTGGAGCAACTGGATAAGAATGTGCGCCTCACATTAGCCTGGGAAAAACGCAGCCTCGGCCGGAACTTCTCGGAATTGAGCGATTACAAGGGAAATTTGGCGATGCTGCAATTGCAGGTGAAGTTCTAACTGCTTTCACCACGAAGTCACGAAGAACAACCGCCCTCAATGAGGGATGCCATCTGCACTGCTCAATGAACTATTCACCCTCCTATCTGCAGTTGCAGTTCTTCGTGTCTTAGTGCCTTTGTGGTGAATTATTTCGCTATTCTCTTGCGCGTTTCCGCGCAGATGTGGTCGCGCAGTTGCTGGGCGGAGGGGAGAATTTCCGCCAGTTCTTTTTTCTGCGCGGAGGTGTAGGCATCGTCTTTGATGAAGGCGTGATTGACTTCCACATTCAGCAGGGCGGCATTGATGCCCGCCAAAGCAAATTCCGCCGCGCAGCCGACATCGCTCACCAGGTTGGGATTGCCGATCTCCAGCAATTGCCGCGAGACTTTGAGAATTTCGTGGCATTTGCGGCAGACTTCCATAGGCACGGCGGCGGCGTCTTTCATGGCCTGCTGAATGGTGGCGGTTCGGTGCGCCTTCTCTTCATCGGTAGTTTTCGGCAGGCCGGTGGCCGCGGCGTATTTGCCATAAGCATTTACATCGGCTTGTACCAAATCGGTCAACGCGGCGCGCAAGCGCTCACATTCCTCTAATGCGCCTTTTGCCTGGGCTTCCACTGCGGCAAACTTTTCTTTGCCCACCGTGAAATTTGCCACCATCGAACCCAGAGCCGCACCCAACGCGCCCGCAAGCGCAGCCGCACTGCCGCCGCCCGGGGCGGGCTTGTTGGAAGCCAGATCATCGAGATATACATGAATAGCGGAATCAATATAACTCATAGCTTTTCCTCTTCTTTGAATACGAAGAATTGGTGGAGCTGGCGGGAGTCGAACCCGCAACCCCTTGCATGCCATGCAAGTGCGCTCCCATTGCGCTACAGCCCCATGTGGACTTTGATTTTAGCGGGATAAGGCTTTGCCGTCAAGTCGGACTTAGGATATGATAATAGTTCTGAAAAATGTGAGAATAAAATTCGCAAACTCCTGGGACAGCCACCAGACTGCGGTGGCAGTCCCGAGTTTGCTGCCTTTCTCATGGACTGCGAATTTCTCCAGCAAGGCAGCGGCCCCGCTGATTGAAAACGCCTGCGTGCGGCATGGCTTGCCCTCTGTCTCCACAACTGGTATGGTTCTAGGAAGCTTTATGGTATATGCGGTAAAGTTTACTGGCTGACTTCGGGAAGGGCGGGGCCGGGCAGGGCCCCGCAGGGAGCAGGTTGAAATGAAGCAAAGTATTATTAAATTATTTATTTTCGGGCTGCTGGCGGCGGCTTTTCAGCAGGCGCATCTTTTCGGCATTCCCCAGGTAACCGTCCTTGGGGAAAATAGTCTGGCTAATCTGTTGGCGGCGATTTGCGGGGTGGTGGCCGGCTATGAGCTGGTACTTCTCGGCGTGTGCATTTGGGTGCGGGCGCGCCACGGGGTGCCGGGGGAAGTGAAAATGCTATCGGGACTGCTAAGATTTGCTGCGGCAGTAATTATATTGATTGTGATGCTTTATACGCTTGGCTATTTGTCCAAAGTTGGGGCGGTGGTGGCGGGTTTTGCCGGTCTGCTGATGGGTTGGTCGCTGCAGGCGCCGGTGAGCGGGATGGCGGCCTGGGCGATGATTACCGTCAAAAGGCCTTTTCGGGTGGGAGACCGCATCTATCTGCCCTCACTGGGTCTCAACGGCGATGTCATGGAAGTTGATCCCATGTACACATCGCTGAACCAGGTGGGAGGCAGTATTGGCAGCGAGGAGGCTATTGGGCGGCGCATCCTTATCCCCAATGCCATGCTCTTCACTCAGGTGGTGATTAACTACACGCCGGAAATGAAGGCCACCGGCGATTCCTATTTTCTTGACGAAGTGGTGGTGCGCGTAACTTTCGACACTGACTGGGACGCGGCGGAGAAGATATTGCTTGCGGCGGCAGGGGATGTTACCCGTGAGATCATCGCGCAGACCGGACAACAGCCCTATATTCGTTCCGATTTCTATGACTATGGCATCTACATGCGGCTGCGCTATATGACCTTGGCAACAGACCGCCCTCGCATTACACATGAAATTACCCAGCGGGTCTTCCGCGCTTTCCAGCGGGATTTGCGCGTGGATTTAGCCATCCCCTATGTTTATTCCTATCGTCATTCACTGCCATCGGAGCGCTTCCGCTATCCGTCTGATAACGAAGCTATCGAAGAGATAGACATCAATAAGATAGATGACCCGCAAGCTGCGGAGGGCGCGCTTACGCAAGCGGAGGAGGAAGCCATCGAGGATCTCACGCGGCACATTCAGACCGTGGGATTGCTCCAGCCCCTGGTGCTGGAACGGCAGCCCGACGGCCGTTATCGCGTGATCGCCGGCACCAACCGCTTGCGCGCTTGCGTCCGGCTGGGGTGGACGCGCGTGCCGGCCACCATCCATACCCCGAATGGGCAAGCCATATAGCGCTGGATAAACCGATTGTCAAATAGCACATAGCACAATTCCAACCTTTTTAATCGTGTAAACTCCCAATTTCGCACCTAAATCCCCTAAAAATATATTGTATTGATATCTGTCAATATATCCATTTGAGCGTATTGATATATATTGACCTAGTGTCAATATATGGTATAATACTTCTTGAAGCACAATGCTACATAAAGGAGCAAGGCGATGACAGAGCAAAAGGCAGAGGCGAAAGTGGAGGCTGTGGGGGAGCAGGAGTTACTCAGTTTGGATGAGGCGGCGGCGGCGCTGGGAGTGAGCCGATCGAGCTTTTCGCGTTGGCTGACCCAGGGCAAAATTCGAGGCATGAAGGTGGGGAGGCAGTGGCGCTTCCAGCGTTCCGACCTGGACAAGTTTGTCAAGATGGCGCACCCGTCGGCTGCGGGCGTGAATGTCAACGAATTGGACGACGTTATCGCTCAACTCTCTCAAGAGTTGCCGGGAAACGGCAAGATCGAGATTGCCCCGGCGGCGGAGGGCTATCCGGGAACAGAGGAAGAGGAGGCGATTGAACGCCTTCTATCTGTTTTGCTGGCGACGGCAATTAAGGCTAGAGCCAGCGACCTGCATATTGAAGCCACACGCGAGGGCACATGCGTGCGGCGGCGGGTTGACGGCGTGCTGCATGAAATGCTTCGCCTCCCCTCTTCCGCGCACGGGGCGCTGGTTGCCTGCATAAAATCCCACTCGGGGGTTGCGGTGGATCAGACGCAACTCCCTCAAGATGGGCGTTTTAGCGCCAAACTTGGCAATGGGCGGGAGGGAGACATACGTGCGTCATTTGTTCCTGGGTTGCATGGAGAGACCGTAACCATGAGATTCTTTGAAGCCGGCACCCCCTATATTAGGGACTTGGCGACTTTGGGCATGAAGTCGGAAGATATCGGGGTATTCGTGGGCGCACTGAAAAAGCCGTCAGGTCTTATTATTTTGACCGGGCCGAGCGGCAGCGGCAAAACGACGACTATATATGCCGGCTTGCGGGAACTCATCAGCCCGGAGAAGAAGACCATGACTGTAGAAGACCCGGTAGAATACATACTCCCGTGGACGACCCAGATTCCGGTTAATAGGAAGGCTGGATTGACCTTCGCGTCCGGGCTGCGCGCTTGCATGCGCCAAGATCCGGATATCCTAATGGTGGGGGCGATTCGCGATTTTGAGGTGCTGGAGGCAAGTGTGAATGCAGCTCTTACCGGACATATCGTACTTAGCACAGTTTATACGAATGACGCGCCAACTGTAATTACCCGCCTTGTTGATATGGGTCTGGATCCTTTCCTTGCCGCCTGCCTGACCTGTATCGTGGCGCAGCGCCTTGTGCGTCTGGTATGCAAGAACTGCGCGGAGCCGGATCAGCCCGACATAAGCGCGTTGCTCGATCTTGCGCAACGCGCCCGCGCCGGAGGCTATGAACTCCCAAAGGAGCCAACCTTTATGCGTGGCAAGGGATGTCCCTCATGCCGCAATACCGGCTATGCCGGCCGGACCGCGCTGTATGAAGTGATGGAAATGACTCCGGAAATACAGGAACTAATCGTCAAGCGCGTGCCCTTGTCCGAGTTGCGCGAGGCCGTAGTCGCGGGCGGCACCATCACCCTCGCCGCGGAAGGCCTGCGCAAAGCCGCAGAGGGACTGACCACCGTGGTGGAGGTAATGCGGGTGCTGCCGTTTAGGGAATGAGAGGCGGCAAAAGAGCTTTAGAGGCGGTGTTGACAAGTCAACTCAGCGAGAAAAGCGGATTCACTTCCGCTTTTCTCGCCGATGGGCTGCGATCGCTTTCTCGACATCTTTGGGAGTTAATCCCTTTGCTTGGGCAATTTTTTTGCCGTAGGCGAAAATCTTTTGCCAATTCTCTTTGCGCTCAACATAATTTTGAATAGCTTCGCGCATGATCTCCGACCGGGAACGCGATTCCTTCTCCGCCATTTCATCAATCTGCCGCAGAAGTTCGTTGTTGATGGAGAAGTTGATTTTGTGGGACTGCAATTCACGAGCTAGATATCGCGCTTATAGACTTCGCGGCGATGGCCTATTCTAAGGATTACAACATCCTTTTCCAGGATAACAAAGATTACTCGATAATCATCTATGCGATATTTGCGAAGGCCGGCAAATTTCCCTTTTAGAGTAGGAAAAGCTTCCGGCTTCTTAGACAAATCCTTCTCAATGCGGTCAAGGATTAGCGCGATATCGGCCTTTGGCAGGCTTCGCAAGTCATGTTTGACCGATTTCTTATAGACGATATTATAGGCCAAGCGACTTCCTCAGTTCCTTGCCTGAGACAACCTTGTCAGTCTTGTCATGCAGCCGGTCGAGGGCGATCTGAAGGTCCGCGTAGTCTTCGATGTAGGTCTCAAGCGCCTTCAGAACAATATATGTGCGCGGCCTTTCTGTTTCTTTGGCGATACTATCTATTTGTTCAACAATCCTTTTGGGAATTCTCATTGATATCGCTGTAGTCATGGGTCACCTCTGTATTGTATTGTATCACACTATTAGCATTTGTAGACCAATAATTACAAAGCACTGAGAATAACTGCAAAGATGTTTTGGGGGATGAAAAGGGCAACTATAGAAATGAAAATTCCCATCATTTCCTCTTCAGAGCAAATCAAGAAACTGATCTGCATTCACTATTTCAATATCTTCGTATCTTATCAATTTTAAGAGATGTCTGTCCCCGGTTATGATATAGCGCGCACCCGCCGCAACTGCACACTCGAGGATTCGGTCGTCATCGGGATCTTCAGGGATTGCGCGGATTTGCTGCAGCGGCTCAACATATTCAGCTATCGCGAGCACTTCGGTAACAAGATTATGGACCATGTCGGTTCTAAAGGTAAATTCCTGCCTTCTCAATACCTCTGTCAATTCGTCCGTAATGGCTTGGGATAGGCAAATTTGAATTTTCTCCTGAAAAACCGCTTCTAAAATCTTTCTTGGCTTGCCTCCGAACACTATCGCAGATATCAGAATATTTGTGTCGAGAACGACTCTAAGCATCTATCGCCGCTTCTCTGTGCGATGTGCTGCTATCGCCCTTTCAACATCTTTTGGAGTCAAACCCTTGGCGCGAGCTACCTCTCTACCGTAAGCAAATATCTTTTCCCATCTCCGCTTTCGTTCGATATAGCCGCGCGCAGCCTCACGGATGAGTTCGGATCTGGAACGAGATTCCTTCTCCGCGATTTCATCTATCTGCCGCAGAAGATCGTCATTGAATGAGATATTTACTGTGCTGGATTTCATGGCTAACCTCCATTGCCATATTATATATACAAAGTTTGTATATTGTCAAGTGAATTAACGCCTATTTTTTATCCTGTTCCATTTTACCCAGCTTCAGCGCACATGCGCCCCTGCTAAAGGTTATCACTCTTCGCTGTTCTGTAATGTTGGCGAGGGCGTGGTCGAGGATGGTCAGCCGTTCCTGGGCGGAGTCGAAATCCATGCTGCCGGGTTGGGAGTGGCGCAATTCATCGGTGAGCACCTGGCGGTAGAATTCGAAGCGCTCCGGTTTGCCGTAGTATTCCTTATCGAGGTATTCGCACATCGCCTGGGAATGTTCTTCCCGCACCAGCAGAGAGACGCAGCCGCCTTTGCCGGCGCCGGTCAATTTGCCGCCCAGATAGCCCGGCCCGCGCTTGGCAATGCTCAAGAGCAGATCGAGTTGGGGGATGGAAACGCGGAAATCGAAGGTGAGCGCGTCCTGCAAATCGTCCACCATTTCGCCCACTTCTATGCGATAGCGGTCATAGGCCGGCGATTCGGCGAAGATTTCTCCGCTCGCCAGGCGCGTTTCCGCTTCCAGGAAAATCTTTTCGAGTCTGCGGCCGATAATATTTTGCCGGTAGAAAAATCTTGCCGCGGTGCGGATAAGGTAGCCACCTATGTCGCGCCGGGGTTTGGTATAGAGTTTTTCAATGGTCTCGGCGTCATGACCCAAAATCGCGCCGGCCTCGGCGGGCGTGATTTTCACCGGCAGCAGCGAGATAAATTCCTCGACGGCGGCATTGGGGATGCCCAGAATATCTTCATGCAGGCTGCCGAATTTTTTATAATTGGCGGCAATTTTCTCCCACAGGCCAGGATTTTTTTCCAGCAGGGGGGTTGCGCGGCCGGGGGCAAAACCGAATCTATTATAGACCAGCCTCCCCAGCCAGTTATCTCCGGCGGCGCCTTGCTGAAACGCCTCATTGACGGCGGCGATGACCAGCTTGGCGAATTCATCGCCCAACTGCATCCATCCCTTGCGCATATTAAAGCTCTGGTTGCCGCCGGCGCTTTTGTTGACTTCCCAGAGCGAATTGGCGAGCACCACATGCACACCGCGCAGGAAGGGCAAGGGCGTGGAGGCGAGTTCTTTGCGAGAATGGCGATTATAGCTGATGCTGTTGGCCGGATTGAGCAAAATGGTCATCTGGTCATTGGCGCCGCCGTGGGTGCCCACATACCATTCGGCCTCCCCGAGCAGGCGGCAGACATCGGAAACGCTCCAACTGGGAAGGATGGCGCGGTTGGTCAGATACATGGCGAGAAATGACAGGACCACGATGACCGAAGAGGAACTGGTGCCGGCGCGAAAGGGCACAGTGGCGGGCCCGAAAGTTAAATCCGCGCCGCGGATTTGCAGCGCGGGATTATCCCACAAAATCCGCAGGTAGGGGCTAAGCACATAATTCAGCCAGTCGCCCTGTTTGCGGCCACAATGCGGGAAAAGCAGTGAGCGATTATCCCAATTATCCTCTAGGCCTTTTATCTTTGGATCGCACTTCTCTTTGGCGAATTTATCGAACTCTTCCTGTATGGAAATTTCTTGCGCGGAAAAGAGCGGATTGACATTTCCGACGTGAAGCACGTCGTCTAACCGCGGGGAAACGGCCACCGGAATATCGCCGTCAATGGTGGTTGACATGTGGTCGCCGTCGCACATGTCGAGGTATTCGAGGAAGGCGTTCAGCCGGCCCGGCGCGCGCAACAGGAAGGTCGGTTTGTTGCCGACCCGCAGCAAATGCAGCTGGAGGGTCTGCAGGAGGCGCTGCTTTTGCTCTCCCAAATAGCGGGCATCGGCTTTGAAATAAATCTCTTTACCGAGATATTCTTCGAGCGCGGCCGCCCCGCCCTCCAGCGCGGCAATCATATCTGCAACCAGCATGGGAACAGCTTCAGCTTTGAATGTTTCCGGCATAATGCGATCCTCGCTATGATAACTATTTCTGCAACGAACATGTGATAGTTCACAATTGATGAGGATGCCGAGATTCTTCGCGGCCTCCGCCACAATTATGTGGCGGAGGCGCTCAGAATGACATTCTACTCACTATCTGTGAACAGTCACGCGAACCTATTTCAAATTGATCAGCGACTCCAACCGATGGAGCCAATCACCGGCATCAGGCTATTTCAGAAACGGTCCCTGTTTGCTCTTCGGCGTATAGCCATGCAATTCGATATGATTGCCGTCAGGATCTTTGAGCCAGGCCTGCCAACTGTGGTCTTCCCCAAGCACCGCATCGGAAACCTCCAGGCCGCCGGCGCGGAGCTGCGCCACGGCCTGCGCGACATCTTCCACCTCCAGGCAAAAATGCGAATAGGACTTCCCCGCGGCAAAATTGCTTACTTC
>Ga0315273_10009697_pt1 | contig 12240 bp, 7 predicted proteins | sample YL17G02_0_MG_FD_205753 | JGI IMG/M metagenome (GOLD analysis project Ga0315273, IMG submission 205753) | Sediment microbial communities from Yellowstone Lake, YNP, Wyoming, USA - YL17G02_0 | ecosystem: Environmental > Aquatic > Freshwater > Lake > Sediment | place: USA: Wyoming | collected... | reverse complement strand
CGAAATTCGTCGCGGTACGCGGCCGCGAGCGTGCGTTCGCGGCGGACCCGCTCGGAGGGTTTGACCGCGTCCCACTTGGTCGCGGCGACGACCGTGGGGATCGAAGATTCTCTTAGAAAAAGGGACTTGGAGAGGTCGGAGCGCTGAGGCTCGAGCCTGCCATCGATGAGTAGCAGAGCGGCCGTCACGGGGCCGGTCTGCGCGCCAGCCGGCGCAGCGCCAGCGTCCTCGGAAGAGCCGAGCAGGAGACTCTCGATTAACCTTTCGAAGCTCTCTCTCTTGTCTTTCCCGGCCTTCGCAAACCCGTACCCCGGACAGTCCACAAAGTCGAATTTTTCTCCCACGCGGTACCAGAAGAGGGCCTGCGTGCGGCCCGGCGTCTGCGATACGCGCGCAACCTTCGTGCCGAGAAGGGCATTCAGCAGCGTGGATTTTCCGACGTTCGACCGCCCGAGGACCGCCAGCGAGGGCAGCGCCTCGCCCTTCGGCCTCTCCCCCGGCTTGTAAGCCGGAAGAACGAGGCGCACCTCGGCCCCCGCGGCGAGCGGACCTTTCACGCCGCCGGGACGGAAACCGGTGCGCGACCGCGCGAGAGAAATCGTCGTCGTCATGGAAGTGTTCAAAATCCCCTGGGAGGGGGAAGAAAGAAGATTTTCCTAGAAGGAAAGACCCGGAGCTTATCAGAGAGGACGGGGTGCGGTCCGCCCGACCGCGCGCGCCTCCCAAGTGCGCCTTTCGCCGGGAGAGGGTCTTAGGGGGAACCTGGCGAAACAGGTTCCCCCTGATTCAGGTTCCACTCAGTGCGCGGTCGGGGCCGTCTCGCCGCCGACGACTTTCGGCAACATGGGCGTCGGCGCGCCCTCGAGGGTGAGGCGGACGACCTCGTCCACGTCCTCGACGAGATGGAACTCCATGACCGTCCGGATTTCCTCCGGCAGGTCGTCCAGGTCCTTCTCGTTCTCCTTCGGCAGGAGGATCGTCGTGATTCCCGCGCGGTAGGCCGCGAGAAGCTTCTCCTTTATGCCGCCGACGGGCAGCACCTTGCCGCGGAGCGTGATTTCTCCCGTCATCGCGAGGTCCTTGCGAATCGGAATCCTCGTGACGGCCGAGAGGATGGACGTCGCCATCGTGATGCCCGCCGAAGGCCCGTCCTTCGGAATCGCGCCCTCGGGGACGTGCACGTGGATGTCCTTCTTCTCGTAGAAGTCGGCGTCCGCGCCGTACAGCTCCGCGCGCGTCCTCACGTACGACAGCGCGGCCCGCGCGCTTTCCTGCATGACCTCGCCGAGCTGGCCCGTCAGCACGAGGTTGCCTTTGCCGCGCATGAGCGTCGTCTCGATGTAGAGGATGTCGCCGCCCGATTCCGTCCATGCGAGGCCGGTGGCAAGGCCGATTTCGGCGGTATCGCCCTTCTTGTTCAGGCGGAACTTCGGCTTGCCGAGGTACGACGCGAGGTTCTCGGCGGTCACCGTGAGCGGCGTCTCGGCATCCTTGCCGACGATCTTGCGGGCGATTTTCCGGCACACGGAGGCGATCTCGCGCTCCAGGTTCCGGACGCCCGCCTCGCGCGTGTACTTTTCGATGAGGCCGTAGAGGGCGCCGTCCTCGAAGATGGCCTGCGAGGACTTGAGGCCGTTTTCCCTGATCTGCTTCGGCACGAGGAACTGCTTCGCGATCGCGACCTTCTCGTTCGGCGTGTAGCCCGAAAGCGGGATGATCTCCATCCGGTCCCTGAGCGCGGGCGGAATCGGGTGCACGACGTTCGCCGTCGCGATGAACATCACCTTCGACAGGTCGTACTCCGTGTCGAGGTAGTGGTCCACGAAGGCGTGGTTCTGCTCCGGGTCGAGGACCTCGAGGAGCGCCGCCGACGGGTCGCCCCGGAAGTCCATCGACATCTTGTCGACCTCGTCGAGCAGGAACACGGGATTCACCGTGCCCGCCTTCTTCATGAGCTGGATGATCTGGCCCGGGAACGCGCCGATGTACGTGCGCCGGTGGCCGCGGACCTCGGCCTCGTCGCGAACGCCGCCCAGCGACAGGCGCACGAACTTGCGATTGAGCGACTTCGCGATGCTCTTCGCGAGCGACGTCTTTCCGACGCCTGGAGGGCCCGCGAAGCACAGGATCGAGCCCTTCGTTTCCGTGACGAGCTGGCGCACCGCGAGGAATTCGAGGATGCGCTCCTTCACCTTTTCGAGGCCGAAGTGGTCCTCGTTCAGGATCTTTTCGGCGCGCTTGATGTCCCTCATCTCGCGCGTCGCCTTCTTCCACGGCACCTGCACGAGCCAGTCGATGTAGTTGCGTGAGACGGTGGCCTCGGCGGAGACGTTCGGCATCGCCTCGAGCCTCTTCAGCTCCGCGAGCGCCTTCTCCTTCGTCTCCTTCGGCATCCCGGCCTTCTCGATCCTGGCCTTCAGCTCCTCCAGCTCGTCGGACTTGTCGTCCTTCCTGCCGAGCTCCTGGTGGATGGCCTTGATCTTCTCGTTGAGGTAGTACTCCTTCTGCGCGCGCTCCATCTGCTTCTTGACCTTGTTGTTGATCCGTCGATCGATGTTGATCTTCTCGATCTCGATCTCGAGCAGGTCCTGGAGCTTCTGAAGACGCTCGAGCGGGTTCACCGTTTCGAGAAGCGTCTGTTTCTCGACCGTCGCGATCGACGTCGGGAGATGCCCGGCGAGCATGTCGGCGAAGGCCTCCGGATCGTCCAGCTTGAGCGACGAGAGAAGCCCCTCGAACGCGAGGTGGTGCGAGAGCTTCGCGTACTGCTCGAAAACGGACAGCACCTTCGATAGGTACGGCGCGAGCTCCTCGGCCGTGGTCCCGAGCAGCCTGGGCTCGAGGCGCTCGACGCTGACCGTGAGGTGGCCGGCGCCCGCCGTGAAGGCGCGGATGCGGCCGCGGACGACGCCTTCGACCATGACCTTGATGTGGCCGTTCGGGAGCTTCAGTGACTGCACGACCGACGCGATGACGCCCGTCTCGTGGATGTCGCCCGCGGCCGGCTCGTCGACCTTGGGGTCCTTTTGCGCGGCCAGGAAGATCTTCTTCTCGGACGACGCGAGGGCGGTCTCCAGCGCCGCGATGGACGACGCGCGGCCCACGACGAAGGGCGCCATCATCCGCGGGAACACGACCATGTCGCGCAGCGGCACGAGAGGGAGCGTCCGCGCGGCGGACGCGAGCGGTTCTATGGCGGTGGGCGCGTTCATCGGAATGTCACCAATCCCAATTCAGCCCGCCTTCCGTAGCGAGAGGATGGGGGCGGCGCGGCGGAGCACGACGTCTTTCGTGATGACGCACTCCTCGATCTCCTCCTCCGAGGGCACGCGGTACATGACGTCCAGCATGATTTCCTCGAGGATGATCTTCAGACCCCGGGCGCCGACGTTCCGGACGAACGCCTCGCTGGCGATCTGTTCCAGGGCGTCATCCGTGAACCGCAGGTTCACGTTCTCGAACTCGAGAAGCGCCTGGTACTGCTTGATGAGGGAATTCTTCGGTTCCTTCAGGATGGCGACGAGCGCCGGGCAGTCGAGGTCGTGCAGCGTGGCGACGACTGGAACGCGCCCGACGAACTCCGGGATCATCCCGAACTTGATCATGTCCTCGGGGTGCACCTTCTCGAGGATGTCCCCGGCGCGTTTCTCTTTCTTGGACACGATCTTCGCGCCGAAGCCCATCGCCTTCTCGGTGAGACGGCGACCGATGATGTCCTCGAGCCCCACGTAGGCGCCGCCGCAGATGAACAGGATGTTCGTCGTGTCGATCTGGATGAATTCCTGGTGCGGGTGCTTGCGGCCGCCCTGCGGGGGCACATTCGTGACGGTGCCCTCGAGGATCTTGAGGAGCGCCTGCTGGACGCCCTCGCCCGACACGTCGCGCGTGATCGAGGGGTTCTCGCCCTTGCGCGCGATCTTGTCGATCTCGTCGATGTAGACGATGCCGCGCTCGGTCTTTTCCTTGTCCTGGCCCGCGGCCTGATAGAGCTTCAGGATGATGTTCTCGACGTCCTCGCCGACGTAACCCGCCTCGGTGAGCGTCGTGGCGTCCGCGATCGTAAAGGGCACCGACAGCATCCGCGCGAGCGTCTGCGCTAGAAGCGTCTTGCCCGTGCCCGTCGGGCCGATCAGGAGGATGTTCGACTTCTGGAGCTCGACCTCGAGCTTCCGGTTCTTGTCGAAATAGTCGATCCGCTTGTAGTGGTTGTAGACGGCGACGGCGAGCTTGCGCTTGGCCGTCTCCTGCCCGACGACGTACTCGTCGAGGAATTCCTTGATCTCGCGAGGCTTCGGAAGCTTCGTCTCGGGCTTGGCCTGGTCGAGCACCCGGTCCTCGGCGATGATGTCGAGGCAGATGTCGACGCATTCGTCGCAGATGTAGACCGTCGGCCCTGCGATGAGCTTCTTCACGTCCCGCTGGGACTTGTTGCAGAAGCTACAGCGCAGGACGTCGCCGGTGCCCGTTTTCTTCGTCATCAATTTAACCGGTCCCCCTCAGAGTCCTGAGGAGGCATCTTACCGCCTCCCGTCCATGCGGAACAAACTGCGGGTCCCGCTCATTCCCGCCGTCCCGACCTGGGAGCCTACCCTATGATCGGGCCCGCCCCGATGATGCAGACGGCCCGACGCCTCGCCGCGGTCGCGCTCGTGGCCGCGGCGTTGGCGGCTCGGAGCGCCCGGGCCCAGGACGCCGCCTTTTCTGCCCGCTTCCGCCTCTTCCCAGACGAGCCGCCGCCCTCCTCGGCGTCGGCTGCTTCCGCGGCGCCAAAGCCGAAGAAGCGCTTCTGGCTCGCCGCGGCCGAAATCCTCTCCCTCGAGATCATCCCGTACGCCCAGAACCGGTACCTCAACCACGAGGACTACGCCCTCATCTCGTGGACGTCCATCCGCGACAACCTCCAGAGCGGACTCTCGTTCGACGACGACAAGTTCACGACGAACCAGCTCGGGCATACGATTTCCGGCGCCCTCTTCTTCAACGCACCGCGTACGAATGGCTATTCGTTCTGGGAGTCGGCGCCCTTCGTCCTCGCGGGAAGCTACGTCTGGGAGATGGTGTTCGAGACGCAGAGCCCCTCGCTGAACGACCTCGTGAACACCACTCTCGGCGGCATGGTGTCCGGCGAGGCGACGTACCGGCTCTCGCAGATGCTCCTCGACGACCGCGCCCGGGGCGGCGAGAGGGTCCTGCGCGAGACGGCCGCCGCGCTCCTGAACCCGACGCAGCTCGTCACGCGCCTCACGACGGGCGACCTCTGGGCGGTCCGCGCCGAGCGCGGCGACTACCTCGTGCCGTCGAGTTTCGTCGCCTGGACGGACGTCGGCTGGCGCCACTTCGCCTCGAGCCGCCGTACGAACCCCGATCAGGCGCTGCTGACGCTCAGCCTGCGTTACGGCGACCCATTCCTGCGCGCCGTCTCGCGGCCCTTCGACAACTTCGAGACGAGCGCGGACGTCTCGACGCCGAGCTCGGCGTGGCTCACGCGCGTCGAGATCCGCGGCCTCCTCGGCGGCTGGGATCTCGATCCCGGCGAGGCGAAGGGCCGGCACGTCCTCGGCTTCTTCATGGACTTCGACTACACGAACAACGACACGCGCGTCTTCAGCTCGCAGTCGTTCCGCTTCGGCCTCCTCTCGATGCGGCCCCTCGGGAAGGGCGTCGAGCTGCGCGCCGAGGCCCTCGGCGTCGTCGCGCCTCTCGTCGCGCTCCAGAACGACCATCCCGCCACGTCGAACGAAACCGTGGGCCGCGTGTACGACTACGGCCCGGGGGTGGCTGTCTTCACCGCGATCCGGCTCCGCCGGAGCGAGCTGGACCTCGCGACGCTCACGTACTCGCTGTTCTGGACGCACACGTCGAACGGGATCGCGCGCAACAGCAGCATCCAGTCCTTCCGGGCCGAGGCCCGGATCCCCGTCGGCGGCCCGCTCTCGGTGGGAGGCTCGTGGTCGTGGGGCAAGAGGATCTCGACTTACGACGAGTTCGACACGTTCCGCACGGGCGCGACGCAGTGGCAGGCCTTCGTGTCGTGCATGTTCCGGTAGGCCGGTCGCCCGGGCGCTTTTTCGCCAGGCCGCCCTTTTTTCGCTAAGCCGCGCTCTTCGTCCCCTCGCGCCGCCGGATCACGAGGTCGATGAGGCCGTACTCCTTGGCGCCGTCCGGCTCGAAGATGTTGTCGCGATCCGTGTCGCGCGAGATCTTGTCGACGGGCTGGCCCGTGTGGTGCGCGAGGATCTCGTTCAGGCGGTGCTTCGTGCGCAGCATCTCGCGGGCCTGGATCTCGATGTCCGAGGCCTGTCCCTCGGCGCCGCCGTGCGGCTGGTGAATGAGGATGCGCGCGTTGGGCAGCGCCGCGCGCTTGCCCTTGGCACCGCCCGCGAGGAGGAGCGCGCCCATGGACGCGGCTTGTCCGAGGCAGTACGTCGCCACGTCGCATTTCACGTATTGCATCGTGTCGTAGATCGCGAGCCCGGCCGAGACGGAGCCGCCCGGGGAGTTGATGTAGAGCGTGATGTCCTTCTCGGGGTTCTCCGCCTCGAGGAACAGCATCTGCGCGATGATGACGTTCGCCACGTCGTCATTCACCGTGGAGCCCAGAAAGATGACGTTGTCCTTGAGCAGGCGCGAGTAGATGTCGTAGGCGCGTTCGCCGCGGTTCGTCTGCTCGATGACCATCGGAATCAGCATGGAATTCCTCCGCTTTCCCTAGTCTACAAAGCTCTCAGCTCGCGACGACGGCTTCGGCCAGAAGGAAGTCGAGGACGCGGTCGATCCGCAGCTCCTCGCGCATTCCTTCGAGACGTTCCGCCTTCACGATCGCGGCCTTCAGGTCGCCGAACGTGGTGCCCATCGCCTGCGCGCGGCGTTTCAGCTCGGCGTCGAGCTCGGTATCCGTGACCATCACGTCTTCCTTGTCGCCGATCGCGTCGAGGAGCAGGTATTCCTTCACGCGGCGTTCGGCCGCCGGACGGACTTCCTTGCGCAGCTCGTTCCAGTCGACATGAGCTTCCTTCAGGTCGACGCCCTCGCGCGCAAGGTGCCGGGCGTAATCCTTCAGGGCCGAGTCGATATCGGACTCGATCATCGTCTCGGGCGCCGGGACGTCGTGGAGCGCGAGGAGGCCGTCGAGAACGGCGCGCCGGCGCGTCTCCCTGACCGCCTGCTCCTTCTCGCGCTTCAGCGAGTCCGCGACCTTCTCGTTCAGCATCGCGAGGCTCGCGCCCTCGGGCGCTTCGCCCTCCCTCGGCGTCAGCGCGAGGCGTCCGAACTCGTCGTCCAGAGCCGGCAGGACCCTCGACTTCAGGGCCGCCAGGTGCACCGAGTAGAGGACGGTCTTCCCCGCGAAGTTCCTGTCCGGAACGTCGGCGGCCCAGTCCTTCTGGAACGTGACCGTGATCCCGGGCTCCGCGTTCCTCACCTGCGCGGAGAGCTCCGGCATCGTGTGTTGGCCGCCGACCTCGACTAGGGTCTTGTCGACCGCGAAGTCCTTGCCGTCGCCCTTCGGGAACGAGCCCTTTATGTCCACGAGAGCGAAGTCGCCGTCCTTCGCGGCGCGCCCCTCGATCGGCTCGTAGGTGGACTGCCCCTCGCGGATCCGCCTGATGACGACGTCGATGTCCTCGGCGGTCGGCACCGCGTTGCCGGCGGGCACCTTCAAGCCGCGGTAGTCCTTCGGCTCGACGGCTGGGCGCACCTCGACCTCCACGCGGAACGAGAGCGGCTCTTCGTACGCGAACTTCAGGTCGCCGATCTTCGGCGGGCCGAGCACGATGAGCTTCTTCTCGCGCAGGGCGTCTCCGACCGAGGTCTGGATGAGGTGATCGAGTACGTCGTTCTTGACGTCCTCGGCGAAGCGCTTCTTGATCATGTCCGGCGGGACCTTTCCGGGCCGGAAGCCCGGGAGGCGGATCTTCTTGGCCATGGCCTTCACCGTGCGGTCGGTCGCCCTTCGGACGTCGTCCGCGGGCACCTCGAGCGTGAAGACCTTCTTCGTGGGGGATTCGTCGACGAATGAGGTGATCATGGAGCTTCTTTCTTCTTTCTTCGTTTGATTTCGAGCCGGGCGCTGATGGTGCGGGAGGAGGGACTCGAACCCTCAAGGGTCGCCCCACGGGATCCTAAGTCCCGCGCGTCTGCCAATTCCGCCACTCCCGCGACGCGGGCCGCCAAATCTAGCACGCGGGTCCGCCGAGGACGAGCCGGGGGTAGGATGGCGCCTCACTCCGAGGCACGGGCTTTCTGGTTGGGAGGAAATCGTGAGCTGGCTGAACGACGTAGTCCACCGCGATTCGAGGTGGTACTTCACGACTTCTGCCGGGGCGGACATCGCGGTCGGCGCAGGCGTCCAGTTGCAGGTCTCCGGGGGCAAGCTGTACGTCAAGTGGGGGAATGAACCCTGGCTCTACGAAATCACCTACGGAGGCATCGGGGTGAGCGTGGGGGTAGGGTTGCCTGTCAGCTCGACGGTCTCCTTCACGGGACTCCCGGGCGGCTGGGGAAAGATCTATCGGGGGTTGGGTGTCGGAGAAATGGACCGCAACCACTTCAAGGGCGGATTCATCATGCTCAGCACTACTTCCGTGTTCACGCTCGGCACGTCCGGCACCTTGATTTTTTTCGGAGCCAACAATTACCTCCTGACTCTCCTCACGACGGGCCCGGGGGCGTTGTTAGGGGGTTTCGCCGTCCCGGCACTTTTCAAAGGCATCGGGTTCTACGGGGGCGTGGTCGCCGGGAGTCCGAGCACGGGATTCTCCGCCGTCAAGGGTTGGATGACCGAGGCGAAGCGGCTTTAGAAGGTTCCAGGTACTTCTTCATCCAGCCAAACACGGCCTCGTGCCACCTCTTGCTGTTGAGCGGCTTGAGGACCCAGTGGCCCTCGTCCGGAAAGACGAGCGCCTCGGAAGGCACGCCGTTCCCGCGCAGAGCCGTGAACATCTGAAGGCCCTGGTCGACCGGGACGCGGAAGTCCTTTTCGTTCGTGATGACGAGCGTGGGCGTCTTGATCCTGTCGGCGAAGAGGTGCGGCGACCACCGCGCAAACTGCTTCCGCGCGGCCTCGCTCCAGGGCACCCCCTCGAAGTCCCAGTTCGAGAACCACAGCTCCTCGGTCGTGAGCGACATGGACTCGAGGTTGAAGACGCCGTCGTGCGTGACGGCAGCCTTGAACCGGTTCGTGTGCCCGATGATCCAGTCCACGGCGTAGCCGCCGTAGCTCGCGCCCGCGATGCCCTGCTTCGACGCGTCCACGAAGGACATCTTCACGACGGCGTCGAACACGGCGTCGAGGTCCGTCATGACCTTCCCGCCCCAGTCGCCGCTGATCTCGTCCACGAACTTCTGGCCGAAGCCCGTGGACCCGCGCGGGTTCGGCGCCACGACGACCCAGCCCTGTGCGGCCCACAGTGACGGGTTCCAGCGGGCCGACCAGCCGTCCTCCCATGCGCCCTGCGGGCCGCCGTGGATGAGGAACACGACGGGGTACTTCTTCGCCGGGTCGAACGCCGGCGGCTTCACGAGCCAGTACTGGACGCGCGCACCCCCGGCGCCGGTCGTCGAGAGGCTCTCGGGCGCCGCGAAGGCGACGTCCTTCCGCCACGACCGGTTCTCGTCGGTCAGCGCACGAGCCTGCGCCTGCTGACTCTTCGCAACGGGTTTCACCGTATTTTCTTCGAGTGGTAAAGAGAAGATTTCGGGCGGTGCGGTGAGCGACGCCTCGGTGAACACGAGGAATCCTGGCCCGGCCTGGACGCTGCCGATCGCGCCGCCCTTTTTCAACTCCCGGGGCGTTCCCCCCGCGAGGGACACTTCGAAGAGGTCTTTTCTTCCCTCTCTCTCCGCAGTGAAGTACACCGTCCTGCCATCCCGGCTCAAGCAGAAATCTGAAACAGAGAGATCCGGAGTCTCGAAAAGCGTCCGCTTCGCCTTCGTCTTCCTGTCGTAGAGGTCGAGGTACCAGCGATCGGCCTCGAAGCCGGCGCGGCGCTGGGCGCGCACGAGGATCGCGGAGCCGTCGGGCGTGTACGCCGGGTCGAAGTCCGCCGCGGGGTTGCCGGCCGTCAGCTTCACTGCCGTCCCGCCCGCCACGTTCACGGTCCATACGTCCTTGTTGGTGGTCCACGACTCGGCGTCGGCGCCGTCCCGATTCGAGACGAACGCGATCTCCCTGCCGTCGGGCGAGAACGCGATGCCGCCGTCCTCGTACAGGTGCGGCGGCGAGTCAAAGTCGCCCGGCGTCACGTCCGTCACGGCACCCGTCGCCACGTCGGCCACGAAGACGTGGTGGCGCACGTTCTCGCGCCACTCGTCCCAGTGGCGGTACATGAGGCGCGTCAGGTGGTGGACCTTGACGGGATTCTTCTCGGTCTCCTCGCTCTTCTTCCGGTTGCAGGCCTCGTCGGCGCAGTCCGGATACACGTCGGAGACGAACGCGAGCTTCTTTCCGTCGGGAGAGAAGACGAGCGGGTCCTGCGCCCCCGCCGCGAGATCCGTCAGCTTGCGCGGCTCGCCGCCGCCGAGGTCCAGCAGGTAGATCTGGGGAACGCCGGAGCGCGTCGAGACGAACGCGAGCGTCCTGCCGTCCGGCGAGAAGCGGGGCGCGTTGTCGGCCTTTTCGTGCCGCGTGAGCGCGCGGGGCGGAGCCGACGCGTCGGCGGGAACGATCCAGACGTCCGCGTCGCGCTTGCCGGCGGCGAGGTCGGTCGTCGTGCGCACGAAGGCCACCTGCTTGCCGTCCGGCGAGAGCCGGGGATCTCCCACGCGCACGGTCAGGAGGTTGTCCTCGATCGACATCGGCCGGGCGGCGAAGGCCGCCGGGGAAAGAAAGAGAAGAAAAGAGATTCTTAGAAAGTGAAGAGAGCGAGGGCCGCCGGCGGAGCGCGGCGAGCGAGCATCGCGGCTCGCGCCGGCTTGACGGTCTCCGAGCAGCCGCGCCTGCTTTTCTTCTTTCTTACTCATTCTAAGAATCCCCTCTTCCTGTTGTTCTTCTCTCCGGCTTCCCGGTCCTCAGCAAAAAAAGGCCGGCCGCGTCAACGGCCGGCCTGGACACCTGATGGTGAGCCGAGAGGGACTTGAACCCACAACCCAGAGATTAAGAGTCTCTTGCTCTGCCAATTGAGCTATCGGCCCGTGATGCCCCGGAGGTGACCCGGAGCGGGCTGCGAAATATACCCTCTCGCGGCTGGCGCTTCAAGCGCGCCCTATCGGAGTGTCGTAGCTCCATGAAAGTGTCCCCTGGATAACTCGATAGAAATGTCCCCTCTGGGAGAGAGGGGGGGCGGATGGAGGGGATCGTGGGACTGAGCGCGAAGGAGCGAGCGCGACTGGTGGAGCTCGAGCAGGTGAAGGCGAGGCGACAGACGGTGGTGGCTGCTGCCGAGCGGCTTTCGATGAGCGAGCGGCAGGGCAAGAGGATCTGGAAGAGGTACTGCGCCGAGGGGGCAAAGGGCCTGGTGCACCGGTCTCGAGGGCGGCCGTCGAATCGGAAGTTGGACCCAGACAGCAAGCGGCGGAGTCTGGAGCTCTGCCGGACGCGGCTGGAAGGGTTCGGGCCGACGCTGGCAGCCGAGAAGCTGGCCGAGGCGGGAGTGAAGGTCTCGCACGAAACGCTGCGCCGGTGGCTGATTGTCGAGGGGCTGTGGAAGAAGAAAAGGAAACGAGGGCCGCATCGCAGGTGGAGGCCGCCGAAGGAGCACTTTGGCGAGCTCGTGCAGATGGACGGGAGCTTCCACGACTGGCTCGAGACGGGCGAGAAGCCGTGTCTTCTGGACATGGTCGACGACGGCACGAGCACGATGGACGGCGAGTTCTTCGAGCAGGAGACCACCGAAGGGGCGATGAGGGTGCTGTTGAGGTGGATCGAGCTGTACGGCATCCCGCAGGCGCTGTACACCGACCACAAGAATGTCTACGTGGTCGATCGCGAGCCAACGAAAGACGAGCAGCTCGCCGGCCGCCCTGCGCTTTCGGCCTTCGGCAAGGCCTGCCACAAGCTGGGCATTCAGATCATTCCGGCGGCCAGTCCTCAGGCCAAGGGGAGGATCGAGAGGCGGCACGGCGTCTTGCAGGACCGGCTCGTCAAGGAGATGCGGCTACGGGGCATCAAGGATCTCGAGGCGGCCAACGCGCTCTTGAGGGGAGGATTCCTCGAGACGATCAACGAGAGATTCGCGCACAGCGCGGCCAGCCGAGTCGACTATCACCGGCCCGTTCCCAAGGGCCTGCGCCTCGAGGACGTAT
>Ga0315273_10009693_pt1 | contig 12241 bp, 13 predicted proteins | sample YL17G02_0_MG_FD_205753 | JGI IMG/M metagenome (GOLD analysis project Ga0315273, IMG submission 205753) | Sediment microbial communities from Yellowstone Lake, YNP, Wyoming, USA - YL17G02_0 | ecosystem: Environmental > Aquatic > Freshwater > Lake > Sediment | place: USA: Wyoming | collected... | reverse complement strand
CCAGCCCAGAAAACAGCAGCCGGTCCACATCCCGGTCAACGTTGTTGAAATAGTCTAACAACGGGTTGAACCGCAGCATGGAGCCGATCAATCCTTCTGCATAAACCCCACCGGTCGCTGGTTCGACCACCGCCTCAACCGGTTTCAAGACAGGCTGTTGGCTGGTCAGCAGAAAACCGATTGCAACCAAGGCAAGCAAGACAATCAGAAGGGGCCAGCGTAACTTGCGTAGCATAGGCAATAAAAAAGGGCGCTTTAGCTTGAACTACCAGGATTTCGCTCAATAGCGATCCTGACGGCTCTCCCAGCCAGGCAGCGCCCCAGAATGATCCTAAATATTCACAAGATAGGTGGCTATCGTCATTACGAAGAAAAGGATACTCAAGCCGATGGTTATCCAGAACAGAATCTTTTCGATCCCTCTACGAGCAGTGAAGATACCTCCTGTATCTGCTCCTGTCAGGCCTCCCAAACCAGCGCCTTTGCTCTGTAAGATCACGCTAACAATCAGAGCAATTGACGTTATAATCAAAGCAATATTAAAGAATACTTCCACAACTGGCCTCCAAATAGGTAATCCACTCCAGGGAGGGAGACTTTCCTTCTTTAAAAAGCCCTTCCCCAGGCTTGCGGATTATACCTTTCGTTTCGAAAATCGTCAAATGGAACTGCACGAACTGACAGTCAACCTGCACATGCATACGCGGTACTCCGATGGCTATGGGAGTCACACGGATATCGCCCAGGCAGCTCTGCGCAGCGGGCTGGAGGCAGTGATCGTTACAGACCACAATGTGTGGGTAGATGGAGCTGAAGGATACTACAAGGAAGACGGTAAACAGGTGCTTTTGATGGTAGGCGAGGAAATCCATGACCAGGCGCGTGAACCTCAGAAAAACCACCTGCTTGTATTCGGGGCGCGAAAAGAGCTGGCGCCTCTGGCGCACAGCCCCCAGCTTCTGATGGATGGGGTCGCCAGTGCAGGAGGGCTGGGTTTCATCGCCCACCCGGTAGACCCGGCAGCCCCAGCCGTTGGCGAGGGGGACATCTCCTGGGTGGATTGGGATGTGCAGGGTTACACGGGAATCGAGCTTTGGAATGGCTTCTCTGAATATAAGACACTCCTCAAAAGCAAGCTGCATGCGCTTTATTATGCCTATAACCCTCACCAGATTGCCCACGGCCCGCTGCCAGAAACACTCAAGAGATGGAACGAGCTGCTCTCCAGCGGGCGGCGGGTGGTGGTGATTGGCGGCTCAGATGCCCACGCCTTGCCAGCCCGCTTAGGCCCCCTGCGGCGGACGCTCTTCCCTTATGATTTCCACTTCAGAGCTGTCAATACCCACGTGTTGGTACCCAAACCCCTGAGCGGGGATGCGATCGAAGACAGCCGGTTGATCCTGGAGGCGCTCTCGCAAGGACACGCATTTGTGGGGTATGACCTGCCCGCCTCTACTTGCGGCTTCCGCTTTACTGCCCAGGGTATGGAAAAAACTGCCTGGATGGGAGATGAAATTGCCTCACAGAATGGTGTGACATTTCAAATCAGGCTGCCGCTCAAAACAGAGTGCCTGCTCTTAAAAGACGGCAAAACCGTCCGATCCTGGTATAAGCGGGAAACATGCACCTACATCGCCACCGAGCCCGGAGTGTACCGCGTGGAGGTATATATCCAACATGCCGGCCGCCGGCGGGGCTGGATCTTCAGCAACCCAATCTATGTCAGAGGTTGAGATAAAGTGAGAATTTATGGACTTTCAGCTTAAAGCCCCCTTTCAACCGACCGGTGACCAGCCGGAAGCTATCCGACAGCTTGTGGAGGGTATTCAGAAAAATTATAAGCACCAGGTTCTGCTTGGCGCCACCGCTACGGGCAAAACTTACACCATCGCCAACATCATCGCACAGGTGAACAAGCCCGCCCTGGTGATGGCGCATAACAAGACCCTGGCAGCACAGCTTTATGCCGAGTTCCGCGACTTTTTCCCCGACAACGCAGTCGAGTACTTCGTCTCCTATTATGATTACTACCAGCCCGAAGCCTATGTGCCTCGCCACGATCTTTATATTGAGAAAGAAACTGACATCAACGAGGAGATCGAAAGGCTAAGGCTGGCTGCCACCACGTCGCTGATGTCCAGGAAAGATGTGATCATCGTCGCCTCGGTATCCTGCATTTACGGCCTGGGCAGCCCAGAAGCCTATGGGCGCGTGGTGATCAACCTGGAGGCTGGCAAGCTGTTCCGGCGCAATGCTCTGCTACGCCAGCTTGTGGAGAGCCAGTATGAACGCAACGATATGGAGCTGCGCCCGGGGACTTTCAGGGTGCGCGGCGATACGCTGGAGATCATCCCGGCATACCAGGACCGCTTCGGATACCGGATCACGTTCTTCGGCGACGAGGTGGAGCGGATCGTTGAGTTCGATGCTGTGACGGGAGAGCTGCGACACGAAATGAGTACAGTGGCGATCTACCCGGCCAAACACTTCATCACCGATGAAGATAAACTAAAGCAGGCGATCGCAAACATCGAAACCGAGCTGGCTGATCGCATCGCTTCCTTCAAGGCTGATAATAAGCTCCTGGAAGCCCAGCGGATCGAGCAGCGCACGATGTATGACCTGGAAATGCTGCGCGAGATCGGCTACTGCTCGGGGATCGAGAACTACTCGCGCCATCTGGACCTGCGACCGGCTGGCTCACCACCCTGGACGCTGGTTGATTACCTGCCCAGCGATTACCTGTTGATCATCGACGAATCGCACATGACCGTGCCACAGGTGAGGGGCATGTATAATGGCGACCGCACGCGCAAGGAGACGCTGGTGAATTATGGGTTCCGCCTTCCATCGGCGCTAGATAACCGCCCACTCACCTTCAAAGAGTTCGAAGAGCACATGGGCTTCACCATCTACACCTCTGCCACGCCTGGTCCTTACGAATTGAAACTCGCCAACCAGGTGGTCGAGCAGATCATCCGCCCCACCGGGCTGGTTGACCCCGAGGTTGAAGTGCGCCCGGTCGAAGGGCAGGTGGATGATCTGATCAAAGAAATCCGGAAACGAACGGAGCTTGGTCAGCGCACATTGGTGACCACACTGACCAAGCGCATGGCGGAGAAACTCTCCGACTACCTGATGGAACTGGGCATCAAAGTGCACTATCTGCACTCCGAGGTTGAAACGCTCGAGCGGATCGGCATCCTGCGCGACCTGCGCCTGGGTGTGTTCGATGTGGTTGTAGGCATTAACCTGCTGCGAGAGGGACTGGACCTGCCGGAGGTTTCGCTGGTGACAATCCTGGACGCGGATAAAGAGGGCTTCTTGCGCTCTGGTACGGCGCTGATCCAAACCATCGGCCGCGCTGCACGTCACGTAGAGGGCAAGGTCATCATGTACGCCGATAAGATGACCGACTCGATGAAGCGCGCCATCGATGAGACTAACCGCCGCAGGGCCAAGCAGGTCGCTTACAACCAGGAGCACAACATCCAGCCTGTGAGCATCTTCAAGGCCGTGCGCGACCTGACGGACCAGCTCTCTGCACATGCAGTAGCCGAGACACGCGGCGAGTACAGCGCTTCGAAAGGCACAACCGGGCTGGCGAAGTCTGAGATCCAGCGCGTGATCGGTGAGCTGGAGAAGCAAATGAAAGATGCGGCCAAGAACCTGGAGTTCGAGAAAGCCGCCATCCTGAGGGACCAGATCTTCGAGCTGCGCAGCATCCTGGCGGAGGACTCAAAAGTACCGCCCTGGGAGAAGGTGCGGCTATTGGCGGGAGAAGAGTGATCGCCCGTCCCCGGTACTTGAGACAGTCAAAATACAACACCGGGGACGACGGTAAATTCACAACTCCTGTGAAGATTCTTCATAACTTCTTCACAAGTCTACGGTATGCTTAAGATCAGAAAGGTGGCAAGAAAGATCAAGCCACTCTAATCTTAAACAGGAGTAAACACAATGAAAAAGTCGTTACTGGTAGTTGGAATAGTTATTGCCATCCTGGCAGCCCTCGCTGCAGCAGGGTTTGCCTTTGCTCAGAAGCCCACCCCCCCGGCGCCTTACGGCCCCGGCATGATGGGCGGCAGAGGCGGCGGTATGATGGGCGGTTTGCGCAGTGAAGATGGTTACGGCCCGATGCACGAAACGATGCAGGATGCCATGGCAGAAGCGCTGGGGATCACCCACGAAGAACTGGAAGAACGCTACGCGGCTGGCGATACCGCCTGGACGATTGCGCAGGAAAAGGGCTTGACCCAGGATGAGTTCACCAAGCTGATGACCGAGGCACGCAGCAAAGCCTTCGACAAGCTGGTTGAGGATGGAGTCCTTACCCAGGAGCAGGCCGACTGGATGCAAGAACGCATGGGGACGATGATGCAGAACGGTTACGGCTCCGGAGCGGGCGGCTGTATGGGCGGCGGGTACCGCGGTGGACGCGGCGGTCCCGGACGGTGGAATACACAGCCGTAAGCAGTAATCAGCAATTGGCTTTCAGCTTTCAGAAAACATCAGTGGGTGGTGATGAGCTGCCCACTGTTGCTGTATAATCGGTTGAAACAGGAAAAGAATTAACTTTTCCTCAATGTGGTATCGAGGGGACAAGCTGTCAGCTTGTCCTACGAGGCAGAATAAGCATGCCCTCAATCTTGATCATCGAAGATGAACCGGAACTCGTCAAAGTCCTGCGCTCGTACCTGGAGAAGGCTGGTTTCAATGTGCTCGCCGCTTACCGGGGTGATACAGGCCTGACTACCTGGGAGAACCGCCAGCCCGACCTGGTGATCCTTGACTTGAACCTGCCCGGTATGGATGGGCTGGATGTGGCGCGCGCCATCCGGCGCAGCAAGGCTGGCAACATCAACACACCCATCCTTATGCTCACGGCGCGCGTCGATGAGACCGACCAGCTCATCGGCCTGGAGATCGGGGCGGATGATTATGTCACCAAGCCTTTTTCGCCGCGGTTGATCGTGGCCCGGGTGCGCACCTTACTGCGCCGAGCTGAGACCAGCATATCCTCTTCGCAGATTCTGCGCGCTGCTGACCTGGAGATCGACCCACAATCCCACACGGTGAAGCGTTCCGGGAAGTCTATCGACCTGACACCCACCGAGTTCAACCTGCTGGCTGTCCTGGCTGCCCAGCCCGGAAGAGCCTTCAGCCGGCTGCAGCTTTTGGAACATACCCAAGGCGTGGCCTTCGAGGGCTACGAGCGCACCATCGATGCCCACATCAAGAACCTGCGTGCCAAGATCGAGGTAGACCCCAAGAAACCGCTCTATATTGAGACGGTATTCGGGATAGGCTACCGATTTACCAAAAACGACTAAACTATGCGACTCAAACTCCTCCTCTCCTTTGTCTTGATTGTCTTTGTCACCGTGATTGTGGTGGTGGCACTGGCTTACCAGGGCGCGGCCAGCGAGGTGCGCTCCTTCATGTTCCAGGGCAGCATGGTAAGGGCGCAAGAGATCGCCAAAGCTTTGGAGGATTATTACCAAACTTACCAGACCTGGCAGGGGGCCGAGGCGCTGCTCAGCCTGCCCAGCTCCAGCGGAGGGACAATGGGGCACGGCCGCGGCCCTGGCGGCGGGCAAGGGATGATGGGGGGAATGATGAACCAACGCCTGCGGCTGGCGGATGCCGGAGGCCAGGTGGTGAGTGACACTGCTGCTGCACAGGCGGAAGGAAGCCTGACGGCTGAAGAGCTTTCCAAAGCTATCCTGCTCAAAAATGGCGGCCAGACGGTGGGCTACTTGCTCCCAGAATCGGCCATGATCTTCAGTGTGTCTGATGAGCAGTTCTTGCTCTCAAGGCTCACCCGCGCAGCATTGATCGCCGGACTGGTAGGCGCCGGACTCTCGCTGCTCTTGGCGCTGTTCCTGGCTTACCGGCTGCTGCACCCGGTGCGCGACCTGACCCGTGCTGCGAGGCGGGTGGAAGCGGGGGACTTTTCGCAGCGAGTGCCTGTGCATGGCAGCGACGAACTGGCTCAGTTGAGCAACACCTTCAATCAGATGGCAAGCTCGCTACAGAAGTCCCAGGAGAGCCGCAGGGCTATGACCGCCGACATTGCCCATGAGCTGCGTACGCCGCTGGCGGTGCAGATGGCGCACCTGGAGGCGCTGCAAGATGGAATCTACCCGCTTACGCCCGAAAGCCTGGATCCCATCCTGGAGCAGAACCGCCTGCTCAACCACCTGGTCGAAGATTTGCGCACTCTGGCCCTGGCAGATGCCGGGCAGTTGAAACTGGAGCTTGTCCAAACCGATCTGCAAACACTCGCCGGGCGTGTGGCTGAACGCTTCCGAGCGCAAGCTTCGACTCAGCAGGTTGACATCCAACTATCGCTCGTTCCTGGCTGCCCTTCAATCCTGGTCGATCCCACCCGCATCGAACAAGTCTTGAACAACTTGCTCTCCAATGCTTTAAGATATACACCCAGCGGAGGAAAGATCGAACTTTCGCTGAAGACTGACGCGCAAGCCGTAAAGATAACCATCCACGATAACGGACCGGGCATTTCCGAGCAGGCTCTGCCGCACATTTTCGAGCGTTTTTTCCGGGCAGACCGCTCGCGCAACCGGTCGGAGGGCGGCAGCGGTTTAGGGCTGGCAATTGCCCTGCAGATTGCAGAGCTGCACGGAGGGAGGCTGACCGCCGATAACGCTCCGCAAGGAGGAGCGGTTTTTACCTTATCCCTGCCCTGGGCGCGCCAATAAAGTTTCCCGAAGGTAACTCATGGTCAAGAACAATATCACCCGTCTGCTTGATTCCCGGAAAATCTCCTACACAGCTTTTGAGCTGCCCGCAGAGAAATTGGGCGCTCTGGAAACAGCGCGGCACCTGGGTGTGCCCCCAGAACAGGTCTTTAAGACGATCGTCGTCGCCCGCGAGGGCAAGGGCAAACCTATCCTGGCGATCGTACCTGGCTCGGGTGAAGTCGACCTGAAAGCGCTGGCACGCGCTGTGGGAGAAAGGAAGTTACACCTCCACACCGAAGGCGAGGCCGAAAAGCTCACCGGAATGCAAGCGGGCGGCATTTCACCATTGGCGCTGCTCAACCGCGGCTTTCAAATGGTGCTGGACAGCTCGGCTGAATTATACGAGAGCATTCACATCTCAGGGGGACAGCGAGGTTTGAACATCTGCCTGCCGGTCAGAGCGCTGGTGGAGATGATCCATCCGATCGTCGCTGAGGTCAGCCAGAGGAGTTGAACGGTAAGATTACCCTCATTTTAAAAATTCTATACATTGTTACGGTTGTCCCGGTACACTTCGCTTCCAGGTTATACTGCTATATCGTGAACTCTCCCAGGAACTTCCCATTGACATAGACGGTATATTTTCCGCTGGTAAAGCTTCCCAAGGCAACCTGCGCTTCGAAAGGCTCCAGCACCTGCGTGCAGATGCTATTCGGATCGAGGACGGAATAGGCTTCCATCTGGATGCGGTTCTCAGCATCCGGCTCCGCCACCTTCACCCTTAACTGGTTGCAGGGAGTGGGCAGATCGCCGCGCAAAACCAGGTTTACCTGTACCGGGTAACTCTCCAGCAGAAGGATTTCGCTGGCCTTCAGGTCCGGATATACAGTACCGGTGGCCAGGTTTTCATCCCCCGCTTGAGGAGCAAAGGTAGGTTCAAGGGGTGAACTGGCAGGTTCATCACCCGTCACCGGATATGGGTAGATCGTTTCCTGTGCGATAGGCATATCCTGTGGAGAAGGATATGCAGGTTCTTGCACATCCGACATATCCCCTGGAGCTGGATAAGCGGCAGGAGTTTCAGAATGTACAGTGGACTGGTTGGCCTGGCAGGCTCCGAGAAGAACAGACAGGATTACAACGATAACAGGAATTTTTTTCTTCAACATACATTAATCTTCCTCATAAAAATCGGGGTTGGTTTATTAGGGAACGAAAAAACTTACTCTACCCTATAAACGATAAGCGGTATCCATTCGTTCCCAACCATAGTTCACCCTTTAATCACCACCACCGGCACTAACCGGGCGACTTTCCGGGCAATTCCAGCGCCGCAGACCGTCTGAACAACGCTGTCAACATCTTTATACGCCTTGGGCGATTCTTCAGCCAGGCCAGCCAGCGAACCAGCCCGGATATGGATACCCTGTGCTTCTAACTCTTTTTTAAGCGTTTCACCGCGCACCTGGCGTTTGGCCTCGTGCCGGCTCATCAGCCTGCCGGCGCCGTGGCAGGTGGAGCCAAAGGATTGCTGCATGCTCGCTTCCGTCCCAACCAGCACCCAGGAGCTGGTACCCATACTGCCAGGCACCATCACAGGCTGACCGATGGCGCGATACTCAGGCGGCAGCTCGGGCGAGCCAGGCCCAAAAGCGCGTGTAGCGCCTTTGCGGTGAACACAAACCTTAATCCGTTTGCCATCGATCAAGTGGGTTTCGATCTTACCCATATTGTGAGCAATATCGTACACCTGGTGGAGCTGCCAGTTTTTTACCTTGCCGGCAAAAACTTCTTCAAAGGCGCGCCGGATATTGTGGGCCAGCATCTGCCGGTTGGCAAAGGCATAATTGGCGGCGCAGCGCATAGCTGCCAGGTAATTCATCCCTTCCGGTGAATCGAGAGGGGCACAAACCAGCTCCCGGTCGGGCAGTTCAATATGATAGCGCCGAACCGCGGCTTGAAATTCATCGACGTAATCGCTGCACACCTGGTGGCCAAAGCCGCGCGATCCGCAGTGTACTTGAACCACCAGGTTGCCTTCCACCAAACCCATCGCTTGGGTGGCTTCAGGATCAAACACCTGGTCGATGATATCCACTTCGATAAAGTGATTCCCGGCTCCTAACGACCCCAACTGAGGCCGGCCGCGCTCCTTGGCGCGCTTGCTGACTTTTGAGGGGTCAGCGCCTTCCAGGCAGCCTCCCTCCTCTGTGCGACGCAAGTCCTCTTCCGTAGCACAACCGCGCTTCAAGACCCAGCGCGCCCCATCCCGGCATACCTGATTCAGCTCTGCCTCGGAAACCTTCAATGCCCCCGCTTCCCCCACGCCGCTGGGACAGTAGTGGTTTAGAACGGAAGCCAGGGTATCAAAAAAGGGCTCCCCTTCGTCCGCTGGAATTTGTGACGCCAACAACCGGACGCCACAATTAATATCATATCCGATCCCGCCAGGCGAAATGACGCCATCTGGATAGCGAGTGGCTGCCACGCCACCGATCGGGAAGCCATAACCCTGGTGCATATCGGGCATCACAACCACATGACCCACCAATCCAGGCAGCGTGGCGGAGTTTACAGCCTGCTCCAGGGATTTATCATTCATCACCTCTTCCAGCAGCTCTTTGGTCGCAAACAACCGGACGGGCACGCGCATGTCCTGGCGATATGTCTTGGGAATTTCCCATTCGTATTCGCTGATACGCTTCAAATCCTTAAGGTTGACCATCATCCCACCTCCAGCTAAACATCAAAAACGATATTGACCTTCAGCCCTTCTTCTGTCTCCCGGACGGACAGGTTGTGATAGGTGACCGCCTTGATTTCCTTATCCTGCGAGCAAATGGCCGCGCCTTCCAGAATCACGCGCAGGCTGCTGCCTTCCAGCAAGAAGGTGAAAAGATCAAAACCCAACCGCTCTTGTTCCCCCAGAACCAGCAATTCGCTGAGGAATTTTACCAGCAGGCTTTCCCGGTCATAGGCGCTCAGGTGTAAAACATGGCTTTGGCGCGAGCCCGCATCCAAGCGTATGCCGGATAAGGCATACATCCCGCGGGCAGCCTGATCCAACAGACCCAGGAAGTCTGGTGCCCAGACTTCTAATTCCCAGTCAGCGGTGTGTTCCCGCTCAAAAAAGCCGGCTTCAGGATTCATTAAAATGGAGTATAACCCAAATTTGCGCTGCGCGGAAATGATCACGTGTCAACCACAAAAGACTTTAGGACCAAACTGGCGTTATAATAACCCCAGTGATCGGAAAGAAATGACAAACCTCATAAACCAAACCCTGCGACGCCTGGAAACGCACCTGCAAGCCTTGATCGAAGGTAGCATAGGGCGCTTTTTCCCTGTCTTTAAATACCGCAATGACCTGGGGCGACGGTTGGTAGAAGCCATGCAGACTGAAATCCGACCTGCTCCAGATGGAACCCTATTCGCTCCAAACCTGTTCACGATCTTCTTACCCGAAGAGCAGGCTCAGGTTTTCCAAAATCAACAGGAGCTGTTAGATGAATTGGCTGACTGCCTGCGCCTGGCCTGCCAGGATACCCAGGTTCTTTTTGCATCAGAGCCGGTGGTCAAGGTAATCTCAAATCCTGAGCCGGGTACGACGGAAACACAGATCGTTGCCCAATTCAACCTGGAGCTGGAGGAAAAAACATCCACCCTGGTTCCTCAGCCCGCCTCAAATCCCGAGGACCAGGCTCTTCGGGCTTTCTTAATCGTCGATGGAACACAGGTTTTTCCTTTGGATGGGAAATTGGTGCGCATCGGTCAAAGCGAAGAGAACGAGTTGGTCATCGATCACCCACAGGTCAGCCCGGTGCATGCCCAACTGCGCCTGGTGCGCGGCCGTTACACGATCTTTGATCTAAGCTCGGAGGGTGGCACTTTTGTCAACGGCACCAAAGTATCGCAGCATCTGCTTGCGCCCGGCGATGTGATCTCGCTTGGGGGTCTCCCGTTGGTATTTGGCATCGATCATACCGTTGACCTGGACCGCACCCAGGAATTGTCTCTTGCCTCTTAGCTTTTTTCCATGAGCGCAATCATCCTGCTCATCCTGCGTATCGCCCTGGCAACCGCCCTGTATGCTTTCCTGACCTGGGTTCTGGTCACCATCTGGCGTGATCTCAAAAACCAGGTGGAACACCTGACTGCAAACCAGACCATTCCAATGCGCCTGTCCTTCATGGCAGAAGAAGGGCCGAAGGAATTTCGCCTGGCCAAATCAGAAATCATCCTTGGGCGTGATGGGGGATGTGACTGCCTGATCAACGATAAAACCGTCTCCAACCGCCACGCCTGCCTGTCTTTTCACCACCAGCAGTGGTGGCTGGAGGATCTTGGGTCAACGAATGGAACGCTTCTTAACCAGGAATCTGTAGCATCTCCGGTTGTGGTGACATCCGGAGACCTGATCACCTGTGGGAAGATATCGGTCACCATCCACTTAGAAAACCAGCGCAATGAAATTTAACCATTTCACCCTGATAGGAGCCAAGTTATGGATCAAAAACCTGTAATGGCTGTCATCGGCGGGTCTGGCCTGTACCAAATGACCGGACTGGAAAACCCTCGAGAATATGATCTGGATACACCCTTCGGCAAACCCAGTGCGCCAGTCATGGCTGGCGAGCTTGCAGGGCAAACTGTTCTTTTCTTAGCGCGGCATGGCATCGGACATCACATCTCGCCGAGTGAGATCAATTATCGAGCGAATATCTATGCCCTGAAGCTGCTGGGGGTTGAGCGGATCGTCAGTATCAGCGCTTGCGGCTCGCTGCGCGAAGATTATGCGCCCGGCGATATCGTCATTCCCGACCAGCTCTTCGATTTTACCCGCGGGCGCGAACGATCGTTCTTTGGAAATGGCCTGGTTGTGCATGTGGGTGTGGCCGATCCCTATTGTCCTGGCCTTTCAAAGCAGCTCTTCCAGGCTGTTCAGCCAACAAGCGCCCGGCTGCACCAGGGTGGAGCATTTATTGTGATCGAGGGACCGCGCTTTTCTACCAAGGCCGAATCCAACACCTACCGTACTTGGGGGATGTCCATTATCGGCATGACGGCCTGCCCGGAAGCCTTCCTGGCGCGCGAAGCAGAGATGTGCTACGCGACGATGGCCCATGTTACCGACTATGATGTCTGGCACCTGAGTGAAGAGCCGGTCAGCGTTGAAGCCGTCATTGCGGTGCTGAACCGCAATACCCAGGTGGCCCAACAGGCTATCGCCAACCTGGTGAAAAGTTTAAAACCCAGCAGCTCTTGTGACTGCTCAAAAGCCCTGGCCTCGGCGCTGATCACTAACCCGGCTGTCATCCCCGCAGAAACCCGGCAGCGCCTGGATGTGTTGGTGAGGAAATATCTAAAATAACCGGCTTGTTCTCTCCCCACCTTAGCCCCGACGACAAGCTGCAGAGCCGCCTGTTCGAACTGGCTTCGATATTTTTAGGCCTGTACGCGGTCACGATCACCCTGGCTCCGGCAGCGCGCTTCCGCACCTGGCAGACAGACTACCCCTGGACTCACTGGATCGG
>Ga0315273_10009688_pt1 | contig 12243 bp, 18 predicted proteins | sample YL17G02_0_MG_FD_205753 | JGI IMG/M metagenome (GOLD analysis project Ga0315273, IMG submission 205753) | Sediment microbial communities from Yellowstone Lake, YNP, Wyoming, USA - YL17G02_0 | ecosystem: Environmental > Aquatic > Freshwater > Lake > Sediment | place: USA: Wyoming | collected... | reverse complement strand
GCTGACGATCTGCCATCCGTCTGTTTCCAGCTTCGTCGCCGTACCGGGCTGTGCACCTTTATGATCCTTGAACGCCTCCGCAACCTTGATGCTTCGCAGGATGGTGCCTCCGGCCAGTTCGACATTTTTTTGCGAACACAGTTTTTGGCAGCCGTCGATGGTAATGCACGGGGATGCTTTGATAGCAGCGACGGCTTCCGCATCACCTTTCACCAGCAGTGCCAGACACAGCGTCTTCGTGCGCCCTGGCAAGCGCTCATCGGCGATCTGCAAGGCCGTTTCTCTAGCAATTAGACCATGTACTTTGCCAATGCCGCTGCAGGGAATAACGAGAACCTTTTCTTTTGCATCTTTCATCGCTTCCTCACCTGTTTGGTTTATACTGAGCCGCCTGTCGGCGGACAAAATCGAGATACGCGGGGCCATCCATGAGCAGTTGTCTGTCGCTCTCAAGATCGGTCAATTCTAACTCGGCGACCCAGCCGCGAACGTATGGATCTTCGTTGATAATCTCAGGCGTCTCAGCCGCGATAGGATTTACGGCGACCACATGGCCACTGACCGGCGAAAGGATATCGGCGACCGACTTCACCGACTCGACATTGCCGACTTCGCCGAACTGCTCGATTCGTGCCCCGATTCGTGGCGGTTCACAGAAGGTCAGGTCAGTGAGTTGCTGCTGCATATAGTCCGAGATACCCACGCGTGCGCGATTGCCGACTACATGCGCCCAGCAGTGGTTCTCGTTGAACAGATAGTCCTGCATCGGAACCCGAAAGATGAACTTGTCATGGGTGACGCTGCCATATTCAACTGGCTCTGCAAACTGAACTTCAGTGTTGGAGGCAGCACCTTCATCCGGGGCAGACAGCAGTTTTTCCGCGAGTCGTTGACAGAGTGCCAGCCGCTCCGCGTCCGGAGTGAGGCTCCCGCCATCCGATTCTCCCAACTCCTTCAGCGTTTCCGCTACTTGGAGTTTGCGCACCATCTTCAGCCCATGCTCAGTCGCAAGCTTGGTGGCGCACCGGGTACCGCAGCCGTCAATTACGATGAGCGGCAACTCCAGTGCCTTGGCGTATCGTGCGGACAGGTTGTTGTAGAGCACGGGACAGATCAACTCGCCTTTACATGCCTCCACCACCGCCAGAGCTATCTCTCGCGCTAACGGCCCGGCCAGCTTATCCAGACCATTACAGGGCAATACCGCGAAGCGTTCAGCCATTGTTCTCCTCCTCCGCACGGATGCGCTTGATTAGCTCGATTACTTCGGGTTTGTTAGGGAAGGAGAGCGCATCCGGCCCACAGGTCTTCGCACAGGCGCGGCAGAAGACAACGCAGTTTGTCGGGTGTGCCACGACAAGCTGCGGATTCCCCTCTCGCCGTTCATATACCTGGTGGGGACAGAACTTGTCACACTCCATACAGAAGTCGCACTTGGCATAATCTATGGTAGGACACCAAGGGATCTTCTCCCTGGATACGCCCATGAAAGTCGTGTCGCTCATGTCGTTTGCTCCTGTGCTTTAATGGCATCGGCCACTTTTTTCACCGCCTCGTCAGTGCTCATGTCGCGAATGTCCAGCGGCGTCAGGTCGGCTTTTACATCCATGCCCGCGGCGGTGAATGCGTCGCGGAACATTTTGTATTGCATGTTCGGCGCGCAGCCGGCGACGATGACTTTCCGATGGCTCTGCAGGAAGTCCGCCAGGAACCGGTCGCCGTCCTCCTCGCACAACTGTGGGTGAATGAAGCCATATTCGACTGGCAATTCGATACGCACGCGATTGATAAAATCCCAGATGTCCATCTTGGCGAAGCCGGGGCATTTACCGGTGCAGACGCACATGATCAAACCAGGCTTGGTGTTCTCCATGGATGATTCCTTTCTAACCTTTAATGAGCTTCGTGATCTCGTCGGGCGAAAGAATCCGACCGGCTGCCTTTACCACTCCGTCGACAGCGAGGGCAGGCGTGGCCAGCACGCGAAACTTCATAATTTCCTTGATGTCTTCGATCTTCTCAATCTCCACATTGCCGCCCGCCGCAACGATGGCCTGCTCGGCATTCGCCAGCAGTTGCTTGCAGCGCACACAACCGGGACCAAGTATCTGTAGTTTCATCTCATTCCTCCTCAAAGGTCAGAAGACCAAATTAAACAAAAAGCCAACAATGAGAATACCGGCAGCAACCACGCCAATGAACGCCGCTATGAGCGGCCAGCGCAGCACTTTCCGCAGAATAATAGTCTCGGGTAACGAGAGTCCGATCACCGCCATCATGAAAGCAAGTACGGTCCCTAAAGCCGCACCTTTTTCTAATAGCGCCTGCACTATCGGGATGATACCGGCCGCGTTCGAGTACATGGGGATACCGAGCAGCACAGCCAGCGGAACCGACCACCAGGCTCCCTTGCCCATAAAAGAGGCCATCAAGCCCTCGGGCACGTAGCCGTGGATGCCCGCGCCCACCGCAATGCCAACCACCACATAGGGCCAGACCCGGCCCACGATCTCGCGCACCGCCTGTCCGCCGCGCTTGGTACGTTCAGCCCAAGTGAGTCGCTCATCCGCAACTCCGTCTCCACCACCTTGTAACTCATACACCCACGGCTCGACATGCCGCTCCAGGCGAAGCCGCCCGATGGTCCAACCAGCGAAAATAGCGATGAGCAGACCAGTCAAGAGATAGGCTCCGGCTACCTTCCAACCAAACAGCCCAAAGAGGAGCACCAGCGCCACCTCGTTGATCATGGGCGCAGCGATCAGAAAGGAGAACGTGACTCCCAGCGGGATGCCCGTCTCCACGAAACCCAGGAAGAGCGGTACAGCCGAGCAAGAGCAAAAAGGCGTGACGATACCCAGGCTGGCCGCCAGCACGTTGCCGACGGATTCTCGTTTACCCGCCAGGATCTGGCGCGTTCGTTCCGGTGTAAAGAAGGTGCGGACAATTCCTACCCCAAAGACCACCAGTACCAGCAACATCAACACCTTGGGGACTTCGAAGATGAAGAACTCAATACTGGAGGCCAAGTGTGTGCCGGCCTGCAAGGGCAGGATCCGGTAGGTTATTAACTCAGCTATCGGCTGCAGTAGTCTATAGATACCCCACCACGCGACCAGTGCCAGTAGGTAGCGCAGGAGCAAGGGAACACGTCCCCAGACGCATGCCATGCCACAGTGATCTGTCGTTCTATGAGTATCGGTTTGCACAGCTCCCATACTTAACTCCCATATCATGTCTCTCAGCCTGCAGCGACGAGCTGCTCCTGGCGCTTGGCGTTGCTCTTCATGACCGCCTCGATACATCCAAAGAACTTGAGAATGCAGGGCACCTCCAGGCGGTAGAAAACTTGTAGTCCGACCTTTCGGTTGGCGAGAATCCCCGCGGAAGTCATCAGCGCGAGGTGACGCGACACAGTCGACATATCCGCTCCGACGATCTCCTGCAACTCGCAGACACAGCGTTCTCCGTCTGCCAACGCGTCGATGATCGCGAGTCGGCTTGGGTGCGCCATCGCCTTGATGATCCGTGCCTTGTACTCGTACACCTCATAGTTTCTCATCAGTCAATTCTCCTTGTCTATTTTACTATATAAGCAAATAGACAAAGCGTCAATCCCAGGTGCAGATGCCCGGGGGAACGCTACAAAGATAAGACGAACATTATTGGCAAGGGTTCCCTGCTGCGGGCAGCGATTTCCTAGCCGCCCTGTCGAAGAACATCGGCAAATTCGTGCGGCAGGTCAGTTCGCTCAATTGCCTGCGCGGCAGCCTCAACGTCATATGCCAGCTTTGGAAAGGTCGCCTTTATCTCATCACCAATCTCGATCAACGCATATCCGACACGAGGATCGCCGTCCTTTGGTCGGCCAGCGGTACCGACATTAATCAAATCGATGTTCCCGCTGCGACGCTGATACGGCAAGTGCGTGTGGCCGCAGAGCACGATATCAGCTTCCAGATCATCCAGCATGCGTGCCAGGCTGGCTTCTGGACGATTCTCGTAGAGATATTCATTAATCCGCCGTGGGCTGCCGTGAACGCACAGGATACGTCGTCCTTCCAGATCGAACCGCAACTCCCGTGGCAGATCACGCAGCCAGGCCTTGTTCTCTGCCGTGACCACGCGCTGAGTCCAGCGCAACGAACGATCTCCGCGCGCGATGTCCTCGGGTTTGGTGTAGGCGCAACCACACTGATCACGGTCGAAGCCGACGCCGTCGTCGTAATTGCCGGCGAGAGTAGGGATGCCTGCCGCGTGTATGGTTTCGATCACCTCATTGGGAAACGCCCCATACCCCACCAGATCTCCAAGGCATACTAGCTGATCGGGATTGTGCTGCTGAATATCTCTCAGCACGGCATCCAGTGCATGTTTATTCGCGTGAATGTCAGAGAAAGCCGCGAGCAGCATATGTAACCTCCTTCTAGCTTACAAACGGCATTGTTGACGGACCTTCGAACTCAGGCTTACAGCCGGAGTGCAGATGCAGATGGATCTTGCGCTTTACGATACGTTCGAGAAATTCGAATGCGGCATCTGCCTCTCGATCCATGAGGATCTCCTCAAGTTGCATCTGTTCTGCATCATCAAATGTGATGGCCACGTTTGGCATGGATATTCTCCTTGAATTACTTAGAGGTATTGCTGGCGCTGCCTTGGTCTATACGCGCCGCTAACCGCAGCACCCTGAGCCGGAATCACAGCACGGCCCCGATCCTCTATCAGAGTTTCGGCTCGTCAATATGCCAAAATTCCCCAATATCACCCGCCGGATTGGTTCGCCCGTTTCCGGGTGCTTCGTATAGGGTTTATCAGCCACGCGTTGCTCATACTCGAAGTAGCGCGGCTCCTCATCCGGATTCTGCGAGGTAGATTCATAGACATAGATCGGCATGATCATTTCTCCCGTTAGCGTGCTGTTTGAGTTTGAAATATTTGCAAGAGATTCTCCGGGCCAACCGGTTCCTCGGGTACCCAGGGAACTATCGCAGTCCGTCGCGAACAATCGCTCACAACTTCACGAATGAACGGCAACTCACTCAGACCGCGCGCCACCAGCAACGGATCGCGCGTCTCAGCGCGGGTAAAACTCTGATTAATCACCCAGGCAAATGGTTCGATCTGCGCCCGGCGCAAGTCCGCTTGCAGCGCAGCCGCTTCATGTATCGGCGTGGCTTCTGGTAGCGTGACAATTAGTATGCGGGTAAACTGCGCATCGCGCAGCCGCGGCAGAAGCTGGAGAACTTCTGTGGGCAGGTCGCTGGACTTACGTGCAATCTCGCGGTGATAAGCTTCTGTGGCATCCAGTAGCAAGAGCGTATGCCCGGTCGGCGCGGTATCCAGCACGACAAAACGATCCATGCCTTGGGCCACAATCCGGGCGAAGGCTCGAAACACAGCGATCTCTTCCGTACAAGGGGAGCGCAAATCCTCCTCCAGCAAGGCGCGGCCATCAGCATCAAGGTTTTTACCGGAAGTGGCCATGACCTGTTCGACATAAGCCCGAGTCTCTACAAGTGGGTCAATCCGGCTGACTTCCAGCCCAGGTACCTCACCTGCGGCGGCCGCCACGTGTGCCGCCGGATCGGTGGTGCTCAGATGCACGCGCAATCCCCGGCGCGCCAGCTCCGTTGCGATGGCTGCCGCGATGGTGGTCTTACCGACACCGCCTTTGCCCATCGTCATGATCACGCCGTGTCCCAATTTCACCAGATCATCCACCAGCGCCGAAAGCGATCCCAGCGGCGGCAATTCGCGACGAGAGTTTTCGCTCACATCCACACGTTCGGCCCTGCCATTATGCAATAGTGCTCGGAGTGCGGCGATACCTATCAGGTTGTGGTCACGCAAGGTAACTTCCGACACCGGAAGCTCTTTCAGAAAAGCCTGTTTAGCTTCGAGTGCGCTCGTGCCGCGACGTTCGAGTGCTACTGCAGCATGATCCTCTGGGCAGCAGGCATGAAACACTCCGTTCAGAATTAGGCGTTGATTGCGCACGCCTAAGGCCGCGAGTTCCCGACTCGTGCGCTCAGCTTCATCCAGCGCGGCCTTTTGTGGTCGGCTCACTAGTACCAAGGTGGTTTGTGCGCTGTCTGCCAACGCAGCCACGGAATTCTCATAGACAGAACGTTGTTTCTCCAGACCTGCTAAAGGTCCCAGGCAAGAAGTTCCAGATGTGTTGGTTTCAAGAAATCCTGTCCAAGCCGTGGGCAAGGTCATCAGTCGCAGCGTGTGGCCTGTCGGCGCGGTGTCAAAAACCACATGGTCATATCCAGCCGTGGCGGCCGGTTCGCCGAGTAACCGGGCAAACTCGTCAAAGGCGGCGATTTCCATGGTGCAAGCACCGGAGAGCTGTTCCTCCATACTTCTAAGGACGGCTTCGGGCAATATGTCACGATAAGGTTCCACCATGCGGTCCCGGTAGGCCTGCGCGGCCACTTCCGGATCAATATTCAGGGCGAACAGCCGGTCAGCATCTGGAATCGGCGTAGGCGAGCCGTTGATCTTCTGGCTCAATACCTCGTCCAAATTCGAGGCGGGATCGGTGCTGACTAGGAGGACGCTTTTTCCCTGATCGGCCAGAGCAATGGCTGTAGCACAGGCGAGCGATGTTTTTCCAACTCCTCCCTTGCCAGTGAAGAAGAGAAAGCGTGTAGGCCGTTCGAAAAACGCACTCAATGAAGTTGTAGGAGTTGTTTGTGCAATCGTTATAATGTTCGTATTCCTTATTCTACTTCGGACTTCAAACCGAGAAAACCAGCCAATTCGTCGCGTGTCGGGTAGATTCCACTGGTCACAACCTTGCCGTCCACCATAACGAGAGGCAAGGCTGCCTTGCCTTTTCCTGTGAGCCAGGAGCGAATCAGGGGATTCTCGACAAACGCCTTTGGGGACTGAGCGAGATTGAAGCGCTCGACCGCGACGCCCTGGCTCTCAATCCACTTGAGGTCGGCGGCAAATCGAACCAGCGCCTCATCTACATCAGGGCCACAAACGCCACTCGAACAGCACATGGCTGGATCGTATACCTTGAGGGATTCCACCGCATTGTCTTGGTTAGTTTCCACCGAGTTAGCCGGACCACAACATGTCTCGCCAGGAGCACAGCACGCCTGCCCTCCAGCCACGGTCTCCCAGATAGCCCCGAGTAGCCCTTTCTTCTTGCTGGTGTCATCAGTTGCCATCTATAAATTCCTTCCCTGATTAGAATGTATCGAAGAAATAGAATCCGACCCCGATCAAAACGACGCCGGCGACCAGGCGAATTATCGTGTCTGCCTTCTTGAATCGGAGGGCTGATTTGCCAAAGGAAGCTCCTAACATGAGGGCGGACAGCGGTAAGCTGAACCCGATAGCGTATGCGATGAGGACGCCAAACATCCACAGCGTGTAGCCCTGCAAGACAGCCACTCCCAGGATGATAAAGATGCCGGGATTACATCCCAAAGAACAGACACTGACCGCGCCACCCAGGATGAGTCCCACAATGGCCGCGCCCAATAATCCTCTTCTTGGCGAACTGATTGTTCCCTGTGTTTTTCCTGGGATCTTGAAAGGAAGCAGGTTCAACGCACCCAGGCCGACGACGATGGCGATGATGCCGGCGAAAATCTTCCAGTACTGTCCCAGAACACTTTGAGCCACCTGCCCAATCAGCCCAGCGACACTCCCGAGAATGAGCAAGGCGATGGTTGTGCCGAGCATAAAGAAACCCGCGCCAAGTACATGTGAGCGCCTGTTAGACGATTCTCGCATACCGGCATAGCCGACGATGGCCCCAAACACGGGTAACGTACAACACGCACTCGCCACCGCGCTAGCCAGACCCAGCACAAATGCCAGAGGCAACGCCATGGGGCTCGTTCCCGACTGCTGTAGCAGTGCCTTCGCCCATCCAGAAGCGGATGTAATCCAATCCATAATGTCCAATAATCTTTCTATTAGTTGCAGCCAGGCGTCGAAGGCGCACAACCCGAGGGTCCGCAACTGGAGCTGGAGGCGCGTGAGGCTGTTACGACGGCTTCCAAGAGCTTGTCCTCGGTGATTTGACCGGATACCACGCTCGAGCCGGCTCCTTTAGCCATGGCGAGGACACAGGGCACAGGCGTCTGACTAGTGACTTTCGCATAGTCTGCCGATTTGGCATCGAGTGTATAACAGCCTGTATTCATCCCGCCTGCCTGCGCCTTTTCGGCTGCTTTCGTTATTTGCTGCTTCATTGATTCAACCGGTCCCTGCCCCTTTTTGGGAACATAAACAAAGACCGCGTCCTGCTGGGCCGCTACGTTGTTAAGATCAACTAATCCTGTCAGTGGTTCTCCCCAAACAACCGGTTTGAGCCGAACCGTTTGCGCGGAGTTTGCCTTCCTGTCCGTAGCCACAGTGATGCTTGGTGTAGTGGCTGGTACGGTTGTAGCAAAGGTTGATTTCGCTTGTGCGGTGCCAGTCTCGGTTTTGCGCGCAAAGCTGCGTCCGAGAACCAGTATGGCCGCGGCAACTATGATCAGGCAGATGGCAATCTTGCCATTCCTGCCACGGCCAGACGAGCCGCAGTTACAGCCCGGCCCGCATTGGGCTGACCCCTCAGCCGTGTTGGGTACCTGCACTTGATCGGATCTCTCATCATTCATCGTTTCGTATCCTTTTTGGGTTCAGATAACTTCTTGATAACGTACTCGACTTTACTCACGCCACACCTAGGTACAAGCCGGTCTGACCTTCATCGCTTCTAGGCTGGTGCGTCAGGGTTCCATACTGATCGAGATATCCTTCGGCAGCGCCACTCGCGCCGCGACCTGCACCGATTTGAAGATTCCGCATGGTACAACGCAAGCCGCGCAGCAGCCCAACAGTGTCTCACGCGCCGCGGTCAAGACCACGCCATCCGCGCCTGCGCCGATCTCAGCGTAGCCGTCAATCTCTTTGCCGGCGAGCTTTGATGCCAGTGCGCCGACCTTCTCACAGTCCGTCTGAATGTCGAGTGTCACCATCATATCGTCGGGTGAATCGGCCTTTACTGAGGTTGTAAAACCACAAATTCCTGCACTAATTTGCATGTCGCACTTCATAAGCACTTCTCCTGGTTATTTGCATTATGATGAACAGCATGATGATGAACAACATGCTGCTGGTTTGTACGCCGCTACTTGAACACTAGTCGCGGTTCCAACGGGTATTTCGATTCCATCGCCACAACAACTCCCCGTCAGCAATGGCGCGGCGTCCTGCTCCGATACTACCTCGACATCTACCAGTCCTGCGGCCTGCAGGCCGTGCAGGTATTCTGCCCGGGTGATCGCCCCCGAAATGCAGCCTGTATAAGACTCCGGTTTGTCGAGTAGTTCCTTCGGCAGCAACTTATCCAGCACGATGTCGGAGATCGCAATCCGTCCGCCCGGTTTCAAGACGCGCGCAATTTCTCGGAAGGCCTTTGTCTTATCCGGCACCAGATTCAAGACGCAATTACTAATTATCAAATCCACCGAAGCATCTGCGACCGGCAGTTGCTCTATATCACCAAGACGAAATTCGACGTTCTCATAACCGTTCTGCACTGCATTTGCTTTCGCTTTTTCGATCATCTGAGGGGTCATATCCACGCCGATGACGCGCCCTGCCGGTCCTACGCGGGCAGCAGCAAGGAACGCATCGAATCCTGCACCCGATCCAAGATCGAGCACGGTCTCACCCGGTGTAATACTCGCCAAAGCCAAGGGATTGCCACAGCCGAGTCCCAAATTCGCTCCCTGGGGGACGGCCGCGAGTTCCTCCGCCGTATAGCCGACCGCTGCGGAGGCCGCCGTCGTTGAATCGCAGCCACAGGCGGATTCGCAACAGCTCTGCACCGCGTTAGTTGCAATCGCGCCATATACTTCTTTCACTAATTCTTTCTCTTGTGTCATAACTGCTTGCTCCTATTCGTTGTTTGCTTAAGGCCGGTATCCCGGTTCCGGTTGCTTGCGAAGCGCCTGTGCCGACTGGCGCACTTGTTCCAGTGCCGCTTCCACTCGCTCGGGATCCATCGCCCCTTGTGTCAGCAAATGTGCCAGCATCATCACATTCGCCTGCACCCCCGGCGGGCACTGGTATTCCTTTGGATCGAACCGCCAGAGTCCGGGCGGCGGCAGTTCCGACTCATAATAACTACACCAGCGATTGGTCTCAATGCCAAGTCTCTGGCATATTTGATAACACGGACATTCAATCAGCTTATCTTCTTTTTTCATTTTATCCTGCCTCCTGGGCAACAACCGCAGGCACGAAATAGCGTTTCCGCAATCTAAGCGCCACATTAACCAGACTGATCAATACAGGTACTTCTACCAACGGCCCGATGACGGCAGCAAAGGCTGCACCGGAGTTGATGCCAAAGACCGCTACGGCTACTGCGATAGCTAACTCGAAGTTATTGCTCGCGGCAGTAAATGATAACGTCACAGTCTTGGGGTAGTCGGCCCCCACCTTGCGGCTCATCCAAAATGAGACCAGGAACATCACCACAAAGTAGATCAGCAGCGGGATCGCAATCCGCAGCACATCAAGGGGCAACTGTACGATATACTCGCCCTTGAGCGAGAACATCACCACGATGGTGAAGAGCAGTGCAATCAGGGTGATAGGACTGATGCGGGGAATAAACTGGCGCTCATACCACTCTCGGCCTTTTGCACGGACGAGTGTGATGCGAGTGAGCAGTCCCGCGAGGAACGGGATCCCCAAGTAGATGAACACACTCTGCGCAATGCTGCCCATGGTGATCTTGCTCAGGTCTACGTTGCCGAAATCCACTCCGACCAGCGGTGCCAGCACCTTGATGAAAACATAGGCATACACCGCGTAGAACAGCACTTGGAAGATAGAGTTAAAAGCGACCAGACCAGCAGCATATTCGGTGTCACCTTCGGCTAACTCATTCCAGACGATGACCATCGCGATGCAGCGCGCCAGGCCGATCATAATCAGCCCGACCATATACTCCGGGTAGCCGCGCAGGAACGTGACGGCCAGCGCGAACATGAGAATCGGGCCGATGAACCAATTCTGGATGAGACTGAGCACCAGGACTCGGCGGTTACGGAAAACGTCACCCAATTCGTCATACTTTACTTTGGCAAGAGGCGGGTACATCATGAGGATGAGTCCCACTGCGATGGGAATCGAGGTAGTACCTACCTGAAAGTGCGTGATCAGTTTTACCGCACTTGGTACAGCGTATCCGAGCAGCACACCGAAGGCCATCCCCAGGAAAATCCAGAGCGTCAGGTAACGGTCGAGGAACGACAGCCGTGAGGTAGCTTTGCTCACTATCGGCCTCCTCCGCCCGCGCAGGCCAACTCACGGTCAAGCACTTCACCCGGATTTGAGCAGCAGAACTGCTCGACTGGCAATTCCCGAATGCGTCTCACACGCTCAACATCTGCCGCAATCATTGCATCGTCCCTCAGCCATCCGTGGAGGAGGGAGAGCAGCGGCTGGGCATAGTCGTTGATCTCATCCGTTGCCAGCCGGAAATGCACCCATCGACCATCCTTACGGTCGTCTACCAGCCCCGCCGCCTGCAACAGCGACAGGTGCTTCGATACCGTAGAGCCAGAAAGGTCCAGGACTGCGGTGATCTGGCAGACGCACAGCTCCCCACTCTCCAGCATCTTCAGAATGCGGACACGGTTTGGGTCCGCGGCCGCTTTCAGCACCATTTCATATTCCCTGAGCATCATTTCTACTCCTCGCCATTTCGCCAACTAACGAATTATAACTCATCAGCAAGAATATGTCAAGCGGTGATAATCACTCGGCGGCAGTTGGCATCCGAAACTAGGCGAAGCAAATAGAGCGCGCGAGGTGGGATATACGATACAGCTAATGGATAGAGGTAAGCTGAACCGGATGCTGGGTCCACTTCTGCCGTATAGGCAGTGGCGAACCTTTATTGAAAATCGCCGCCCAGACTGGCTTCAGCACTTTGAAGTTAATCTGCCGGATCTCAAGCAGATGACTCTAGATTGGGAGCATTGCTAAAGCAATCGCACATCGTAGCAAGAATTTTTCTCAGATCGACTGATTGGTCAGATATTCAAAACGCTGGGTAAGGTTACTGCCAGGTTGATACCATGAGTTGCGCTGCTCAGTGCAGCGTTGTTTGTTCCATCTCAAATGCCTGACGCATGGCTGACGCTACGATCTCATGCGCAGTATCAGTTTCCCCATGCGCTTGCACTAACTCGGCGACTGTAATAGACA
>Ga0315273_10009687_pt1 | contig 12243 bp, 6 predicted proteins | sample YL17G02_0_MG_FD_205753 | JGI IMG/M metagenome (GOLD analysis project Ga0315273, IMG submission 205753) | Sediment microbial communities from Yellowstone Lake, YNP, Wyoming, USA - YL17G02_0 | ecosystem: Environmental > Aquatic > Freshwater > Lake > Sediment | place: USA: Wyoming | collected... | reverse complement strand
TCCAGTCGGTCTCGGACGACCTCGTGAACCCGGGCGGCATCATGGACCTGTGGGTGCGCGAGGCCCGGCTGTTCAAGTACGGCTCGGGCACGGGCAGCGACTTCTCGAACCTGAGGGGCGAGAACGAGCGGCTCTCGGGCGGCGGACGCTCCTCGGGGCTGATGTCGTTCCTCCGCATCGGCGACCGCGCCGCGGGCGCGATCAAGTCGGGCGGCACGACCCGCCGCGCGGCCAAGATGGTCATCCTCAAGCTCGACCACCCCGACATCGAGCAGTTCATCGACTGGAAGGTGGTCGAGGAGCAGAAGGTCGCCGCGCTGGTGGCCGGCTCGCGCATGTGCCACAAGCGCCTTTCGGCGATCCTCGAGGCCTGCCAGGTGCGCGCGGGCCAAACCTCGGGTCTTGCGCTGGCCGACGCCGAGCTCGTGATCGACCCTGCGCGGAATCCTTCGCTCAAGAACGCGATCCGCGCCGCTCGCGCGGCGTACGTGCCCGAGGCCTACATCCAGCGCGTGCTGCAGCTCGCCGCGCAGGGCGTGCTCGAGCTCGACTTCCGCGAGTACACGACCGACTGGGACGGTGCCGCCTACGGCACCGTCAGCGGCCAGAACTCGAACAACTCGGTGCGCATCCCGAACCGGTTCTTCGACGCGCTCGACGCCAACGCCGACTGGGAGCTGATCCGCCGCACCGACGGCAAGATCGCGAAGAGGGTTCCGGCGCGCGCGCTGTGGGACAAGATCTCGTACGCCGCGTGGGCCTGCGCGGACCCGGGGCTCCAGTACGACACCACGATCAACGAGTGGCACACCTGCCCGCGGGACGGGCGGATCAATGCTTCGAACCCGTGCGTCACCGGCGACACGCTGGTCGCGACGGACCAGGGTTGGCGCCGCATCGACTCGCTGGTCGGCGTGCCGTCGAACGTGATGGGCTCGGACGGCCAGGCGCACGCGATCGCGCCGGCGTTCGTCACCGGCTTCAAGCCGGTCTACCGCCTGCGCACGAAGTCGGGCTACTCGCTCAAGCTGACCGCGGACCACAAGGTGCTGACCGTCAATCGCGGCGATGTGGCGGCGAAGGACCTGACCTCCGAGGACGTGATCGAGCTTGGGCGGCCCGGGTTCGGGACGCGGACGCTGGATCGGGGCATCGCGGAATTCCTCGGCCTCGCGGTCGGTGACGGCTGCCTCATGGGCGACCAGGAACAGGCCATGGTCACGCTCGCGCCAGAGGAGGCGGCGGTCGCGGCGCGCGTCACCGCGGCGCTCAACGCATTCAAGCAGGAGAACGGAGCCGATGGCCGCGCCCGTCGCGCGACCTCCGTGCACCAGCCCCAGACTACGCTGCGCATCGGCACCGGATCGCGTTGCGTCGTCGATACGCTCAAGCAGTACTCGGTGCTGGACCAGGGCAGCGCGGGCAAGAGCTTCACCGAGGAGATCTTCGACCTCGACCGCATCGCCATCGCCGCCATCCTGCGCGGGCTGTTCACCGCCGACGGCACGGTCGGTCACTACGGCGACAAGTCGCACTACGTGTCGCTCGACAGCGCGTCCGAGGAATTGCTCGAGCAGGTGCAGGTCCTTCTGCTCGGGTTCGGGATCAAGTCGAAGCTCTATCGCAATCGGCGCGAGGACGGCTTCGCAGAACTCCCCGACGGCAAGGGCGGCATGCGCGAGTATCCTGTCGTGGCGATGCACAGCCTGCGCGTGAGCCGCAGCTCGCGCGTCGTGTTCGAGCGCGAGATCGGATTCATCCCGGGCAGCCCGAAGAACGACTGGCTCGCCGCGCTCAACCGCGAGGTGGGCACGTACGAGGATCGGTTCGAGGACGCGTTCGCCTCGCTCGAACCGCTCGGCGAAGAGGTCGTCTTCGACCTCACGGAGCCGGCGACGCAGCACTTCGTCGCCTCCGGTCTCGTGGTGCACAACTGCTCCGAGTACCTCTTCCTCGACGACACCGCCTGCAACCTCGCGTCGATCAACCTCGCGAAGTTCCAGCGGCCGGACGGCGAGTTCGACGTCGAGGGCTACCGCCACGCGGTGCGCCTGTGGACGATCACGCTCGAGATCTCGGTCGGCATGGCGTCGTACCCGTCCGAGTCGATCGCGCGCGGGTCGTACGACTACCGCACGCTCGGCCTCGGCTACGCCAACCTCGGCACGCTGCTCATGCGCCAGGGGCTGCCCTATGACTCGCCGCAGGCGCTCGCGATCGCGGGCGCGCTGACGTCGATCCTGACCGGCGAGTCGTACGCGGTGTCGGCCGAGATGTCGGCCGAGCTCGGACCGTTTCCGGGTTTCGCGAAGAATCGCGAGGACATGCTGCGGGTGATCCGCAATCACCGCCGCGCGTCGTACGACACGCCTCGCGGCGAGTACGAGGGCCTGACGGTCACGCCGCAGGGCATCGACCCCATGCACTGCCCGGCCGACCTGCTCGCGGCCGCGCGCGTGGCGTGGGATCGCGCGCTCAGGCTCGGCGAGACGCACGGCTATCGCAACGCGCAGGTGACGGTGATCGCGCCCACGGGCACGATCGGCCTGGTGATGGACTGCGACACCACCGGCATCGAGCCCGACTTTGCTTTGGTGAAGTTCAAGAAGCTCGCCGGCGGCGGCTACTTCAAGATCGCGAACCAGAGCATCGAGATCGCGCTCAAGCACCTCGGCTACGACGCAGCCGCGATCGACACGATCGTCAAGCACGTCGTCGGCCACGGCACGCTCCTTGGCGCGCCGGCGATCAACCAGCAGACGCTCGCCGCCAAGGGCTTCACGCCCGAGGCGCTGAGCAGGATCGAGGCGCAGCTCGCGGCGGCGTTCGATCTCAAGATGGCGTTCAACCCGTACGTGCTCGGCAAGGAGTTCGTGTTGGGCACGCTCGGCATCACCGAGAGCGCGATGAGCGCGTGGAATTTCAACCTGCTCAAGGAGATCGGCTTCAGTGCCGACGAGATCGCGCTGGCGAACGACCACGTCTGCGGCACGATGACGGTCGAGGGTGCGCCCGGTCTCAAGGACGAGCACCTGCCGGTGTTCGATTGCGCGAACCGCTGCGGCAAGAAGGGCGTGCGCTACATCCCGTACGGCGCACACGTGCGCATGCTCGGCACGACGCAGCCGTTCATCTCGGGCGCCATTTCGAAAACCATCAACATGCCGCATGACGCCACGCTCGCCGACGTCCAGAACTGCTACCGCGAATCGTGGCAGCTCATGGTCAAGGCAGTCGCGCTCTATCGCGACGGCTCGAAGCTGTCGCAGCCGCTCAATGCACTCGCCGGCGACGACGACGAGGCCGCCGGCGAGGAGCCTGCGGTCGGCTCGCTCGAGGCCGTGCAGGCGGCAGCGCGCGGCGGCGACCCGCTCGTCCTGGCCGAGAAGATCACCGAGCGCGTCGTGCACCACTGGCAGGCGAAGCGCCGCCGGCTGCCGAACCGCCGCTCCGGCTACACGCAGAAGTCGGTCGTCGGCGAGCACAAGATCTTCATCCGCACCGGCGAGTACGACGACGGCACGCTGGGCGAGATCTTCCTCGACATGCACAAAGAGGGCGCCGCGTTCCGCAGCCTGATGAACTGCTTCGCGATCGCGATCTCGCTCGGGCTCCAGCACGGCGTGCCGCTTGATGAATTTGTGGACGCGTTCGTGTTCACGCGCTTCGAGCCGAACGGCATCGTGCAGGGGAACCACCGCATCAAGATGGCGACATCGGTCATCGACTTCATCTTCCGCGAGCTCGCGATCACGTACCTCGAGCGCGACGACCTCGCGCAGGTGCACGACGAGGATCTGCGTTCGACCGCCGGTCCGTCGAGCCACCCGGTGAACCCGCGTGCGGCGACGACGAAGGGACGCCGCCTGCCGCTCGACGTGATGGGCATGGATCGTGACGACGAACACGCGGACGCGGAACCGGAAGCGGCCCACGTGCCGCTCGAACTACGCCCCGGGGAGGTCCCGGCCCGGACGCCGAGCGCACCGGAGGTCCCTGCGCCGACGGCTCCGACCGGCGGCCCGACGAACGGGCACGCGAACGGCCACGGAAACGGCCACACGAACGGACACGCGGCACCGGTCGTCGAGACGGTCCTGCCCACCGAGACGCTGGGTTCCCCGGCGGGGTTCGGGGCGGGGGCGGTCGCGCAGGCGGTCTTCACAGCCACAGCAAGCGCCTCGCCGCGCGCGACGTACGAGGATGTGCGCACCAAGCGGGCCCGTGCCATCGAGGCCCGCACCCTGGGCTTCGAGGGCGACCCGTGCCCGTCATGCCAGCAATTCCAGCTCGTGCGCAACGGAACTTGCCTCAAGTGCAACGGATGCGGGGCGACGACGGGGTGTTCCTAGGCTACAATCGCCCGCCCGGCTTCGGCGGAGTGTGACTGCGGTCGCTCGACTGAACCGCAGGGATGCGCCCTCGCAAGAGGGGGCGAAATGGAAGTCGCTCGGGCCCGTGAGAAGGATCTCCCGGGCTCGATTTGTGTACGCCCAGCATGGGCGCTGGCTTGGAGGTGAAAGTCCTCCGAGAACTTGGTCACAGGGACTCAAGGGAACCGCAAGGGCGTGACCGCGAGGGAGCGTCCGAAGGAAGCGGGGAACGAACCGGCGGGCCGACGAACAGAAACCGGATAGGAGGCGCTGCCGAGCAGGGCGAGCGGGCACATGACCGCGAAGCTCTCGTGACCAAAGCTCGGCGGCGTAAATCCGGCGGTCGTGTCGGGACGGTCAGCGTTCTTATCTGGGGAGATCTCGCCTCGCGCCTGAAAGGGCGACACGGCCGCGAGCCGCGGAGCGAGAAGTCAGCCGAGGCCGTAGTAGTCGCCGCGAGGCGATGAAGGGCCGAACGATGGACGAGCGGAACCAACGCGGGACACGGAAGGGCCATGCGCCAGAAGTCCGAACAACTGGAGCTCGCGCTGGAGGCACGGGGTGAAGCCCCTCATGGCCAGCGCAGCGGCGAAGCCCCGACGACGTCTTGCGGAGACGACCGCTCAGGAGACGACCACCGGCTGATGGAGCAGGTGGTCGCACGCGTGAACGCGCTCGCGGCGCTCAAGCGGGTGAAGCAGAACAAGGGCAGTCCCGGCGTGGACGGGATGACCGTGGACGACCTGACGCCGCACTTGATGGCGCACTGGGAGGCGATCCGGGAGCAACTGCTCGCGGGGCGCTACCAGCCGCAGCCGGTGAAGCGGCAGGAAATCCCCAAGCCCGGCGGGGGGACGAGGCAACTCGGCATCCCGACGGTGCTCGACCGGTTCCTCCAGCAGTGCCTCTTGCAGGTGCTGCAACCGCAGTTCGACCCGACGTTCTCCGACCATAGCTACGGCTTCCGACCGGGGCGCAGCGCGCACCAAGCGGTGCGGGCGGCGCAACGCTACATCCAGTCGGGCCGGCGCTGGGTGGCCGACGTGGACCTGGCGCAGTTCTTCGACCGGGTGCACCACGACGTGCTGATGGAGCGACTGTCGCGGCGGATCGCGGACGGCCGCGTGCTGGGACTGATCCGCCGCTACCTCGTGGCCGGAGTGATGGCCGACGGTGTGGTGGTGGAGCGACACGAGGGCACGCCGCAAGGCGGCCCGCTGTCGCCGCTGTTGGCCAACGTGCTGCTCGACGAAGTGGACAAGGCACTGGAGAAGCGCGGCCTCATGTTCGCACGCTACGCCGACGACCTGAACGTGTACACCGGGTCGAAGCGGGCGGCGGACGATGCGATGGCCACGCTCAAACGGCTGTTCGCGCGACTCCGGTTACAGGTCAACGACGCCAAGAGCGCGGTGGCACGGGCGTGGACGCGCAAGTTCCTCGGCTACAGCTTCTGGGTGGCCAAGGGACGAGTCATCCGCTTCCGTGTCGCGCCGGCAGCCCTCGCGGTGATGAAGGCTCGAGTGCGCGTCATCACGAGCCGCACTGGCGGACGGAGCATGACGAAGGTGGTCGAGGAACTGCGGAGCTATCTCACCGGCTGGAAGCTCTACTTCCAACTGGCCGAGACTCCCGGCATCTTCCGAGGCATCGACGAATGGCTCCACCGACGGCTGCGCGCCGTGCAGCTCAAGCAGTGGAAGCGAGGCACGACCGCCTACCGCGAACTGCGTGCCCGGGGCGTCCCGGACCGCGTGGCTCGTGCGGCGGCGGGCCATGCGACCCGCTGGTGGGCGATGGCCGCACACGGCGCGCTTCAGACCGCGCTGCCGACCTCACACTTCGACCGGCTTGGCGTACCCCGCCTCGCCGGTCGCTGAACCATCGAACCGCCGGATGCGGACCCGCATGTCCGGTGGTGTGGGAGGGGAGTAGCGGGGCGAGCCCGCTACCCCCTATCCCGATTGCCCATACTGCGCGCGAGATCTGCCCTCGTCTGTTGACTATATCAGAATTCATAAGATATGCTCACTGGTTCCGGGGCCAGTGAACAAACCTGATGAATTGCAATATGTCGTACAGAAAGTGGAGGCAGATCGGCCATTGGCGTAGTTCGCGCGCGCACTCAGCGGCGAGTTCATGCCCCGGACCCTACTGCTGCCAGACGTACAGATACGTCTCCGCGCGATTCAAGAGGTCGGCGCGCATGCGCGCCCGCTCGTACGCGGTCGTCGCGCCGCGCACCTCGACGCGCAGTGGCTGCGCGCCGTCCTGGTTCTTGTCGACGATCATGCGCGAGACGCGGCCGGTCTGGCCCTCGCGCGGGTTGATCGACAGCACCTCGTAGATCCCGAACGGCACCTTGAACTCCGCGATGCCGTCGGCGTCGGTGACCTGCTCACGCACGAACACGAGCGCGGCGCGCGCGCCCTGCTCGAATCTCCGGCCGACGATCGTGACCTGGGCCCGCGGCACGAGCGTGCCGTCGTTGAGCACCGGCTGGATGCGCAGCAGGCAGCCCTCCATCTTCTCGAGCGGGTCGGGGGTGAATGCCAGCGTGCGGTCCACGGCGTTCGAGAGCCGCGTTGCGTGGCCGAGCGAACGGCCGTCGCGCAGGTGCATCCAGACCATCACCGAGTCCTCGGGCGCGCCGCACATCTTGAAGTCGCCGAGCCCGTTCATCGTCGCCGAGGTGGAGAACTGCGACGAGTCGTACGGGGCGACCGTCAGCGTCGCGTCGTACAGCACGTAGCCGTCCGACCAGCCGGCATGTCCGGCGAGGCAGGCGGTGCGGCGCAACTGGAACGGGGCGGCGGCGACCGAGTCGTGCTTGGCGACCGTGACCGGCCTGCCCGCGCGCGGAGCCACCCAGCGCGTCGAAAGATGATCCCCCGGGATGCCGAGCAGCCAGGCGCCGGGATCGACGCGCGGGAACTCGTAGTAGCCGGCGGAATCCGTGCGCGCCTCGAGCCGCTCGGTCGCCCACTGGGGCTCGGTCGAGACCAGGCCGACCATGACGCCGGCGAGCGGGCGCTTGCTCCCGCTTTCGTAGACCAGGCCCGCGACCCGGCCGGGCGCGTTCGACTTCGGGCGCACGGGGCGAGGGGGCGGCGGGGCCAGCCGCGTTCCGGGCGCTCCGGCTGCGGGGCGACCGATCGACGAGAACCCGCCGGATTCGATTCCCATGGCGCGGAACCAACTGCCGTCGGCGATGCCCGCGCCCCGCACGAAGCGCGCTGCGGGTGCGGACTCGTTGCCCTGCGTCCAGTCCGGGCGGGCGGTCGTGGACACCTGCGACGTGATGCCCGAAGCCTCGATCATGGCCTGCGCGCCCGCGGCGACGGGCAGGGCGAGCGCGAGCGCGGTCAGGGCGGTGGAGCAGAGACGGGGAATGCGCATGTCGGTTCCTCTTGGGGCGGGTCGGACTCGAGCCTTCTCCAGTTTTCGGCCGATTCTGCGAGCGACTAAAGCCGCGCGATGGTCCCGGCCAGCAGGGCCTCGAGCCGCCCGGCGGCCTCCCCGGCGACCTGTTCCACCTCGTGGTGCGTCAGCGGGTGGGGGGACAACCCCGTGCCGTAGTTTGTGATGCAGGACACCGCCCCGGTCTTGAGGCCGAACGCCGCAGCCAGGTCCATCTCGTGGGCGCTCGACATGCAGGCCGCGTCGGCCCCGAACTGCCGGGCCATCCTGATCTCCGCGGCGGTCTCGTAGGCGGGGCCCTTGCCGGCGAGCAGGATGCCCTCGCGCAGGCGGATCTTCGACTCCCGGGCGACGTTACGCAGCGTGTCGAGCACCTCGGGCGAGTAGGGGCGTCGCGCACCGATCGCCGCACGCGACACCTCGGGCGCAGCCGCCAGTTCCGCGCGCGTGAACAGCCCGCGTCGCCCGATGTGGTTCACGTGATCACGCACCAGCATCAGGTCGCCGGGAGCGAACGCGGTGTTGAACGTCCCGACCGCGTTCGTGACCAGCAGCGTCTCGATGCCGAGTGCCGCGAGCACGCGATGGGGCAGCGTGATGCGGGACAGCTCGTAGCCCTCGTAGGCGTGCGTGCGCCCGCGCAGCACCGCGACCGGCGTGCCGCCCCAGTAGCCGAGCACGAGCTTGCCGTCGTGGCCGAGGACGGTCGAGTGCGGCCACTCGGGCAACTCCGAGGTGAGGAACGTCGCGCCATCCGGCTGTCCGGGCATTGTCAGTGCGACGCGGTCGGCGGCGCCGCCGAGCCCCGAGCCCAGGACGACGCCGACGCGCGGCACGAGCGCGGTGCGCGCGCGAATCGCCGAGACGCAGTCTTCGAGAGCGCTCACCTGTCCTCCGCGTGGTACGGCACGCCGTCGGCGGCCGGCGGGCGCGCCCGGCCGATCACGCCGGCGAGCACGATCATGGTCACGACGTAGGGCAGCATTTGCAGGAACTCGTTCGGGATCGCCGCGCCCTGGAGCCGGATCTGCAGCGCCTCGCAGAACCCGAACAGGAGGCACGCCAGCGCCGCACCGAGCGGGTTCCACTTGCCGACGATCATCGCGGCGAGCGCGATGTAGCCGCGGCCGCCCGACATCCCGTCGGTGAACGAACGCTGGTCGGCCGCGAGCCATGCGCCGCCGAGGCCGGCGAGAATGCCCGAGAGTAGCACGCCCCACGTCCTGAGCCGAGCCACCGACAGGCCGAGCGTCGCGGCGGTTTCCGGGTGCTCGCCGACGGTGCGCAGGCGAAGGCCGAACGGCGTCCTGAACAGGACGACGTGCGCGAGCGCGATGAGCGCGACCGCGATCCACACCAGCGGGTTGCCGAACAGCGAGCCGAGCCCCGGGACCGTTCCGAACCCGCCGAGCGACCACTCGGGCAGTCCCGCGACGCGCGCCGAGTTGCTGCTCGAGCCGAAGATCGACTTGAGCACGAACCTCGTCAGCCCGAATGCGACCAGGTTGATGCCGAGGCTCGAGGTGATCTGGTCGGCCTTGTAGCCCACCGTCACGATCGCGTGGACGCCCGCCGTCACGAGGCCGACCGCCGCCGCCGCGGCGAGCCCCGCCCACGCGCTCCCGGTCCAGTACGCGCCGAGCACGTAGCCGAGCGCGCCGAGTAACAGGATGCCCTCGAGCGCGATGTTGATCACCCCGCCCCGCTCGGACATGGTGCCGCCGACCGCCGCCAGGGCGTAGGGGATCGAGATACGCACCATCTGCGCGAAGAAGGCCAGCGCGATCAGGAGGCTCACGTGCGCCTCCTCAACCAGCGCTCGATCACGACGTGGAGCGTGATCGCGAACAGGATCACGATCGCCTGCAGGATCTCGACCAGCTCCTTCGGCACCTCGGTGTTGATCACCAGGCCGCCGTACCCGAGCGCGGCGAAGAACACCGCCGCGATCACGACGCCCACCGGATGGTTGCGCCCGAGCAGCGCGACCGCGATCCCGAGGAAGCCGATGCCCGCCGAGAAGCCCGACTCGAAGTAGCCCTTGTAGCCCTGGACGAAGTTCGCGCCCACGAGACCCGCCAGCGCGCCCGATAGACAGAGCGCGATCGTCCACGTGCGCGGCACGTCGATGCCCGCGTACTCGGCCGCCGTCGGCGACAGGCCGACCGCGCGCAGCTCGTAGCCGAACTTCGTGCGCCACAAGAGCCAGCCTACGAGCGCCGCGGCCACGAGCGCGATCACCAGGGAGAGATTCAGCGGCGAGCCGCGGAACCCGGGCAGGAACGACTCGAAGCGCGCGATCCTCGCCCCGGCTCCGATCTCGGCGGTGTGCACGGTCGCGTGAACGAACGCGAAATGCCCAAGGTACTGGACGAACGCAAGCGCGATGAAGTTCATCATGATCGTGTTGATGACCTCGTGCGCGCCGAGCTTCGCCTTGAGCAGGGCGGGGGGCAGCGCCCACAGCGCCGCCGCAGCCATGCCCGACAGCAGCGTGAGCGGCATGAGGACGACGCCCGGCAGCGCCTTGCCGGCCGCGCCCACGATCCCGGCGGCGAACGCACCGATCACGAGCTGGCCCTCGGCTCCGATGTTGAACAGCCCCGCGCGGAACGCGAGCGCGACCGCGAGCCCGGTGAAGATCAGCGGGGTCGCGCGGAACAGCACCTGCCCGATCCCGTAAGCGTTGCCGAACACGCCTGAGGCCATGTGGGCGTAGACCGCGAACGGGTCCTTGCCCACGGCCGCAATGAAGCCCGCGCCGACGACGAGCGCGAGCACGACGGCGACCAGCGGACCGGCGGCCTGGAGGAGCGCCGCGCTCGTGCGCCTCGGCTCGGTCACGCGGTGGCCCTCTGGCGGCCGGTCATGTACTCGCCCAGCTCGCGCTCGTTGGTCGCGTGCGCCATCGCCTCGAACGCGATTTGCCCCTCGTACATCACGACGATCCGGTCCGCGAGCGACAGCAGCTCACCGAGCTCGGCGGAGACCAGCAGCACGGCGCGCCCGGCGTCCCGGCTCTTGACGACCGCCCGGTGGATGAACTCGATCGCGCCCAGGTCGATGCCGCGCGTCGGGTGAGCCGCGAGCAGGAGGTCGCCCTCCTTCGAGAACTCGCGCGCGACGATGACCTTCTGCTGGTTGCCGCCCGAGAGCTGGCGCGCGCGCGCCTCGCGCTCGGGCGGCCGGATGTCGAACGCCCTGAGCAGGCGGTCCGCGAACGCGCGCACCGCGGGGCGGTCGAACGTCACGCCGCGGCCGAACTCCGGCTCGCGGTGGCGGCCGAAGATCAGATTGTCCTCGAGCGTGTAGTCGAGCACGAGCCCGCGCTGCCAGCGATCGGCCGGCACGTGCCCGACGCCCTTGCCCGCGATCGCCCGCGGCGCGAGGCCCTTCAGGCTCACGCCGTGGAGCCGCGCGTCACCCGCGCTCCAGCGCCTCAGGCCGGTCAAGGCCTCGACCAGCTCGGCCTGCCCGTTGCCCTCGACGCCGGCGATGCCGACGATCTCGCCCGCGCGCACCGTGAGCGAGAGCCCCCGCACCGCGGGCAGCCCGCGCGCGTCGAGGACCTCGAGCGCGCCGATCTCGAGCACGGGTTGGCCTGGCTGCGCCGGAGCTTTCGGCACCTCGAGCAGCACGGGCCGCCCGACCATGAGCTCGGCCAGCTCGGCGATGGACGTGTCCCCTGTTCGCCGCTCGCCGACCGTCTTCCCGCCGCGCATGACGGTCACGTGATCGGCGACTTCGAGCACCTCGCGCAGCTTGTGCGTGATCAGGATAATGGTCGTACCCTGTGCTTTGAGCGCGCGCAGGACGCGGAACAGGTCCTCGGTCTCCTGCGGCGTGAGCACGGCGGTCGGCTCGTCGAGGATCAGGATCTTCGCGCCGTGGTAGAGCGCCTTCAGGATCTCGACGCGCTGCTGCTCGCCGACCGAAAGGTTCTCGACCTTCGCCTCGGAGTCGACCTTGAGGCCGTGACGTTCGGACAGCGCGCGCACCTCGGCAACCGCGCGCCTGGTGTCGAGGAACGGGCCGCGCGTGTGCTCGTGCGCCAGGGTCAGGTTCTCGGCGACGGTGAACGGCCGCACCAGCATGAAGTGCTGGTGCACCATGCCGATTCCGCGCGCCAGCGCATCGGCCGGCGTGCGCAGGCGCACGGCCTGGCCGTGCAGGCGAATGGTCCCCGCATCAGGCTGGTAGAGCCCGAACAGGATCTTCATCAGCGTGGTCTTGCCCGCCCCATTCTCGCCGACCAGGGCATGAATCGAGCCCTGTTCAACCCTGAGGCTCACGCCATCGTTGGCAATGCACGACCCGAACGCCTTCGCGATGCCCTCGAGTTCGACCGCCAGGACGCGTTCACCCATGACGTGGAGCGAGGCGGGGCGTGTGGGGCGTAGCGAGTTCCGCAGGAAAGCGCAGCGGCTTCATGGTCGTCGTGCCTCAGGGT
>Ga0315273_10009685_pt1 | contig 12244 bp, 29 predicted proteins | sample YL17G02_0_MG_FD_205753 | JGI IMG/M metagenome (GOLD analysis project Ga0315273, IMG submission 205753) | Sediment microbial communities from Yellowstone Lake, YNP, Wyoming, USA - YL17G02_0 | ecosystem: Environmental > Aquatic > Freshwater > Lake > Sediment | place: USA: Wyoming | collected... | reverse complement strand
AGCTTCCAACGGTTGGATTTGAACCAACGACCACCCCTTTAGCATAGGAAGTAGCTCTTCAGATCACCACGCAACCGAATAATGTTAGCAGGAAACGAATCGAAATCAGTTTTATCTAGTTTGGCAGAAGGAACTGATTCCTATACCATGCTAACGGATTTTCAAAGAACTCGGTAGCAGTTCGATACAGTGATTCTGAAGAATGTCTGACTGACTGGTTTTGCCTTATAGTTCAGACGAATCACTGTATCCAACTGCCACCTTACCAATACAGTATACCACAGTTACAAACTGATTGCAACTACCTACAATTCCAAGTTTCTAAGTAGACTGAACACATCCAAGATTCAACTCGTTCTAAATTAGGATGATCTTGAAGAGGAGAAGTATGTGTCAATTCTTTGACTTGTTTCTCCAATTCTCCTGCTTCGCTAAGAACATCATTGAAAGAGATCTTTCCTTCTCGAACATCTCGAATGTGTTGTCGAATAGGTTCGGTTATTGGAAAAGTGAGTCTACCTGTCGATAACAATTCAACACCCTGATAACCCAATCGAAGAACGTGCATAGCATATTTCGTGTCATAACCAAACTGTTCGACTAGTTCAGGACGATGCACACGCATCTGACCACGTTCTCCGAGAAGTCGTTGTCTCTGCGCCGTTAAATATCCTAAGTATCGACCACCAGCGTCTCTTGAAATGATCTCTGGTGCAAGTTCTTGTAACTGTGCGCCGAGAGATGTTCGAACAAGACATTTCTCAGGAGGAACGAATAAGAGCGTAAGAACAGTAGGATTCCCTTGCACGGCTAAACGCAAGAATTTTCGCAGACTATAGATTGTGAGGTCTAAGTCTCCTGGTTGACTAGGTGCATCGTGTTTGTGCTCACGTTCTGCTGCGGAGCGATAAATATACTGTTCAAACTCGTGAAATCCAATTACATCAGAAAGACCCTCTATGCAAACACCCATTTCGTCCCGATCATCATGACCTTCAAGATGAAGACCATGAATAGTCGAACCAACAGATGTACGAAGAATTGTTGATTGTTCTGCATTCATAGATCTATCCAAAATGGTCTGGGCGGTCGCTGTAACACGACCGCCCAGTATCGCTGTTACCGGCATAGATCCTTTCGAATCCGCCCAGCCACGCCAGCGAATCTTACGCGTTCGCCTTCGCGCGCGCTGCGTCCACGATGGCCTGTGCCTTCGCAGCCGTCTCGGTCAACTTAGCAAGACGAGTATTCGCCTTCTCGATTGACTTCTGCGCCTTCTCTGCCTTCAGAGCATCCGAAGCAGCCTTCTTTGCAGCCTTCTCAGCAGCCTTCGCGGAAGCATCCGCACCGGGAGCTACCATGTACGGAAAATTGATCTCGAGAGTGGCTGGAGGAGTCTCGAGTTTACCTTCTGCCGTGATCATACGACCATCGATAAAAAGTGCACCCGGAACACCAGTAATATGATAACCATACCAGCCGTTCTTGTGGACCTTGTTGAACTTGAGAGTTGCCATTTTCTTTACTCCTAATCAGATTGTTTATTATTAGTTCAGCACCATGCCGCACTAACAAAAACAGTATAGCACAGAGAAATATAAATTGCAACAGAGTAGTTTAGTCAGGAATAATTATATTTGAACAGTTTCATACCTATGTCGATAATGCTTGGCTGTATGTCCAATTTCTCCACAAACCTTGCATATATGACGTTTTGATAATGGACGAATATTGTGTTGTTCTTCAGTTTCATTAACGCGAATTAGTCGTGCCATTATATGTCGTTCTGGATTCTATTACAGATGCTGATAAGTTTGTCGAGTTTGAGAGAGACTTCACCAACAGGTTCGTAAAGAACATCTTTTTTGAAAGGACAAACATCCTCTATAATTTTTCTAATTTCTGAAGGCACTAGTAACTGTCCTTGAATTTGAGCTTGATCAATTAGGTCTGCAACGTCTTGAATCCAATCTTTCTGTGTTGCCATACTAATTCTCCTGACTAATCAGATACCCTATAAACTGTTTGAAAACTGGCCCATACCCTAACCCTACCCAACCCATCCAAACCCCGTACAGGGCCAACCAGCGGGGTCTAAATGGCATCCCAGTGTGCCGCTACTGTACCAAAACCAGCCCATTATTGGCAGAAACTTTCACTGATTTTTGGCCTTAAAGTCTCCCCTAAGATGTATTCTACATCAATTACATCATCGTCTTTGAGGTCATCCCATTTTTCTGTGATATACACGTGAGCGGTTTGTAGTGTTCTATTTCCCCAATCATAGGGATCATAGGCTGTTTTATTAGTATTAAACAATACGAGTTGAATACAGCGTTCTCCAAATCCTGCCCGTCTCGCAAGATATCCATCTTCCCGAGAAATGGAAATAGCAAGAACAGGAATAAAGGTAGCACTATCACGAATTTCTAGAAGTTTGGTTTCCATAATTAAAATCTTGGCTCCGGTATACGATAAACTATAATAGTAGCATCACAAGCTACATAATCCATAGCAATTACATCCCAATCAGGATGAAATTCATTTAACCATGATACTGCATGATGCCAATTTCCTGGAATAGTTGCGGAAAAGTAAGTCCACTTCATTCCGTCCACTCCTTAATAATATCTGCATATCGTTCAATACATTGAATAAAGACATTACGTTCAATTATTGATTCAAACGATGCTTCATGGATTTTACCAGAAACATGAATACGATATCGTAGATAGTATTTCAATTATACCTCTGTTGGCAAACCTTCGAGATTATCTGCATAGTCATCTAATTCTAAATTGGCAAGATCTGTGAGTTCTGGTTCGTCAAATGAAACACTATCCCACTCACTAATAAAATCAGTAACTTCATCACCCTTATCACTCTCTTGCCACGTCTCACTCTTATCGTCAAATTCATTTTGCAAACGTTCAACAATATCACTACGAAATTCTTCTGCTTCGTTTACTACAACAATCAATTCAGCTGCTCTTTCAATAAGATTCTCATTTTTCTCTTGAGCAGCCGTAAAAGCTTCTTCAGCTATACGAAGATTATTTATAAGATTATCTAAAGTGGAGAGTTCTGTCTTTGTAAATTTGAATGCCATAATTAATCTTCCTCAAGACGTATAGAAACTTTTAAGCCTAGTTCAGAGATAGTTTTGAAGATTTGTTCTACATCCCACAATAAACGTAGAGAAGCAATAGTCATTGAAGGAATATCCTTAACTTCGATACGTTTAACTTTATGGCCCCGTTGTCGAATCTCTAATGTAAAATTCATAGTCATCCTTTCATAGTACCAGTAAACATCCAATGAAGACGTTGTCCAAAAGTTGTATTTCTCTGATAATCAGCAACCGTTTCGATATTCTTTTCTAATTGAGAGATATGATCATTAAGTTTAGAGATTGATCGACAATATTCTTCAACTTTTCTCATAGCACTTTCTGCTGCACCTGCGGCAACAGATTGAACAATACTCTCATTTTCAAGAAAATCTTCTAATTCTCCTTTTAGATCAGTTCGTTCAACATATTCATCCATGTCTGGAAGTTGATCATCCTTTATATATCCCTCATGTTCTAACATTACCTCAACTTTTTCGAGAATTGTGTCTACGTCTGGAATTTCAGTTTCAAAATCTTCTCTATGTTCCTTAAATAATCGAAACATTTCTACTCTTTGTTCAGCTGCAAACAAATTAGCAACACAGAATTCACAAGTTCCATCAAGACAGATGCATTTCATAAATTCTCCTATTGAATATCAAAATGTATCATAGCTGTCTGAAGAAGATGATCATAATCTCCAGACATCATCTCTTGTCTAATCATAGTTGTTTGTTCTTTTGTCCAACCCGCTTTTCGGGCAGCCGCAAGACAAAGTCCTATAATTCCAAAGGCATTACCGTCTTGTCCAATCAGTTTAACAATTGGTTTAGTATCGTGAATCATATGGTTCTTCCTCCGGTGGTATCTCTACATCTTTAACATCTTGACAAGTCTCTTCTATTAGTTCATGTAATCCAATAGGAAGATTAGTTAGATCTAAATCATTACCATCCACATCAAGAACTTCTATAATTTCTTGTAACTCAGACTCATCAACCATGACCGGTTCCTCCGGACTAGTAAGAGTCTGTTTGAAATACTTTGTAAAAGTAACAGACAAATCTACCTGAACCTGATAGACTTTGTTGTTGTATTCAAATTTGTTAAAATTATGTCGGACAATCATGATTATCTCCTAGATGTATCGAAGATGTGGAACCATATCAGCATCACTGATTGCTTTCATGATAACTTTGGCGATTCTTACTGAATCTTCATTACGAAGATCATACTGATTGTCATTTAATTTAGAAAGATGTTCAAACCAAATGAGCATTAGGCCAGTCATGCTCTGTTGAAGAGTACGATGTTCTCGAGACATTTCGTCAACAAAAATCTTAGCGGAATGACTACGATTAGCACAAATTGATAGCGCGCTCACTGCTATCTGGACGTCTACCAATTCCTTCTGTTTCCAATCAGTGTCTGGCATGTTATCTCCTTATTGGACTATTTACCACTACGTACAGTATAGCACAGTTAAAAACTGATTGCAAGTATCACACTAAGATTCTACACAGATTCTGGGAAGTTCTACCTTTGGTCTGCTCATAAGAGTCAGAGCAATTCGCTCGATACATCGTTGTCCTGTAATATTCTCTTCTTCCAGTGTAGGAAATCTTAGAAGATACATATAATCACCTTGATCTTCTACTACAAGACCTACATGTCCGACATAGGCTTCCAAATCATTTTGATCTTCTCCAGAACTTTCCCAAGAACAAGGAACAGAAGAAACGACTACGTAATCTCCTACTTTCATGATGTTTCCTTCTTTGGCCAGATGTTCATTTCACCGCTAAGACTTGCCACAACCCATCGAGAGATTGTAGCACCAATGGTTTGACAAATCTTATTTGCTGAACGCGATATTGGATATTTATCATCTTTCCTAAACAATCCATACTGGTTCAACTTATATCCCATATCCTTTGCCTTCTTACGAGTACCAATTGTAGAACCTACGGCTGGCGCGTACTGCATCACAGCAGTTTCCCAAGAATCACGGTCTGTGATAAAAAGATTAATTGGTAATTCTGCTTCCATAATTGTTTGACCAATCTTAGGAATTACAAGCAGATCAACATCATGACATTCTTCCTCTTGACGAAGAACACTACCAACAACAGCAGCACGTTGGATTTGAATTGCGTGATCTTCAACCCATTTCTCTGCGAGTTTCAGACCATAGGTCCAATTGAAATTGAAATTTGTCTTAGACATTATTCCTCCTATTACAACTTATTCTTCAGGATCATCTTCTACGAATTTATCATCAGTATCCCCATCTTCTCCACTCTTATCCCTTGGAAAAATATCCCCATCACAATCAATTTCTGAAGTATCGTCTTGAAGACTATCAAAATACATGGCGAGCACAGTATTAGCTACCGCCATATCAAGAGATCTAGAAGTAATCTCGTTAACGGCATCCTCTTCACCAATGGCAAAAGTCTCAATCTCTACTTCAGCCAATGTGCCAAGTGCTTTTTCAGCAGTGATAATATCAGTTTCAGAGATGCCAACGAGAGTAATGGACTCAGGCATTGCGTCAAGACCATTGTCAAATGCAATGAAATCCAGACCCTTCCAAAGATTTGGATACTTGGTTTGTGTAATCACATTACTCTCCGTTTCACAGCAGGTTGGACAAAGGCCGAAATTCGACCGTAATTCGTTATTTACTTCGACGCCACAACGTAGGCAATGATTCATGAACGCATTCGCAAAGTAGGATCAAGTCGCTGAAGAACTGCTACGTTATGATTCTGTTCTTCGCGTTCTGTGATTTTTGCAAAAGTTTTACTTGTTTTGCACGCGAAATGCTCGCACCAATTCTTCACCTTTTCTGGTGATCCCCAACAATTGCCAGGAATTTCGTTATAGAGATATGCAACAATAGCTGGAATTGCTCGCATATTCTCAAAATCTGCTCGACTAACTGCTTCCGAAAGTTTATTCTCAAAAACAGCGGTGAGGAATCCACCACAAGGACGGCCATTGTCCGCCCAGGCTTTGATAGCGTCCATGATGTGGGGTTGGATAAGATCATAACACCTAGGGTCATCAGCAGGAAAGCCTCTCATAGTATCCTCCTATTGCGTTGCGTGACTACCCATTTACAAGTACATTATACCACAGTTTTAATTTGATTACAACTCCCAGCGTCTCCTCATTTCATTAATCTTTTCAAATGGAACTTTATGAATACAACGTGCTGCAAGTTCTTCATCAGTCAATGGTGTTGAAATAATAATTTCAATAATTTTTCCTGAACACATATCATAATATGGTTTCATTTCCCATCGTTGCGTAAATGTGTTGGCTACCGCAACATCATGACCTTGACGAAGATGATGCCGTGTCTCTAATTGACACCAATCATGTGCTTCTTTTATGTATTTAGGATTATACTGATAGATTCCATTTACTAAAAAATATTGATCTGCTTCAAGAACATAGGTTGCTAACCTATATGCAAATGTAGATTTTCCTGAGCCAGGAAGTCCTCTAACGAGATAAAGTGTCATTGAACATCTCCGTTTCTATATCCTGTCGAATCGTATAGTATTTATTAGTCCAATCCGCATCTCCTAATTTCTCTCCCCACGCATTTATTGAACAGACGTGAAGAGTGCAGAGGGGTCGAAAATGAGGTGGCACAATACAACCAGTAGGACCCATATACTTCAATCTAGGATGAGTAGTATACTCACACAGAACCTTGTTTTCTCGCATATATTGGTCTGCCATATCGCAATATTCCGGCGAACAACAAGATTGAGGACATCTGCAATTCAGACGACACTCAGGTTCTGTGTGTTCATACATCTTTTGAAATAGTTCTATAAGTTTAGGATTCATTCTTCCCTCACAGTTCCATCAGGAAATACAATCCAAATATGACGTTTCATCTTGCGTGCGTATCTAATAGTGGACCAAGTACCTGAACGTACAATCTCACTTTCGGAGGAAGGAGTAGCAATAAGACCATCTGTTCCTAATCTTGCAATTACAAGATTACGAACTAAATAAGGTTTAGGAATATAAACTTCATCTGCTCCTTGACAGAAGGCACGACTTTTAGTATTCATAGGAGGATGAATAACAATTCTTGCATGAACTTGTTTAGCTATTTCATGCGCCTGAGCATCTGCACCAATACAATCACCATGATGAAGTGCTAAAAGTTGAAGATTATTAAACAGATACAAAATCTTCATGCTCTGTTCTTGTGTCATTCCTCGAGAGGTTCCTGTAAATCCTAAAATCATGGGCCTACCTCATCAATCAATTTATTCTGTTCCTCTTCCGAACATTTGAAGAATATATTTACATGAGTAACTTCTGCTTTACAATCGTCACACTGTTCTGCGTGTGTTCGGAGCAAATCCTTCATCACATTGCGAAACTCCTCTCGAGAGGGAGTGTCCTCTCCAAAGGCATCTTGTCCTACTGCATTGTAAAGACAAGAGAAAGTATCACGAAGACAATGAAGAGTTTCTTGGTCCATGATTAGTCCGGGTACTTCTTGATGTATTCTTCTTCTAGTTTTTCAATTCGTGCTGCACAACTCTGATAAGCTCCTCGCATTGCATCAGCATTTGTCATTCCACGCCAACCACAATATTTTAATTCTTCTGGTGTTGCACGATCAAGAGACTGAAGTATAGAAAATAGTAATTCTTTCTCTTGTGCCATCTTTTGTTTCATCTGATTAAGATCCGCAAATTCTTGATCAGTCATTATTTGCCTCCATATTTGACTAACTACCACTATGTACAGTATAGCACAGTTAAAAACAGATTACAAGCGTAGAATATCCAAATCACAATCGGTAGAAGGTCCAATGTCCATCTGGATGTACAAATTCAATAGTTTTAACTCCTACTCGTTTGAGAAGGGGCCAACACCTCTCATGACACGGACACGACAAAACATAACGAAGAGGATTACGATAACCTGCTACGGATACTGTACAACCTATTAGACGTTTACGGTTGGATCGTAATATCGCGTTTTCCTCTGCATGGGTGCCGAAACCCGAAGGACCCATCGAATTCCAACCCCACGAGAATATTCCATTCTTGTCTGAACAAACTGCGGCCATCTTCGTCCGACACGAGGACCGAGCACAAAGGTCGATTGCAAGTTGACGACGATCTATACGAGTATTCATTATCTATCAACAGTCTACCAATTTCGACCTTCCTGTTTATGCCATGTCTTCCAAACATCAGTACGAATATCTCGATCCGCTTGTTCAATAGCAGCTTTCAATGCTGCTTTGCGCGCTTGGAATTTGTTATCCTTATCATTAACGTGACACCGAACTGTTGCTCTTGCCCCAACTTGTTCTTCATCAGTAATAATTTTGACAGTAGTCTCCCGAACAAATCTTATTCCTTGACCCGCAACTGATACTGGTACTGATCTGTAAGAAAAATCGATTCTCATAGTATCCTTTCTTGGGTTGGTGGACCCTGTAGGAATCGAACCTACAACCTTCAGATTATGAGCCTGCCGCTCTAACCAATTGAGCTAAGGGTCCTACGAATCTCTCCTATCAGAAACCCATACAAGAGTTGTCTTACTTCTTGTGATTGCAACGTATCTGATGTTCAACTCCTCTTGATTATAGTCACGGAGGGTCTCACGGAGAATGAACACCTTTGTCGCCTCCAAACCCTTTGCCTTATGCACCGAACTAAGAGTGATCATACCTGTCGCACCCAATCCATCATCTGTAAATAGGTTCTCGATGCGGTCTGTAATCTCTATCACATTCTTAGAACCTTCCGCCAAGGATAAGAGCATCTCCGCTTGGTCGTGAATGGCTTCCATCTTAGCCTGAAGCGTAGCCTTACGTCCATTTGCTGCCTTATCAAAGAGTATCTGAAGCCGCGATGCTTCTTTCGTTTCCCATGACTCGACTTTACGTAAGAAGTCAGGCACTGAATTGGCCCTGAATTTTCGCACCAAAGTAACTAGACCCTTCCCAATGTCTCGTCCTGCGACTTGTGCCCTTTTTCCTGCCCTGAGCAACTTCATGGCAGTACCAACAAGAGGTGCATTGACTCGACTAAGAATAAAATCACCAGGTCCAGCAGCCGCCACCAGTTCGTGAGGAAAGATCTCCTCAATAGATCCTTCTGCGTTGTTGGGTCCAGCTTCAAAATCTGGCACTAATCCCGCGGCAAGTGCAACAATAGACTTCGCGCAGCGGTAGGTCGTTGTAAGACCAAGTTCAGCGGCTCCCAACTCTCGCTTCAGACGGTCTAAACTCCCAGAATCTGCTCCACGGAACCCGTAAATCGCCTGTCGATCATCTCCAACTACCGCGATTCGGCTAGCACATACGCCTTGTGCAATCTCGAGTTGAGCAATTGTCATATCCTGGGCTTCATCTACAATCACAAGATCATACTGTTTCTGGAGCCATCCATTACGCACTGGCAGGAAGATCATATCGCTTCCGTCAATCGTCTCACCACTTTTGACTTGAGACGCAAGTTCCATTGCTTCCAGCGCCTTTTCCTCAATATATTCGAGAGGAAATGTTGATTCCCACTGTTCATCCGGAATACAATCAAACTCGTAGGCAATAGTGGTGAGGTCACCAAACATCGTAGCATGTGGCGCGATCTCTCTACCCTTCGTGTGCAACTTTGAGACCAGACGCTTAATCGTATCTGGAGCATGATTCCCACACACCATATCCGTAAGTTTATTGGCCCTATCATCGTTAAAAGAGACTTGGATTTTCTCACGGAATCGACGCACGGCTGCGTAACCAACGCTGTGCAGAGTCTTTGCCACACAGTTAGGATTCTTGATGCGTGACTGTAGTTCCTCTGCAATCTTCTTATTATAGGCGCAGAGAAGAATCCGCTTCTCCGGAGCGCGGTTGGCTCCTTCGATAATGGTCGTTGTCTTGCCAGTGCCAGCGCGAGCACGGACAATCAAATGTCCATTTGCATCAATGTAACAGTGATGGGGATCACCAGCAAAGAAGTTAACATCCTTTGCAAACCACGCAAAGATGTCTTCTTGTTGATGCGACCAAGTGTGCGCCATAATATCCCTTCTGCCGGTGTCTTACGACCTAGTCCGGACTTTCGTGGCTGCGAACTTGCGGCCACTGTGTACACTATACCACGTTACAAACTGGATTGCAAATCACATTCTTCCAAGGTCTCTCATTGAACAGAAACGACCCTCTCCTCCAATTACGATGGAATCAAGGACTTCGCATCCAATTATCTCTCCAGCGGATACCAATCTTTTCGTAAGAAGAACATCCTCTGGGCTAGGAGATGGGTCACCAGAAGGATGGTTGTGTGCAAAGATGATTCCGAAAGCATTCGCGAGTAGCGCGGCCCGGAACACAACTTTGGGATCGATACCTACTGATCCGACACCACCCTGTCCAACGAAAGTGATCGCGATCAGAGCTTTCCTCGTGTCGAGAAGCATCACTACGGCGTATTCCTCCGTCGCGTTTCCGATGAACGCTTCGAGGACAGAAACAGCTCCGGACGCCTTCGTGATGGGCACCTTTGGCTGGTCTACTAGACTTGGGCCGTAGGTTACTTTCATCTCTCGGACGCAGGCGGTCATTTCTTCTCTTCCGAATCTGTCTTGCATCCAAGGAGTCCATGAGCCAATACTGCTAGATCACCCTCTATGTGTTTGCCACACCTAGGACAATCGTAGACGGTAGGTCCTTTTCGTGTCCTGTGTTCCTTTTCTTGAAACTCACGACGTCTTTTCTCTGCCATTGATACTACAGGATTATCAGGCATTATCGCACCTTCGTGAGTTTTCCGTTCACCATTGTTCCTGTGGCGTACCAACTGTGGGGAACCGGATAGTGCGGTCCCTCGAGATTAATGTCTCCGTCTCGCGGCACAGTGCCGAGACCCGGTTGATACACATCAACTGGTTGCCCTGCGAGAAGGGCTTCCTTCAATGCTTTCTTGGTCTTGAAATTTGGACTTACGTACGCCATGTCATCCTCCTATTTGAAACGAATGCTCAGACCTTGTAAATGTGATTTTCTCATCATCCTTTGTAAAGATGTGGTTTCCATCGACCCAATTTGATTGACGGACAAAACCAAGACGGAGCAATTCCGCAAACATTACTCCAGCTACTTCTTCCTTTACTAATCCTTCCTTGATTCTACTATGGACTAATTGGAGACCAAGTGCGAGATGGGGTAATCCAATCCGAACTGCTTCTTTTCCAATCGTTTCCACACCCGGCCTTTTGTCGATTGGATTATACTTGAAAAATCCATTTTCATCTACAAGCATGACACACTCCTTACCACTGGCTACAGTATAGCACAGTTTTTAACAGGACGCAAGTATTCTATTTTTATATTCTATGTTGTCGCAGTGAGTTCTTTAAGAATACCTGTGCCAGTACAATACTGTGTATGCCTTCTCTACTATTCAATATCTTTCAAATTTAGAGCTTGCAATCCGGTTTTAGTTGTGTTATACTATGCTGTTCGGTGTAGTAATGGCGGCTCCAAAACCGCTTATTACGCCGTTTAAGTCTTAATCTCTGTATCCTCGCAGAGAAGAAGAGCCGAACTCCATTCTACAGAGGTATTCTTGAAAAAGGTCGTTAACGGTACTAAGTCATTCTATATCTGGATTCTTGAACAGAAATCTAGGAAGGATGAAGTTGGTAGATTATCTCAAGAAATCTCTAAAGATAAAACCTTCCCTAAAAATGTACGACATTTGTATCTTTATCTACACTATTACGATTCAGAACCTATAAATCGCAAAATTATCAAAGAAGCTCATGCAGAATGGAGACGATTGAATGGATTACAGAATTATCTTGCGGATCAAAGCTATGCTTCTTGAGAGTAAAAGATTTCATGATCATTGTGATGATTCTTGGTATTGTTGTGATGCATGCACTCATCCGGATCATAGTGAAGGTGTAGGTCATAAAGAAAAAATCTGTAATTGTGGTGCATCAAGATGGAATCTTCGTGTAGATCGAGCCTTAAGTCTTAATCAGAAAAATATCTCTTGTCCTGACTGCTGTAATGGCACAATAATCACGAAGGATACTGGAGATCCAGATACTTCTGAATACGGACAA
>Ga0315273_10009684_pt1 | contig 12244 bp, 6 predicted proteins | sample YL17G02_0_MG_FD_205753 | JGI IMG/M metagenome (GOLD analysis project Ga0315273, IMG submission 205753) | Sediment microbial communities from Yellowstone Lake, YNP, Wyoming, USA - YL17G02_0 | ecosystem: Environmental > Aquatic > Freshwater > Lake > Sediment | place: USA: Wyoming | collected... | reverse complement strand
TGCCCCGTTCTGCATTGGTAAAACAAGGGAAATATCGTCAATACCGCAAAGATTTGTTGGAAAATAATACATTGCTCGCCGTGATAAATTTCCCAGAAGATTTATTTTATCCTATAGGTGTGCAAACTTGTGGCATTGTTGTAAAAAAAGGAACCCCACATGATTATAATCAAAATGTATTATGGATACAAATCAAAACAGATGGTCTGTTAAAAAGCAAAGGCAAGAGACTGCCAAGCTCACGAACAACGGATGAAGTGGAAGAAAAAAAACAACTAATAAAAACATTCATTGCAAATCAACGAATTAAAATAGAAAATATTAAAGAAATTCAGAAAGCATGTCCCATTGAAATTTTAGATGACCTCTTAGAATTACTACCGGAGGTTTATCTTGAGGGGAAAATACCGTCAGAAAATGATATACAAGACAGAATAGAGCAGACTTTGAGAGAAGCTATCTCTTTTATGATTAAAGACAATCGTATTCAGGATTTTGCAGAAAATGTTATGAATCCAAAATTTTTCTGTGATATTAAAAAACCAAGCCATACTCCTATTTTGAAAGAAATACCAATAACTGATATATTTCAAGTTCCCATAAAAACTGGAGATTATCATGTGAGCGGAGAATTAGATTCTGGAACAATTCCATTAGTCTCATGTTCTGCTGTAAACAATGGCTTTGAGGGTAAATTTGATGTGCCTATTAGTAATGCAACAAAGAATGCTATAACGATTGCATCTGACGGACAGCCTTTGGCAACATATTATCATTATTATCCTTTTGTGGCTAAAGATAATGTGATAATCGGTATTCCAAACCGAAGCTATAGATTCACTACATTATTATTCTTTGCTATGCAATTAAATAATTTAAGATGGAGGTTTTCCTATGGGAGAAAATGTTATTTGAATAAAATTCACAAAATAAAATTTTTCCTGCCTTTTAGGGAAAACGAAATAGATGAAGATTATGTAGAGTATCTCTTCAAAACATCACCGAGTTGGGCTACTTTGCAAAAAATATTTACATAACATAGCATCAATCAGGTTCTCCAGTTTAAAAAGGATTAGAACAATATAAACAAGTCCCCCGCAGACTTGCGGGGAAAAAGAAATGTAACTTTTTTTTTGAAAGGAATTGTAAAATGGCAAGATTTCCACTGAAAGAAGCAGAAGTAATTGCATTAGCGCAGTCGATGGTTGCGGGGCTTACCGCCAACGCGGTGCTTTACCCAGCGCCTCCGGTTGGTTTATGGTTTTATGTATAGTAGAAATTTGATTCCGATATTGCATAATAATAAAAAAAACATCTAAAATACCCCTCCATTACTGTCGGGGCTCTGTGTAATTAAATAACCCCTGATACAGACAAAAAAATAATTGCTATTTCGACTGATAAGTCATAAAATTAACCATTCTAATCCACCAGAGGCGGGCAAGCTTTAGACCATTGAAATTGGTGAGGGTCTTTTTGTTTTAATGGATTATAAGTGCAGTAATTTTAGATAGTTAAACAGGAGTTGATATGAAGTCCAGTAAGGTAATGATTGACGGCAATATGGCGGCGGCACACATCGGGCATGCAACAAATGAAGTTATTGCTATTTATCCTATTACGCCGAGCTCGCCGATGGGCGAAATCTCCGATGCAAAGAGTGCGGACGGCGAAACAAATATCTGGGGCACAATTCCGAGCGTAACCGAGATGCAGTCGGAAGGCGGAGCAAGCGGCGCCGTTCACGGGGCACTGGCGGCAGGCGCGCTTACCACTACATTCACCGCTTCGCAGGGACTGCTGCTGATGATTCCAAATATGTACAAAATCGCAGGCGAACTTACGCCAACTGTATTTCACGTCTCGGCAAGGTCGCTGGCCTGTCAGGCACTGTCAATATTCGGTGACCATTCGGATGTTTCAGCGTGCAGGCAGATAGGTTTTGCAATGCTGTGCTCCGGCAGCGTTCAGGAAGTAATGGATTTTTCGCTTATCGCTCAGCAGGCGACGCTCAAATCACGTGTACCTTTCCTGCATTTCTTTGATGGATTCAGGACGAGCCATGAGATACAGAAAATCGACGAGATAAATTTCGACCAGATGCGTGCAATGATTGACGATGAGCTTGTGCAGGCTCACAGACAAAGGGCACTGAGCCCCGACAATCCGATGATTAGCGGCACAAGCCAAAACCCCGATGTCTATTTCCAGGGACGCGAAACCGTCAATAAATATTATCTTGCAACGCCGCAAATCGTTGAAGAAACAATGCGGAAATTGGAAAAGATAACCGGCAGAAAATATAACCTCTTTGATTATGTCGGCGCCCAGGATGCGGAAAAAATCATAATTATTATGGGTTCAGGCGCTGAGACAGTTCACGAAACGGTTGAGTATCTTGTTTCCAAAGGCCAAAAGGTCGGTGTTCTGAAGGTAAGGCTGTTTAGGCCTTTCAGCAACAGGCATTTTATGGCTGCAATTCCAAAAACGGTCAAAAAGATTGCAGTTCTCGACAGGACAAAAGAGCCCGGCTCACTTGGAGAGCCTCTATATCTTGATGTAAGAACGGGCATCGGCGAGGCAATGAGCGATAAATATGCGCCGTTTAAGGATTATCCTTTGGTTGTCGGCGGCAGATACGGGCTTGGCTCAAAGGAGTTCAATCCTGCTATGGTAAAGGCGGTGTTTGATAACCTTGACGCAGAAGAACCGAAGAATCATTTTACAGTCGGAATCACAGACGATGTAACAAACAGCAGTCTTGAGGTTGATGGTTCATTCATCGTGCCGCAGGAAGGTCTTTATGCTGCGATGTTCTTTGGTCTCGGTTCCGACGGCACGGTCGGCGCAAACAAGAACTCAATCAAAATCATAGGCGACCTGACCGATAACTACGCACAGGGCTATTTTGTATATGATTCAAAGAAAGCCGGCGCAAAAACAGTTTCCCATCTGCGATTCGGCAAAAACATTATTCGCAGGCCTTACCTGATTCGCCAGGCCGATTTTGTCGCCTGCCACAATCCCAGCTTCGTGGAAAAATATGATATGCTTGCCAATATCAAGCAGGGCGGAACATTCCTGCTGACCAGTATGCACAGCAAAGATGAGGTGTGGGACACTCTGCCAAAGGAAGTTCAAAAACAGATTATTGACAAAAAACTCAAATTCTACTGCATTGACGCGATTTCAATCGCGGAAAAACTCGGACTTGGCGCCAGAATCAATGTCATTATGCAAACAGCATTTTTCAAAATCAGCAACATTATTCCAATTGACAAGTCCGTTGCAGCCATAAAGGAAGCCATAAAAAAGACTTACGGCAAAAAGGGACAGAAAGTTGTTGATATGAATAATGCCGCTGTAGATGTGGCTTTGTCGGAAGTTTATGAGGTTAAAATACCGCAAACAGTTACCAGCAAGTTTTCTATGCCGCCGGCGGTGCCTGTCGATGCGCCGAAGTTTGTAAAGGAAGTTATCGGTGAAATCATTGCCGACCGCGGCGATAATATACCGGTGAGCAAAATGCCGGCAGACGGCAAATTCCCCTCTGCGACGACACAATACGAAAAGCGAAATATCGCTGTCGAGATACCGGTTTGGGAGCCTGGTATTTGTATCCAGTGCGGCCAGTGCTCGTTTGTATGTCCGCACGCCACGATAAGAGTTAAGGCTTATGACAAGAAATATCTCGATAAGGCGCCGAAGACTTTCAAATCCGCAGACGCAAAAGGTAAAGAATTTGAGGGTATGAAGTGGACCGTGCAGGTTGCGCCTGAAGACTGCACAGGCTGCGGCAACTGTGTGATGATATGTCCTGCACAGGAAAAAGATGCAAACAAAAAGCCCACAGGCAAAAAGGCAATTAATATGGCGATGCAGGAGCCGCTCCGTAAGGAGGAAAGAGAAAACTATGACTATTTTCTGTCGATACCCAATACCGACCCTGCTCTTTATAAGCTTAACACAGTAAAAGGCAGTCAGCTTGCACAGCCGTTGTTTGAATATTCGGGAGCCTGCGCCGGCTGCGGCGAGACGCCTTACATAAAGCTGCTTACGCAGCTTTTCGGCGACAGGGCCTTGATAGGCAATGCCACAGGCTGCTCGTCAATTTATGGCGGAAACCTGCCTACGACGCCTTATAGCATCAGGCCTGACGGCAGGGGGCCGGCGTGGAGCAACAGCCTGTTTGAAGACAGTGCCGAGTTTGCTATGGGTATGAGACTGGCCGTCGATAAGTTCGGGGAATTTGCGATTGAACAGCTTGCCAGGGCGGCGGAGAAAGGCTGTGTTGAAAAAGCTTTTGCCGATGAGCTTCGTCAGGCGGCGGTCGCCAACGACCCATCGCAGGTTGAGATTGAAAAACAGAGAGTAAGAGTCAAGAAGTTAAAAGAAATCTGCAGCAAAAATAAATGTGCGGAGTGCAGCCAGCTTCTAAGCGTTGCTGATTATCTTGTTCGCAAGAGCGTCTGGGCGGTCGGCGGCGACGGCTGGGCTTACGATATCGGTTATGGCGGACTCGACCATGTCCTTGCAAGCGGCAAGGACGTAAATGTTCTTGTTCTCGATACGGAAGTTTACTCCAATACCGGCGGACAGATGTCAAAATCAACGCCGAGAGCAGCGGTTGCACAGTTCGCGGCGGGAGGCAAACCACAGGCCAAGAAAGACCTTACTATGCTTGCGATGACTTACGGAAGTATTTATGTCGCGAAAATTGCGCTGGGCGCAAGTCCGGTTCAGGCGGTGCGGGCGTTTGTTGAAGCTGAAAGTTACAAAGGGCCTTCGTTGATTGTCGCTTATTCGCACTGCATCGCGCACGGTTTTAATCTTCTTAACGGCTATGAGCATCAGAAACAAGCTGTCGCAAGCGGATACTGGCCGCTTTACCGCTATAACCCCGATTTAAAGGCTCAGGGACAAAATCCGCTGCAGCTCGATTCCAAGCCGCCGACAGTGAATTTTGCCGACTTCGCATACAGCGAGAACAGGTATCGCACTCTGAAAGATTCGAAACCTGAAACCGCGGCGGAACTTATGAAATTGGCTACGCAGGATGTTATCGAAAGATTCAATCTTATTCAGCAGCTTGCAAATCTCAAGTGCGGCGAATGTCAAAAGACCGAATCAAAGGAATAAAGAATTCAGTATATGAAAAAATCATTTTCTTTTTTAGCCGCAGCAGTTTTGTTTTTCAGCTCGGCAGGCTGTCAGGAACAAAAAAGCAAAGACAACAATAAACTGGGCGGGCAGGCAGACCTTAAACTGGCTTGTGTGACAAAGTTTTTGCGCAGCGATGGAAGCTGGTATTTTACTGAACAAAAGCATGAAATTTTTATTGGACCCAAAGCAATAACGCTGATAACAAAAGAGCCGTTTGGTGAAGTTATATTGACAGTGCGAAACGGTCAATTTGCTATTAAAAAAAGTCCCAGGGCAAAAATCTTTGACGAAGAGCTTTTCAAGTTAATGACGGATGAAACAATATGCAGGGCGATGCTGGAGCTTTATCTTGCGGAACTGAAAAGCACCCCGGCCGGTGCAGGTCAAACCAGCAGCCTTACGTTTGAGGGACAAACGTATGACCTTGTCTTTTCTGACAAGAGTGGAATGGAAGTGTATAAAAACAAATCAACTCAAAGAAATGACCTCGTAATTTCGCAGGGCAAAAAAAAATATGTATTGTATGGATATAATTATCTGAAGAGAGACAAAGCTGGACATTTTCCATCTAAAATAGATATTTATGTTTATAATAGCGGGTCTGACAGGAAATTGGTTGCACAATATAATTGTCGGTTGCTGTAAAAGCTTTTTAAAGATGCCTATTATGGGGTATTTTATCCGAACAATGAGGCGGTCAGGGGAGTATATTAAGCAACATTTTATCTGTGAACAGGCAGCAAAAGAGTCATTTATAAATAATGGCTTAACTTGTTTTCCTTACGTTACTTATGTTTATTTTTATACAGAGTTGTTTTTTTGGTTTTCAGCCTCCACTTTTACAGGCTGGAAGGTTTAACTGCCGATATTATAGATAAGTGCATAATTTTTTACTGAAAAAGGTGTTAGGGAGCATAGAGTTGTTAAGAACAGCCATAATTGAGCCGATAAAAAAGAGGATAATAGGCCTTGAATCTGGCAGTACAGAGTTTATGTTCAGAATATTGAGATGGAATATATGACCAGAACGGACAGGGTGCGTTTGCTGATAACCGCTGTAGTGGTTTTTGGTCTGACAGGCTGCAGCAAAGACCATCTTGACCCTACGCAAATCGGGCGGTTCAGGCCTGCGCCTGCAGTGAATGTTATCCTTGATTCTCTGGGGGTTGCCGAAGAGGCAGCGGCGGCATATGAAGGAGCTGAAGACCCCAGACCGGCAGATATGGTTGCATACGAGCAGGATTATGTATTCAGCTCCGGGGACATCATAAGAATTTCCACCTTTGAGCTGCTTCAGGAAGGGGTACCCTATGTTGATAATTATATTGTCACAGAAAGCGGAAATATCTCCATACCTGAAGTAGGTCAGATGCAGGCAGCAGGACTGACTGAGACGCAGCTTGAAGAAGAAATAAGAAATTCGCTTTCGCCGGGCATTCTGAAAAATCCATCCATAACGGTTTCACTTGAAACTTCCATGAGCAGAACTTTCACAATTCTCGGCGATGGTATTTCAACTCCCGGCAGGTTTGGCATGCCTCGTTATGATTTTCGTCTTCTCGATGCCCTCGCCGTTGCAGGTTCGGCGAGACAGTTTAATGTAAGTTACATATATATAGCCCGCAGACTGACAGGGCAGGAACAACTTGGCGAACGACCCGGGTCGGAGAAGCCGATGGAGTTGAAGCCTGTCGAATCTGGTCAGCAGATGGGTACCGACAACGTTGAAAAAGGAATCGATTCCAATAAGGACGTTATTAACGAAGAGATGCTTGAGATTATTGAGCCGACATTCAGTACCGCAAGTTCTGGCGGACTTGTTATAGCCTCGGCAGAAATGGCGACCAAAGAACAACTTGAAACGCTGGTACTTCCGGAAACGGTCAGCGATTTTGATGATGATAATGCTCTGCGTAGAGTCAGCAGTACAATGCCTGAAACGCAGGAACAGCAGGGAAAAATCGAATGGGTTTTCCGGGACGGCAAATGGGTGCCTGTCAGGGTTGGAGAGCCGGCCGCAGCTGAACCCCAAAAGCAGATTGATTTAAAGCCGCAGTTAAAACCTGAGCCGGCCAAACAGGAAATGGTCAGACGACCGGTTGAGCCGGCGGCAAAGCCGCTGCCGGAAAACTATGGCTGGGAAGATATACAGTCAGCCGGCATTCAAAGCAGAGTAATACGTATTCCGAAGGACAAGCTTTATGGCGGCGACCCTCGTTATAATATCGTAATAAAGCCGCAGGATACAATTACCGTTCAGCTCGATAGTGTCGGCGAATTTTATATTCTCGGCAATGTGTACAGTCAGGGTGTAATAAACCTTACCGGCAGGCCTATGACACTGAAAATGGCGATAGCGGCGGCAGGCGGTCTGGGACCTCTTGCATGGCCGAAGAAATGTGAAGTCATCCGCAGAATAGGGGAAAGGAAAGAAGAAATAGTGATGGTTGACCTCGAAAAAATTGCCAACGGCACACAGCCGGATTTCTTTATCAAGCCCAATGATATCATCAATGTCGGAACGCATGGCATCGCAAGATATCTGGCGGTTCTTCGTAACGCATTCAGAGCGACATACGGTTTCGGCTTTATCTATGACCGCAATTTTGGTAACAGACCATTTAAGCTTGACGAACTCGACCTTTTGTTTAATAATGAAAAGAGCTTATAACAAAGGTTTTATTCAATGCAGGATATTAATCAGAACCTCGTAGAGACACAAAGATTATCGGAGCAAGAACTAAGCTGGGCTGGTCTTGGTGTGCATACCTATTTCAAGGCGGCGATGCTTGCCGCGGCTGTCTACAGCGTTTTTCATCTTGAGATTTACTCAATTGTATTTCAATGGATAACCGACAGCAGCTGGTCGCACGGTTTTATAATTCCTCTTTTCAGCTTGTATTTTCTTAATCAGAAAAAAAATGAAATACTGACGCTTGAGCTGAAACCTAATTATTTCGGCCTTGTATTTCTTGTCTGCTGTCTTGTGTTTTATCCGCTGGTTGTATTTGTTTATAAGTTCGGCTATTTGAAACCACTCGTAATCATACCGACGATCGGTTCGATAGTCCTGTTTATTGGCGGCTGGGGTCTGGTAAGATATACCTGGCTGCCGATAGTTTATCTTATTTTTGCGATACCGCTGCCGACAAGAGTTTATGAGGAGGTTACGATACCGATGCGAAAACTTGCCGCGGTAATGGCTGCGGGGCTTCTTAATCTGGTCAGCGGTCTTAAGGCGGAGGCAAACGGTGTGATTATAGATGTGATTTACAAAGGCGTAAAACTTGAACCCGGACTTGATGTAGCTGAAGCCTGTAGCGGAATGAGACTGCTGATGGCCTTTCTTGCACTTGGCGTAGCGATGGCATATTTGCATTATCGGCCGATGTGGCAGAAACTAGTTCTGCTGGCCAGTACCGTGCCGATAGCAATTCTATGCAATGTTATCAGGGTAACAATAACAGGTTTTATTTATATTTTGTGGGACCCGATGTATGCCCAGGGGATTTATCATGATATGCTGGGTCTGCTGATGCTGCCGCTGGCCTTCGGATTATACGGTTTGCTGGCCTGGTTTATGTCGAGTCTGTTTGTTGATGAGAGCAGGCTGCGGCCGCAGGAGGTTATCATTCGAAGAAAGGATTCGCAAAATCAATGAAGGATTTTTTGAAAAATTATCTTCAGCCGCCTTTTTTGGTAAGCTTCGTAATTCTTGCGGGCTTTGCCGGCGGAATGAGTTATTTCAAGTCCCATCAGGGGATTATGCTGATAAAAAAACCTCTATCTCTCAAAGAGCCGTTCGATATGCTTGATGAGAAACTCCTTGAACCTTACAAGGTGCTTGAAAAATCTAAAATTGACAACAAGGATGAACTTGAATCGCTGGGCACTGAGGAGTATCTGCAGTGGTTTCTGGAGGATACGTCGGTTGATGCTTTGAGCCCTGTAAAATACTGTACTATTTTTATAACGTATTATACGGGCAACCCGGACCAGGTACCACACGTGCCGGAGGCCTGTTATACGGGCGGCGGACATGAGGTACAGGAGAAATTTGCGATAGACTTGAATGTCGGCGATATCAGTGTGCCGGGCATTGGGAGGCATGGGAAGATTCCGGCCACAGGCCTGATTTTCAGCCGCAAATCGACCGAAGTATGGCAAGCCTCGGTGCAATTTCCCGTCATTTACTTTTTTAAGGTTAACGGTCAGTACAAGGGCAATCGAACAGCTACAAGACTTGCTCTCGGTGACTTGACAAGCCAATATTCTTATTTCTCAAAAGTCGAGATAAAATTTTCCAATTCAAGAGGCTTGCCTCCCGAAATGGCACAAGCCACAAAGGCTGCTGAAAAAATGCTGAAGGTTCTGCTGCCTGTACTCGAGAAGAATCACTGGCCTGACTGGGACAAAGTTAATAAATAATGTTTTTTTAACGGAAGGATTGAACAAATGGCTAAAAGGTTAAACAAAAAGGTCGCAATTATTGGTTTACTTGTTCTTGGGATGCTGATGGCAGCGGCAATGGTGGTAATGCTTAAATTAAGCAGAAACCCGCAGAAGTATATAGCTGATGCACAGGCGGCGCTTGCACTTTCAGAGCCTGATTATAAAGCTGCAGAGAAGGCCTATGGGCGTGCGTTCGCTTATGCAAAGGATACGAATCTCAAAATTGATATTCTATTTAAACTGGCGAAGATGTACCTTGATATCAACGAGTGGCCGAAAGCTGCCGGCTGCTGGAACAGAATAATAAATTACGATACGAAAAACATCAAGGCTCGTCTTGCACTGCTTGACTACAGCTATCAGCTTGCCGAGGCTGGAAACTGGGTGGTGTGGAAGGATGTCGAATCGAACGTATCGGAGTTGATTGACAAAGAGCTTGATACGAGTCCCAGGATGTACCGTATAAAAGGACAGGCCCTTTTAGAACTGGTAAAACGCGGACAAATGACAGATAAGGAATCGGCTGTCAAAAATACAATCGAGATTCTGAAAAAAGTAAACCAGGATGAACCAAATAATGTTAGTGTATATCAGTATCTTGCAGATGCGATAACACAACAGGGCAAAATTCTTGCTGCCAAGGGTGTTATTGACGCATTAGACAACGCCAGTCAGGAGGCAGTAAATGTCCTGATTAAGGGGGTTGAAAATATTCCTGGTGAACCGCAATCTTATTTAAATCTTTACGGTACCAGATTTGCTGAAGCAGGAACGAATCCGGACAAATTCAAAGAACTTGAATCCGACCTCGTTGATCTGACAGAAAAGTTCAGCAACAGCGCCCTTCCTTATTTTGCGATGACACAGTTGTATCAGATGAGTCCGAAGGATATCGACAAGGCAATTGCGACCGTTGAAAAAGCGATGGGGCTCGACAGGCAGAACGTGTCTTATGCTTTGACTGCGGCTAATCTTTATTACAGGAGATACTCAGTAAGTAAAAGCGAAGACGATTTTAAAAAAGCAATTGATATTGCTAACGAGGCCTTAGGTTTCCCCGACAGTCTTGATCTGCCTGGGCCCAAGGCAAGAATAAGTTTCATAAACAGATATATGCTGCATACTTTTCTGGCCGATTGTTTCGTGGAAAAAGCTATTGATGCACCGGTTGGACAGCCTGAGAAGTCAAAATGGATTGAAAGTGCCGAGAATGAAACTCGTCAGATAAATCAGATGCTTGGCAGTGCAGAAAATCCCTATGTGATAATGTGGCAAGGCAGGCTGTTACTTGCCAGGGGGCAGGAAAATGATGCCATAGTAAAAATGAATGCAGCTTATGAAGCTCTCACCGCTTCAGGTCAAGCGCAGGAAGATCCTCAGCTCGGCAGGCTGTCTTATGAACTTGCCACGGTTTTGAGTGATTCGCCTGAGGCAGGAGCTGTTTTTCAATTCTATTCAACCGCTATAAAAAACAAGCTGTATTACACAAAACCGGAAATACTGCTTGATTTTGCTTCTGTTGCGGCACTTGTGAATGACTGGCAGAGTGTACTTGGGGCAATGGATTATTTTGAAACCAACTTTTCAAAGAACGAAAGGAGCATCAATCTTCGTATAAGAGCATATATCGGCACAGGTATGTTCGAGAAGGCACAAGAGTTAGTCGATAAACTTCCAATGAGAGACCCGAATACTATAAGACTGAAAATAGGGCTTTTGAACAACAAACTGGGTCGAACAAACTGGCTGCTTGTACAGGATGTAAACGGACCACGGCAGCAGTTGAAGCCTACCGAGAGCCGCGAGCAGATGAAAGCGGAACGTGACGCTATGACAAAAGAACGAGACGATTTGAAAAGTAAACTTGTCTTGACTGGAGCGGCAAATATCACCGAGCAGGAAGTTATAGACATTGGTAGAAAATATGTTTCTGAGGAACAAACCGACAAGTCTAAAAAAGTTGCTGATGATTTTCTGCTGATTCATCCCAACAGTGTAAATATCAGACTTTATCGGCTTAGGCTTGATGAGCCTGCTCCTGCGAATGTGCCGCCCCAGCGCGTTGACCAGTTGACGGTTAAGGATATGGAGTCACTGGACGAACCTCTCAGAAGAGCAAGCCTGCTCGGGCAATTTTATCAGATCGGGGGACAAAAAGACAAAGCCGTTGAATATTATCAGCAGGTTCTGCAGCTTGAACCGAATAATACTTTGGCGATTGCAGGTCTTTTTGACATTGCCATGAGTAATAACGATTTCAAACAGGCCGAGAAAATGGCGGAGACCGCCCGGCAAAATAATATCGACCGCTGCGAAGGCGAATATTTCAAGGCTCGACTTGCTTTTGTCAAAAAAGAATATCAAACAGCCCTCGAGAGAATTAACAACTGTCTTGAAAAAAGACCCATATTTTCTCAGGCGTACCTGTTAAGAAGTCAGATAAATACAGCGCTCGAAAAAGAGTCTGACGCCATAGATGACATAAAAAAGGCGTATAGCCTGAATCCTCCCGACAAAGTTATTACGAGGAATCTCGCGTTTTTGCTTTATAGTCGCAACCGTAAATTTGGCGCAAGTGCATCACCTGACCAGCTTACCGAAGCAAGAACCGCACTTGAGGCTGCAATCC
>Ga0315273_10009683_pt1 | contig 12244 bp, 16 predicted proteins | sample YL17G02_0_MG_FD_205753 | JGI IMG/M metagenome (GOLD analysis project Ga0315273, IMG submission 205753) | Sediment microbial communities from Yellowstone Lake, YNP, Wyoming, USA - YL17G02_0 | ecosystem: Environmental > Aquatic > Freshwater > Lake > Sediment | place: USA: Wyoming | collected... | reverse complement strand
TAGAACGTGGGTATTTAAAAAATTATGCGCCCGTAGCTCAGCTGGATAGAGCAACGGATTTCTAATCCGTAGGTCACAGGTTCGAATCCTGTCGGGCGTAGTCGATAATGCGTTTTCGGTGTCACCAATGCGGTTCGTTATTCCACCCGCGTCCCCTGTTGTCGCCTTTTTTCCACCCAGAAAACAAGATTTTGGCAAGATTTCGACAAGCTTGCCGTCTGTGCCTGTTGCGGATAAAACCGCTCTCTCCGATTGTGTCCCCGTGTCCGGTCTCAGGTCAGGTAAAAATTCAAGTGCGGCCCGTTCATCGTGCAGGCGGATATGAGTATATCGGTCTGTCATCGCGCTGCTCCTATGTCTCGCCAACGCCTGAGCCACGCTCGTGGGCGCCTTGCTCGCCACGTTCGTGATAAATGTATGCCGCAGTGAATGAAAGTCAAAGCGGAGGCCTGAGCCGTCAGTGTAAGGTATTGCCTTTAATATCACTTCGCCCGCCGCGTCTTTTATCTCTGTCGCGGCAAGGTCGGCCCTGAGCATCTTCGCTGGTTTGTCTGGCATATTGAACACAAGCGCAGTCGGCAGCTTGCCGCTCACAAATACTTTCAATTCGTTCACCGTATCGGGCCGCAAGGGTAAAACATCCCTTTGCCTATGCTTGCTATATGCGGTCTCAACCGTCACCGTATTATTATCAAAGTCGAACGATGAAACTTTCAGGGTTCGCAGCTCGTTCACCCGCAAGCCGCTTTCAGCCGCGAAGTGATACAGCAAGGCCCGCTCAGGTCCAGACACACCAAACCTAAACGGCTGTGCCGCCGTTGTCTTTAGCAACCGCTTTAATTCGTCAGCCGTTGCCGCCCGCCGGGTCAGCCGCCTGTCTAATTCGTTGTTAAGAAAATCCAAGTGCTTCAAAGGTGAATCGGTCGCATAACGTGATTCCACGGCCCAATTACAGAAAAGCTTTGCTGTCATCAAATAACCATTGCTCCGCCGATAGCTTATCCCGTCCCCGTCCGGCTTATCCCTCAGCCCTTTGAGCCATGTTACAAGTTTCCCCGCCGATATGTCCCCGAAATACTTAAAACCGCAGCTCGTGAATATACGCTGCAACTGTGATCGCGTCTCTTTGACATAGCGGGGCGTCCCTTCTTTACAGGCAAGCCAAGCCACAAACTCAGTGAGAAGGTCTGCCAGCGGTCTGCTGCCTGCCGCCCGCGTCCCATCCAGAACACTGAAGCCGACAAGGGCATCCCGCACTCGCCCCGGCGCCCGCTCTACCCAGTCCCTCAATTCCTTCGGCAGCGGGTCGTGATTCGCCTGGCAATTCAGAAGCTTCTCGATTTTTCCCGCAAGGTCCTGTGTTGTCTGCCTATCGGCGAAGCCCTCAAGCTTGCGGGATATGCCAAGATTGTCCTGAAAGCCGATATGCCAGACGGCGCCTGAAACAAGCACCCTGTCCCCGGTCTTTGTGAGCCGGGCCTCGTGTGTGTGTCCCTGCCGGTCTGTGAATCGGCAGAACGCCTTGCCCTTGCGCGAGAACACCTGAGCATCATCGGGCCGGGGTTTTGTGTAAGTGTCTTTGAAAACTTTCATTTTTTCACCTGCCTTTTCTTGCTTTATGCTTTTTGACAAGCTCCAGATTCGCTCCCCTTAATCCAAAATACAAATTACCCGTGTTCCTTTTGGCAGAGCTTTTTTAACAGCTTGTTTAATTGGTTTTCTTGCGGCTTCTTTAATTCCCCTCCACTGGCCCGCGTATTCGTTCTTATAAGCGGGCTTCGGTATGCTGATTACGATACCCTTCGATGCTGGTTGTATTCTGATAACTTGTGGAGCTGCGTTCCTTATGGCCGGTTCGTATTGTTTGAGTGTTTGAGCGTTCATTTCGTTCTCCTTTTCTTTACTTTTTGACAACCTTAAAGCCAAAGTATTTTAACAGGGCGTCGGCTGTCTCAACCTTGCAACTGCCGCCCTTCATAATGCGGAATATAACGGCTTGCTCGATACCTGTGGCCCGGCTGATTTCGGCGTGTTTCTTGCCGCAAGTTTTAATCTGCTTTCGTATCAATTCGATTAGCATATATTGCAATATACACCCGCCTTTGACTTTCGTCAAACATTAAATCGAAGAAAATATATTTATTTTTCGCACCGTCATAAAACCTCAATTCTCGGCTCTGTCTGGCCGTCGTAAAAAACCCATATCTCGATAGTGCTGTTTTGTGGCAATCGGCCCTTGACTGAAAGCATATTTTCCCGCTCTGCCGGGTCTGGCAGCCGGTTTGACTTGACCTGTATATGCCTAACGCCTTGCCGATTCTCAGCCACAAGGTCAAACAGGCCCAAACTACCCCCGGCTTTGATAACAAGATAGCCCGCCGCCTCTAATGCCTTGCGGGCCTTGCGTTCCTGCCTGCTACCCTTACGTTTTGCGTTCATTAACATCGTTTCTCGTTTACCCCCTGCCCTGCTACCCCCTGCGCGGAGTTCGTCGATACTTCGCCCCGGCAAACCGGGCAAAGACAGCTTTTGGTATCATCGCCTTCGCCAAAATCGTCCAGCGATAAACCGTAAACCTTGCCGCATCTAAAGCATTTACATTCAATCATCGATTCCCGTCTGATTGATAAAAGATAACCCAAATTCCGTCGAGAATTAAATCACCTTTTGAGGCCGCGCCTGACCATTCAAATTCGTCCCAAAAATATATTGAGTAAAAATACGGTTTATTATCTATAATCATAACTCACAAAAAAAGCCCGCCGGGGATAGGAGAGGCCGGCCACTGAGGACGGCCAAAACCCGACGGGCGCACAAAAAAGGACAGGTTCAAAATTCTCATCAGCTTGCCTCCGTCGTTTGCAACCGCGAATAAATTTTGTCATATCTATCGCAACCGCACTTTGGGCAAGGTAGATTGTCGGTGTCTGAATTTTCGCCACAATCAAAACATAAAAAGCCAATAACCCGGTGTGCTATGGGCGCCGGGTTTTCCCCGTGGTGTGCATCCGCGATAATCCTCGCCGCCGCGGGAGTCCGCTGTCGCCATTTATATCTTGCGGTCATCGGCTTCATTTTGCCCTCGCCCCAGGCGCAATTAAAGCCCCGCCTGCGCGCCCAGAGGCGGAATTGGTCGTATTGCCCTCACCACAAAAACACCTCGAAAAAAACCCTGTTTTCGATAGCAAAAACGCCACTTTTTTAGCCCTTTTTTAGCTTAACTGTTGCGCGTATGACTTTCGATTGTCCCTTTTTTGGCGATATGTCGATTTTCGCCTATTTCGTAAGCATTTTTCGCAAGACCTTTGACGCGGCATAAGTGCTTCGCCACACGAACAACGCCGGATATTCTTTACAGGTTTAGATATAAAGCCGGTGGCCTCGGCGTATAAATCGTTTACCAATTCCTGCAAACCAATATCTTTGGCTGTCGGCAGAACGGCTCTTTCAAAATATCCGCACCGTTTGTTTTTTTCGACTTTACAGCCGGTGTCCTCGAATAGGCAGCCGTCGCGGTCGAAGTCGTAGTTCGCACAGCCAGGCATCTGGTCTGAAGGCAGTGAGCTGCCTCGAAGGAAAGTAATTAAGCCCACAGTTTTTCTGTTAATCATTTTTAGTCACCATAAAATTTATAATTCCACCCGGCACCGCGCCGGGCTTGCCGTCAAGCCGGACAAAGCTCGACGGTCGAAAGGAATTTTGTTTATCTATGAATACCGGGCAATCACTGCCTTGTTGCGGACGAGATAATCATAATCCTCTTTCCGGCGTCTCTCATCAGACCACTTCACAAGTTTTTTTTCGTTTTCGTTCATCGACCTGCAAAGTTGGCGGTAGTCAAGTTCGCGCAGCGATTCCTCGGCTTTGTTAGTCCTGTCCCAAGCTTCTTTTTCTTCTTTGAATAACACCTGTGCCACTGCGAGTTCACGTTTAACATCAAATACACCTCGAGTCGGCGCAGTCAGGACGGTGACAGAGGTCGAAGGATAAGCAGGTCTGGTGACAACGCTAACGTCATACAGGTAATCGACCTCTTCAACGTATCGCAGGTCGATACCCCCCGGCCTCGCAGCAAACTCCCACGAATCCCGTTTCGTCGTGAAAGCAAAAGAACACTGAGAAAGGTCGCCGCGCGAAACACGCCTCACAATCGAATCAGACAAACTGTCACCATCAAGTAAAGCGCAGTCAAAGTGTAAGCCCTTTGAATCTTCACTGAGGCGAAGGGACTTATTTGCGCTTCGGCCCAGGATAAAATTGCTGTCGTGATTGAAAAGAAATCTTGTGTCGGACTTTTGTATTGCCTGTGCAAACGCCCCACATCTTACTCTTTCGATGTACCCCATATCGACGGAATCAGAATCAAACAAGGCAGCGTATCCTTGCAATCTTGCGCCAGCTTTTGCGCCGGACACCCTCGGCGCGGACATAACCGCATCGGCAACAGCCGATACGCGCTCTTCAACCAAAGGTTCTGCCGAAGAGGACTGCTCCGCTGGTTCGCTCGCTGAGATTCTTCGATGAAGAGACGAAGCGGCCCAGCCGGTTTCAAGTTTGTCCCTCGCGACGCGGTTTTCGCAAAGAGCACTCAATAAATCTTCCCGATTTTCCGGTGCGCGCTTTTGCAGTTCGTCGTGAAAAAGTTTGTCTTCGCCGTCAAGGCGGCGGCGTTCTTCCTCAACAAAAGCCAGCGCGAAGCTTGCGGCATACTGCAGCCGCGAAGGTGTTCTTATAGCTCGTTCAATTATTTTACTCATTTTTTAACTCCTTAAATATAAATTGTGTGTTTACTTATTTTCGTCAAGTCCCCATGTCGAGCGGCGGGTTTCGATGAAATACCGCAAGGCCGCGATTCCACCGCCGAAGTAAAGGCCTTTTTCGTAACTCGTAACCGCCCAGCCCGTCGGCCTTAAATTTTCGGTGTAACCCTGAGAGGAAAGAAACGCGAAAAACTTCAATTCCTTTTCTATATCCTCCGCCAGCATTTCAAAGTCCTCGATAACATCGACGATAAACTTTTTTGCAAAACCGCTTAAGTTTCCTTCGCAAACTTCTCGAATAATTCTCGCCTCGGTCGCCCTGTTATTTTCCGTTTGCATCGTGACGGCCTCTGCTAAAATATCGCGCTGCCGGCACAAATTGTCTTTGTCGGTGTTTTTGGTTTGCCCCGGAAGGGTAGCAACCGCAGTACCCGCCAAAACTTTTTCGGCGTCACTCGAAATTGTTGGCAACGCCGGGCCTGCTACTGCCGGACCTTCGTAAAAACTGTTGAGCTGCTGTTCGATTACTTTTTTCTGTTCCTGAAGGTCAGCCAGTTTTTTCGCCCCGGCGATTACTTCAGGAAAAGAATCGACGCGGGGAATCTTCCCGATGAGTGCCGGGTCAATTTCCGCCATATCCCGAATGGCCTGTTTTTGATTTTCGATTTGTGCTTTCATTTTTGTGTCCTTAAAAATTCCAATAAAGTTTATATTTTCATTTCGTTTTGAGGGTGATATTGCATTGCCTCACTTGTCCCCGTCAATCCTGGTGCATCCCGTGAAGCCGTTTTTCGGCGAATGTCCGTCATCCTAAGTTTTCTACGAACGGGCTTCAAATACTGGTGATTCCGACGGATATAGTCGTCGCTGTGCATTTCCTCGACGGTAGGAATAACACCCTGTGTCCTCAAATAACTCGTACTTTCGCGTTCAAATTTTCTAACCTTCACTGCGCCACCGTATTGCCACGTTCTGTCTCGCCATTCTTCGGGGCAGTTCTCGTCGAACATAAAAAAAGCATTGGGCAACATATATGGCGTCCAGTCCTCGGCAAGATAAAACGCGGCCTCGCGCAAAACGGGCCACGCTATCCTCATCGCTGCTTTTGTTTTTTCCCTGTCCCCGTTGCAGGAAAAAGCATTATACGGGTCGTAACCGATTCGCAACGCACGAACGTGGTCGCGAGTATATTGAGTATTTCTTTTGAGCCGAAACTGTTTTGGTCGCATAAAAAATCCCCTTAAAATTAACGCGGCAGCCGGAATTCATCGGGCGGTTCTTCGAGACGTAACTCGCGAAGTAACCGACTAAATGTCACCGCAGCATTTCGCTCAATAGCAACCTCTGGACGTGGCCGCTCGCTGCCGTTTTTATCAACAATCGTTAAACCCTTTTCCCGAAGGATGTTTTTTGCGGCCTCTCCACGGTCCAGCATCGCCCCGGCCAGCATTACAAGCCGTATCGCGTGGTCGGGAATTTCGTATTCTGCCAAAACTCCCCCAACCCATCGCTTCGCCGCCGGACTTAGCGAATTCTTCGGGATTCTTGTATTCTCTTTGCTTTTAGTCATGGTCATACCTTAAAATGCCCCTGCGTGAATTCCGTTTGGCGTCACGCGAGAAAACGTTCGGTCCAACTCCGATGTGGAAAGGCAAAAACTGTAGATATTTACATAGCCCCTCCCAACCCCTTTGTTTGCCTACACTTACACACGCTACTATTGTTTAGTAGTCGCTTAATTATCGGCCAATCCCATTTCAATCCAAACATCACGTTCTTGACCTTAATAATGCGGTTTTTTCCTTACCCAAATTACGCCTGCAAATCTCATATATGGTAGTTTAGGAAGTTATCAATACCGCGTTCTGCCATACAGCCCCCAGCCCCGTTGCCAGCGTCATTCTCCAGCCGTAGGGCTTGCGTTCGTTCGCCGGGGATACCGTTATCGCTCTGCTTACGTAGTCCTGCTTGCCTGCCGCCTTTGTTACACTTGCGGCCTCGATGATACCCCTTAACAGCATCGAGTATCCGCTCTCGATAGTCACTTTGTGTGTCGAATAGCTCGCCTTGTTCGTTCATATCAAACCTTGCCTTTGTCTCTCATAATCAGCCCAAGTTCTCGAAGTGTCAGCGACGCTGCATCAAACTGATATGCCAGCCGCGCACCAGTTCCCGACCCGTCCCGACTTTTCAAGACGTGTACCGTTCGGTTATGGTCCATCTTGTCCGACCCGCAAGCGGTTAATACAGTCGATGTTTTGCTTTCGTGAATATCCAGCCATAACGTGTTATCGCAAAACCGGCTATATGCCGCGCCGCCTGAGATAAGCATTAAGTCTGGCATTGTGACAACGCATTTTGTCGGATGGATAACCAAGAAAATCGCCGTCCTGTGTTCGCGTGCAATCGCTCGAAGTTCCTGCATGAAAAGACCGTCGGCCCTGTATGGTTCATCTTTGCGGTCTGCAATAGTCGCCGGGTCGATGATAATCGCCTGAAAACCGTTCTCCGCCCGCTTTTTTGTCCACTGAACAACGTCACCCTGTGTGACTATCTTATCCGGGCAAGTCCATATCGACCGGCCAAAAGAATCCAAAAAGTCCCGATGTTCATTCAAGGCCTGCCGAACAATTTCTGGGTTCGCTTCCGCCCAACGTGTATTCGTTATGTCACTGATTCCGGCCTTTTGCGCAAGGACTCGCGACAAGTGAAACGACGTATCCTTTTCAAGTTCAAAAATGGCTGTTCGGATGCCCAACTGAATCCATCGCGCCGCAAGCTGGAGCATTAAAAGACTTTTACTCGCGCCGGGTGCGCCAGCGGTCAGCGTGATGCTATCCGGCAAAATCTGAATCATCCTATCCAACGTCGAAAATCCGGTTTCAATACTCCGCTGCCGTCCTGAAAAGATGTTTTCAAAACGGCTCTCCAGCTCCGCAGCAGGCCCGGACGTTTTGGCTTTGGCGATAACTTCCGCCAGTGACTTTTTTATCGCAAGTTCGTCATAGCCCGCCGCTTGTAATTGCCGGACATAATCAACAACATCCTCACCGTCGCGCAGGTCAATATCCGCCGGATTGATAACCGCAACCTGTGCCGGGGGATTCTGTTCCCGCAGGATCCTTTGGACGTCCGCGGCGTAACCATGCCCCGGTAAATCCGCGTCTGGCCAGACAACTATCCGCTTGCCCGCCAACGGTGTCCAGCCCGTTCGGCCCGCCGCGTTTGACCCACCGCTGGAGCATGTAGCCGTAAAACCGTACCGGCCTAAAATGTCCGCCTTTGATTCACCTTCGCAGACAACGACAATCTCCGCGGCCTGAATGTCCGGCAGCCGATACAGAATCCGATTGTCCGGAAACTTCAGCAAAATGCCCTTGTCGGTTTTAACCGCAGGCCATATTCGTTTTGTGCCGTCCGCTTTTCGCCAGCGAATAACGTACTGGTGATGCTTGCCGTCAACCGTTTGATATTCGTGCAAAGCTTCAAGCTTGCCGCTGTGTTTTGTTTCGAGAATTTTGTAAATCGCGTCAAGACCGTCGAAAACTTTTTCCGGCTTCGACTCCGCCGGTGATATTGGCTTGATGTTTGGTACGCCCGCTCCATGTGTATATTTTTTCAGGATTGCCGCCAGCGGTTCGCCTGTCCGTCTGGATTCTATGTCAAAAACATCCCCGGACACGTCGCAGGCGTGACAATGAAAACGCCAGATTGAATCTTTGCCCTGAAAAATACTCGCTGAAGGATTGCCGTCTTTGTGAAACGGGCATTTTACGGTACTGCCTTTGACAACCGCCCCGACCCGTTCCAGTTCGGTGATAAGCTCCGCCTTATTTGTCTGCCGATGATGAATCATAACGAAAAACCCCCAGCCTTGAATTGTGCAATCTGTTCCGGCGTCCGGCCCATAGCCGTCAGAATCGCATCGGTGTCCGGCTTAGGAATTCCGTTTGCCGCGGCTTCGTCTATCAATTCATCTTCCCAGCGGCGTTTATTTAGCCACGTGGAAGGATGGGGAATAAACTCGCCATTATCTTTAAGCCATTGTTTGGATTGTTTTTGGATTTCGACCGCGGCCATTATCTGGCCAACAAGTTCCTGTGAAGGTTTCAACTTCGCCCAGGACTTTTCAGCTTCCGCCTTTGCAACCTTCCGGGGGTAAGCAGCGTAGAACCTTTGGAAGTATTCACCATTTCCACCACAAAGGGAATTATGCGCAGCATTAGTATGCTTCTCTTTAGTTATTGTAGTTCTGTTGCTACTTTGCGCAACAGTAGATGTATCGAAGCGCGACAGTAGAGCTTTTTTACTCTCGCGCAAAGTAGTAAGTAAAACTTTTACTTTTGCGCTTTGTAGTAAGTATATTTTTCTCCATTTACTCTGTGCGCCTGTGATTGTGATGTATCCTTTTTGCTCAAGGTTTTTAAGAATCCTGCTTACGCGGGACGGCCATATATCGAGAATCCTCGCTAATTCTGTATTAGATATTTTCAGTCCATCTGTGGAATCGAAACTTACTACAAGGGCCAGAAGGATTTTCTCTCTTAAATTCAAATCATCGAGATTAAAAACAGGCATCGAGATAAGAACATAAAAATTGTTATCCAGCGTCATCTCTTGGCCCTCAACCCGGCTTTGTAAATGCCCTCCGGCAATGAACCGACAGTGCCTTCGAGGTAACCATCGCCGCTTAATTGACCGAGGTCATTGCGCTTTGACCTCGGCAATTGATGGGAACTTCCCCCGGTAGCAGTTCCCCCTCTGTGCTCGTTTTCTGCCGCCTCTGCCTTCTCCTGCTCGATAAGGTCAGGATGTTCCGCTAACTGCTGATAGTAATGGCTCTGCTTCTTTGTGATACCGTCCGGCAAGGTAGGTATAGTTCCTCCGGGGGAACCATACCCCTTATCGCCTTGTTTTGGAATGTCTTTCAGCAGGTCGCCTATTTTCGCTTCGGCGTCAAGTAACGCCCCGCCAAGCATTTGCCCCTCTTCGAGTTTCTGTTCCCGGACGCCCTTAGCGACGCCTATTTTATCTATCGCCCGGATAGCGGCTCGGCAAGCCACAAGTGCTTCACGGCCAACAAGAACGAAACGAGTTAAATCCTCAAGTTTGACTGGTAGGTTAGAAATCCGTTTCTGTATTGTGCGCTCCGCTGCTATTTCGGACATTATTTATCCTCTTTCATCTGCATCCAACGTTCCCGGCCCGGTGCGCCGTGTCGAATCCAGTCGGCCAGCTCTTCCCGCGACCAGCGGGAGCACCCGCCCAAATAAATGGGCATCGGCGCCTCACCTGCAGAGTTCATTCGATAAAATTTCGACCGGCTTACCGATAACAGCCGGGCCGCGGCGTCTGCTCGCAGCAATAATGGTTCGACTACTTGCGGTGCGGTGACAATGGCCGGGGCAATGGTTATGGTCTCAGGCATCGGCGGTCCCTCCGCTTGCGCGTTTGACTATCAGCGGCTCAATAATGGCAGGATTAAATAAAATTTGTTTGTCTGCCTTTAGACAAGGTAATCTGCCTGCTTCCGCCTCACGCCTAAGCCATTTATTTGTAACGTGAAGCCGTCTGGCCATTGCAAACAAAGGCAACAATCTATTTTCTGTATCGTTCATACAACAAGTATAATACGATATAGAAAAATATCTTGTCGGTAGTTTGGCGGTAGTTTAGCGGTAGTTTTCGGAAATGCTTAATTTTGCTGTTTGCGGCTGTCTAATCCTTTTAGGTATTCTCTGCCCTCTTGTGTTATAACTGTCCCTTTGTCGTGGCCCTGTGGTTTGCCTGCAAAATGATATTTGGTCAAATTCTTAATAATCAATGAAATGGTTTTCTCGTTGCCCGCCTCTGATTGCATCGCTATATCCGTTTGCATCATCGTTATTTCCTGATTACTTAAAAATCTTAATACTTTGAGATGTTTTTCCGGCAAGATTATATCTTTGTTTGCCTTTTGTTTTGATTGCTGCTCGTTTATCTTTGCGCTCTTAACGGCTTGTCTTTTTTGCGTTATCATCCACACCAAATTTTTAAGCCATTTAGCGGTTTTATCGGCATCGTCATAAATTTCGTCAAGTTCCTGTTTGAGTCCCCAAAACAAGCGTTCGTTCGTATCTTGAAGCTTGCTTAATTGCTCTGTGCTGATAATTCCAGCCCTACGAAGTTCGTTTTCCCACTTGCGGAATCTAATCAGAAAACTGTTTAAGTCGGTTTCAAACTTTCCCGCTGCATTAGAAAACCCGATACAATCCAGCCAATGCGGAATCTTCGGAGTTTCAAGCTTGCTATAAAGTTTTTCAAAATGCCCGCTGTTCCATTTTGATAAATCGGGGGGCATAACTTTCGTAAAGGTAAGCAATTCATCAACAATGGGCAATATCGTAAAAGTTACGGGGTCAATTTTTCCCTTGTCTGTTTTGGCAAGCTCTGAAAGCCCGCCGGTTTGCTTTGCGCTTTGCTCTTTACTCATTTTAGCGTCCTTCATAGTGGGACGCCGGGCAAGGTGAAGGACGCTAATCGCAACTCCCTGCCCGGCTGTCCCGAAAATCTGTTTATGCGCTCGAGTTCATATCTCTAAAGAAAAGTGGCCGGGGTTATGAACGCCACACCCAGACGCCGCCGTCCTTACGGATAGACGCGCCCCGGCCATAAATTCAGGATTATAAAACAGGTTTGTCAGTGCGCTTTTCATAGTTTCAATTATCGATACCCCAACAAGAGGCGTCAACATATTTCCTATTTTTCTGCCAGCGTTTTGATTGCCTGTTTTATATGCTCAGGCAAGCCCGCCCAGCGTTCAACAACAAGCCCCAAGTCCGGGTCTTTTTTGACAGAGGAAAACAAGTTTTCACCAAGTGAGTTTTGAGAATCCTTGTTTTTGGCGTCAGAACAGCGTTTTTCGGTGTTCGCCTTCGGATTTCTAAAACTTCATGAAAAACCGCTTATTTTGCAAATATCGCCATTTCAAGCACTTAGGGAGTGGTAAGAATCGTCGCTATTGGTAGATATCGTATCTATTGGTTGTAGAACGGTTGTAACTTTTTGCCGAGTGACACACATCATATCCTTCAAAAAACATGTCCCATACGGCATTTTTATGAGCAATGGATTTCTAATCAGTCAACGTGTTTTGTAAGTGTTTGTCAATAAGACATTAATGATTGTCAAAAAAGAACTTATGATGCTGGCCATAGCCTAACCGTATGTTGTATTTTGGTGCAACGCTTGTGCTCATGTAATCCAAAATTCAGAAATGGCGAAGAGGGCGGGATTATAACCGCCCTCTTTTTATAAACTCGTTAAAAACCTGTATTTAGCACTTAACTCCAATAATGGCAAAGAGCTAAGCTCTCTCGGTTCTTTACTGTCTCAGCACGGTTTTTTACTATCTTGATACCCATTTTAAGGGCAACTCTGAAACGGTTGCCCGGCGGTCGAGTGAGAATGGCCACATAGAGGACGGGCGTAATATCCGCGTGAAA
>Ga0315273_10009682_pt1 | contig 12244 bp, 12 predicted proteins | sample YL17G02_0_MG_FD_205753 | JGI IMG/M metagenome (GOLD analysis project Ga0315273, IMG submission 205753) | Sediment microbial communities from Yellowstone Lake, YNP, Wyoming, USA - YL17G02_0 | ecosystem: Environmental > Aquatic > Freshwater > Lake > Sediment | place: USA: Wyoming | collected... | reverse complement strand
CAACGGTTTGCGGGCGATGCCCGATGGCGGGAAGCTGCGCCTCGGCGCTCGCCGGGATGAGGGCGATGCAGCCGGCATCCTGGTGGTCCAGGACGAGGGTATCGGGATTCCCGAAGCGGAGCTTGACGCCATTTTCCAGCCGTTCCATGGCACCTTCGACAAGGGCAGCGGACTCGGCATGGCCATCGTGCACCGTATCGTAAACGACTACGGCGGCGAGATCCGGGTCACCTCGAAGCTGGGCGCCGGGACCACGGTCGAGGTCCGGTTGCCGGCCCAGGCGCTGGCCACCGCGTGACATCCACCATGGCGCACGAGTCCACACCAGCGCCAGACCGCCGCCACGGCAAGATACTTGTCGTCGACGATGAGCGGTCCATGCGCGAGCTCCTGATGATCGTGCTGCGGCGCGAGGGCCACCAGGTGCTGCTCGCCGAGAACGGGCAGGCGGCGGTCGCGCAGCTCGAGCGCGAGCCGATCGACGTGCTGATCTCCGACATCAAGATGCCCGGCATGAGCGGCGTGGACGTGCTCCGCGAGGCGAAGCGCATCGACCCGGACATCGTCGGCATCATGGTCACCGCCTATGCGTCCACCGAGTCGGCCGTTGAAGCGCTGAGGCTGGGGGCGTACGACTACCTCACCAAACCGTTCGACGTGGAGGAGCTGAAGGCGAAAGTCCGCAACGCCCTCGAGAGACGGACGCTGCACCAGGAGAACGTCCTCCTGAAACGGGCCCTGCGCTCGTCGTCCGCGTTCTCGAACATCATCGGGCGCAGCAAGCCCATGCAGGACGTCTTCGACCTGGTCGAAACCGTCGCGCCGACCAACAGCACCATCCTCGTGACGGGGGAGTCGGGCACCGGGAAGGAGCTGGTGGCGCGGGCCGTGCACACCAACTCCCTCAGGCGGGACCAGGCGTTTGTTGCGTTGAATTGCGGCGCGCTGCCCGAGACGCTGCTGGAGTCGGAGCTGTTCGGCCACATGCGCGGAGCGTTTACCGGCGCCGCCGTCACGAAGAAGGGGCTGCTGGAGGCGGCGGAGCGCGGCACGGTGTTCCTCGACGAAATCTCCGAGATGAGCCCGATGATGCAGGTGAAGCTGCTGCGGGTGCTCCAGGAGCGCAAGTTCCGGCGGGTCGGCGGCAACGAGGAGATCGAGGCCGATATCCGCATCATCGCGGCGACGAATCGGGACCTGACCCGGGCCGTCGCCGACGGTACGTTCCGCGAAGATCTTTTCTACCGGATCAACGTGATACCGATCCATCTCCCTCCGCTGCGCGAGCGCCGGGAGGACATCACGCCCCTCGCTGAGCATTTTGTCGCCAAGTACAGGGAGCAGATGGGGAAGTCCGTCACCGGGCTCTCGCCCGAGGCGCTGCGCTGGCTCGAGGCCGGCGACTGGCCGGGCAACGTGCGCCAGCTCGAGAACGTGATTGAACGAGCGATGGCGCTCGAGCGCAGTCCGTTGATCCAGCTCAGCAGCCTGCCTGCGGAGCCTCACCCCAGGCCCAACAACGGAGGAGAGCACGGTGAGGCCGCCGACACTCCGCGGGAGCTCCCCGAGAACGGCCTCGACCTTCCGCGCCATCTCGAAACACAGGAGCGGGATTTCGTCGCCCAAGCCCTCAAGCAAACCGGCGGACGCCACGACAAGGCGGCCAAACTCCTCGCGATCTCTCCCCGCCAGCTCCGCTACCTCCTCGACAAGTACGCCTTGCGCTGACCTCCATCCACCGGCTCCTGACAATATTCGGCACGCGGGACTGACACCACCTGTCACTTGATTGGCGCGCGTCAGTTTCGCCGACGTTCGAGGCGACGTGAAAAGTCGTTACGAATCATGCAGTTACGACGACAACTCAGGTCAAATCGTTGATGGCACCGCCCTTGCTGTTTGTCTGGTCGCACGGCAGTCACCATGGCGCGAAGGTCGCCCGGTTGGCTGCGGCAGACGCGGTCAACCGTTACCGGTCGTTTTCTTCAACCAGAAGGAGCAGAGCAATGAAGAGCAACAAGGGGTTCACACTGATCGAGCTGCTGATCGTTGTGGCGATCATCGGCATCATCGCGGCCATCGCGATTCCGGGCCTGATGCGCGCCCGGATGGCCGGCAACGAGGCGTCGGCGATCGGCTCGCTGCGCGCCATCAACAGCGCGCAGGCTACCTACGCCTCATCGGCGGCGGCCGGCGGGTACGCGGTCTTACTTTCTGTGCTCGCGACGCCGTGCAATGCCGTTGGCCAGGGGTTCATTTCGCTGGACCTGTCGCTTGATCCGTCCGTTAAGAGCGGCTACACGGTGACGCTGGCCAACGGGGCGAACGGGGTTGCTCTTGCGCAGATGGACTGCAACGGTACGGCATCGACAAGCAATTACTACGCCAGCGCGGTATCCGTGACCCTCGGCAGCACGGGCTCGCGCGGGTTTGCCACGAACGGAACCGCCACGATTTGGCAGGATACGGCCGGCGGTGCGCCAGCCGAGGCAGCGTTCCTGGTGGCCGGCACCATCAGCGTGATTCAGTAGCCACGTCCGAGGCTGAGGTTCTTGGGGGACGCCCACAGGGGGCGTCCCCCTTTCTTCTTCGGAGCACCTCGACGCGCAGAACTCGGGTCGCTAACTCCCCGCTTGACGGCGCTCCCCGTAAGCCGCTACAAATGCGGGAGAGGGGTGCCATTCCTATCATGTCGAAGAGTGTTCGCCGCGTCCTCTCGTTCCTGGCCCTCGTCGGGCTGGCATCGACTGTGGCGTCGCTGTATGTGCACGTCCAGATGGGGCGGCAGCCCGGCTACCTCAGCTTCTGCGACGTCAGCGCCCTCGTCAGCTGCACCCAGGTGTACCAGAGCCGGTACGCAACGCTGGGCGGTGTGCCGGTGGCGCTCCTCGGCGCGCTCTGGTACGTGGCCGTGCTGATGGTGCTGGCCGGCACGCGGTGGGGCTGGCCCAGCCTCCGGGAGAACGGTGTAGGATACGTATTCGTGCTGGCGACAGGGGGCCTGGGGTTTGTCTTCTACATGGCGTATGCGTCGCTGGTGCTTCTCAAGACCGTGTGCCTCATGTGCCTGGTCACGTACATCGCCGTGGCGGGCATCTTCATCGTTTCAGGAACAAGGACGTCGTATCCCATGATCACGATTCCCCGTCGCCTCCTGCAGGATGCGAAGGCCGCGCTCGCGAGTCCCGTCGCGCTGATACTGATGCTGGTGTTCCTCGTGGGGGCCACCACCGCCATCGCGTTCTTCCCCCGCGTAACGCCGGGCGGGGCCGCCGCGACCGGTCAGGCTGCCGGTGATCGGCAGAGCGAGTTCGTGCGCTTCTGGGAGTCGCAGCCGCGCGTCCAGGTGCCGGTGTCTGCCGACGGTGCCGCGGTCCTCATCGTCCGGTTCTCCGACTTCCAGTGCCCGTCGTGCGCCCAGAGCTACAAGGATTACAAGAGCATTCTGGCGACGTACCAAGCGCAGTATCCGGGTGCGATCAAGGTCGTCAACAAGGACTTCCCCCTGGAGACCGAGTGCAATACAGGCCTGACGCGAGACGTGCACCTGGCAGCCTGCGAAGCCGCCGCCGCGGCGCGCATGGCGCGGGCGAAGGGCCGCGGCGAGGCGATGGAAGACTGGCTCTACACCAACCATCAGACCTTGACGCCGGCCTCCGTGCGGCAGGCGGCAGTGGACGTCGGTGGCGTGACGGACTTCGAGGCGCAGTACGCCACGGTGATCAACCAGGTCAAGGGCGATGTCGCGCTGGCCTCGATTCTCGGGATCAGGGTGACGCCGACGTTTTTCATCAACGGCGTCAAGCTCGAAGGCGGCCTGCCGCCCCAGTACTTCGAGCTGGCGCTGCAGCAGGAACTGAAGAAAGCGGGCAAGACGCCATAAACGATGCTGGCACTCGAGACCGAAAACCTCACGAAGGACTACGCCGTCGGGTTCTGGCGCCCGCGTCCCTATCGCGCGCTGGACAGCCTGTCGCTCCGCATCGAGGCCAATGACGTCTACGGCCTCCTCGGTCCGAACGGCGCGGGTAAGACGACGACGCTGAAGCTGCTGACCGAGCTGATCTACCCGACATCCGGCCGCATCTCGATTCTGGGCCGGCCGCCCGGCGACCCCGAGGTCCGGCGGCGTGTAGGGTACCTGCCCGAAGCACCGTATTTCTACGACTATCTCAGCGCCGAGGAACTGCTGACCTATTACGCAGGGTTGTTCGGCCTGCGTGGCCAGGTGCGGCGCACTCGGGTGGCCACGCTCCTGGACAAAGTGGGCATCGCCGGCGAGCGCCGGCTGCCCCTGCGCAAGTTTTCGAAGGGCATGCTGCAGCGGGTCGGGCTCGCCCAGGCGCTGCTCAACGAGCCCGAGGTGGTGTTTCTCGACGAGCCGATGTCGGGGCTCGATCCGCTCGGGCGCCGGGATGTCCGTGCCCTGATTCTCGAGCTTCGCGATCGCGGTTGCACGGTGTTCTTCAGTTCGCACATCCTGTCGGATGCGGAGGCGGTCTGCAGCCGCGTGGGGATCATCGTCGGCGGGCAACTGGTCACATCAGGGCGCCTGTCAGACATCCTGGCCTTCGAGGTTTCGGGCTGGGAACTCGTGATGGCGGATCTCGACCCCTCCGCCCTGGCGGCGTTAGGGGACAGCATCCGCCGCGTGACGTGCATCAGCGAAGGGCGCTACATGATCGAGCTGGCGCCGGACGACGAACCCGAACGGGTCGTCGGCCAGTTGCGGGCTCGGGGCGGCCGTTTTATCTCGTTGAACCCCGTTCGGACGACCCTCGAAGACTACTTCGTCCAGCAGGTGACCGCTCGCCAGGCCGCGCCGCCTGCCGGGCGAGTCATGCCGGAGGGATGATGGGACGCGTCATCGGCCTGGTCGCGTACCACGTGTTCAAGGAGTCGGTCCGCGACAAGGTGCTCTACAACCTCGTGCTCTTCGCGGTTCTGCTCATCGCGGGTTCTTTCGTCGTCGGGCAACTCACCGCGGGGCAGGACATCAAGATCATCAAGGACCTGGGCCTTGCTGCGTCCGCCGTGTTCGGATTGTTCATCGCGGTGTTCATCGGCGTCGGCCTGGTGTGGAAAGAGGTCGACAAGCGCAGCATCTACAACCTGCTCGTCAAACCCCTGCGCCGCCACGAGTTCATCATCGGGAAGTTCCTGGGCCTGGCGCTTACCCTGCTCGTCAATATCGCGGTGATGGCCGTTGCGCTCTACGTGGTGCTCGCACTGATGAACTGGCTGGATCCTGGTCTCGGGAAAGTAAGCACCGAGGCGCCCGTGCTGGATCCACAGCTCCTCAAGGCCTTCGCACTCCTCTACGTGCAGTTGCTGGTGGTGACGTCGGTCGCGCTGTTCTTCTCCACCTTCTCAGGACCCATGCTCTCGGCCGCCTTCACCTTCGGCCTCTACATCGTCGGGCACTTCAATGCGGATCTCGCGCACTTCGAGGACGTCGTGAAGTCGCCGGCGGCCGCGTGGCTCGGCAAGGCGCTGTACTACATCCTGCCCAACCTGGCGCCCTTCGACGTGAAGGCTGCCGTCGTGCACGGGCAGGCCGTGTCCGCAGGCTACATCGCGCTGACTGCCGGGTACGGTGTCCTGTATGCCGGGGCGATGCTGACTCTGGCCGTCCTGGTTTTCGCGCGCCGGGACTTCAAGTAGTCATGAGCTCGCAACCGGGAAGCGGACGCAGGCCGGGCGCCGGGGCGCTGGCGCTCCTCGTGGGCGCGCTTCTCCTGTGGGGAGCGGCGGTCTCGTTGCAGGCCTGGCGCGAGCGGTACTATTCATTGCCTCCCGCCGCCTCCGAGGTGCTGTACTTCCGTGCGGGGTCGGCCGTCCCTCGCGTGGCGCTGGGGTTCGACGCGGTTCTGGCCGACATCTATTGGATCCGGGCCATCCAGCACTTCGGGGGCACCCGGCGGGCCGCGAGCGGAGACAAGTCCTACCGTCTGCTTTACCCGCTGCTCGACCTGACGACCACCCTCGACCCGCACTTCAACATGGCGTACCGTTTCGGTGCGATCTTCCTGACCGAGTCCTATCCGGACGGGCCAGGCCGGGCCGACCAGGCCATCGCGCTGCTCGAGCGGGGCCTCGCCGCCGACCCGAAGAAGTGGCAGTACGCCCAGGACGCGGGATTCGTCCACTACTGGTGGTTGCACGATTACAGGACGGCAGCGGCCTGGTTCGACCGCGCCTCGCGCATCGACGGCGCGCCGTGGTGGTTGCGTTCATTGGCCGCCACCACGCTGGCGGAGGGCGGCGACCGCCAGTCGTCGCGCCGGCTCTGGCAGCAGCTGTACGAGACCGCGGACAATTCGTGGGTGAAGAACAACGCGGAGCTGAGACTCTCGCAGCTCCAGGCGCTGGACCAGATTGACGCGCTGGCGGCGCTGGTCAGGCGCTACACCCAACAGTTCGGCCGGTCTCCCGTTTCGTGGGGCGCGCTGGTGTCGATGAGGTGGCTGAGCGGCGTGCCGCTGGATCCCTCGGGCACACCGTTCGAGCTCGATTCGACACAGGAGGGGGGCGTGGTCCTGTCCAAGCAATCACCGCTCTCCCCGCTACCGCCACAGTTCACGAAGAAGACAGGTCCGACGTCATGACGACCCCGTGGCTGTTCCTGTTTGCCGGGCTGATGGGACTGGCTGTCGGCAGTTTTCTAAACGTCTGCATCTACCGCCTCCCCCTCGAGCAGTCGCTGGTCTTCCCGGGCTCGCGCTGCACGGTCTGCAACCGCACGTTGAGCTGGTTCGAGAACGTGCCGGTACTCGCCTGGGTTGTGCTCGGCGGCCGCTGCCGGACCTGCCATACGGGGATCTCGATCGTCTATCCGCTCGTCGAGGCCTTTACCGGCGTGATGTTCGTCTGGGCCGCATGGCAGTACGGACCCGGGTGGCTGCTGTTCTCGCGCCTGCTGCTCGGGTGCATGTTGATCGTCCTCTTCTTCATCGACCTCCGCCACCGGATCCTGCCCAACGTGATCACCGTGGGGGGCACTATCGTCGGCTTCATCCTGAGTTTCGTGACGCCACCCGGCTGGGTGTCGTCGCTGATCGGCCTCGTCATCGGCGGGCTGATTCCGCTCGCCCTTGCGGAGGCGTATCTCAGGGTGCGCAAAGTCGAGGGCCTCGGCAGGGGTGACGTGAAGATGCTGGCGCTCATCGGCGCATTCCTGGGCTGGAAACTCGTGCTGCTGACCCTCGCCCTCGGCTCGTTTCTCGGTTCGTTCGTCGGCCTCGGCCTGATCGCGGCCCGGCGTGGCGACATGAAGCTGGCCCTGCCGTTCGGTACGTTTCTGGCCATTGCTGCCATGATTTCCGCCAGCGTCGGCGATTCCCTGATCGCCTGGTACATGGGGTTCTACAGGTAGGCGCCGGTTTCACTTTCTTCAATACCTGCCAGCTGCACGGAAGGCAAATCCTGCGACGCGCAAAAAGCGCTCCGGCCTGATCATCAGGATTTGTTCGGAAAACGCGCAATTCTGCAATCGCCGCTGACGGCACCACTGTTGCTCTGGCATGACCATATGCAGTGGAACCATCCCGAGCGCGGAACGACCCTTCTCGAAGCCGTCATCGCCATCGGCATTCTGGCCGGGGCCGTCGTGTCGCTGGCCGGCCTGTCGACTGTGGCCATCCGGACGAACACGCTGGCCCGCGAGCGAACGCTCGCGACGGTCTATTCGCTGCAGAAGCTGGAGGAACTGTGTCGCGATGCTCGGCGGCTGTCCACATCACCAGGCGACGGGCTGGAATCGGACACGCCAGGGTTCATCGACTATCTGGACCGGCACGGGGCTGTCGTCGGCGCGGCAGCCGGCGTGGTGTTCGTCCGGCGTTGGTCCGTGACGGAGATGCCAGCGGACGCCAACCTCCTGGCAATCCAGGTCGAATCGGCTCCTTGTCGCAAGGCGCCTGGTGCGAATCGATGCGGCGATACGGCCGCGGGTGCCAGGCTCGCGAGCATCCGGTCGAGGCTGGCGTGGTAACCCGAAGCGCGCCTTCCGGTTTCACCCTGGTCGAACTGCTGGTCGCGACAGCGGTCACGCTCGTCGCGCTGGGCCTGGCGGTGGCCCTCCTGCACCCACCCTCCGTCGCGTTTCACGCGTTGCCCGAGGCGACGGATGCCCAGCAGCGAATCCGCGTGGCGGTCCAGACCCTGGTCTCAGCCATCGGAGCGGCGGGCGCGGGGCCGTCGCTGGGATGGGGCGCGGGCGCGACGCCGACCTGGCCCGGCGTGCTGCCCTGCGACTGGAGGGCCGGACCGCTCGGCAGCGTGGCCGGCGGGTGTGCCCGGCAGGATGCGATCACCGTGGTGGCGATGGACATGGCGGCTCCGCAGGCGATGGTCATGGAGTCCCTGCCTGGTCCCGGCTCGGCCATTCGTGGGGCCGCGCTGTCGGCATGCAGTCTGGCAGACGCGGCCTGCCGCATGCACCCCGGTGCACGGGCCCTTATCACGGATGGCTCGGGCGCCTGGGATGTGTTGTCGTTGACCGGCGTGTCGGCGGACGGCACCCTGCTCGAGCACGCGAACGACTCCCTCTCGCGGCAATACGCCGACGGGGCGATCGTGGGCGAGGTCGAGACGACCGCGTTCAGCCTGCGGCTCGACCCGGCCTCGCAGGTCATGCAATTGCGCCGTGTTACGGCCGGCTCCTCGGATCTTCCCGTGCTCGATCACGTCACGGCACTGTCCTTCGAGTATTTCGGCGACCCGGCGGAACCGCAGGTCACTGATGATGGGGATGCCGACTGGAGACGAACGACGTACGGGCCGTTGCCGCCGCCTTCCGACATCGACGACCCGCAGGACGGCTGGGCGCCTGGCGAGAACTGCGTGTTCTCCCGCCTCGATGGGCAGCCGCATTCGCGATTGGTGTCACTGCCCGCCGAGGCCTCGGGGCTGGCACGTCTTCCGCTGTCCGCGTTCACGGACGGCCCGTGGTGCCCGGACGGGGCGTCGCCCAACCGATTCGACGGCGACCTGCTTCGCATCCGCCTCGTCCGCGTGACGCTTCGCGTTCAGGCCCAGTCGGCCTCGGTGCGTGGCACGGACGTCAACTGGTTCAGCCATCCGGGCGTCGCGCGGGAAGCCGCCCGACTGGTTCCCGATCTGGAGGTGCACGTTGATGTGGCGATACGGAACACCCGCCGTTAACCTGCCTGTGCAACCGCGCGCCCGGGAGCGGGGCGTGGCGCTGATCGTCGCGATGGTGGTGCTGGCGCTGGTGGCCGCGATCGGGTTGGGGCTGGTCCTCACGACGAGTCTCGAACCCCTGACTGCCGCCAACTACGAAAGCTCCTGGGCGGCCTTCTTCGCGGCCGAGGCCGGGATTGCCGTGGCGGGCCACGAGCTGGCCGCCATCGCCGACTGGAACGCTGTCCTGACGGGCCAGGTGGGCTCTGCGGTGCTCGAGCGCCCGGGCCCGGTGCTCGAACTGCCGGATGGCTCAAGTGCGAGTCTGTCCGACCTGACGAACCTCGCCACGTGCGGCCACGCCGAGCCCTGCACGAGCGCCGATCTCACCGCCTTCACCGTCGAGCGCCCGTGGGGCCCCAACAACCCCAGGTGGCAGGTCTTCGGTCACGGGCGCCTCGACCGTCTCCTTCCCGGCGCGGGTGGCGCCGTGCCGGTCGAGGTCGTGGTCTGGGTGGCCGACGACCCGGGCGACACCGACGGCGATCCGCTCCGCGACAGCGAAACCGCACCGGGCGGAGAGTGGAGGCCCGGGGCGTGTGTCGTGGCCGTCAGGGCCGAGGCGTTCGCGGCCCGGTCAGGCCACCGGGCCATCATCGCCACCTTCTCCCGCGGTTCGCCGGGGTGCGGGGCGGGAACCCGGCTGGTGTCCTGGCACGAGTTGAAGTGATCCGCGCATTGGCCTAAAGTCATGGGGGAGGGCTGCCGATAAGACGATGAGCCGGGAGGTGTGCCGGTGCCTGAGGGCGGCAAGTGACCATGACTAGAGATTCAATCGCGCATGCCATCGTGATCGCAGCGCTGGGCGTCGCCGCGTGCGGCGTCGCAGCGCCATCCTCCGCTCAATCTCTTGGCGCGGTGGCCCGAACGGAGGCCGCGCGCCGCAAGGCTGTCAAAGGGCCGGTTAAGGTCTTTACCAACGACAGCTTGAGGGCGGTGCCGACCGATCCCGTCCCAACGCCTCCGGGGGATCCCGGTCAGGCCGTTCCGGGAGGCGCGGCGCCCCCCCCGGCGGCAGCCCCGGCGCAGGAGCCGCCAGCCCCGGATCCGCTCAAGGACCCGGAGTACTGGCGGAAGCGAATGGCGGACGCCCGCCTTCAGCGCGACCGCAATGCATTCCTGATGGAAGCGGTCCAGAGCCGGATCAATGCCCTGACAGCTGATTTCACGGCACGGGACGATCCCTACCAGCGTGCGAAGATCGGCGACGACCGCCAGCGTTCGCTCGCGGAGCTCGAGCGCATGATGAAGGAACAGATCGCGATCGAGAAGCAGATTGCGGACATCGAGGAAGAAGCTCGGCGCGCCAATGTGCCCGTCGGCTGGATCCGCTGACGCCGCTACCCGGCGAGACCGAGGCCCGTCAGCGCTTTTGCGAGCTCGGTTTCCGACACGTCCGTGGTGACCACGGCGCGACCGAGCGCGCCCGGCAGCACGAAGTGAAGCCTGCCCTCCTGCATCTTCTTGTCGCGGCGCATGTACTCCACTTGAGCGGCAGCTGAGAGATCGTTGACAGGCGGAAGCGGTCCCAGTTGGGCCACGAGACTGCCGATCGCGGCGTATTCCGGGGGCGAGAGCATCCCCCGTGCGGCAGCGATGGCGCAGGATGCCAGCATCCCGTAGGCCACCGCCTCTCCATGGAGAAACCGGCGATAGCGCGTGGATGCCTCGAGGGCGTGGCCGACGGTGTGGCCGAAGTTCAGGATTCGCCGGTCTCCCGATTCCCGCTCGTCCTCTGCGACGATGGCGCCCTTGATGCGGCAACAGTCGGCGATGATTGGCGTCAGCACTCCGCCATCCCGCTTCGACAGGGGTCCCAGATCGCGGCGGAGGCGTTCGAACAGCCCCGCGTCACAGGCGATTCCGTACTTGATCACCTCGTAGAGACCGGCTCGGAATTCCCGGCGCGGCAGCGTCGCGAGCAGCGACGGATCGATCACGACCACCGAGGGCTGGTAGAACGCGCCGACCAGATTCTTTCCTCCCGGGAGGTTGACGCCGACTTTGCCGCCGATCGCTGCATCCACCTGGGCCAGGAGCGTCGTCGGGACGTGCGCCAGCGGGAGGCCGCGCAGGTACGTGGCCGCGGCAAAGCCCCCGATGTCTCCGACCACCCCGCCTCCGAAGGTGATGACGGCGGCCGATCGATCGGCGGACGCCTTCAGCAGTGCGTCGTAGATCCGAGCGGTTGACTGAAGAGTCTTGAATCGTTCGCCGTCGGGCAGGAGGATCGTCTCGACCTCCGGCAGCGCTTCCTGCAGTGCGCCGCCCCAGAAACCCCAAACCGTCTGGTTGGACACGACGAACCGCGTCGTGCCGCATCCCACCTCGTCGAGGGCGTCCCGAAGTCCGGCGAGGGACCCCGGACCGACCAGCACGGGATAGGTGCGGGACGGGGCGCAAACGTCGATGCGAAGTGGACGCGTGTGGGTCATGCGGTTGTATCGGTGCGGCTGCCAGCGCCGGGGCTCGTCCGGTCAATGGTAGGATAGCATTTACGTCATTTTTCACGGGAGGCCGCCATCTGGCCCGCCTCCGGATTGCTGAGCAGGGACGCACGATGGCCGAGAAAGACGACAACAAGGAACCCGTCATTACCGAGATCACGCCCAAGTCCGAGGACTTCTCGCGCTGGTACACGGACCTGGTGCGCCGCGCGGAACTGGCCGACTATTCTCCGGTCAAGGGCTGCATGGTGATCCGGCCGTACGGCTACGCGATCTGGGAGCTCATCCAGCGAGGTCTGGACGATCGCTTCAAGGCCACCGGTCACGTGAATGCGTACTTCCCGCTCTTCATTCCCAAGAGCCTGCTGATGAAGGAGGCCGAGCACGTCGAGGGCTTCGCACCCCAGGTGGCCTGGGTCACGCGGGGTGGCCAGGAAGAACTCGAAGAGCCCCTCGCCATCCGTCCCACGTCGGAAGTGATCATCGGCACGATGTACGCGAAGTGGATCCAGTCGTGGCGGGATCTCCCCATCCTGATCAACCAGTGGGCGAACATCGTCCGCTGGGAAAAAGTGACGCGCCTGTTCCTGCGG
>Ga0315273_10009680_pt1 | contig 12244 bp, 8 predicted proteins | sample YL17G02_0_MG_FD_205753 | JGI IMG/M metagenome (GOLD analysis project Ga0315273, IMG submission 205753) | Sediment microbial communities from Yellowstone Lake, YNP, Wyoming, USA - YL17G02_0 | ecosystem: Environmental > Aquatic > Freshwater > Lake > Sediment | place: USA: Wyoming | collected... | reverse complement strand
CCCATGTGCGCACGATCTCCACTCCCTGGGGCCGGAGGGATGAAGGATAGAACCTTGCCATCCGCTTTTCATCATCTGGCCAGCCCGCGATTATAAGCGGAGTGATGCTCGAATCTACCCAGCAGTCGCAGGTGCTGGTTTCCGGTTTCATCTGTCCCCCACATTCGCAAATCCGTTCCTTTGCTTTTTCAGGATAAAATGGCAGCTCTTCTTTGTACGCACCTGCCACTGCACCGCATTTCTCGCAAAAGTAGAATGGAAGCGGTGTGCCGAAAACGCGCTGCCTGGAAATAACCCAGTCCCACTCCGCGCCTTCCACCCAGTCAATAAGATAACTGATTCCGAATTCAGGAACCCATTTTATTTTCTCAGCCATTTTTTTTATGTGTTTGGCAGTAGTCCGAATGTCCGCGAACCACTGCAAGGATGGGATGAGCTCCACAGGAGTCTTGCACCGATCATGAACTTTGAGCGTCTGGGTTAGCGGCTCTGACTTTATGAGTTTGCCTTCAGCCTTCAGCTTTTCCACGACCTTCTTCTTCGCTTCCTCGACTTTGAGGCCATCGAATTCCCCTGAATTCTTCATCCTGCCATGCTGGTCAATGGAATCAATCATTGGGAGCTTGTACCTGTGCATCCAAACAACATCCATCTTGTCCCCGAAAGTACAGACCATTAGCAGTCCGGTTCCGAACTCCTTGTCAACATCCTTGTCAGCTATTGCGAGCACTGGTTTGCCTAAAGCAGTCTTGATGGTCCTGTTGTCCAGCGTTTTGTACCTCTCATCATCTGGATTGAATAGCACGGCAACGCACGCAGGCATAAGCTCAGGCCTAGTGGTAGCTATGGGGAGCTTTTCCCCTTCAGGTCCTTCGAAGTTTATGTAATGTATCATTCCATTTTTCTGTTCCTCATCCAGCTCTGCTTTTGCAACTGCTGAAACGCATCTCGGGCACCAGTACACAGGATATTCTGACCTGTAGACCAGCTTGTCATCGAACATTTTGAGGAGCGAGAACTGGACCTTTCTGTGATAATCCGGGTCCATGGTCCGATACTCGTATCTCCAGTCAGGGCTGAATGCCATCTGGTTCATCTGCATCTTCATGCGCTCTATGAACTCTTTGGTCCACTCCACGCACTTTTCCCTGAACTGGACCGGAGGCAGCCTGCCAAACTTTTTTTCCACTTTCACCTCAGTAGGAAATCCCTGCGTATCCCAGCCCTGAGGGTAGTAAACATTGAAGCCGCGCATGCGCTTGTAGCGGGCAACGAAGTCGAAATAGGAATAGCTGAGCACATGGCCCATGTGCAGCTCTCCGGATGTGAACGGGGGCGGAGTATCGATCGAGTAAACGGGTTTCGTTTCGTTCGTCTCATCGAACGCATACGTGCCGCTCTCCTGCCAGAACTTCTGCCATTTCTCCTCTATTGATTTGTCATACCTATCCTGAAGCATAGAAATCTACCTTTAACGAATGAGTTGTATTAGAATAGAAATAAAAGAAAAGCGGTTGTGGATTCTCCGAAGTATTTAATAGCTGAACTTTTCTGAATGGCTTCATGACCCGAAATCTTGTCCTTCTGTTGCTCCTCTTGCTTACCTTCCCATCGATAGTTCAGGCGTTTACAAACTGCACTTCGAACGCTGACTGCCAGATCGGCTACGTATGCTCCATCATCGATGCGAGCAGCGTCCCTGTGTGCGTTGATGGAGGGCTCGCAGCGTGCAAGTCATACTGCGAGAATGATGTGGCTTACCAGACAGGATATTCAACAACAAGCGGCTGCTTCATCGCCGGACAATATGAATGCTCGTATGGCTGCAGTCCGACTGGTCCTGATTGCAGGTCGCAGCCAGCGACAAAGGAATGCACGCTGGACGAGGATTGCATAGGAAACGTATGCGAAGCGGGATACGAACGCATCAGGATATGTGCGGATGGCAGCTGCGTGCCTGGAGAGACTGTCGCTTACTGTCCGGAAGGATGCGCGAGCCTGACAAGCTGCCCAAGCAGTAAAGTTGACAACTGCGCTGGCGTAACATGTCCGGACAAGTGCGAGTCAGGGACAATGAACTCAAACGGTTCCTGCAACTCAGGCACAGGGCATTGCGATTACTTAATATCCCAATGTCCACAAGGTTGCGCCCCGGATGGGTTGGGCTGCAAAGGAGCGATGAACGCAGAATTATTTTACTCAGATGAAAAAGGGAAGAGAGTCCCAATAAAGTTCGCCCGCGTCGAAACCTGGTCGTCCAACCAGGGCCATATACTCGCGCGGGGAAAATTCGTCACGGACGAGAACGGTAAATTTACATGGGAAGACGCCAAGGCATTCGCCAGTGGCAATCTCGTTAGCGGAACAGTATACCTGGATGATTCCAGAGGAGGCTTGTATGTATCAGACCCGATTGCGGAATCAAGCCCCATTGGCATTGTTTTTGCTGATATGGTCAGCGCTTCTGACCCAAGCCTTGTAGATTTCCAGTTTGATTTCGCGACATTCAAGAACAGGGAGTTGGCAGGGGATGCGAAGATTTACGCACTCGCCCAAATGGCCGTAAATTTCAAGGAGGATGGGCTGAAATTCACTCCTTCAGTAAAAGAGCGCGTGATAGCGTCTGCGAACGGCGGAAACTGGCACCAGGAGGAAGTGTATGCAGACACCACGGCTAGCCCCACCGGGATTTCGCTTCTGCCCGCAAGCTCTGACTTTTACAACAGGTACATTGCTGATACCATTTTCCATGAGTACTGCCACCACATACAAGGCGAGGTGCAAAACGCGCCGCGCACACCAGCTGGCAGCGACCACGGAGGGTATTTTGCCAACCCGGATTCGGAATACGGGCTTATTGAGGGATGGGCTGAGTTCTGCGCCCTTGAGGTCAAAAGGTATCAAAAGATTGACAGATACGCGCAATACAGGCTCCGGGGCGTGCTGATAAACCTCGAGCTCGATTACAAAATGGATGATAAGTTCTTCAGGCCCGAAGTGAACAAGAGCCCCCTGATGCTTGAGGAGATGGGGATAGCGAGCCTGCTTGTCGATCTCCGCGATTCCACATCGGATTACGGCGGCCTTGATGATGATTTTGTTTCCCTTCCAACTTCTACCATCTGGGACGCGTTCCACAAGAAGAGGGATTTCAATGACGGGCAGGGTTTGAGGGACGTTCATACATTGCATGATTTTTATTCCGCACTCAAGGAAGAGACAACAGGCTACGCGTACCTGAGCGAGCCGTATATGAAGGAAAGCAACCTCACAAACCTCGACGCAGTGTTCGTGAAACACGGGGCGTTTCAGGATTTGAATAACAACGGAAGATGGGATAATGGGGAGCAGGCAGGCTATTCGGGCAAGGGCGCTGCATTGCGAAGCGACCTTGAGGCTGAGAACGGGACTGAGCTTTCAGTGGGCATAACAGACCAGGATGGCAACCCGCTGAATGAGGGGGTTTTGCTACATGTGGATGTCAGGTTCGAAGGCAATGACTCTTATCTCTCTTACTCGTACGATGTTCCGCTTAGCGAAGGGAAAATTGCAGTTCCTGTTCCCCCGCGCGAATACGACGCAACAATAACAATTACCGCGCAGCAGGCAGGCACCGGCGTACAAGCATTAAACAGTTTCACAATCACCACGCAGGAGGCCTTCGACCGGATGGACCCAGACAAGCCACTAGGCAATTATTCTGCAATAGTGCCAATTTCATCCGTAGTTGCCTGTGCAAAGGACTATGAATGCGGCTATCTCGAAGCCGGAGACAAATGCCTGAGCGGCGCGTGCGTAAAATCAGGCACAGTAGCGCCGAACCCGCCTGGTCCTGAACCAGGGCCTGAACCGGTTCCGGAGCCAGAGTGCCTTCCAGCAGTTTTCATACTCGCAATAGCTCTTGGTACAGTATTCGTGGCTGCAAAAAATTGAACCCAGCCTACTAAAACTTTTCTGAATGTATACTCGGTTGATGAAGAGCATATTGATTGTGGCGTTTCTATTCGCCCTCATTGAACTGTCCGCAGCAACTTGCGGGGATGACGTATGCGGATCAGGGGAAAACTGCAGCTCCTGCATCTGGGATTGCGGGGTGTGCAATAGCACCGAAGGCAGCGGGGGCGGGTCCATCGGGACTGCGCCAGCACCCAAGACAGTCAGCATATGGGATGGGATCTCAGGATACCATAAGTGCCCCTTATCCTATTCTTCCTATGTCAGCTCAGGAAGCGTGAACACCTCGGTTAGGATCAAGATCCTTAACAACTACAGCTCTTCCACAAATGCGTTCAGGCTCAGCCTTTCAAGCTCTCTTTCATGGTTTGTGCCAAAAAACATTACTTTTTCCTTTGGCCCTGACGGATACACAAACGACGGCAAGCCATTTTGGGATGTTCCTGGCCTGGGGCCCAATGAGAGCACAGAGGTTTCATTCGTTGTCAAGGGAAGCGTTGGCCTTGTTGATAGGATAAATGTAACTTCAAGCCCGCTCGAGCGATGGCCGGGAGGATGCAAATATTTTGTACCGATTTCAGTGGCAACAATGGAACAGAACATAACCAAATACCTTGAATCCATAAACCAAAGCCAAGACATTATAATTTTCTATACAAATGGTAACCTCATACTCACTTATCTGAAAGGTAATAGCTCATTCGCAGTTTTCGGAATTTACGGAACAAACGTCACTCCGGTTTCTGATAATAATTCCATTGAAGCAACAGTTTCCGCTTTTCTGAAAGCGGCAAGCCCGACGCCATCAACAGATCCCTCTAAGCCCTTCCAAATTCTCAATTACTCGAGAATCCTGAAGCAAGGTCCGGAAAAGAATTGCATGATGATAACAGGGATGGATAAGCATAACTGCACTGACAGGACATCTTGCAGATACGCCTGTGCGTCAGTGCCCGTGTGTTGGTACATCGGCCAGGTCGGCTGGCCGTTCATTGATGCCATGCTGGATTATCGGAAAACCATTGACAAGGCAGATATAGAACTCGATCGTGCGATAAATTCTTCGCTTTTGTTCAGCCAGTCTCCTTCGAATGGCGCTGCAAATGCAACCATGAATGACTTGAAATCGCTGAACCGAGCTGAAACCGCAGTAATCTACCATCCGCTTTTCACTACATATAATTTTTGCCCCCCGCCTGAATATGCTATCCCCCAGCAGATCGAGGCAAAGAGGCAGCTGCTGGATTATCAGGAAGAAAACTGTGCCTGGCAGCAACAAGGCCGGATAGTTAACGAGAGCGTCGCTATGTCAAAAGCCCTGAAAACAGCAGAATCGGATTTTCTAAATCGGACAATGAATATGAGCGCGAATATCACGGCCAATGCCACGGGAAATGTAACGACAAACATTACGGCTAACGCGACTGGTAATGCTTCAGCAAACGTGACCGGCAATGCGACTGTAAACGTAACCACTAATATGACGGCAAACGTTACTGCTAATGTAACCAGCAATGTAACCAGTAACGCTACAGCTAATGCGTCTTCAAATCAAAACGCCAGCTTGGCCAATGCAACGACAAGTACAGATGAAACAGAAACATTTGCAAACGAGATTCGGGATTGGATAAATAAGGCAGATGTCTGCTCTGGAGTTTCTCTGCCCTTATCGGCATTACTGGCATTGTGCATATTCAGGAATTCTAAGAAGTAGAGGTGAATGGGTCAGATTGTCCTTCTCCGCCCCCGTACTCCTTCTTATCAGCGAACTGCTCTTCAGCAAGCTCAGCACCTGGAGGAAGCGGCTCTTTACCCTTTCCTTCGTCAGCCACCGTTATCTCAGCAGCGACGATTATCTTCATGCCATCCCTTGCTGCTATGGTCTCGACTTCTGCCTCATACTCTATGCGCTTTGCCTCCAGCTCAGGGTCTGCCCGGAGCATCTTGACGCCAAAATGGCTTAGTACAGCGACCTTTGGTTTTGCTGCCTTGAGCAAATTGATGACATCCCTGCTCTCCAGATGATCTGGGATACCGTCTGAAAAAGGCTTCAGGCAATTCGCAATGAGAACGTCGCATCCGCTGAACTTCTGCCCAAGCTGCTCAAACCAATTTGTGTCAGATGTGTAACCAATCACTTTCTTGTCAAGGAAAAGCTTGAAACCGAATCCCGTAGGCTCGTCATGCTTTATTTCGATTATCTCGATCTCGAACTCGCCCCTGCGGGTCTGGAATTTTTTTCTTTGTCCGTACTCCGCTGCATAGATTTCCTTTACATGGCTCTGATGATAGGCTGTCACCAGCCTATCGCTCCCTTCGAGCGAATTCTTGCTTGCAATGAGTATTCCTCTTTTATCAAGCGCAAACTTGGTCATTCCTTCTATAAGGATGTTCGCATCGTTTCCATGGTCCACATGGCTGTGAGTGACGATCACTGCATCGAGCTTCAAAGGATCCTGATATGAATTAACTGAATATAAAAGAGCGCCCGGGCCAGGATCAACATGAATGTTTGCAGACTCGGAATTTATGCGGAACCCGCCTGTTTTCCGGATCTGCCTGATGAGGTTGACCCTGCCGCCTCCTGTTCCGAGAAAAAGTATTTCCATGAGAATTAGTATCCAGGGAAAGTTATATTATCTTATATATCATTACACCTACAGAAGGTGCGCCATGAAACGGGGAATGATAGAGGTCGAGAACGTCACAAAGGAGTATACTACCGAAGGGGCCAGGTTCCAGGCCCTTCGGGGAGTTGACCTAAGCATCGGACACGGGCAGTTTGTCTCCATCGTAGGGCCATCAGGAAGCGGAAAGAGCACACTTCTCCACCTTCTCGGGTGCCTTGATGTGCCGACATCAGGGGAGATTTATCTTGACGGAAAGCTGGTGTCCGGAATGGACCAGGATGAGCTGGCGCAAGCAAGGAATGAGACAATCGGATTTGTGTTCCAGGCATTCAACCTTGCGCCCACTCTTTCAGTCGCAAAAAACGTGGAGTTACCGCTTATCATAAGCGAAATGGATGATGAAAAAAGAGATAAAAAAGTGAGGGAGTGCCTTTCTATAGTCGGCCTGTCTGAAAAATACAAGAGCCAGCCATCCCAGCTAAGCGGAGGGGAACGCCAGAGGGTCGCGATCGCAAGGGCGCTTGCCAATGATCCTAAGATGATCCTGGCTGATGAGCCAACAGGAAACCTGGACTCAGTATCAGGAAAGGCAGTGATGGATTTCCTTTCCTCCCTTTGGAAAAAGAAGGGCATCACAGTCATTGTAGTCACTCACGAGCCAGTGGTGGCTGCATACAGCGAAAGGATGATATATATTCGCGACGGAAAAATCGAAAAGGATGTTTTGCAAAAACCTTCAATACCGAACGGGCTACAAAACATAAAAGTAAAGGAGGTATCTGCATGAAAAAAATAATATTTGTGATTTTGCTGCTATCTGTTTTGGTAACAGCAGTTGGTAACGCCGCACTCCAGGTCACTTCGCACGCTGTGATTCCGGATACGATATATCCCGGAACTGTCGGGCAACTGCAGGTATCAGTACTTAACTCAGGGACAGATACAGCAGGCGCAGTAGTTGTTGATTACAAAGTTCCCGGGCAAACCTTGTTTTCAGAGCAGAGCGTAGGAGATATTGGCGCAGGATCCAATGCAATTGTCTCGATTCCCTTTACTGTCCCATCGAAAACCGCGAGCGGATTTTTCGTGATGGACCTGAATATAGTATATTTTGCAGATGCAACTCATAGCTCAATAAAGAACACTCCGATTTCGATTCCAATTGTTGTTTCCCAGCAGCAGATATTGGAGGTGAAGACCATATCTGTAGAGCCGGGCACTATACAGCCCGGAGACACGATAACTGCCAATCTGAATATCGTCAACACCGGAGGAGTGATGAACAATGTGGTGATATCCACTCCTTCTGATTCTTCATTCACGCTTCGGGGAACGACCCAGCAGGCAGTGGGCAGCATCCCGTTCAACAGCAGCAAGGATGTCTCAGTAAATCTGGCCTCCTCGTCTTCAACTTCTGTAGGGAAATACAGTATTCCCATAACAATCAGCTACCAGGATTCCTTGCAGAACACATTAAACCAGACGATTTTTGTCGGTCCAATAACTGTCAGCGAATCCGGGGCCCAGTTCAGGATATCCCTCGTCCCGACTACCAACACTGAGGTCGGCTCACAGGCCCAGTTCGACCTTACGCTCGAGAATCTTGGTGGAAGCGGTGCTTCGGTGACAATCGACCTCAACCAGACTGCGGAGTTCACGCCCATAGGGTCCACGAGAATTTATTTCGACAGCATAGGTCCGGGAGCGAGGCAGAGCCAGAAAATAACAATAGGTATAGCACCAACAACCAATACGGGTTATTATAATCTTCCCATAACGGTTTCGATTTCCGGAAAAACCTATGCCCAGAGCATAGGCATTGTAGTTAATGCCACCCCAGACATCGCTATAACATCTGACAGCACACCGCAGTTCATTTCAGCAGGAACAAACGGTGTAAAGATCCTGGCGCAGATTTCCAATGTTGGAAACGGACCCATAAGAAGTGTTTATGTGTCAGCCGCCCCAACCAAGGACTTCGCATTCGTGGGGCCCACTGACAAGTTCATCGGCACCCTTAATGTGGATGATTTCGCAACTTTCCAGATCGCGGTCGATGTCCCTTCATCCCTTGCGCCCGCAGAGTATAGTATCCCCCTGGCGATAACATTCAAGGACAGCAGAAACATGGAGCATACTATAAACAAAAACGTTATTGTTACGATTTACAGTAGCGCGAATGCCGCGAGGATGAATTCTGCAAGTGGCTCCACAAGCACGACCAGCGGAAGGACCAATGGCAGTGTATTGTTCGGATTGAGCGCTATTCAGCTTGCTGCAACCGTATTGATCATCGGGGTAGTCGGCTACTTTGTCTACAAAAAATACAAAGGGAACAAAAAATGAAGCTTAAGGACATATTCTCCCTGGCGTTAAACAGCATACAACACAGGCACTTGAGGAGCTGGCTCACCATCCTTGGCATTGTAATCGGAGTGGCAGCCATCATCACTCTTATAAGCGTGAGCATTGGCGTCAGTGAACAGATAAGCTCGAGAATAAACACCCTTGGCACGAATATTATCCTTGTTTCACCCGGTGGCCAGCAGGCCGGAAGATTCGGCGGCTTTGAGGCAAGAGGCCCGCCTGAAGCCGGCTTTGGCTCAAGGCAAACAGCTGAAATAACATTTCGCGAAGCCGATGAACTGAGAACCTTGCCTGGTGTTTATCGGGTGGATGCGAGGTTGCAGAGAAGAGGAATGGTGACATACACCAACAAGAACGCCTCTCTTAACATAATCGGCACTGAACCGGAGTCCATGAAGGAGTCTGTCGGAGTGGACCTCTTTAATGGAAGATATCTTAGCACATCTGATGTGAATTCTGCTGTGCTCGGCTTCGGTGTCGCAAATTCGACATTCAATGATTTTGATATACTAAATAAGCAGATAAGAATCAACAATGACACGTTCCGTGTGGTCGGCATTCTCCAGCAGACAGGCAGCATCGGCTTCGGAAGCTCTGACAATGCGATTTACATTCCACAAAAGACTGCGCAGGACCTTTTCAACCAGTCTTATGCAGCAAGCCAGTTGATTGTAGTTGTGTCTCCGGACCATAACACTGATGTGGTCGTTTCGGAAGTCGAGGCCCTGCTCCTTAACCTGCACAAGGTAACGAAAGATACTGAAGATTTCACAATAACCACGGCAGCTACGCTTCAGACTGCAGTGTCCAGCATTACTGACATCCTTACCCTGTTTTTAGGCGGAATCGCGTCCATATCTTTGCTGGTCGGCGGTATCGGGGTTGCGAACACTATGTTCATGAGCGTACTGGAGCAGACAAGGGATATTGGAGTGCTGAAGTCGCTTGGTGCAAAGAACAGGGATATTGTTTACATCTTCCTGTGCGAAGCTGCCATTATCGGCTTTGTTGGAGGATTCCTTGGGATAGCACTGAGCTACGGGGTTTCATTGTTACTCGCTTATTTCGGGCTGCCTTCCTCGATTACAGTTGATCTCGTGCTTGGCGGTCTTCTGTTCTCGGTATTGATCGGGATAATTGCAGGAATTTATCCAGCAAGGAGTGCGGCATCAATTCCACCTGTCGAAGCACTTAGATACGAATGACATCAGAAAAAGGAGATCTTCATTTCGCAGAACCTGCAAATCTTACCAGCGCTCGGCTCGCCACAGGAAGAGCAGGTCTTAAGTGTTTTTTCGGATTTCACCTTCATTGCCTTATCCATGGAAAGGAAGCTCCCGAGAACCTTGAACTTCGTTCCTGGATGGCTCTCCTCCATCTCATTAAGCTGCCTTCTCACAATCTGCCTGAATGCTGACTGGGCATAGGGGCATTCCTGATGGTCGATGTTTATTCCGCGCACCATTGCGTATATGGCAACCTCCTTTTCAGGAGTGCGGAGCAGCGGCCTTATCCTTTGGATGAATGAGGGATGTTTTATCTGTGGCTCCATGAACCTTGCTATTCTGTCTGGCTCGTTCCTCAGGATGTTCATCAGCGTTGTCTGTGCAACATCATCGAGATTGTGCCCTATGGCGAGCTTGTTTGCCCCAAGTTCCCGGGCAGCCCTGTTGAGGAGGCCTCTTCTCATCACGCCACAATATGAGCAGGGCAATGAACCGCCATTTTTCATAATCGAATCGAGCGTTTTCCCGAACTCTTTTTTGAACGAGATAATTTTATGTTCGATTCCGAGCGCTCTTGTTTCTCTTTTTGCGATGCGAAGCGTCGCGTCCCTGTAATTATCTATGCCCTCGTCAATTGTCACTGCTACGAGCTCCATTGGCAAATCATCGCTGAGCTCGTGAAGGCATCGGAGCAGCACTGTGCTGTCTTTGCCTCCTGATAGCCCGACCGCTATCCGGTCGCCTTTTGTTATCATGCTGAATTCGCGTACTGTGGAGCGGAACCTCTTTTCAAAAAGCTCCCTGAAATGCCTTGGACAAAAATGCTTACGGACGTAATGAAGGAAGATTATTGAATCAGAATCGCATTTCGAGCATTTCGCAATACCCATTCGCCTAGCCCCCGAAAACAACCTTTATCACTTCAACCTTGTCGTTTGACAAAACGCTCGCTGTTTCAGGCGCAAGCCTTCCATTCAGTTTCACAACTACCTCTTCGCGCCTTACCTTCAGCTTTTTGAGTAGTGCTGAGACCGTTCCCGCATGATTCAGCTTTTTCACTCTGCCATCAAGGAAAAGTTTCATGGAGCATGGTTGCACGAATCAATTTAAATTTTGAATGCATAAGCCCATTCGGTGGTTACATTGCATATCAGAAAAGTGCATGCTCGCGAGATACTCGATTCAAGGGGCAATCCTACTATAGAAGTAGACATCTTCACGGAAAACGGAGCGTTCGGACGTGCTGCAGCCCCAAGCGGGGCGTCTACTGGAACTCATGAGGCGCTCGAGCTTCGTGATGGCGGAGCCCGCTATCTTGGAAAGGGAGTGCTGAAAGCAATTGAGAATGTCAATGAAAAGATCGGGCCTGTCATTGCGGGAATGCCGCTCGAACCGCTGACTGATATCGACAGGCAGATGATAGAACTAGACGGTACACCGGACAAATCCCGCCTGGGTGGAAACGCGATTGTCGCAGTCTCAATGGCATGCGCCCGGGCTGCTGCAGCAAGCGCTGGAAAACCTCTCTGGAGCTATTTTGGCGGCACTGAGCTGCCAAAGGCAATGTTCAATATACTTAACGGAGGCAAGCACGCAGGCGGAAAACTTTCCATACAGGAGTTCATGATAATCCCGGATGCGGCCAGCTTCTCAGAACGCCTGAGGATGGCAAGCGAGATTTACCATGTGCTGGGAAAACAACTGGAAAAAAAATACGGGGCAAGCGCGAAAAACGTTGGAGACGAAGGCGGCTTTGCCCCCCAGCTAAAAAGCGCTTCTGAGGCGCTAAATGCAATTGAAGAGGCAATAGATGAAGCAGGATATGGAAAAAAAGTGGGGCTTGCCTTAGATGCAGCCGCAAGCTCGTTTTATGATGAGAAAACCGGAAAATACAACCTGGATGGGAAGAATGTGAAACCAGAAGACCTGCTGGAGTTCTACCTTGGCCTTTGCAAGAATTTCGGGCTTGTCTCTTTGGAGGACCCGTTCTTTGAGGAAGATTTCGCTTCATTTGCAAACCTGACAAAAAAGGTAGGGAAAAAAGTGCAGATAGTTGGCGACGACCTG
>Ga0315273_10009679_pt1 | contig 12244 bp, 19 predicted proteins | sample YL17G02_0_MG_FD_205753 | JGI IMG/M metagenome (GOLD analysis project Ga0315273, IMG submission 205753) | Sediment microbial communities from Yellowstone Lake, YNP, Wyoming, USA - YL17G02_0 | ecosystem: Environmental > Aquatic > Freshwater > Lake > Sediment | place: USA: Wyoming | collected... | reverse complement strand
CATGAACGGACAGAGCTTTCGCAGAAGGTAGAGAGACGTGAACTTTATACTCAAGGAGGTTGGTTAGCTTAAATAGGGGGTCAAAATCGGATCGGCGCGAGGGGTCAAATTTGGATCGGCGGATACACTTTAGTTACTTTTATAACCTGAGCTAAATGATCCCATAACTTTAGAGTTGGTGTTAGTGATTTATCGAATGCGTGAGAAATTAAATTGCGTTCCATACATGCTCCCATTAAAGAAATGAAATAATTTTATTATTAAATCTATAAATATTATCTGTCATTCTTAATGGCAATGGTTTTGAAAGCATATTCAATAGATAACGTTTATAAGTAAACCTTCTATCCGGGGTGCCAAGATATGGAGCTATAACCTCTAAAATATGCCTATCTTCTTCAGCCTCATTTAGCCAATCTAGCGACAAAGAGCAATAATCCTTGTCTGCTACCGTGGATACATCATACTGTCTGGGGTCTAATGGCTGGCCTGTTCCTTCAGAAATGTAATCCAGTTCTGCTAAAAAGCCCGATAATCCCATGCAGGGCGTGTATACAGATCTTTTGTTCTTTATACGTGAAACGAGCTCGCTCATATTATCTCTTAGATTAATATAGATCAGATATGATGGACGTCTTAAGATCTCTTGAGGTATGAGGGCAGCTTTATTCCAATCTGGAATATTCTTTAATTCGGTCTGCTTAATCTTTCTAGACCGCTTGATTGAATAATCTATTCCGCCAGCACTATCTTGTCTGAGGTTTGTTACATGCGTGATTGTTTTGATAGGCTTTTCGATTTCAACAGCAACTCTTAAATTTCTCTCATCGAATTTTAAGGGCACTTCCGCCTTTGGCACTCCTAGCACTGCACCAAGGAGACCTGCCAAGGCAGTTCTCGGTGGAAATGGGTATGAAAGAGACGAAACATTACTGTAAGGCTTTCTAAAATGACCATATTTTGCATGATATCTAAAAGAAATTATGGAGATGCTATCCATCTTCATCGACTCATCCTTTCAAGCCTATCGATGTCTAAATCCAATAACTCAAAACTTTGTTCGTCGCTTTTGGCCATCTCTTCCAGCCGAGAGATCAGATTTGTACAATAGAGCTCCTTGAATTCTGGAGAAAAACAATATTCTATTCTTTCGATTTTTTCTTTTACTTTTTCAATGGATTTGAGCAATTTTGCGAAATCAAGAGTGTAATCCCCGATTTTTCTTATATTTATTTCTTCTCTTACTTCATCCTTTGGCTTCAATTCGACTTTTTCTCCTAGCGAACCGATGTGGTATTCTGTTGGAACATCCTTCTCCTCACCATTTTCTTCTATTTTTATCCTGTCTTTAAATACTATGTTTAAAAGCATTCTCGGTTGCTGATCGCGCTTTGTACGGGTATGAGCAGATGTCGTCTCTCTGACTCCCTTCCAAAGTGCAACTTTGAATTTCAGGATATCCTCCTCGCTAAGCCCTGTTGTAATTGCAGCATTTTCATTTGCAATGCCGTGAAATGCGATGAGCCCGTATGGAATCGCGTAATATGTGGTAAAGGTTCCCATTCGCTGTTCTGACTCTTCCGCTTCTCCTTTGGACCTGAAAATACTGGTTCCATGGAAGGTTACTTCCTCCACTCTATGGAGCGTCTCGCCGAAATTGATCTGAATAGGGCCAGTGACTTTGCTAGTCTCTCCCCAATCTTTGGGAGCACCTTTAAACGCCAGTGGACTCCCAAACATTCTCAAATCTACGAATCTATCTAGCAGGGAGTCCATGAGCTCTTTGCCTTCCAACTTATTCTTTTCAAGGCTATCCTTGACTCTATCAGTAAGATTAACGGTTTTTGTGCCCAGTTTTGTAACCAAGATGGAATCTTCTCCTCCTGTTTGTATAAGGTAATCTCTTATGAATCTCTTTAAGCGAACATCTGTAACGTAGCAATGCTTAGTGATATCGTCGATGCGGGGCCTATTTTCGTCCGGATCACCGTTTGGGTTGCCATTTTTTATATCGTATAAAAAAAGAAACTCATTTCTATTTTTCATAGGTGCCTTTATCCTATTATTTGAAGCTGTTTCATTTGCCATTTTAATCACTCTCTGCAGAGGCTTCAGATTTGCTCTTGCTCGGTAAGTAAAAGCCTGTCAGGCTTTGACCAATGGATAGATAGAATGCAATCTCCTTCCTGTCTATATCCCATTTCTCAATATCTGCGCCAAGGGCTCCGATCGCCTGGGCTACGCCTTTCATCTCATCGGACCATGCGCTTTTAGGAACACTATAATCATCCAATTTGCTCTTCGTCTTCACGAATATGTCCCTCAGATCTTGTTGGCTCAACTGGAGTCCTTTAAGCCATTTGAGCGCATTGCTCGATACTTGTTTTGCCATCTGAATGCTAACCAATTTGCCCAGAAGCAATCCCACTAAAAATGCATACTCTTTTTCCTTTGTGTTCAAGCCCCTGGATTCTTCACTCAAAAACTCATTTAGAGGCGTTAACCCTTCATGATTTTCGAGATATTTTCTTACAAAATTCTTCCCTTGATCCATCTTAACCACACCTACATGATCTAAGAATGAAACTAAGCATACCATCTTGGAAATATTATTTCTTATCGAATATACTTGCGCACTATCGGAAGCAGAAGCTGCACCCAGAAAATCATAAGATAACTTAGATGAAAATTCGGCTATTATATCTTTTAGAGGATAGTCGTTTTTGAGGAAAATTGCATCTAGGATATCTAAGCTATCAACATGCGATGATTTGAAGGGTGCTCTTTTATTTTTTAGTGGTTTCACATATCTGGGCATTCCGAGTACATCTTGTATTATTCTCAGATTTCCATCAATGGGCTGTGGAACTTGATCTAATTTCCAAGGATGGTCGACAGAGAGGGATTTATAGGCTTCATTTGTCTCATCTATTGCTCCTGCTATTTCTGACAACCTTGATGGAAGCACATCAGGAATTATCTTTCTTATATTTTTTATGTTTTGTCCCGCAACATCTCCTATTACAAATGTGACTGTTGATATGCCTTTGTTTTGCGATAAATCCTTTAGTATATTTTTCTCTGCGAACTGGAGACCTTGAAGATCTTTCCTAAAGAGTCTCAATGTTTCTTTGATAATGGTCAAGTCCTTTCGCTTATCGTCACTTCTAACAATATGAGGGATTATCAAGGACCGATGGCCCGAGATATCTTGCCTGAGTTCGGATGTGCTATTTAGCACATGAAACTTTGCTGCATATAGCGCTTCAGCACAAGGAGCACATATTGGAAAGGCTTTGCTTGAATTTTCGGCTGCAATTCCTGGAAAGAAAACTTGTTTATCCACATTTGCTATGTTTATCCCCACACCGGAGAGCACGTTCGGAAATAGCTCGGCTTCGGCACCACATAGACTGCATCTAATATCCGAGGAAATGAAAGATCTAGACCTTTCAGTCTGATAAATTATCCTCGGTTTATTTAATAAAGCAGTCTCGAGTAATTCTTCATTTTGGGCATTATATTCTTTATTAATTTTTATTGAAAATACTTTAATATTTCTCTTCTTTTTAGCCCATTCTATTGTTTCATGGAACGATTTTTCACATGATTCTCCAGTTTCACTTAGCTCCCCTATTTCAATATTGGTTGCTGTAAATATCTTGACAACCTTCTGCAGCCAGTCAGCCTTGTTTTTCTTTGAATCATCCATAAATTTTGCAACAGTTCTTTTTAATTTAACTTCACTATCTTTCCATGTTGGTGTTAAATAAGTTCCTTGAGATGCCGTTTTTAAGAATAGATATTCCCAGCTTTCATCTGAAACATTTTCTACTTGAAATCTCACTTTTTCATCTTGATCAATAGAGAATATTCCTATCTTGTCTGCAACTATTGATTCGAATTGGAGTTTTGCATAGTCTCCACGCACAATGGACTTCTTGCGGTGCTCTAAAAAAGAGTTTGCCGAGTCTAAGGCATCAGTATCAAAATCCAGGACTTCGATCATTTTTAGAATGCCTAGATTTCGTATAGCTTCCAGCATTAAACCACTTCGCAATTTTACTTTTCATTCACGAGCATATATTCCTGTACGTGCAGTCCACGCACCTGGCCTTCTGCTTCGTTCCCTTGGGATAATACCCCTTCTGAATTATGTTAAATATCTCGCGCACTATCTGTCGTGCCTTCTCATAATCTTTTTCCTGGAAGTCTATTTCTTCCACATGGTGATTGCTCCTGGTATAGCAGACGAAGCCCCGCTTCACATCCACACCGTAGTGCTCCATGATGAGCAGTCCATAAAGAGCCGCTTGATACTTGTGCGTCCTGTAAACGGTGTTCTTGAACTCCGCATACTTGTAATCCAGAGGTGCAGCGGTCCCGTCCTCCAGGAAAAGGATCTCGTCCACCTCTCCCTTGAAGTGATACTTTCGCGAGGTCAGGTAAACAGAGTTCTCTTTTCTGACGCAGTTTAGCCTCTTTCTCACATAATCCCGGTTTACCTTCTCCCGGCTCTCGTGCAGCTCCCTGCCCTTCAGAACTTTGTACCGCTTCTCCTGGTGCTCAGGTATCATTAGGCAGCGTTCGAAGAAGATGAACCTTGGACAAAAGAGGTACTCTAGGGCATCGGATACCGTCACAAATATCTCAGGCTCCGGCAGCGAGCCTGCTGCTTCCGTCTCCATTTTTCCCTTAGAACACCTTGGTAATCGTCATTCCCCTCACCAGCTCCCTGTCGAAGCCCACTCCGATCAGCTTGATCTTGTCGAAGCAGTCCTCACACATGGGAAAGACGTAGACCGAGTCGGACTCCTCGATGATCCCCTCGCACTCCAGGGCCAGGGAGTCGGACTCGTTCCGGTTCAGATCGCCCAGGAAGGCGCTCTTCTGAACCCGGAAGAGCCCGTAGTTCTTGCAGATCGCTGCTACCCTGCTGCGGATTCTGTTCTCCGATATGTCGTAGATCACCCAGACAAGCATCCTTAATCTCCCTCTGAACTTTCTGCCTCTTCGACCTCTAGAATATCTTCATCGAAGTCCTCAGGAAGTTCCTGGCCGGGCCTAATTAGCCCGTTGGCAATCCGGTGGCATTCCATCTGAATTGTATTCCGCCTCTTCACGTTGCGTCCTCTATACTCCAGGGGCTCTTCCAAGGCCTTGTTGAGGGCTTCGATCAGGGCAGCCTTTCCCTCTTTGCTCAGACCGAGACCTTGCGCTTGCTTCTCAAAATATTCATCCTTCACCATTCGTCTTGTGAAAAGAAAGACAACCGTCTCATCCACATAGATCCTGAATCCCTCAATGATATCGAAGACCAGAGAGGTCTTGTTGTAGTTATCGGTATGGAGAAAGCCAATATAAGGATCGAGACCAGCGATAATGCAGGCCTTCTCCACCAGAGAGTAGAGAACACCGTATCCGTAGTTTAACAGGGCATTGAACTCATCCTTGGCCGGATTCCTGCTCCTTCCCTCGAACCTGTATTTTTCAGGCATAATTGAGGAGAGGGCTGCAAAATATGCTCGTGAAGCCCTGCCTTCCAGGCCCAGGATGTCCTGCCTTCTTGCGTCTATTGTCCCCCTCAACCTTTGCATTTGCTGCTTGCATTGCTCACTCTCTTGGATGTGCCTCTCAAGGTCGTCTTTCTTATCGTCTCTTGACTTTTTCAACCTGTTAAGAAGATCCATTTGATTATTTAATTTCTTTATTCCCCACTCCCTCGCTAGGTTTAGTCCTTCGGAGGTCCCATAGGTCTCAAGCTGCCTTCTCCGGATTAGGTTAGTGCTTCCCAACTTTGGGTGCCATACCCTTCCATAAGGCTCTCCGTGAGAGTCGAGAAAGACTATGTCTATGTTGTTATCCACCGCAAGTTTAATTGCATCTGTGGTAATATATGCTGCTGTGGTAATTAAAATGCTGTGAACTTTATTGACGGCGACCTCAAAGTTTCTATCATCCTTTCTCACCAAAAAGCGGTCGCCGCTCTTTCTCAAATATGATCCATAGGTATTAATAACGAGCTGCATCTGGTCTGCCTCTACTCTTAACAGATCTATGACTAAAGCCTCACTTCAGCATTCCTGCCTCGGGTATCCCTGCTCTTCAGGAACCCCTCGTAGAACGGGCTGCATTTGCCGAAGTTCTTCCTGAAATCCAAGAGGACGCCGCTATCGTTCTCTTCGACGAATATTTTGCCCCCATCAATTCTCGTTGTTGCCTTGCGGATAATAATGGATACCGTTTCGTGCCATCCTCTCTTTGAGCGCCTCGATAGCCCATTATGTATCGAGAATCATTATAAATCATTATGGTCTCCATGACCATGACGTTCAGAAATCCGTATGCTGAGAGGGAGACAAGAGATTTCAACACGCAGGATGCCGGAAGTGCTGTGTGCCAAAATCTTTATCCAGGTGTTATCGGCGGTGATCCCGAGGGGCGCTCCCCTCCTCCGGGGCCTGCCGGCACCGAGAGTGAAGAGCAAATCGATCTATCAACTGTCCCCGACGCCCCTCGCTTGTAGTGTTCCCCGCGGACGCTTTGGGGAACCGCGCCCGCGGCCTCGAGCGGGAGCTAAGGGCATCGGGGCGACACACAAAGAAGCACAGCAGTGAGAAGGGAGTAGAAGCCACGTTGGGCGCAGCAGTCATCAAGCGAGATGTACTGCCTCTCATTCCCGTTGCTCCGTCGTAAACGGCGACGGATACCCTCTCACGCCCTCCTGTCCCTCAACCCTCGACAGATCATTGTGCCAGGAAACAATATAAGTCATCAGGGCACATTAATAGATCATAATATTAGGTGGGATCGTAATAGCCGACGAAATAGCCGAGAAGGAGAAAAGAAATTTCGCCCTGCGGGACGACCAGGGCAACGAGATTGGAGTATTTTCGGGAAAATCGCCCCGACAGGCGGCTTTGAAGGCGGCCAACAGGGGCCACAAGGAGATCAGGCTCAGAGAGCGGGGCACAAAGAAGGTCCATGTGTTTACTGGAAAGCGGGTCCAGGTGAAGAAACCTGCAGGAGCCCCGGCCTGGATGCCGAACAAGATCTGGAGGCCGAACGTAAAGAAGGTGGGTGTGGAGAAGGTAGAGACGATCTGAAGCTCTTTTTTTATCGCTTTGATCCCGATCCTATAGATATCATATTTAAATAATTTCTCAAGTTATACTTTAAATAACCGATCTTAACCGAAAACTATATTAAGATATATTTTCTATGATATATTGTTCCCTAGCTCATTCGAATGCCGGGACGTGAATCCCACGGACCCGGCCACTATTCTATCCACAGTTCGATTCCAATTTTTATTTATTTTTATTAATATCTTATTAATATCTTATTATGCATCTCGTTATTATCGTCTGCCAGGGCCGCGTTTTTCGAGCACATTCAGCCGGTATTTTAAGCTGTCTGCCCCTTCATCTTATCCTCTTCTTCATGAGCTCAGTTAGCCGTGCGAGCTTAGCGTCTACTTTTTTCTCAGACCGGGCCGTTGTCTTCTGATACAGGGGACAGTTTGGGCTATGGTCTGGGAGATCCGTTAAGGAGCCAAGGCAATTCCTTCGGCCTTCAAAGAATTCGAGATCTCTAGCGAGCCTCCTGTCTATCTCTTTATCTGACATATTATCAATCGCTTGACAACGAGGGCATGACTCCGGAGCTGAGGCCTCCTGCGCTACAGCGCGCTTGTGCAAACCTGGATTTCTCATTCTTTGGTCTCCTTTGCCTGTTCTAGTGCCGTGAGCCCCGGCTTCGAGGTTCTCGCTTTTCGACATCTCGTGATCCTCCAGCCGGACGCGGCCTGGCTATATATTGCATTTGGCAGTATTCTCAGGGAACATATGCCAGGTTAATCTTCCTTCTCTTTCCTCTAGTCAGCTTGAGGTGATCCGGATCTAGAGCTACTGCCCTCTTCATAACGCTAATCACAGATGTCTTGTTCAGGCCGAGCATCTCCACTAGCTCGTTCGTAGTACAACTGCCCTGCTTCTTGCTCAAAAGATCGATAAGATTCCAGGCATGACCGTCCAGCGTCTTTCCCTTTTGTTTCCGAACTGGCGGCGAGATTCTCTTTGCAGCCTCAAGCTCTACTTTCAGATCTCTCAACTCTCTGGACTGCCTGTCGACCTGGTCCTCTAGCTTCTTTAAAAGAGCCACATTGCTCTGAGCAGAGAGGACTTCCTGGGACATCTTTTCGATGGTCGTTACCAGCTGAATCATTGCCTGGTATCCTCTTAGATCCTTTTCTTTCTCGGCCAACCTCGTCTTGTACAGCTCCAAGATCTCTTCAAACATGCGACCATTGCTCCTAACCGAATTCTACCTGTTCTTTCCTCTATTTCTATCCTCACAGCAGGCAAAGCTGGGGTCCAGATGCCTATAACGTGGGAGTATAATGCCTGGCAGAGAGCAGGGATGTTCTCATGCTGGTCGGCGGGCCATCTCTCGGCAGAACGCCAATCCGTCATCGGTAAGCTCATAGGACATCTCGCCATGCCTGGGATGCATCCTCATATATCTGCGAGCTATGAACGAACGCAGTGCCCGTTCGTCCTCTTTTTTCTGGTGTTTATCGTTTTGGAACCTTTTTGTGAAATATCGCCTTGGTATATGAGCTGTTTTGCTCTCTTTTGTGCCCCCGCATATACTGATCAGAACACGCCGCTCATACCGCCCACCATGCTTTTTAGAATAGATCATAATGATTTAAATGTTACTATCGCTACTCATAAAGGATAGAGATAAATTTTAAATAGATTCAAACGGTTGTATATGCCATGCGTGGGAAGACCATTCACCATGCCATCGAAGCCGTGAGGGAGAAGGGCGCAGACACCGATTTGCAGCTCTACGACAAGATCGAGGAAATGCCCGGCAAGTCTGTATATGCCCTATCGAAGGCGATGCGCTGGAGCACCGGCAAGACCTACACCTCAGCCCGGAGGCTGGAGCGGGCGGGCATGATCCACATTGAGAAGAGCGTAAAGAACAACCGCGAGGTGCTTGTGGTCAGGCCGAAGGCATGGCAGGAGTATTTCACGCCCGAGGAACTGGAGGAGATGCGGCAACCAGGCTATTTTGAAGAGATTGAAGAGATCCTGAAGCGAGCCAAGGAAAAGAAAGGACCGCAGTAGCTATGATGTATGGTTCGTCTACCCCTTCCCTCTTTGTCCTTTTTCTCTTGAAATAGGATCACATTTATATACATATTTGATCTTATTTAAAGAAAATGCCTTTGAGCGAGAACGATATCAGGGCGCTTGTCCTCATCGCTGGATCCGAAGAGCCGATGAATCCCGGCGCCCTCCTAGAGGAGCTGGGACTTCGAAGGGAGACCGTGTCCAGGCTCTTAACTCACCTGGTGGATAAGGGGCTGGTAGAGCGAAGAGGACGCGAAGCCATCCTGGCCGGCACGCCCCCGGCAGAGGCTTTCAAGAGGCTCTACTACAGCCATCGGGCCTCGCCCCTGCCGAAGATTCTCTCCCTCCGAAGATTGGAGCTCCTCGCCAGGCTGGACCAGGTCCCGAGGAGCCTGGAAGACCTGGCCATGGAGACCGGCATCCCGGCCGATACCCTTTATGGCTACCTGAAAGGACTCCTCCGGCTGGGCGTGGTCACGCGGTCCAGGAAAGGCAAAGCCTACCACTACTCTTTCAACTACATACTCTGGGCGAAGCTCAAGGACTTCGTGGCATCCCTTTTCGAATACCAGGTCCTGCGGCTCGTCCCCCGTGAGGCACTGCTCATCAAGAGCTACGGGAACCACGTGCTCTTCAAGAGCATACGTCTTCAGGACGCCACGCCCACTTCTTTTTCCGCCTATGGGGATTACGGAATCGAGCTGCGTCTGCGGGATAATTACTACACCTTGCCCAAGAGGAAGCTGTCCATCCAGGAGGTCTTCATCCACTCCCTTGACTCGGCAGGGGAGCTCTCACAAAGGCTTTTTTGCATACTGTTCTATCTAAAGAACAGAGATAAATTGGAGTCTATCGATCATCCCATGATGAAGGATATGAAAGCGGTGCTGCAGGGCGAGAGGATCAGAGGCTATCCAACCCTGGAAGACATCGTGGATAGGGCGGATCTCTATGGCATCCAGCTCTAATCGTGCCTCCAGGCAGGCGGAGATAAACGAACTGCTCGAGCGGCTCGGCAATGTATGATAGCAATCTTGGCTGTACACTTCACCATCGACCGCTCGTCATCGCCTCTCCCGCCTGCCCAAGACTTTGGGTCGGCGCAGAAAGGCTGGTGTGAGCTACAGATCCAATCAAATCCGGTACACTGCCGTTCAATACGAAATGACACTTAATCCAGGGATGCGCTTAAAATGGTTATCTTTTGACACTATTGCAGCTCCATTGGTCATGGTGATAGCGGCTATCAGCTCATCGAAGTCGCTTATCGATTCTCCGCCAGATTTGAGTTCGGCAGAAAGAGCCGCAAACCATTCATAAGTGTCCTCGTTTATGTCGAGGACCACGAAAGCCTCTAATATCTTCTTAACTTTTTGTATGCCCTCATTGGATTTCGCGGGGAAATACGCGCCTTTATATAACTCCAGTACATTGATTTGCGTGGTGCATATCGTTTCTACAGTCTCTTCTAGCTCAACGATCTTTCTAAGCGCGGCCTTTTTCCCATGTAGGGCATCGATCAGGATGGTGGTATCAAGTACCAGCATCAGAGATCAACTTCTCGCATTTTGGATTGACGCATTTCCTTGGATGCTGCCTCAATTCGGTCTGCCAAAGCATCATCTTGACCGATCTCAGCCAAGATCTCTGAGAGCTTCCGTTTGGCAGGGAAATTCCGTATAATAACCTCGGAAAAGCTCTGGTTCTCACCCTTTCGACTCTTCAGCCTGTTATAAGCCTCTTCTGTTATAGTTATGGTCTTGGTCGACATATAAACATACGTGTACGTACTTGTATTAAAGATCTTCCAGCCAACTATCTTTTGTGTGGCGATTGAAGGACTCATAAGCCGGCGGCACATAAGACAAGCCCCGGTTCACGCCCCTGCCGGCTTGTCCTTGCCTATGTATTTCGACTTCGTCTTCCCGCCGCTTTTGGTGAATAGATACCAGTAAGGTCCGTGCAGATCTCCGCCCGGCTTAGAGCAGCGGCAGTGATCCTTTCCGCACTTCACCAACTGCCGCACGTAGGAACCCCCTCCCCGGGCGGGCCTGACCACCAGGACCTCCTCCCCCCTCTCTTCAGCCTCGTCTTTGGCTTCCAGGGCGTGGAGCTCGGCCATATGCAGCTCTATGGCGTAGTCTATGCGAGCCCTCTGGTCTCGGAGGTCCTCGATCCTTCTCTTGAGGTCGTCGATCCGGCTCGTGTCCATATATCTTATGTGTACTTTTTGGTATTTCTGGTTATTTATGGCACATAAGACATTGGGGCTGCCTGCGATTCAGCCCGATCTACTCACCGGCCCGAATCCCCTCATCTCGTAGGCCTCCTTCACCAGCGCCGGGGCCACGGTGGCATGGATCTCCGTGGTGGACAGCCTCTTGTGCCTCACCTGCTTCTGGACTGTTGGAAGGGGCACGCCGCTCATCAGTGCCGAGACCACATGGCTGTGCCGGAGGATGTGGGGAGTGACCTTCCTCCGGGAGAGCTTCTTTCGGGGGGAGACCTCCTGGATCCCGGCCGCCTTTGCCAGGCGGTCGATCGTCCTCAGAGCCGTCTTGGTGCTCAGGTGGCCATTGCTCCTGCCGGGCAATAGCCACTCCTGGCCGGGCTGGATGCTCTCCCTGATGGCCTCCAGGGTGGCCTGGCTGGCCCGGGCGGCCCGGAAGTGGCCGGTCTTCGTCCTGATGCTCTGGATCCTGATGAACCCGTTCTGAAAATCGATGTCTGAGACCCTGGTGGTGACCTGCTCCCCCACCCTGCAGCCCAGGTCGTAGAGGCAGAGGAGGATGAGTCTATCCCTTCCTTTGGCCACAGAAAAGAGGGCCTGTATTCCCATAGTATCTAAGTACTTGATCGAGTCCATCCGGGGGGGGGGGGGGGTTGGCGGAGGTGACATATAGCGATGTCTCTTTTTTAGTGGGAAAGAGACATTTGGTTGGCGACCATTGGGCTCAGTCTGTTGGAGACGATTGAAATCAAAGACTTTATTTTATCGTAATACCCCACAGCTCTGCTGTGGGGATAGAGGGCAAATAAATCCAGCTTAGGGACTAATCAGCTACCTGTTTCCATCTTTATGCGGCGGCGCCTTGGAT
>Ga0315273_10009678_pt1 | contig 12244 bp, 9 predicted proteins | sample YL17G02_0_MG_FD_205753 | JGI IMG/M metagenome (GOLD analysis project Ga0315273, IMG submission 205753) | Sediment microbial communities from Yellowstone Lake, YNP, Wyoming, USA - YL17G02_0 | ecosystem: Environmental > Aquatic > Freshwater > Lake > Sediment | place: USA: Wyoming | collected... | reverse complement strand
GCCGCGGCGGACTCACCCTTCGAGAGCGCGGTTCCGGGATAGTAATGCGCGAGGATCTCCTCGTAATCGGATCCCCGCATCGCCATGCCGTAGGCGCCAACTTGGCACAGGCCGACCCCGTGCCCCCACCCCTTTCCCGCAAAAACCGCCGAGCTGATGCGCCCCGTTGGGTCGCGCTGCAATTCGATGACGGTGAGGCTCTCGCGCAAGTCGAGGAGGTTGCGCACGTCAAACCCCTTCACGACCGTGCTCGCCCTCGAGCCGATAACCGCGAGTTCGACGATGCGTCCCGAGGCGCCGCGCCTGACCACGCGCAGGTCGTTGAGTGTGCCGACAGAAACGCGTTTGTTCACCGCCTCTTCGAGCTCCTCGCCGGTTTTGCGCACCTCCCAGGCATACACCGCGGCGGAACGATCGTCCGACAACCCCTTGGTAGGAGGGCGGAGCTCGAGCAGGTCGATGCGACCCTCGTGGTTGAGGTGGTAACGGATGCGATCGCCGGGCCAGAACTGCAGCTCGCCCACCGGAAAGTTCCGCGGGCCCGCCGCTGTAAACAGCCGCGGGGAGGGTGTCAGGGGCAGCGTCGCGCTCCCCTGGCCGCGCACGATGGATAGCCCTCGCCCGTCGACCGCAACGACGGTCGCCTCGTCGAGGTCGAAGACCTTGTAGGCGTCACCGATCCGAGCGAGGGCGGCGGCGATCGTCGCGCCTGAAGGCGCCCGGTCGAGCGGCCACCGGCCGTCCGGAGCCGGGCGGAGCACCCCCTGCTGCACGAGGTAGGTCAGCGCGCGCCTCTCGTCGGCGGGAAGCGCCGCGGCCAAGGGATCCCGCAAGACCGCGTCGAGATCGGCTTCGGTCAGGAGAACCTCCGTCCGCTCCGTCCAACCGAGGTCGGACGCCAAGGCGAGCGCCGCCTTCCCCAGGGTCGAGGGTTCGATCGGTGGTTTTGTCGGCGCGGGCCGTCCCGCAAGTCGCGCGAGCTCCTTCGTCCACGCGCGCAGGGTGTCGGCCTTGACCGGCCTTTGAAGCTCCTTGGCGAGGTGCTCGGGGGGGTGCGGGCCGAATACGCCCGCCACGTCGAGCATCCACGCATCGCGCGTCACGTCCTCGCGGAACTCGGTTTCGACCGCGACCGGGGTCGCCCCTTTGAGAACGCCACGGGTGCGCCCCAAGGCCTGGTCCTCGGCACGGCAGGGCACGCCGACGAGGTACGGTGCCGCCTGCTCCGGGAAGATCTCCTTCGCGTCTTCGGTGTGCCCGCCACAGGTCGCGGTGTACAGCGCGTTGATCGGACGTCCTTGCCAGGTCACAGTCTCGCCGCGGGTTGAGGCGACGGCGCGATCGGAGAGGGGGTGCTCAGCAGAAGCGCCGCCGTAAGCCTGGCAGCGCGGGGTTGCGCAGATGTCGTAGCCGTCCTCGTCGAACTGCAGGGCGTTCGCGAGCGCGTAAGTCCTCGCGGCCACGGCCTGGGCCTTCAACGCCTCGAGCTGCGGCCACACTTCGGGTCCCAGCTCCGATGGGACGACCGCGCGTAGATACGACTCCAGCTCGACCCAGTCGATCGCGCGGATCCGACCCGACGGATCGATTCGAAATTCGATCGCGCCCCGGTACGTCTTTCCCTCGAGCCGCAGCAGCGCTCCCGGCGTGGGGAGCGCGAGCAATCGCGTCTTCGACGTCGCCGACGTGTCCCAGGCGGAATCCACCAGGCGGATCGCCACGCCCGGAGGACCTGGCGCCGTCTCCTCGGCGATCCAGAGCCCCTTCTTCCCCGCGTCCCTGAGAGTGGCCAGGAGGGGCGCGAGACCGGTGCGCGTTTTGGCCTCGCCGACGCGCACGCGCCACGATCCCCGATCGGGGACAAATCGCACGACGACAGGAGCTCCCAGCAACCGCTCCAGAGCCGCGCGCTCTTCCTCCGCCGCTTCGGCGGACGCATACGCCCCGACCTGGATCCGGTAGACGGCCGCCGGATCCTCCTCCGGTCCGCCCTGGGCGATGAGCGCGAGCTCACCCGAAAAGGCGTCCTTCCAGACCGGCTGTCCGCTGGCCGGATCGACGATGCGAAAGGCCCGATCCGACGTCAGCATCAAACGGTGGCCCACGTTGAGCCCGACGCGGAAGATCGTGCCCGGCGGATTGATCGCGACGGCGGCCTTGCGCACCGCGTCATCGATCTCAGCCGCTCGCGCGCTCCCGCCCGCGATCGTCGCGCCAAACGCCAACGCCGCGGCCACGCGGAGGGATTGCGAGAGGATCACGCGTTCGTGAGGAGGGCGCGCCGGCCTGGGGCCAGGAGGTCCAGGATCTCACCCCGCGCGGCCACGTCCGATGCCCACAGGCCGGTGGCCGCGTACGTCAGGAGGCGGCTCCCCTCTTTGCGCACCCCGCGTAGGGTCATGCAGGTGTGTTCGGCGTCGAGAACGACCAGAACCGCCTGCGGGGCGAGCACGCTGTCGAGGGTTGCGGCGATATCGCCGGTCAAGTTTTCTTGAATTTGCAATCGTCGCGAGAGCGCATCGACCACGCGCCCCAGCTTCGACAATCCGGCCAACCGCGCCGCCGGGAGATAGGCCACGTGGGCCAACCCGGCGAACGGAAGGAGGTGGTGCACGCATACGGACGAGAACCGGATGTCCTTCGCGAGGACGGGTCCGCAAACCGCGGGCGCCGCGACAAACGTCAACTCCTCGGCGGGGTCCGTCGCGTAGCCGGACACCAGATCGTCGACCCAGGCCTTGGCCACCCGGCCGGGCGTCTTGTCGAGATCGTCCCCCTCGAAACGCTCCCCGAGCCCCTCGAGGAACAGCCGGATCCCGGCCTCCATCTTGGTCGCGTCCATCACTCGCCCCTGTACACGACGGCGCAGTTACGGGTTTCCCACAACTCGACCTCGACGAGTCCGGCAAGCGGCTCGCGAAGCGCGTTCCAGATCCAAACCGACATGATCTCCGCGGTCGGGTTGTCGATCGTGTCGTTGAGGTAGGTGTGGTCGAGACGATCGACCACCTCGCGTCGGACGACCTGCTTCAGGTCCGCGAAGTCGATGGCCATGCCCGAATCCGGCGCAACCTTGCGCTCCACGCTCACGACCAGGTGGTAGGAGTGCCCGTGGAGCTCTTTGCACTTGCCGGGATGGTGCGGGAGGCGGTGGGCCGCCTCGAAGTCGAACGCCACTTTGACTCTACAGCTGGGGTCAATCATCGCGGACCGGAAGTGTACCAGGCCATCGCCTCGGCCGCGTCAAGCGCCTCGTCCCCGCGCTCCGGATCGGTGGCCGAGGCGAGGATCTCGGCTGGATCCCAACTCGACACCGGCCAGTCGCTCCCGAAAACCATCGTCGTACCCGCTCGCGCGAAAGACGCCAGCGGATGCGCAAGGACCTCGGGGCGTTTGCCCAAACGCGCATCGATCCACGGCCGGTCATCGCGCCAATGTCCGGGCTGCACCGACGCAACGACCCCGGCCCGCGCGAAGCGCGGCAGGTCGGGGCGCCGCACGACCTGCGCGTGCTCGATGCGGTGTGCTCCAAGGCGCGGGCGCGGGGCCCCCTCCAGCGCTTCCAAGGCGAGTGTCACGGCCCGATCTCCGATCGCGTGGAGGGCGACGGGCCATCCGCGTGACGCCCAGCGCGCGACCCGTTCGGGGATCTCGTTCGCGGCGATGCGCAGCTCCCCCGAAGTTCCGGGGTCGTCGGCGTAGGGCGACGACAGCGCCGCGGTGCGGGCTCCCAGCGTCCCATCGAGGAAGATCTTGATCCCACGCGTCGCAACGCGCGGGTCGTCCGCGGGGAACTCGCGCCGGATCGTCTCCGCCTCGGAGTCCCCGAGGTCCTCCGGCAGCCACATGCCGATTGCGACGGGAAGCTCGCCGCCATCGCGAAGGCGCGCATAGACCTCCGGGGCCCACGCTTCGACCATGTCATCGACCGTGCCGACGTTGTTCCGCTGAAGTTCCGCAAGGCGCCGCCGCAACGCCGCCATCCGCTCGCCCGTCGAGCGCGCGGGGAGCCGTCCTCGGGCCGCGTCGAACGCCGCCTCGGTGACGACCGCCACGTCACGATCGAGTTCGAGCGCCGCGCGGCCGGCGCGATTGACCCACGCCGCGTGACCATCGCGGCGAGCGAGAAAGACGGGATGGGCGGGCGCAGTGTCGGTGGGCTCCGCGGCTCCGTCCCACCCCCAGCCGCGAATAAAGCAGGAGGGCGAAGCAGACAGAGCGGCCTGGGCGATGGCGGCGGCGAGTTTCTGGGGGGCCTGCACGTCGCGCAGGTCGAGGTCGAGGAGTTCCGCGGCCCCCGCGGCGAGATGGGTGTGCGCGTCGCGGATCACGGGACGCGCAGGCCGGGGATCCTCGGGTACTTGAGGCCGGTCCCCGTGTTGAACAAGACGAGCACGTCGGACGGCGCGATGAAGCCCGAAGCGACGAGTTTGCGTGCCGCGGCGAGCGTGGCCCCTCCCTCGGGACAGGCGAAAACGCCCTCCCCGCGCGCGAGCTCGAGCTGGCCCTTCGCCATCTCGTCGTCCGACACGGCGATGGCGGTTCCTCCCGATTCCCGCAGAGCCTGGAGGATCAACGCATCGCCCAACGGGGCCGGCACGCGCAGGCCCGACGCGTAGGTGCGGGCATCGACCCACGGCGTGGCCTTCGAGGCTCCCGATAGGAAGGCCTCGACGATGGGAGCGCAGCCCTCGGCCTGAACGGCGACCATGCGCGGCCTGCGTCCCGCGACGATCAACCCGAGCTGCACCATCTCCTCAAACGCCTTCCACATGCCGACGAGGCCGGTGCCGCCGCCGGTGGGGTAGACGATGACGTCGGGGAGCTTGAAGCCCAGTTGCTCGACGATCTCGTAGCCGAGCGTCTTCTTCCCTTCCACCCGGTACGGCTCGCGAAGGGTGGACAGGTCGAACCAGTCTCCCGCTTCGTCGTGCTCGCGCATCGCGCGGCCGCACGCCGAGATGTCGCCGCGCACGAGGTGGACTCTGGCCCCCAACGCCGCGGCTTCGAGACGAAACGGCGCCGGCGTGTCCTCGGGGAGGAACAGGTCGACCGCGAACCCGGCACTGGCGCCGTAGGCCGCAGCAGCGCTCCCCGCGTTCCCCGCCGACGGAAGCCCAATCCTCCTGACTCCCAACGCCCGGGCCATCGTCACCGCCGTGGCCATGCCTCGTGCTTTGAAGGACCCCGTCGGATTCAGCGCCTCATCCTTGAGGAGCACGGTTTCGACCCCGAGAGAGCGCCCGAGAAAGCGCAGGGGGAGTAGCGGCGTCATCCCCTCGCCCAGAGTCACCGGATCGCTCGAACCGGGGAGGACCTCGGCGTAGCGCCACAGGGTCGGCGGCCGGGAGGCGATGGCGGCGGGGGTCATCGTTCGCGCGGCTTCATCGAGCCGGTAGCGCGCGAGGAGGATGCCGCCGCACCGGCAGAGGCTTGCCACGGCCGTCGCGTCGGAGGCAACGCGGCAACGGGAGCACTCGAGCCACTCGAGGGTGGAGATCACAGCGGCACGCTCCATGCAGGTTGCGGTCTGGGTTAAGCTCCACGGGTCGGCGCCGAAGGTAACCGACGGCACGGAGAACGACAAGCGGAGGCCATGTGTCGCGGGTTCGGGTTCCGATCGCCTTCACCAGGATCGATCGCTTCGTGATCGGCGGGTTCGTCGCGGCGGCAGGAGCGACTGCGGCTCTGCTGTTCATGTCCGAAGCGATGGTGGCGCCGCCTCGCCCCCGCGTGTCGGAATCCAAGCGGCCGACGATCGGGCTTGTCTTGCGGGCGGACGACGGGGTGTTGCGCGTGGTGGCTGCTACCGGTCCCGCAGCTGAAGCGGGCCTGCACGCCGGCGACCGAATCACCGCAATCGACGGAGCGGCCGCGCGGGCGCTCCCCGACGTCGCCGACCTCGTGGCGGCCTCGTTCGACGGGCAGATCCTGAAGATCGAAGCACGGCGGGGCCCTGCGGGCGGCGAAGAGACCGTCGTTCTCAGCGACGTCAAGGTCGTCGTCCGCGACGTGAGCCCGGCCGACCTGGGACTCCCCTTCGAAGACGTCGCCTTCCGGAACGCCGACGGCCTCACCCTTCGCGGCTGGTATCTCCCCCCTCCCCCGGGAGGCGTCGGGCGGGCCCCCGCCATCGCGTACGGCCACGGGAACGCAACCGACCGCCGCCAGTGGCTCCCGGTCGCCCTAGCCGTTCACGAGGCGGGGTTCGCACAGCTGCTCTTCGATTTCACTGGGAGGGGCGAGAGTGACGGCGAGGTGATCACGTTGGGCGCGCACGAGGCCGGAGACCTGAGGGCCGCCCTCGACGCCTTGGCGGCGCGGCCCGAGATCGATCCGCTGCGACTCGCCGTTGGCGGGCGAAGCATGGGCGCCGCGGCCGCGCTGTTTCTGGCCGCCGACGACGCGCGCGTCAAAGCGGTCGTCCTCGACAGCCCCTACGCCGATCTTTCAAAGCTCGTGGACCGCACGATCGCCGGCCACCACATCCCCCCGGTGCTGCTGGGCCCGCTCCTTCGCAGGGTTGCCGGGTGGCGCGCCCACTACGTGCCCGGCTCCGTGCGGCCGATCGAGGCGATCCGCAAGATCAAGGCGCCGATCCTCCTGTTCCACGGCGACCGGGACACGCTCATCCCCTATGACGACGCCCTCGCGTTCGTTGCGGCAGCGAGTGGGCCGATCACTCTCGTCCCGCTCGTGGGCCTCGATCACAACACGCCACGTCCAGCGACCTACCAGGACCGCATCGTCTCGTTCCTCGAGCAGACGCTTCCACCCTCTTGGAGGACCCCATGATCATGAAGAGCACCCGGCTTGCCGTCGTTCCCGCGATCGTCGTCTTCGCCGCGGCCTTCGCCGGAGCTCCAGCGCCGCTGACGGACTCGACGGCAGCCGACCGCACCTCCGTCGCGGTCACGGTGTACAACCAGAACCTCGCCTTGGTGCGCGAGACGCGAAACCTGAATCTCGACCAGACCGGCGTCGGCACGCTGCGCTTCATGGACGTCCCCTCCAAGATCAATCCGCGCACCGTCCACGTGCAGCCCCTCTTGGCAGGCGGACCGGCCGTGCTCGAGCAGAACTACGAGTACGATCTGATCTCCCCCGAAAAGCTGATGGAAAAATACGTCGGGCGCGAGGTCGAGGTCGTCGAGCAGGCCGACGACCTGACGACCCGCACCGTCCAGGCGACCCTCCTCTCGACGAACGGCGGACCGGTTTACCGCATCGGCGATCGCATCGTGATCGGGCAGGGGGGAAAGGTGACGCTCCCCGATCTTCCGGCCGATCTGGTCGCGCGACCGACCCTGGTGTGGACGCTCGACGTTCCGAAGGCGGGCCCCGCACCGGCCGAAGTGTCGTACCTCACCGACGGGATGAACTGGTCCGCGGACTACGTCGCGGTCGTCGACGCCGAAGACAAGAAGGCGGGGCTTTCGGGATGGGTGACGATCGACAACCACTCGGGGGCCACCTTCACAGACGCGACCCTCAAGCTCGTCGCCGGCGACGTCCGGCGCGTGTCGCCCGAGCGGCTGATGGGCTACGAGGCGCAAGGCAAGATGATGCGGATGGCGTCCAGCGCGCCGCAGTTCCAGGAAGAGTCGTTCTTCGAGTACCACCTCTACACGCTCGATCGGAAAACGACGGTCAAGGACAACCAGACCAAGCAGCTCTCGCTGTTCACAGCGCCGTCGGTCCCGGTGACGAAGCGGCTTCTCCTGACCGGGAACTTCGGCTCGTACCGCAACGCCCTGGGCACCGGTTTGCAGACCGAGAAGGTCGCCGTCGTGCTCGAGATCGTCAACGCCCAGGCTGGGGGCCTCGGCATCCCCCTCCCCAAGGGGACCGTGCGCGTCTACAAGAAGGACAAAACAGGCGCCGAGCAGTTCGTCGGTGAAGACGCGATCGACCATACGCCCAAGGACGAGACGATCCGCCTGCACGTCGGCGACGCCTTCGACATCGTCGCCGAGCGCTCCCAAACCGACTTCAAGGCCGTGAGTCCGCGCGAGAACCAGTCGGCGTGGACGATCGTGCTGCGCAACCGCAAGGACGAGGACGTCGTCGTCACCGTGCGCGAGCCGATGGGCGGCGACTGGACTCTTCTATCCTCGAGCCTCCCCGGGAAGAAGGTCGATCAGCAGACGCTGGAGTTCAGCGTGCCGGTGGCGAAGGGAGCGGAGACGAAACTGACGTATCGGGTTGCGGTGAGGTGGTAGGCGACCGCTCTCTAAAGCCCCCCGACGTATCGCCGGTTGCCAATATGTCTGTTCAGACATATATTCTCGCCGCGTGAGTCCGAAGGACAAACCGATTGCTTGGTTGCACGGCGAGGTGAAGACCCCACCGCTTTCCGTCGAGGCCAGACTTGAAGCCGGCTTTTTGCTTCGTCAGTTGCAGCAGGGAGTTCGGCTCGGAATGCCCCAGTCGCGTCCCATGCCGACCATCGGGCCACGTTGTCACGAGTTGCGTATTAATGACGAAGCCGTGAGCTGGCGGATCGTCTACCGTGCCGACCCGGATGCGGTAGTGATTGCGGAAGTCTTCAACAAGAAGACCCAGCAGACACCGCGATCGGTGATCTTGAGTTGCCAGCGTCGACTGAAGGAGTACGACGATGCGTGAGAACAAGCGAAAACGCCTCGAGACCAAGGGCTGGAAGGTCGGCACGACGAAGGAGTTCCTCGGCCTGACGCGGGAGGAGGAGACATTCATCGAACTCCGCTTGAAGCTCGCCGAGGGATTGAAAACGCGTCGGGTGCGCCGCCGTCTCACCCAGGTCGATCTGGCAAAAGCGGTTCAGTCGAGCCAATCCCGCGTCGCGAAGATGGAAGCCGGAGACCCATCCGTCTCTCTCGATCTCCTGGTCCGCTCGCTCATCGCCCTCGGCACGTCGAGCAAAGAACTGGGCCGGATGATCTCCCTGACTCGGACCCGCCCAGCCGTCTAGTTCGAACGCGTGCTGGGATCGTCGGCTATCGCCAGCAGCGCTTTCTTCCCACGGGCGACCTGCACCGCGTCCCATCGCCTAAGGATGCGCGCGCACGAAACGTCTTCGCACAACTCGACGCGATAGGCGCCGGGGGCAACACCATCGATCGCGATCCTTCCGTCCTTTGCCGACTCGAGGCGCGTCAGCCCGTCGGGGCCGGACAGACGGGCCGTACCGGCCGATGCATCGATGGCGACCGCGCCGCCGACGGCCACGATTTGGACGCCCGCACGGAGCTGCACGCCACGCTCGAGCTTGACCGGCACCGACAAACGCACGGGAAGAGCCGGCACGAAGAACGGGTGAGACATCGTCACGTCGAGCGTCCACTCCCCCTCGGAAAGCTCGCGAATCGCCACGCGTTCCCGGCTCCGTTCCGCGGGCACCACCCGCCGCTCGACCTTTCCCTCTGGGGATGTTCGCGTCAGCTGGGCCGAAACCACCGCAAGCGTGAGGTCGGGGAGCGGGTCGCGGGACAACACTGTCGGCCTGAGCTCGACGGCGGGACCGCAGAGCACCGGGATGGTCCCGAGCTCGACGGCATCGCTCCCGTTCACCTGGACCACGGCGGCCTGCGCCCCATCCGGCGTTCCGAGCACCCACGTCCAGCTCGTGTACCCGCGTGGACGTAAGGCCAAGCGGAAGCTCCCGGGTGTCAACGGCCCGACGACGAAGGCGTCCTGGCGATCGCCCGACAGCGTGACGGTTGCGGACGGGATCACCGGGCTTTTGCACGCCTCTCGGGTAGCGTCATCCTCGTCGCCAGACGGGAGCCCGAGAACGCATGCGTCGGCCTGCTTCGGGAGCAATCCCCCGTCGGCGCACACGAGGTGCCCCGCGAGAGAGGCCGCCGGACGAACGCGGACGCTCACCTCCTTGCGGTCGTGCTCGTCCAGGCGCAGCACGACACTCTTCTCGGCCGTCCCTTCCCCCGCCACGATACCGATCACGGCCGTGCTCGCAGCGGCCCCAGACAGGACCGGCGTCACGTCGTACGTTCCACCCGCGAGTCCCGTGACCACGACGTGACCGGTCTGATCCTTGGACGGCGGAACGGAGAGCTCGACGTCGGACTCCGCGAGCCGCGTTGCCGGATCGTCGCTCGCCGGCGAAGCAACGATTCTCTTCACTTTGAGACCGACGCCGGTCACGGGGCGGTCCTTCTCGTCCGTTGCGAGCGCGTCGATCGTGGCGCCCCGATCGAGACGGATCGTGACATGGCGCGGCGCCGACGCCTCGGGGTCGAGACCCGAAACGGCTTCGACCGCGATCCGGTAGCCCGGCGACCGCGCGCGCAGGAGGTAGCCTCCGGCGGAGAGCTTGGTGAAGTTTGCGAGCCCCATGTAGCCATCCGTCGTCTCCGTTGCGATCGGACGCGAGACTTCGAGGTTCCCTGTGGACGGCCACACTTCGACCGGGACCCCCGGAAGCGGTCGATCATCGGCGCCGAGGACCCGGACGACGAGGACGGCCTTCGGCCCCACGCCAGAGTCCTTTTCACGAATGTCGAAGTCGGCGCGAACGTTTTGCCCCTCGCCGCAGGACAACTCGACAAACGGCGGATTCGACTCGAGAAGCGATTCGCCGGTGGGCGCGATGCGCCACGTCCCGCTTGGCAGCTCGATCACGTAGTTTCCGGTGGGGTCCACGGGAGTCGTCGACGGTGGAGCACAGGTGGTCGCGCGGCAGAGCGCGGATGCACCCCAAGGCCCCGGCGCCACCAGCGTCGCCTGGATCGCAACCCTCGGCCGCTCGCCGGTGTTCGTCGTCACCCGTCCGCGGACGCGACACGGCGGGCTCAGGGTCCAGGTGACGAACCTGTCGGACGACGGCGCGACCAGCTCGATCGGCACATCGACCGTCGTCAACTCGCCGCCGTCCAGCTCGACCATCACGATGCGCGCTCCCGCAGGGCCAGCCAGGTGGGCCAACCAGCGTCCGGAGGAGAGCGTGATCTGTGCCCTGCCGCTCGCGTCGAATGCCGCGTCGGCCTTCTCCCCGCCGTCGTTGCTGAGCTCTACCCGACTGCGCGTCGGGATCGCTGCGTTCTCGGACACCACCCTGAACTGGATGCGCACGCCGCGCTGCAACTCGACCCGAAGGCGCGCGAGGGCATCCGGCTTTGCGAGCGTGACCGTGCCGTAGGCGACCATCGGAGGCCCTATCGGCGCGGCCAGGTTCGGATCCGCGATCGGAAAGAGCCAAGGGAAATAAACGCCGACGCGCAGCTCGGCGACCCGGCATCGCCCAGTGGGACCCGTCGTGCAACGCCCGACCGGCCGCGTGTTGAAGAAATACAGGGGGTCCACCTGAATTTCCGGCGTCACGGGATAGAGAGAGACTGTCTGATCCGGCACGGGCCCGGCTCCGCGCTCCTCGACGCTGACCTCGATCGTGCCGGCGTGGACCGGGAGGCCCGCGGCGAGGGCGACGATCGCGAGCAGCGCGGCAGCTCGAAGACTGTGGTTCATCGTCTACATGCCCTGGGCGTTTGAACCAACACGCAGCGCCCGCCGCTCCTGCGCCACGATTTCGTCCCCGATGCGAGCCGTCACGCGATAGTCGACGACACCCTCCCGAAGTCGTCCCGCGCGCACGACGTCAACCGTTTGGACACACGGGTCGTCTGTCTCCGCAATCGTCATCGGGGCGAACTCGTTCGCCAAACCGTCTTCGAGCCACCGATCGACGACGACCGGCACCTTGGTCTTGAGGCCCCGACAGACGACCGTTTTGAGAGTGATGCTTGCGGCTGGGTCGAGCAGTTCATCGCCGTCGCGGGCAAGGAAACCCGAGGAGCTGAAGGCGCCGTCCTTCGACATCGCGGCGGGGCCGGCCTGCAGGACCGCTATGGGCAGGATCGCGGCCGCGCCCTTGGCGGGACTGGGCCAATCGGCATCGATCCGGCTCGCCCCGACGTCACCCCGTTTGGCGTCGCGCGCCACCGCGACCACTGCAAATGCCCCCGGCGCGAGGTCGAGACTTTTTTCGAGGACGATCGCGCGGGCCCCGTTTCTGGTCGCGATCGACGCCGAGAACTGATCGCTCACGGCATCATGACGGACAATCGACGCGCCCAACTCGGCGCTGTTGTCCGGAAGGCCGCTCGGACGCAAGCGCAGTTGCACCGCCGCCTTCCAGACTTTCCCATCGCCGCCACGCGGGATGAGCAGCGCGCGGAGCGAGCCATCGTCGGACGACGCTGGATCGGCGAACGCCGCGACAAGCCGCGCGTGTTCGATCGACGCC
>Ga0315273_10009675_pt1 | contig 12245 bp, 11 predicted proteins | sample YL17G02_0_MG_FD_205753 | JGI IMG/M metagenome (GOLD analysis project Ga0315273, IMG submission 205753) | Sediment microbial communities from Yellowstone Lake, YNP, Wyoming, USA - YL17G02_0 | ecosystem: Environmental > Aquatic > Freshwater > Lake > Sediment | place: USA: Wyoming | collected... | reverse complement strand
CTGGATGTCGTGAATCGTCGGAATGCGCGGCGAGAGTCGCCGACTCGCCTCGCCGGTGAGATGGTACCAGTCCCATGGCTCCACCAGCGAATCCGGCTGCACGCCGCGCCACCGCTCCAGCGCCGTCACCAGCCACTGCTCCAGGGCCGGTGTACTCAGTCCAAACGCCGGACCCTTGCGATCGATGGGCGACGCGGTGTCCCCCCATGTCTCGTGGCGGAGGCGGAGCAGGCGTCGATACGGGCTTCCGGGCAACCCATCGCCGTTGACGCTTTGCCAGGTCGGCTGGAGGGCTAGGAACAGCCGCTCTCGGCGCACCGAGTCGTCGGTGCGGGAGAGGAGGCCAAGGATCGCCAGGCGATTGAGCGTGTCTCTCTCGACGACCACGCGATTCGCCGCCCGGCCGTAGGCGGCAAGGATGCTGTCACCGAGCGCCGCGAGCCGGCCCGCCGCCGCCTGACTGTCGTCGCGAGCGGAATCGCCCGACAGCGCGGCCCGCCAGCCCTCGCGCATGGCATCGAGGGCAGGTTGGTCCGGTCGGGCCAGCGGCACCGTCTCCGCCGTCCGCAGCATCGCGGCGACGCGGCCCCTCCAGACCGTGAGGCTCTCCTGGACGGCGCGCGAGGGAATGCCGTCCGGCGTCGCGTCTGCGCCGCGCGACTCGATCAAGCGGCGCTGGTCGTCCCAGTAACGGAGCGTCTGCCAGCGCGCCTCGAGCGCCTCGAGCGCGCCGGAGGCGGGGGCCGACGGGGGGTGGGCACAGCCCGCGAGCGCGACCGCGAGCAGGACCACGGTCCTGTGGCCGGTCATTCTGCAGAGGCGCTCAGGCCGCGGCGCCGGGCGCGAACGGTACCGATGTCTCCCCTATTGTGATCCCACTGTGACGGCGCCGTAACTGGCTGCTTCCGTGGGCCGGCCCGGTCCAGCGGGTTGCTCTGGTGGGGTGGCTGGTCATTCATCGCGTCACGGATTGTGCCGGCGTCGGGGATGTTCATGCGGGGGAGAGCATCGAGCACCCGCATCAGGAATCCAGTCTGGAGAGATGCCGGTCCACACGGCCCGGGAGGATGTACACGACCGGAACCACCACGAACCCGAGGAGGCTGATCCGCGGATCCACGAAGGCGAGAATCGTGGAGAGGGCGTAGACCGCGAACCCACCCCAGATCCGGAGCTCGATGCCACGGCAGATCGCGGCCGACAGGGCCTGCACGACGAAGCCACGGTGCATGGCGTAGCGCCAGCTCAAAGCCAGGAACAGGCCCGCCAGAAGCAGATTCACGCCATAGACCAGTACCGCGTGCCGGTTAGCACCGTACTCGCTGAGGAGCGCCGCCGAAAACGGCAGGAAGGAGATGCACATGAGAAAGAACAAGTTGATCCAGATCAGCGTCCGGTTCGCGCGTCGGACCCAGTGGAACTGGAAGTGTTGACCCACCCAGAGTGTCCCGAGCAGGACGAAGCTCACCATGAAGGTGACGAGATGCGGCGCCAGGGCCCGGAGCGCCGGGGCCAGCTGGGCGGCCGCGCGCTCCACTTCGATCCGGGGGACGTGCAGTTCGAGGACGAGCAGGGTCATCGCGATCGCGAACACTCCGTCGCTCAAGGCTTCGATCCGCCGGGTGGTAAGCCCACCCTCGCTGCGGGTGTTGAGGTGACTCATGGGCGTGGACGATTCGGGGGTGAAGGTGAGGGAGGAATCTGATCCCGTCCATCTTGTGGGCAAGCCGGAGGCGCGGGTGAGGCGCGTCGAATCCTGAAGCGCCTCGGTTCAAAGTTAGCGCCAATGGGTGCTGCACCGCTCTGGCCCTGGCCGCGCGGCTCGTTTTCGGCCAGGGGCCGGATATCACGGCCGACCCGAGCCCGACGTCGCTGTAACCGGGGGGTATCGCCACCTACGGCGGGTGAAGTTCTGCAATGTGCCCGCCATGATGATCCGGGTGATCTGGGCGCTGCCGCCGGAGCAGAAGATCTTGGGATTCAACACGCAGCCCGAGCCCAAGGGAGAATAGGCCTCAGGCCAACCCTGCGAGGTTGAACATCGTTCGGAAGGCCCGATACGTCTCGCGGTAGTCCTCATGCCCGAAGGCGACCGTGCGGGGGCCGGTGCGGCGAAAGCCGGGGGCCATCATCGCATGGTCGGCGTGTACGGTGAGTACGAAATCCACCTCGATGTTGGTGGGCGATTCCACGTGGTAGGGGGGTGGTATCGCCGAGCCGCCGGCGTGAAGGTCTGCCACCGCCTTTCGCATCGCCTCCCGAATCATGTCGCGGGCCCGCTCCGGTGCCAGTGACCGGGCAGCGTGCCGGCTGACCGCTTCCTTGACGATCACCGTCACGATGCGCGCTCCGAGGAGCTCACGCGCCTCGGCGGCGAGTTGCTGATCGCCCGACACCACGCCGACCGGCACGCCGTGCACGCCAGCGAGCGCGGCGTTGATCCCCAGTTCGCCCACCGACCGCCCGTTCAGCCGGACATCGAGGATACGGTCAGTGTAGGTATGATCGAGTATTGCCCTCGCTGTCCCGGCTTTGGCGTGGTAGCCGATGAAGGCGGCGAGGTCCCACCCCTCTGCGATCCCTTCCATCATGGACCACGTCTTGGCCCCCCCCGAGAGGAGCTGGGCCGCCGGATGGAGCTCCTCCGTGAGCAGATTCCGCATGGTCCAATGGCTGTCGTTGACGAGGAGGCGGGTCGCTCCTCCGGCCAGGGCGCCCTCGATCGCCGCATTGGCCTCGAGGGTCATCAGGCGGCGGAAGCGTCCGTATTCCGACGCGCACCGGGGATCGACGGGATTGGTCTGCTCCTCATGCACCACGCCCGCGATCCCTTCCATGTCCACTGAGAGGTAGATTCGCATCAGGTCGATTAGGGCAGTGGGGTTCGAGGAGGCGGGGGTCGGCTGGAATGATGGTATCGCTTGGGGGGCGAGGTGCCAAGGCCGAGCCATATCCTCGACCGGTGAGGCTCATGGACCGGCTCTGAGCAGAATCGTCTGGCCGGCGCGTTCCACGTTCCGCACTCTCCCCTCAAGGCGCAGTCCGTTCGCGCTGAGCCGCACGCGGCCGGGCTGGTCGAGAATCACCGGTTCCTCGGGGAGTCCGGTCACGACCAGCCGGCGAACCCCGTTGAAGAGCGGGTGGCTGCCGGCTGGTTCCGTCAGGGCGGTGTGGTCGAGCACCTCGATCTCCAACCCGTCCTTGGTCAGGCGCAGGAATCGGCGATGGACGACCACCCCATTTCCCAGCGAGACGAGATTCCACGGGTCGAAGCGCTCCGGCCAGAGCGGAGCGGTCGAGTCGGCGACAACCTCGATCTGCCACCCGGGAGCTGACAGCAGAGAATCACGGAGCCGTCCGTGGTCGGCCTGGATCCGGCGGACATCGGATCGGGCCAGCAGACGCACTGAGTCCTCCTCCGAGGGCCGGAAGCGGCAGCGCTCGCCGGCTCCGAGAGCGCTCGTGAGCAACTCGTCGAGCGAGCGGGTCGGACTGTGCTCCAACCGCTCCCGCCACTTCGGTTCGAAGCCGTCGAGCAGGCGACCGATCGCGGGACCGACGGCGTAGCCTCGCAGCCGCACTCCGTCTGGGGCGAATCCCTCCGCGGGGAAGGGAAGCGATTCGCGGGCCTCCGCCCGGAGTTCGACGTAGGTGGCGAGCCCTTCGTTCAACTCGGTTCCCCGCTCGTAGGCCGCCGCCTCCACGGGCAACAGTGCGAAACGGAGCTGCCGGTATTGGAGCGCCGTCCGGGCCCAGCACCCGCTCTGCTGGCCGGAGCTCGCCCGGCGCCATGCTTCTGTCTCGAGTCGCTGCAGCCGCTGGGGAACCTCCTGCTCGACCGGATAGGTGAACAACTCCGCCTCGTTGGCGGTCCAGTCTTTGTGCCGCGTCCGTTGAAAGACATGGAAGGCTTCGTGCATCAGGGTTGCGGCCCAACGGGCGGCGGTGTCCGGGCGGGTGCGGTCGAGCAGCAGGGTGGCCGTCATTACGCCTCCCAGCTCGACCGAGCTGTTGGCCTTCACCAAGGGATGCTGTCCGGGCATGGCGGCGAGACCGCCGAGGGTGATCCGGAAGGTATCGGTGGGCGGGCGGGGATGACCCGAGAGCCAGGTCGTGTCGCCATCGAAGATCGCCAACGGGATGCTCGCGGGATCGAAGCCAGGCCACGGTTGCCGGGTGCTCAGGCGCCGATATGCGGCGACCACATCGCTCGCGGTCGGTCCTTGGCCGGCCAGGGAAGCAACTGATCCGACGAGGAGCACGAGCGGCAGGAGCCGGCGGGCGATTGGCTGCATGCCTGACTGGATGCTTGATGAGAAGGAACGGTCGCTAGACCAGCATGCCGCGGAGGATGGTGGTCGCCTCTCCGCCGAGCAGCACGCGATCGCCACGGCACTCGACGTGAACGGTGCCGCCGCGCGGCGAGGCCTGGTAGCCGGTCATGACGTCGCGCCGGAAGATGCCCCGCCAGTAGGGCGCGAGGGCGCAGTGGGCTGAGCCAGTGACTGGATCCTCCGGGATGCCCGAGCCCGGGGCGAAGAATCTTGAGACGAAGTCGTATGGCTGTCCGGCGGCGGCCCGGCTGGTCACGATCACTCCACGGACCCCGAGCCTGGCGATCGTACCGTGATCTGGATCGAGGGCTCGGAGCCCGGCCTCGTCAGCAACCTCGATGAAATAGTCGAACTGATTCTTCCCGGCCCACCGCGTCTCGGGTCCCCCGAGGGCGGGCAGCAGCTCCGATGGGAGGGTGCACAGCGCAGCAGGCTTGGCGGGAAAGTCGAGAACGATGCGACCCCCATCGCGGCTGGCAGTCAGGACGCCGCTCCGGGTGTGGAATCGGGCCTCTTCGCGAGGAGCGATGTGAGCGTCCTGCCACAGGACATGGGCGCTGGCGAGCGTCGCGTGGCCGCACAAGTCCACTTCGACCGTGGGAGTGAACCAGCGCAGGGAGAAGCCGCCGTCGGCCCGATGCAGGAACGCGGTTTCGGCCAAGTTCAGTTCCCGGGCGACATTCCGCATCCACGCCTCGGGGGCCGCGCCCGGCAGCACGCAGACGGCGGCAGGATTGCCGGCGAAGGGGCGATCGGTGAAGGCATCGACGACGGTGATGGGCTGCATGGGGAAGAGGTGAAGGGGAAGGGTGAACGGGGGACGGCGAAGGATGAGCGGGAGCAAAGGCCACGGGGATGGCCGCCCCGCTACGGGATGATCGCGTCGACCTCGATTTCCACCAGCATCGCGGGATCGATGAGGCGCTTGACCTCCACCATCGTCGCCGCGGGGCGGATGTCCCGGAAGAACTCGCCATGCGCGCGCCCGACGGCTTCCCACTGGGTGATATCGGTGACATAGGTCCGGGTCCGGACCACATGTTCCAGCTTCGCCCCGGCCTGTTCCAGGGCGCGCTGGATGTTTCGCAGGATCTGCGCAGTCTGGGTGTAGGGATCGCCGGCTCCGACTAGGGCTCCATCCGGCCCCAGCGCGGTGGTGCCGGCCACGTGAACCACCTGGCCCACACGGACCGCACGGGAGTATCCCACGATCGACTCCCACGGGGCGCCACTGGAGATGTTCTGGCGGGGCATGAACGAAGCGTACCACGACCGCAAGCGAGAGACAACGCAGAGAGGTACCGCGCACAGTCACGCCCGGGCTACCGGCACTGACTAGCTGGAACAGCTGGCGCTGCGGGACTCCAACCCCAGGCCCTAGCCACGCCTCATTCACCCAGAAATGACGAAAGGGCGACCGATGTGGTCGCCCTGAGTGCTTTCCCGCGCCCGCTCGCCGTCCACCCGCTCAGGGGTGCCGGCAGCGTCGAGCCCCGGGGCCGTGGCTAGCGGCCCCGCTGCCAGGAGGGCACGCACAACACTGCCCGTGCCCCGCCGCCGTCCGCCGCCTCGAGGGCGAGGGATCCACCGTGACGCTGTGCCAGCCATTGTGCCACCGGGAGTCCGATACCCAGGTGTCCGGGACGGGAAGTGAAGAAGGGCTCGAACGCCGAGGTCTGCGCCCGTACATCCAGTCCTGGGCCGTTATCCTCCACCGAGATCTGGACCATGCCTTCTGCCGCCACGGCCACCACGGTGACCCTCGGCTCCACCCGCTCGACCATCGCCTCCTTGGCGTTGAGGAGCAGACTCAGAAGGATGTGCCGCAGGTGGGTTTCGGTGCCGTGGACTGGAGGTAACCCGCCCGGCAGCCGCAGCTCCACCTCGAACGCAGGCAGTCCCCGCTGATAGCGCTGGAGTCCCGAGACATAACTGAGGAGGTCCTCGACGATTACGGGCGCCGGATCGAGGTCGAGCGGCGTGTAGACCTGGCTGAAGCGGCTTATCGTGTCGGCAAGGTGCTGCACCGCATCGCTGACCGCGGTCCGGAGGCGGGTGCCCTCGCGCCCCCCAAGCAGATCGGTGTGCGGATCCACCAGCAGGGTGAGGGTCTGCAGTGGCCCGCGCAGGTCGTGAGCCATGCCCCGCGCGAGCGAAGCCACGACCGCGGCTCGATCGGCGCGGATGAGCAATTCTTCAAATACCGGGGACGACGCGAGTGCCTGGAAAGTGGGTGCGGCGGCTGTCGTCACGGCTTGGTCTCCCGGGGGGTTCAAAACATTACGAAGGACCAGGGGGTTTGGCAACTGAACGGCATGACGGCACGAGTGTATGAGCCGCCGAGCCTGCCAGCGGTTGGTACAACCACCCCTGAAGAGCCCGCACGCAGATCTGCGGCGTCCACGACTGCGCCGATTTCGTGGGGTTGAGCCGCCAGCTCCAGGTCTGGGAGCAGGTCTTCAGGGACCTGACCTGAAAAGGACGGGGCGGCCAACTGGCCGCCCCGTCGTCCTCAGAGGGCTTGAGCCTCGACTGTCAGACCGGGAGGCGGCGGAATCGCTCGACCAACCGCGCTGCCATGTCGTTGCTGAGGACGATCATCACGAACAGGGCTTTGAGCATTCCTCCACCTCCACGGGCAGAGATCTGAAGTAGCTACCCTCGTCACGGAAGCAAACCGCAAGAAGAGCGCCATGGCCAGCCGCCCATCGCTTACTCGGGGCAATTTTCTAAGCCATTGTTGCGGAATGGTTTACAGTCGATGGCATGGGGGGGCTGTTCCTGGGGTGCTGTCGCGACGCTGAGTCGGTGTATCTCCTTCGCAGACATTGTTCAGGATGTCCGCCTCACTTACTCCGTTACTCCGTCCGCCAAGCGGCGTGCGGGGCGCAGGGGATAGCCCATGACCGCGAGCGCATGCCGCCGACCGGCACCGGAGAGCCGCGCATGAGCGACATGGAGGACATCGCCCGGGGGCGTCCGCGAGAATCAGTCGATCAGGGGGTGATGGCAGGCCACCTGGCTCTCACCGGTCGGGCGGAGCAGCGGCTCTTCCGAACTGCAGCGCGGGTCCTTCCTCGGGTGCGGGCAGCGGGGATGGAATCGGCACCCTCCGGGAGGCCGGGAGGGGTCCGGTGGCTCCCCGGGTAGAACCAGACGGCTCGGCCTTACTACGGGGTCGGGTTCCGGTGCCGCGGAAAGCAGCGCCTCGGTATAAGGATGGCGAGGACGGCTCAGGACGTCCTCGGTCGGACCGGCTTCCAGGATTCGCCCGAGGTACATCACCGCGACGCGATGGGCCATCTGGCGAACCACCGCGAGATCATGCGCGATGAACAGGTAGGCGAGTCCGCGATGCTCCTGCAAGTCGAGCAGCAGAGTCAGTACCTGCGCCTGCACCGAGACGTCCAGCGCCGATACCGGCTCGTCGAGCACCAGCAGCGACGGACCTACCGCCAGCGCTCGGGCGATCCCGATACGCTGGCGCTGGCCTCCCGAGAACTCGCGTGGATAGTGCCCAGCCGCGCCGGGGTCGAGGCCGACCTCCTCCATCAGGCCGGCGACCCGCGCCGGGACCTCGGCCGCCGCCGCGAGGCGGTGAATGATGATGCCCTCCGCGATCGCGGCTCCTGCCGTCATCCGTGGGTTCAGCGCGCTCGAGGGATCCTGAAAGACGATCTGCATCCTCCGCCGAAGCGCCCGGAGCGGCTGCCGGGAGAGCTGAAACACGTTCTGCCCCTCGAACAGCACCTGACCGCCTGAAGCCTCTTCCAGCCGCAGGATGGTGCGCGCCAGGGTCGACTTGCCTGACCCGGATTCGCCCACGATGGCCAGTGTCTCCCCCGCGGCCAGCTGCAGCGAAACACCGTCCACGGCACGCACGGCGGGCTTCCGGGCGAGCAGCCCATGCCGCCGGTAGTGCTTTACCAGGTCGCGGACGACCAGCAGCGGGTCAGACACGTGTTCCCCAAGGCGAGTAGATCCTTCGGGCAGTGCGCGCCCACAGGCTGGGGCCGGTGACGAAGTGCTTCACGACTCCTTCACTCCGAGCCAGCAGCGCATCGAGTGTCCCGCCGCGAGGGGAACGACGGGCGGTTCGGTGAGGCAGCGCGGCATCGCTTGGGGGCAGCGGGGGTGGAACCGGCAGCCGACCGGCCATTGGCCGGGGACGGGCACGCTGCCGGGGATCGCGCCGAGCGGTTTCCTGGGCCCTCGGAGCCGGGGCAGCGAAGCCAGGAGGCCCTTGGTGTACGGATGCGCCGGCTGGGCAAAGAGCCGATCGACGGGCGCTTCTTCCACGATGCGTCCGGCGTACATCACGGCGACCCGATCGGCCCGTCCCGCGACGATGCCGAGATCGTGGGTGATCAGCAGCACGGCCATCGCTCGTGCTGCCTTCAGCCGGTCCAGCAGCTCGAGGATCTGGGCCTGGACCGTGACGTCCAGGGCCGACGTCGGCTCGTCCGCGATCAGCAGGTCCGGCTCCGCCGCGAGGGCGATCGCCAGCATCACTCGCTGGCGCATGCCACCGCTCAGCTGGTGGGGGTAGCTGCCATAGCGGTCCGTCGAGTCGCCCAGGCCGACCTCGGTGAGCAGTGATTCGGCGCGACGCCGCGCTTCCCGCGCCGGCAAGCGAAAGTGCGCCCGGATGGTCTCACTGATCTGGTCGCCGATGGTGAGCACCGGGTTGAGGCTGGTCATCGGATCCTGGAAGACCATGGCGATGCGACGGCCGCGAATCCGTCGCAGTGCCTCCCCTTCGAGGCCCAGGAGATCGGTTCCGTCCAGGCGAAGGGCGGCTCCCGGATCGATCCGCCCCGGGGGAGGCACGAGGCGGAGCAGGGCCAGGCTGGTGAGACTCTTGCCGGCGCCGGATTCTCCGACCAGGGCGAGGGTCTCACCTCGTGACAGCGTGAAGCTCACGCCGTCCACCGGGACGACCCGGCCCCGCGAACCGGGAAAACTTACCCGCAGCTCCCCGACTTCGAGCAGCGCGCTCATGGGCGTGCTCCGGCGGAGTCCTGGGCCAGCGCTTCACCGACGAGATTCACCGCGAGGACGGTAAGCACGATTGCGAGTCCTGGCGGCAGGCTGGTCCAGGGCGCGTAGACCAGAAACGGCTTCGAATCAAGAATCATCCCGCCCCACGAGGGGGTCGGGGGCTGGACGCCCAGTCCGAGAAACGAAAGCCCCGCCTCGAGCAGGATCACATCGCCGACCGCGAGCGTGGTAGCCGCGGCCAGTGGCCCGGCGACGTTGGGCAGGAGGTGGCGGGCCACCACCCCGCGCCGGGTTGCCCCCAACGCCTCCGCTGCCCGGACGAAATCCAGGGTACGGAGCCGCATCACCTCAGCGCGGACCAGGCGGCTGGTGCCGAACCAGCCGGTCGCGCCGATGACCAGAATCAGGACTCCGAGCGGGATGTGCTCCATGATGGCCACCATGAGGAGCAACAGGAAGAGTCGCGGAATGGCGAGCGCGGCATCCACCAGCCGCATCAGAATCGCGTCGATGGCCCCCCCCAGGTATCCCGCCACGAGGCCGACCGCGGCCCCCAGGGTGACGGAGATGAGCACCGCACCCATCGCCACCGCGAGCGATACCCGGGCCCCGGCCACCAGGCGCGCCAGCACGTCCCGACTGTAGTGGTCGGTGCCGAGCAGGTGCGCGGGGCTGGGAGGGAGCAGCGCCCCGCCGGCAATGTCAGGCATCGTCCGAGGGTCGGGGAGCACGGCAGGGGCGAGCAGGGTGATGAGCAGAAACAGGGCGAGCAGGATGATGCCCAGGCGTCCGCCGCGGTCGGACCAGATCGTCTGCCAGCTGGTTCTCATGTGGCGCGCAGCCGCGGGTCGGCCCAGTGGTGGAGGAGATCCGCCAGCAGGCTTCCGGCGACGACCGCGCCCGTGACCAGCATGGTCGCGCCCATGATCAGCGGGTAGTCCCGGTTGGCGATGGCTTCGGCCGACAGACTGCCGAGGCCCGGCCACGCGAAGACCTGCTCGACAAACACCGAGCCGGCCACGAGCAATGGCAGCCACAGGCCGAAGAGGGCCAGCATCGGCCCAAGCGCGTTTCGCCAGGCATGGCGCCACAGCACCAGGCGCTCGGGCAGTCCTTTGGTCCGGGCGGTCCTGATGCACTCCAGCGCCAGGGCCTCCCGCATCGTGGCCCGCTGATACCTGGCAGTGGCACCGAAGGTCACTAGGGCGAGCGTCCCCGCGGGGAGGATGAGGTGCCGCAAGGTGTCCGCCGCCCGATCGTACCACGGGGCGCCGACCAGATAGGGTTCGTTCATGAACGCGACCGGGAGCCAGCGGAGCTCTGTGCCGAATGCCCATGCAAGCACCAGTCCCAGCCAGAACGAAGGCGTGGCATACGCACCGAGGGAGATCACCGTCAGCGTCCGATCGACGCCACTGCCCGGTCGCCGCGCCTGAAAGACTCCGATCGCGATGCCGAGGAGGAAGTTGAGCAGCAGGGCCGTCCCGCCGAGCAGCAGGGTCGGGGGCAGATGGGCCAGGATGAGGTCCGTGACGGGCCGGCCATTGTAGGCGATGGAAGCGCCGAGGTCACCACGTGCTACGCCACTGAGGAACCGGGCGAACTGGGTGAGGAGTGGCTGGTCAATGCCATAGCGCTCCCGGATCGCCGCCAGGTCCGCCGGGGGGATGGGTCGGTCCTCCGTGAGCCCGGCGAGCGGGTCACCCGGTGTCAGGCGCATCAGGAAGAAGGCAAGTGTCGCAGCGATGAAGAAGGTCAGGAGGGCCTGGCCCACCCGGCGCGCGACCCAGGTGCTCATGGGCGATCCCGGTCGAGCTGTTGCCCCGGCTGCAGTCGCCACTGCCAGACGAGCGACCAGTTGGACTCCGGACGGACAATCACATTGGTGAAGCGGCGATGGACCGGTGTCCCGTACACTGGCGCGGCGAGAAAGATGGCGGGAGCATCATCCGCGATGCGGCGGACCGCGTCCGAGTAGAGCCGAGTCATGTCGTCCGGCGTGCTGACGACGGCGCGGTCCAGCAGCGAGTCGACCGTGTGGTTGCAGTAGTGGGCCACGTTGGCGATCCCGGCGCAGCTCCAGCTTTGCACCAGGCCCGACGGACTCGGGTCCTGTGCGGTCCCCTGCAATTCGATGTCATAGGTGCCGGTGCGCCGGCGATCCAGGAAGGTGTTCGGCTCGACTAGCTCGAGATCGGCCTTGATACCGAGGCTGCGCCAGGCCTCCTGCATCTCAGTCGCCATCTTCACCCGGGCTGCAACGACGCTCGGCACCATGAGACGAAATGCGAGTGGCCGCCCGTCCTTGTCGAGGATGCCGTCTCCGTCATGGTCGAGCCAGCCCCGTGAGGCGAGCAGCCGGCGTGCCGCCGCGGTATCGTAGGGGAAGGGCCGGGGCGGGTCCACGTTCCTGAGCAGCAGCGCGGAGAGTGGTCCCTCGGGGATCCGGGCGAGCGGGCCATACGCCCCGCGTCCGATCCGTTCCCGGTCGATGGACTGCGCCAGGGCGCGGCGCACGATGGGGTCCGCGAAGATGGGATGCGGGCGTGAGGTGTCGGCGGGGTCGCGTTCGTTGAAGTCCGCGTACTGGATGGTCGAGCCCGGGACGGGATAGTACTGATACGCCGGCAGCTTCTCCACTCGGGCCGAGTTCTGGAAGGCGTAGATGTTGTCGAGCGCGTCGACTGCCTCGGTGAGGAGCAGGTTCACGCGGGTCTCGGGGTCCTTGGCGATCAGCACCAGGATGCGCCGAATGCCGGGTGGTCCAAGGAAGAAGTCCTCATTGGCGGCCAGCTCCACCACCTGGCCCGGGGTGCGCCGCACAAAGGCGTAGGGCCCGTTCCCGATGGGCCGGTCCATGAAGGGAGAAGTCGCGAGTGATTCCGCTGGCGTCTGGGCCAGCAGGTGCGC
>Ga0315273_10009674_pt1 | contig 12246 bp, 12 predicted proteins | sample YL17G02_0_MG_FD_205753 | JGI IMG/M metagenome (GOLD analysis project Ga0315273, IMG submission 205753) | Sediment microbial communities from Yellowstone Lake, YNP, Wyoming, USA - YL17G02_0 | ecosystem: Environmental > Aquatic > Freshwater > Lake > Sediment | place: USA: Wyoming | collected... | reverse complement strand
GCCCCCGAGCCCTTCTACGACGGCGAAGCCGATGTGCAGGTCCTGGGCGGCGTGCGCTGGGTCGACTGCGGCGACGTCGTGCTGGGCCCGTCCCCGACCGTGGAGCGCTACCACGGCGCCGTCATCGACCGCCTGCAGCCCATCGTCGCGGCGGGGCTCTTCCCTTTGACCCTGGGCGGCGACCATTCCGTCGCCTACCCCGCCCTGAAGGCAGTGAGCCGGGCCCGCGGCGGCAAGCCGTTCCAGCTCGTACAGTTCGATGCCCACCTCGACTACTGGGACGAGGAGGACGGGCAGCGCTTCACCCACGAGAGTTCGATCATCCGCGCCCACGAGGAGGGACTCGTGGACGGCCTCACCCAGTACGGGATCCGCGGCCTGCACACCGCCTACGACAACATCGGCCTGGCGCGCCGGCGCGGCTCGCACATCTTCTGGTGCGAGCAGGCCAAGCAGACACCGGTCGAGGAGTTGGTCGAGCATCTCGAACCCGGCGCCGACACGTACATCACCTTCGACGTCGACGCGCTCGACCCGGCCATCGCGCCCGGCACGGGGACCCCTGAGCCGGGCGGCTTCACTTACTACGAAGCCAAGGCGATCCTGCTGGCCGTCTGCGCCCGCTGCAACGTCATCGGCATGGACGTCGTCGAGGTCGCGCCGATGTACGACGGACCGAGCCAGCTCACGGCCCTCCATGCGGTCCGGCTGATCATCGACGCGGTCGGCGCCGTCTTCCGCCGGCGCGACGAGCTGCGCCTGAGGTGACCGCCGGCCCGACGCGTTTGCCGGCCCGGCGGTCCCGGCATGGAACGCGCACTCCGCGCCCGTGTCCCGCTGAGAGATCAGTCGGTCACGAAGCCACGGCAGGCGCCGCAGGCTCCTCGACCTTCTTCTTCGTCGGGGCCTTCATCATGAGCATGAGACCAACGCCGATGATGAGCAGCGCGACGACCTCATACATAGCCCAGAGGTAGATGTCGGGCTGACCGTCTGCCTTGCGACCCGCGATCAGGTAGGCGGCGATCTGCGAGACGATGAACCCGCCGATGCCCCACCCCTGATAGACGAGACCGTAGTTGGCGCCGAAGTTCTTGAGGCCGTAGTTGTCCTTCGTGAGTGCCGGGAACACAGCCAGGACGCAGCCGTAGTTGGCGCCGATGAACCAGATCAGGACGAACAAGAGCACCGCTGAGATGGTCTCGAGGCCCGTGAACTTGGAGAGGCCGTCGACCTTCGTCTTGGTGGTCGTTTCGATCGTCGACAGTACGAAGATGAGGACGGCCTGGAGGGCGAACGCGAAGGTGATGACGGGCTTGCGACCGAAGTTGTCCGAGAGCTTGCCGTAGACGACGCGGCCGATGCCGTTGCCCAGCGCCAGGACGCTGACGGCGATAGCGCTGGTTGTCTCGAACCCGAAGCTCGTCGCGATCGACGCCATGTTGCCGATGATCACGAGGCCGGCGCCGCCACCGAAGGCGAAGCAGGCGACCATCACGGGGAACTGCCAGGTACGAACCGTCTCGCCTGGCGAGTAGTCCACCACGACCTTCTTCGGCTTGGCGACGCCGCCCTTCTTCGCCCCGGTCTCGACCGGGACGTAGCCCGGCGGTGGAGCCTTGACGAACTGGGCGGCGATCACCATCACGACGACCACGGCGATGCCGAAGACAAGCATCGTCGTCTGGATACCGTACGACTTGATCAGCGCCCGCAGGGTCGGTGCGACCCAGACGGCGCCGCCGCCGAACCCGGCCACCACGATGCCGGAGATGAGACCTGTCTTGGACGCCGGGAACCACTTGACGCTCGGCGGCGTGCCGGACGAGTAGGCGAACCCGATTCCCGTGCCAAGCACGGCGCCGAAGCCGATGTACCAGATCAGCGGGTCCTTCGACAGAGAGCAGATGATCAGACCCGCGCCCGCAAGGACGCCACCCAAGGTAATCGTGATCCGCGGACCCCGTCTGTCCTGGATGCGGCCGCCTATCACCATCGCGACGGAGAAGAAGAGCAGACAGATCGAGTACGGCCAGACTTTGTCCGCCTCGCTCCAGCCCCAATCTTCGGGGACCGCCTTCTTGACGACGCTCCACGCGTACAACGCACCCAGCATCAGGAGCGCGACTGTGGCGGCAATGGTCACCGTCCAACCACGGTTCTTCACCTGAGGCTGACCTACGCTACTAGCCATCGTCTTCGATCCACCTTCCTTCGTTGATTGTGCCGAAACAGCCAATGCCAAGAACGACTTCGCCAGTGAGATGTATGTGCTCCTCCTCCTTGCGGACTCCCCCCGGGGACGAGGTGACTCTCGGACGATGCGTTCTTCTCTGCCATGACGAACCTTTCTCTCGGACACTGATGCTACACAAACTCGTGTCCAAGAGATCCGGAGCCGCCGCAGGCACTCGTCATGTCGATCATCAAGGGTGAGACATCGGTCGCCGAGGCGGCGCGCAAACACGGTCTCACCGTGGCTGAGATCGAGCGCTGGCGCGAGCTGTTCCTGGCCGCCGGTGAGAACGCTCTGCGCTCGCATCCGCGCGACGAGGAGGGTGTCAAGGACGAGCAGATCGCCCGTCTCAAGAAGAAGGTTGGCGAGCTCGTGCTCGACATCGACATCCTGAAGGAGGCAAACAGGGGCCGCCCTTTCGACCCGCGGACGCCAGACGAGTGAGGCGGGCCTTCCCCCAGGTCTCGGAGCGGCGCGTCTGCCGGCTGCTCGAGGTGCCGCGCTCCGCCCTGCGCAGGGCTCCCGCCGAGCAGCGCCTGCGGCGTCCGCTCGACGAGACGCTGGTCGAGCGCGTCCGCGAACTGATCGCGAAACACCCCACCTACGGCTACCGCAAGCTCTGGGCGCTGCTCAGGCACGGCGACGGTCTCGTCGTCAACAAGAAGGCGATCTACCGCATCCTCGCCACCAAGCGCTGGTTCGTGCACGAGCGCAGCGTGACGCCCCGGCCGCGGGTGCAAGGCCGCACGAGCGTCGCTGCCGCCTCGAACCGCCGTTGGGCGATCGATCTCACGCACGTCTTCTGTGGTGCCGACGGCTGGGGTCTCCTGGCGGCTGTCATCGACTGCCACGACCGCGCCATCGTCGGCTACGAGTTCAGCCTCCGTGGTCGGGCGCGAGAGGCAGAACGAGCTCTCGAAGACGCCTGCCTGTGCAGCGGCTTCGATACCCTGCGTCCCAAAGGCGTGACGCCGACCGTGAGGAGTGACAACGGGCTCGTCTTCACCGCCCGCCGCTTTCGTGCCGCCCGCCGCGACTACCGCCTCGGCCAGGAGTTCATCACCCCCTGCGCACCGCAGCAGAACGGCCTCATCGAACGATTCTTCTCTAGCGTCAACGAGGACTGCGTCCGGCAGCACAACTTCGTCTCGTTCGCGGACGCGAGAGCGACCATCGGTCAGTGGATCCGCTTCTACAACGAGCGTGGTCCCCACCAGGCGCTCGGCTATCTGAGTCCACACCAGTACCGGGCTCAACAACTGCAGGCGGTGCCCTGAGATGCGGGGAGCACGACATGGTGGTCATCCAGGCGTGGGAGGAGGCTCGGGCCAGCGGTGTCGGCCAAGCAGTCGTTCACCTCGCCGCTGATCTGGCCGACTCGGCCGTGCTCAGTCTGGTGGATAACTGACAGTACCAATTCTTCTTTTTTGGGCCGACAATGTTTCCAGCACACTTCTCTGTGGGCAGCACTACACGTCACTGTCTTCGAGATGTCTTGTTGGGAGTACTCAGTGTCCTGAGAGAATAGAAAGAAGGGGGGCTGAGAAACCCATTCTCAGCCCCCCCTCACCACTCAGGCTATGTTACTTCGCCGGAGGTGTTCCCTCTTCGTTCGCCACAACGGCATCGATCTGGATCAGAGCATCGTCAGCCAGAGCCGACACGCCAATGACTCTCCGGGCGGGAACGCCGCGGGGGAAGAACTTCGTGTACGCCTCGTCGACGGCAGCCATATCGGCGATGTTCTTGACCGCGATATTGACCTTGACCACATCGGCCAGAGAGTGGTCGATGCTCTCGACGATCGCCTTGAGCTGCTGCAGGCAGCCCTCAGCCTGCGCGGCAGCGCTGCCACCGGCAGCGCGCTGGGCAGAAATGTGATTGTAGTGAGAGAAGGCGACAGTCTGGGTGGAGAAATCGTTCTGCGGCGCCTTGTCGGTATTGCAGGGCTCCTTGACGAGCTTCACGGTGTCGCCAGCGGGCTGCGGCGGCGTACCGTCGCCATGCGCCAGAACTGCTTCAACCTGTACCGAAGCATCCATCGGCAGGCCTGCAACCACGACCGGCGTGAAGGCGGGCCAATAGCTCGAGAAGCAGGTCTTGTAGACTGCCTTGGCAGCTTCGATGTCCTCGAGGCTCTTGCCGAAGATGGTGATTCTGACGATGTCGTCAAAATCGTGGCTGATACTGTCGAGAATCGCCTTGATGTTGGCGAAGCACTGCTCGGCCTGCTCTTTTGCCCCACCAGCTACGAGCTTGCCAGACTTCGGATCGATCGGCAGCTGAGCGGTGAAGTTGTTGTAGTGAGAGAACGCCACGGTCTGCGTGGAGAGGTCATCCTTCGGCGCGTAGTCGGTGTTCCGCGCAACCTTCACGAGGGCGTCACGCACGTTCTGCGGCTGCCATGCGAACGGAATGCTGCCTTCGCCGTTGGACACGAGTGCTTCGACCTGCACGGAGGCGCCCATCGGCAGATCGGCAACTGCGTACGTGGTGCGGACGGGAACATAGAGATTCAGCCAGAAGCCCGCGACAGCCTCGTCCACGGCAGCGAGATCAGCGATATTCTTGAGCATGACAGTGACGCGAACAACATCGTCCATGGAATGGTTGATGCTGTCGAGCACTGCCTTGATGTTGTTCAGGCACTGCGTCGCCTGCTCTTTTGCGCCACCAGCTACGAGCTTGCCGGTCTGGGGATCGATCGGCAGCTGAGCGGAGAGGTTGTTGTAGTGAGAGAAAGCGACAGTCTGTGAATATGGACCTACACCCGTCGGAGCACTCTTCGTATCCCTTGCCAGTACAGCGTTGAAGCCACCCATAACAGTACCTCCTCTTTTGCCTTTGATTCAGATAAGACCCTGGAAGGGTCACCGTGCTTTGAGAAACACCTCTCGTCAATCATGGACCTGGCCTGGTATTGACACCTCCTTCATCGGATCTCGCCGAGCACCGCCGGCGGCCCGTAGCGACGGAGAAAGCGACTGGGGTCCTCCGTGGCAGAGGCGGGCACATCGGGAGCTTCAAGCGAAACGTGCGTTGGGGCGCCGGGGAGCGGACGGTAGAGAAGCGTTGTCTTGCCCAACTGCCGCGGTCCCGTGGGCAGGACAGCCCGAAACTGCGCGACGGCCCGCGCCAAGAAGGGCTTGAGTGTGCGAGCGATGTACGGGTCGGCGTCAATAGGTGTGCATTCTTTCTTTCTGGGAGCAAGATTGCAAGGCGGTGGACCCAAGTAGACAGCTTTCGGACTTGAGGTACGAGGTTCAGTGCCTTGCAGACACCACCCCACCGGACCGGTCACAAAGTGCGCCTTGGGCACACCCGCAAGGGCTCAAGCTTGGGTCCTTGCCAGGTCGGGCGCGTACTTCTTCTTCCGCCTTTCAAAGGCTTCGGGGCCGCCCTCCATCAGACTGATGACTGCATCGACGATCTCAGCACAATCGATGCAACCGAAAGGCTCCAAGTCGCCGTTGCTTGCGAGGAGAAGCACCTGCTCTGCATCGCCGGAGACGAGAATATTCGGGTTGTGGGTAGCCACGATGATCTGCCGAGTTTCTTTGAGGCGCGAGAGGATCTCAAATAGGTGCGCGAAACCAACCGGTTGTCTACGTTGTCTTCAGGCTGATCGATTACCAGCGGGGCTTGCGAGGTGAGCATAACGACGGGAAGCATGGCAGCACAGCGCTGGCCGGGAGAACAGTGCTGTATCGGACGACCACTGCCAACTCCTTTGGTCGAGCGCCCCAGAGCCTATTCTGAACGGGTAGTACCAACCCTGAGGCAAGTAGTGAACCTAGCACTTCTGATGGGTCCCTGCAAACGCCGAGAGGGCTGCTCACGTCCCTGGCCACTGCCTCGTTTCCCGCCGCCTCGCGGCACCTGACAACGCCGCAAGCAGGGAAAACGTCTGCGTCAAGGCCCCAGACACGCCTGCGAATTGCGGAAGCTTGGGATGGCGACGGCGGCGATCGGCGAAGGCGGCCCGCACTGCGATCATCGGGTCGTCAGGCGGTCAGCGACCGAGCGCCGCGGCCAGCGCGGCGATGAACGCCGGGTCCGTGCCGCAGCAACCGCCCACGAGGCCGGCTCCGCGGGAGGGATAGCCGGCCACGATGGAGGCGAAGTGCTCCGCGGTCTCGTCGTAGACCGTCAGGCCGTCCGCAAGATACGGCTGCCCCGCGTTGGGCTGCGCGTAGGTGACGCCGCCGTTGAGCTCGGCCAACTGGGGCACGAGATCGGCCATCTGCTCGGCGTTGACCTCGCAGTTGCAGCCGACCAGCGTCGCGCCCGCGGCGCGCAGGGTGGCGACCGCCGTAGCCGGGTCGACGCCCATCATCGTGCGGTAGCCCTTGGCAGCCGGCTTGAAGGCCATGCTCGCCAGCACGGGCCGCCCTCCGGCCGCGGCGCAGGCGGCCTCCACGGCGAGCCGCGCCTCGGTGAGGTCGAACATCGTCTCGATGTTGAGGAGGTCGACGCCGGCGGCGACGAGCGCCTGCGCCTGCTCGAGAAAGGCGGCGCCGACCTCGTCCGGGTCGGCCGTGCCCATGGGCGCGAGCAGGTGGCCGCAGGGGCCGATGTCGCCGGCCACCAGACGGCCGGGAAACTCGCGGTCGCGCAGGGTGACAGCCAAGCCGGCGCCCGCCGTGGAGAGCTCAACGGTGCGGTCGCCAATGCCGTAGGCTGCCAGCTTGAGGCTGCTGCCGCCGAAGGTGTTGGTGTTCACGATGTCTGAGCCGGCCGCGTAGTAGGCGCGATGCACGGCGACGACCTCGGCGGGACGCGTGACGTTCCACTCCTCGGGGCAGCCACCCGGCAGGAAGCCGCGGCGCATGAGCTCACTGCCCATACCGCCGTCGAAGAGCAAGGTGCGCGCGGCGATGAGGGCGAGCAGATCCATGCGCGCAGTCTAGCAGACGAGACCTGCTGGGCAGCCGCCTCAGGGATCGGCGGCGACCTCGCGCGAAAGGCTCTCCGCCTCGCGCCGCGGCATGCCGAGACAGACGTGCAAGGCCGCGGCGGCGTCGCGTCGCGACAGGCCGCGGGCGAGCAGCCTCTGGGCCGCCGCCGCCGGCTCAGGCCGCGAGCCTTCCGCGTCCAGCGGCGCACCGAGGTCAATCACCATCGTGATCTCTCCACGCGCCGCCCCGTGCCCCCCGTCTGGCCCTGGGGCCGTGTACCGCTGGCTGAGCTCGAGCGCACTGCCACGCACGATTTCCTCGTGGAGCTTGGTCAGCTCGCGGCACACGGCGACGCGCACATCGGGCACGAGCACCGCCAGAACGGCGAGGCTGCGCGACAGACGAGGCGCGGTCTCGAAGGCGATCACCAGGCCGCCGCACCGGCGCCAGCTCTGGAGCTTCGCCTCCAGCTCCCGGGGCCGGCGCGGAAGATAGCCGACGAAGCGAAAGCCGTCTCCTGCGTAGCCGGCCGCCACGAGCGCCGTGAGCACCGCCGAGGGGCCCGGCAAGACGGTGAAGCTCAGCGCCTCGGCGGCGGCGCGCGCGACGAGGCGCTGCCCAGGGTCGGAGACGCCCGGCATGCCCGCATCACTCACCAGCGCCACGGCCTTGCCTTCGCGCAGCAGACCTATGATCTCCTCGGTCTTCTGCGCCTCGTTGTGCTGATACAGGCTGGTGAGCGGGGTGTGGATGTCGAAGTGGCTGAGCAGCCTGCGCGTATGCCGCGTATCCTCCGCGGCGACCAGATCGGCCGCGCGCAACGCCTCCAGGAGGCGCGGTGTCACGTCGCCGAGGTTGCCGATCGGTGTGGCGCACACCCAGAGCATGCCTCAGGGCCGCCTCATGACGACCATGATCTCCCACTCATCCAGATCGACAGGCCGCCTGCCCCACGCGCCGGCGGTCCCGCCCCATACGTGCTCTACTTCAAAACCCGCCATCCGGCACAGCAGCGCGAGCTCGCTGGGGACGTACCCGCGCTCACGCACCGGCACGCTGCGCGGACCGTCCGGCGCCTGCCACTCCATGTCGTACGACAACGTGAGCGTCATGGGGTCAAAGGCGCCCCTCGCGACCTGGTCCACCGTCGCATCCCTGATCAGGCGCATCCCGTTGCTGGCCGTGAGCGCAAACGGAGCGCCGGGCTTCAGGACCGCAAGCACGTTGCGCAGGATGGCGGCGTCGTGCTCGAAGGGGTCCTCGGAGCCCACCAGCGTGAAGGCGCCTTCGCAGAGGCAGACGGCCGCGTCGAAGGCCCTGTCGAGGGCGAAGTCGGTGGCGTCGGCGCGGATGAGCTCGACCTGGACGCCGGCCTGCGCGGCGGCCTTGGCCGCCTCGGCAAGCATGCCGGCCGACAGGTCGAGCCCGGTCACGACATGACCGCGCCGCGCCAGCTCGACGGCGTGCCGGCCGGTGCCGCAGCCCACGTCCAGGACCGCGGCCCCGGCCGGCAGATCGAGGACCTCGAGGAGGAACTCCGTCTCACGCACACTGTCGGCCGTGAAGGGCTCCTGCATGTACTGGGAGGCGTAGCTGTCGAAGAACTCGCGCCACACATCGTCCGCCATCTTCGCCTCCTCGGGGTGCTTTCCCGATCCATTCTTTCAGGCAGTGCCGCATGGCGCCAGAAGGGCGCGCCCTGGGCGACGGCCCGCGATACACTGGGAGGCCATGAAGCGCATCGTCCTCGGCGACAATCTGGAAGTACTCCGCACCCTCCCGGGAGGGGTCGCGCGGCTCGTCTACATCGACCCGCCGTTCAATACGGGCGGGGCGCAAGAGCGCGCGCGCCTGCGCACCGTCCAAGATCGCGACGGTGACCGCGTCGGGTTCGCCGGACGGCGCTACCGCACCGAAATACTGGGCACGAGCCGCTGGGAAGACACCTTCGACGACTACCTGGGGTTCCTCGCGCCGCGGCTTGTCGAGGCGCGGCGCATCCTCGCCACCGACGGCTCGCTCTTCTTCCACATCGACAGCCGTGAAGCCCACTACTGCAAGATCCTGCTCGACCAGATCTTCGGCCGTGCCGGCTTCATGAACGAGATCATCTGGGCGTACGACTACGGAGGACGGACCAAGTGTCGCTGGCCCGCCAAGCACGACACGATCTTCTGGTACGCCGTCGACCCCGCTCACTACGTCTACCGGTACGATGAGATCGACCGCATCCCATACATGGCCCCAGCCCTGGTGGGTCCCGTGAAGGCGGCGCGCGGGAAGACGCCGACCGACGTGTGGTGGAACACCATCGTGAGCCCGACGGGCCGAGAGAAGACAGGCTACCCCACCCAGAAGCCGCTCAAGATCCTGGAGCGCATCGTCACGGTGCACTCGGATCCCGGCGACCTTGTCGTGGACTTCTTCGCGGGCAGCGGCACCACGGGCGAGGCGGCCGCCCGCCACGGTCGCGGCTACCTGTTGATCGACTCCAACGAGGAGGCGATCGGGATCATGGCGCAGCGGCTGGCATGGGATGCGCCGGAGGTCCTTGACGAATGGGCCGGCTCCTCACGGAGCCGGCCCATTGCACCGTAGCGCGTCTCTGCCGACGTCAGTCCGGGATGATGGCCTCGCTCGGGCAGGAGTCGACGCAGGTCGCGCAATCGTCGCACTTCTCGGGATCGATGACATAGATGTCATCACCCTCGGAGATGGCCTCGTTGGGGCATTCATCGATGCAGGCGCCGCACACCAGGCAGTCCTCTGTGATCCTGTAAGCCATGTTGTCCTTGTCACCTCCAGTCGGCGCGCTGTGAGAACACAACGCACGGGGAATCCACCCGCCATTTAGCGGGATGAGAGCGATGAAGTCAAGACGAGCCCGGCGCCGGCATCGTAGCTCCGGTGGGCGCCTCTGGGAAGAGCTCGGTGAGCGCCAGTGCCGCCGCGCCGACAACGCCGGCATCGGACCCAAGCAGGGCGGGCAGAACGCGTACCTGGTCGCGCGCCGGCCGCAGGGCGCGCTGCGCCAGCACGCGGCGCGCAGGTTCGAGCAGCAGGTCTCCGGCGCCCGCGGCGCCACCCCCGACCACGATCAGCTCCGGGTTGAAGATGTTCACTAGAGTTACAAGACCGGCGCCGAGGTACTCGCCGCGACGCGCAAGGAGCGCGATGGCATCGGCGTCACCCGCCGTCGCGAGCCTCGCCAGAAGCCGGCTGTCGACGGTCTCTCCGGCCCGCAGAGCGCGGCCCAAGCCGGATGAGGGCTGAGCTTGGGCCGCCGCCAGCGCCACCGCGCTCATGGCCGTCCCCGAGACGTACGCCTCGAGACACCCGCGATTGGGGCAATCGCCGGGGCACTCCGGCCCGTTCACATCGACCATGACATGCCCCAGCTCGCCGGCCGCGCCCCCGGCCCCACGATACGGCCGGCCGCCACAGATGATGCCGCCCCCCACCCCGGTCCCCAGGGTGAGCATGAGCATCTCGCGCGTCCCCACGCCTGCCCCGAAGACGTGCTCACCGATGCAGGCCGCGGTGGCGTCGTTGTCGACGGCCACGGGCAGGCCGAGACGCCGCTGCAGGACATCGCGAAGCGGTATGTCGGTCAGCGGCAGGTGCACGGAGTGGACTGCCCGACCGCGCGCGACATCCATGAGCGATGCGACTCCCACGCCGATACCCTCGACGGCTGGCTCGTTGGGCACGACGCGCGCGATGCAGGCGACGATGCTCGCGAGGCAGGCAGCCTCGGACGACACGTCGGTGGGTAGCGTCGCCCGCAAGATGATCTGTGGAGGGTGGACCTCGGCGGAGGGGTGCGGATCGTCCGGCGGCAGGCTCACGCGCATCAACGCCGCGGCCACCTTGGTGCCGCCGATATCCACCCCGATGATCGTCCGAGATGAGCCCACAGCGCCTCGCAGCCTACCATGGTATAGACTCGCGGGAGGAGCCGTTGCGCCGGACGCGTCCTTCAATGACAGGGCGGCGGTGTCCCGTCCCCGTCGGCCGTCACACAGAGGGCGAGAGTGCCCGTGCGCGGCAGCGGGCGTGAGAACGTGCGGAACAGCAACCAAAAAGACGGGCGCAAGCCCTACAGGACGTACACGTCAGGACGCGCCAAGCGCAGCTCGCTCGACGAGGAGCTGGCCAGCGGGCGCCCGCCTGTGCAGTCAGAGCCGCGCGATAGCGGGCCGTCTGGCGACGCCCCCCGCCGGTCTGCTGCCGACGGCGCCCCGCCGACGTACCGGCGCTACAACGCGGATCCGTCCGGCGGCTCAGCGGCACGACCCGGGAAGGCCGTGAACGGCAAACCGCCGGCCGGCCGCCGAAAACGCTGGTGGATGATCCCGGTCGGCGCGCTGCTCGTGCTCGTGATCGCCGGCGTCGTTGTCACCGTCCTGGCTTGGCCGGGGTACAAGAAGTTCGACCGGGCCGTCGACAAGTCCAATCGCCAGATCGACCGCAAGACGCGTGCCCAACTCGCGCCGGACAGCGGCAGCATCTGGCGCACGGGCACGACCATCCTGCTCTTTGGCGTCGACAGCAAGGCCGGGGAGGCAGCCCGCTCGGACACGATCATGCTGATGCGCTTCAACCCGGGGAAGCGGACGATCAACCAGATCTCGATCGTGCGGGACACGCGTGTCGCCCTCCCGAACGGCACGTACGACAAGATCAACGCGGCGATGTTCTGGGGCGGACCATCGATGGCGGTGGCGACCGTCAAGCAATACGTCGGCATCGAGGTCAATCACGTCATGGTCGTCAACTTCCAGGGTTTCCCGCGTCTCGTCAACGCCGTCGGCGGCGTCGATATCGATGTGCCGAAGACGCTCAGCACGGTCGCCGGAGCGCAAGGCCGCGTCGTCACCTTCAACAAGGGCGTCAACCATATGGACGGCAAGAACGCGATGCTCTACGTCAGGATCCGCTACGCCGACGACGACCTCCATCGGGCGGCGCGCCAACAGCTCTTCGTCCAGGCGCTCCAGGAGAAGCTCGCGAGGCCCTCGACCATCCTGAAGATCCCGGAGATCGGCAAGCACTTCATGAACGGCGTGGCCACCGACCTCACCACCAACGAGATTCTAGAACTCGGTTTCC
>Ga0315273_10009673_pt1 | contig 12247 bp, 8 predicted proteins | sample YL17G02_0_MG_FD_205753 | JGI IMG/M metagenome (GOLD analysis project Ga0315273, IMG submission 205753) | Sediment microbial communities from Yellowstone Lake, YNP, Wyoming, USA - YL17G02_0 | ecosystem: Environmental > Aquatic > Freshwater > Lake > Sediment | place: USA: Wyoming | collected... | reverse complement strand
AAGCAGCGCCTGCTCACGGCCCACGTCGCCCTGGGGCAGGAGATGGACGGCCGGGCGATCGAGGCGTTCCTGGGACGGATCAAGGCGTTCCTGCACGAAGAGTGGGACATCGACCACGCGACCCTCGAGCCGGAGGTCTTGGGCTGCGAAGATCCGGCCCTCCTGGGCCGCTGGGGGGAGGACGAGTCGTCGTGACCGTCCCCGGGGGTCCGAGGTGACCACGACTCTCCTCGTGGCGTTCGTCGTCGTGCTGGGGATCTCCGTCGTCTTCTCCATGTTCGGGAAGGGAGGCGGCTCCCTCTACACCCCGGTCCTGGTCATGCTCGGGCGGGAAGTCGGCGAGGCGATCTCCACGGCCCTCTTCCTGAACCTCGTCACCGCCCTCGTTGCCACGATCGTCTTCGCGCGAAACCGGCTCGTGGACTTCCGGTTCTCCTCGATCTTCCTTCCCGGGACGATCGCGGGCTCCGTGGTCGGGGCGATCCTCAGCAGCCGGGCGCCCCGGGACCTCCTGCTCGGCATCTTCTCGGCCTTTCTCTTCGCCGTGGGCGCCCTGATGATCCTCTCGGGCAAAGGAGAAGCAACTCAGCCCGTGAGACGCCTCTCGCCCGGACTGGCCGCCGTGGTCGTCGCCTTCTCCTTCGCGGTGGGCGTGCTGTCCAGCCTGATCGGAGTCGGCGGGGGGCTCGTCATCTTCCCCTTCCTCGTCCTCTACATGAGGTACCCGGCGCAGAAGGCGGCGGGCGCGAACTCGCTCATCGTCGCGGTCAGCTCTCTCGTCGGCTCCGCGGGACATTTCAGCGTCGGCCACGTCGACCTGCGCCTCGTTGGATTCACCGCGCTCGCCGCGACCCTCGGGTCCGCCGTCGGCTCTCACGTCACCGTGAAGGCGAGCCCCTCGTTCGTCAAGGTCGCCTTCGCGTTCGTCATGTGGTTCTTCGCGGCCCAGATCGCGCTTCACCTCCGCGGGATCGTGTAGGGGATCGATGGGCGCACGGCTCGGCATCTGGCTTCTCGCCCTCGCGCTTGCGGTCTCGCCGGCGTCCGTCCGCGCTCAGCAGGAGGCGCCGCCCGCGGCGCCCAATCGCCAGGACGAGCTCTGGTCGCACGTGAAGAACATCCGGACCGGGCCCGTGACCCTCGACTTCGGCGGGCAGGTGCGATTCCGCTACGAGAACGACGACGGTTTCACGATCAAGGGCTACGAGCCGGACGGCGGGGATGATGTCCTCCTGGAGAGGGTCCGCCTGGACCTCTCCGCCCGGTTTCGGCAAGGGCCGCGCCTCGTCCTCCAGCTCCAGGATGCGCACGCCTTTCTCACGCAGTTCACAGACGAGGATTTCCCGGCCAGCAGCCCGATCGAGGACACGCTCGACATCCGGCAGCTCCACGCCGAGTGGCTGCGCGTCGGTGGCAGCCCGGTGGGGTTTCGCGTCGGCCGACAGCAGATCGCCTACGGCGACCAGCGGGTCTTCGGCCCGGGCAACTGGGGGAACACGGGCCGCTTCGCCTGGGACGCGGCGATGGTCAAGGTCGACACGCAGTGGTTCTGGTCCGATCTCTGGGTGGGGAAGTACCTGCAGTACAAGTCCGACATCTGGCCCGACCGCTCGATCGACGACTTCCTGACCCTCGTCAGCTACTCCCAGGTCAAGAAGCTGCCGTTTCGCCTCGATGTCTTCTACGTCCTGAAGTCCGATACCAGCGGGACGGTCGCCGGGGAATCGGGCGCCGGCAACCTCCAATCGCACACGATCGGGTTTCAGGCTGAAGGCCAGGCGTTTCGCGTCCTCGATGCCGCCGCGACGTTCGCCATGCAGTCCGGGCGTTACGGGCACGACACCGTGCGGGCGTTCGGGGCGAACGGGAAGCTGGGCCTCCGACTCCCCGGGCGCTGGCAACCGCGGCTGGGCGGGCAATACACCTGGGGCTCGGGGGATTCGGACTCCGCCGACGGGGTCCACGGGACGTTCGACGGCGTGTACGGCGGTCGCGACATCTTCTTCTACGGCTACCTGAACCTGTTCTTCTGGGCGAACCTGAAGGATGCCGAGATCGACCTGAGCTTCAGGCTACACCGGGCGGTCGCCGTGAACGTCGAGTACCACCGCTTCGCCCTCGATCAGGCGGCCGACGCCTGGTACACGACAGGCCTCAAGCCCTACCGCCGGGACCCGGCCGGCCGGTCGGGGACGGCGCTCGGCGGGGAGCTGGACTTCCGCGTCGCCTGGACGCTGTGGCGCCACCTCGAGCTGATGGGCGGCTACGGCCGCTTCTCCCCCGGCGACTTCGTCCGCAAGACGGGGCCCGCGGCCCCGGCCAACTGGTGCTTCGTGCAGTCCGCGTATTCCTGGTGAGAGGAACGATCATGACGACGACAACGCTCCCGCGCCGCTTCACCGCCTCGCCGCTGCTCCTGGCGCTCTTCGGCGCCGCCCTCTGGGCCAGCTCGGCTGTCGTGACCGCCGGCCCAGCCGGAGGGGAGGCGGTCGCACCGCAGCGGCCGGAGGCCCGCGCCCTGGGCGTCTGCCCGCCCTTCCCGCTGCGCGACGAGGCCGGCAACCCGATCGACCCCGTGAAGGGCGTGAACGCCACGGCGCCCTACTCGCCGCGCCAGACCTGCGGCACGACGGGATGCCACGACTACGCGAAGATCACCGAGGGATTCCACTTCACCCAGGGCAAGGGAGAGAAGGTCCCGCAGGCGATGGCGGAGCGCTACGCCTGGGTCAGCTCCCCGGGAAACTACGGTGGCAACTGGTGCTCGCCGGCGCCGCTCTATCGGCAGCTCGCGGCCAAGAAAAACTCGACCGCACGCACGATCGACATGACGTCCTACGAGTTCGTCACCGCGACTTGCGGCAACTGCCATCCGGGAGGTGGCCCGCTCGAGTTCGACCGTGACGGCAAGCGCTACGACACGTGGATGCGCGATCCGTCGTCGAACCTCGTCGCCGGCGGGGAGAACGGTCTCGACGGCGATTACTACAAGGCACGGTGGTCCGAGACCGGGGTGATCGAGGCCGACTGCCTGCTCTGCCACATGCCCGAGTACGACCTCAAGAAGCGCAACGCCGAGCTGGCAAGCCTCAACTTCCGCTGGGCAGCGACGGCAGGCGCCGGCCTCGGGACGGTGAGTGGCAAGGTGGCGGAGAACGCCCAGCCCGAGGTCAGTTACGACAAGAGCAGGTTCGACGCCGACGGCAACGTGCTCGTTCACATCGTCCCGGAGCCGCGCAACGAGACCTGCCTCGGCTGTCACGCCAAGCCTGACGGGAAGAAGCGCGGCGGCGCCTACTCCGCGCGTACGGACGTGCATATACAGGCCGGGCTGCGCTGTGTCGACTGCCACGCGGCCGGTAGCCGAGCGGCCGACGCACGGATCCGCGACCGCGAGTCGCATCAGTTCGGCAAGGGCGACGATCCCTCGGGCTGGGTGCGCAACGACCTCGACGACACGGTCCGCTCCTGCGAGTCCTGCCACCTCGAGGGCTGGCGCAACGCCCCGCGTGCCACGCACGCGTGGCTGCCGCCGGTCCACCTGGAGAGGATCGCCTGCCAGACGTGCCACATCCCCGAGCGCGCGGTGAAGAGCGCGCTCGTCCAGGCGAGCGACGTCTTCAACCCGGCGCCGCGCATCACGCCGCCGGGCAAGCACATCTGGACCTTCTACGACCAGGACATGCGCTTCTGGAACCACTACGGCGAGCTCGAGCTCTTCACGGTCAAGGACCAGCCCACGAACGTCACCCGTCCGACGCTCATCCGCTACAAGGGCAAGGTCTATCCCGCCAACCGCGTCCACAGCGCCTGGGTGGGGTTCGAGGAGGAGGGTCGGCCGGGGCTCGACCAGCTCTTCATGAAAGACTTCTTCCAGATGTGGAGCCACCATCGGGCCGATCCCAAGAACAAGTACCCAGGGCTCGCGGCGATCACCGACGACAACAAGGACGGCGTCGTCGAGGTGAACCGCCCCGAGGAGATCGACGCCTTGCTTGCCGCGACGAAAGCCCACCTCGAGGCCACGGGCTTCCCGCTCGAGAAGCGCCGGCTCGTCTGGGTGGCGAACGGCAGGGCCTACTACTCGTCCGCCCAGTCCAGGGAGCTGCCGCGCGAGGGGCACGAAGCGACCCCATACGCCTCGGTCTACAAGCTCTCCCACGACGTCGCCCCTGCCCGGGCGGCGCTTGGCTCAGGCGGGTGCAAGGACTGCCACTCGCGTGAGGGTGCCTTCTTCTTCGGGCCGGTACTCGAGCGCCCGTTCGACTCGGAGGGCGGCCGGCCGGTGTGGATCACCCAGGCCGCGGCGCTCGGCTACGACGGCTCGGCGCGCCGCCATTCCGGCGTTCCCGGCGCGGTGGCCGCCTTCTTCCGATGGCTGACGATCGCGGTGATGGCGCTGCTCCTCGGCCACATTGTGCTGGACGGACTCGCGCGCTTCCGCTCGCGGGGAGCGGCTCGGGTTCGCCCGGCCGGCGATTGGATCGAGCGCTTCAACGGCCACTTCCGCGCGCAGCACCTGCTCCTGCTCGTCTCTGTGGTGATCCTCTTCGTTTCGGCCGTATTCCTGATCGGCCTGCGCTTCCCGGGCGCGGGCTGGGCGGCCGCGTTGAGCGGGGCTTTCGGCGGGGCGGACGTCTGGCGGCTCGTGCACCGGCTCGGCGGAACGCTGCTGGTTGCGGCGGGTGCTTATCACCTGGGCTACTCGCTGCTCCACGAGGAAGGGCGACGCGACTTCCGCCTGATGCTGCCCACGAAGGACGACTTCGCGCACGTCGGACAGAACCTGCGGTGGTTCCTCGGCGCCGCGAAGACGAGGCCCGCGTTCGGCCGATTCAGCTACTTCGAGAAGTTCGACTACTGGGCGGTCTTCTGGGGCTGCGCGATCATGATCGGCACCGGCCTCGCGCTCTGGTTCCACGGCCTCGTACGCATGGTGTTTCCACAGCTGCCGCCCTCGGCCTTCGACGCCTTCAAGGAGGCGCACGCCCACGAAGCGGTCCTCGCCTTCCTGGCGATCGTGATCTGGCACGCGTACAACGTCCATCTCGCCCCGGGGCGCGGCTTCTGGAACTGGGCGTGGATCCACGGCCGGGTGACCCGCGAGGAGCTGGAGGCGGAGCATCCGATCGATCCGTCCCTGAAGAACGCGCGATGAGGGTCTCTGTGACCCGGCGATTGCCCCGCCGCCACGATCCGGCGTGGCGGCGCGGGGAGGAACATGGATCTCGCCCAGATAGCCGCTCAGTTCGAGGAGGTTCTGGGCCACGAATGCAGCCCCGTCGCGGTGTTCCTGCTCGGCCCGGGCGTCGACCTCGGTCCGTTCGCCGAGTGGCGGCCCCTCCAGGGGCATCGCTACTGCCAGGCCTTGATGCGAGCCCGGCGGGGAGAGGCAGTGACCCTCGGCGCCAGAGGTCTCGCGTGCCCCGCGGCGGCCGCGGCCTTCGGATTCAGGCCTCTCCCCGCGCAGCTGGCGAACGGCAAGGGCCTCGTCGGATTCGGAATCGTGGCCGAAGAGGGCTTCGGCCGGGCGATGTTCGAGGGGATGTCGAAGCTGCCCAACGGCAGCCTGCAGCTTCTCGCGCTCTCGCGGCTGAGGCTGGCGCCGTGGCTTCCCGACGTCGTGGTCGTGGAGGGTCCTGCGGAGTCCCTGATGTGGCTGCTGCTCGCCGACCTCAACGTGGCCCGGGGATCGCGGCGAAGTTCCGATACCGCCGTCCTGCAGGCGACGTGCGTCGACGCCACGGTCATCCCTCACCTCGAGAAACGGCTGGACTACTCGCTGGGGTGCTACGGCTGCCGCGAAGCCACCGACCTCGCTCCCTCGGAGACGGTCCTCGGCTTCCCGGGGGAGCGACTCGCGCCCCTCGCCGCGGCGGTGGGGCGCCTCGCGGAGCGGGCGGTGGCCCGCTCTCGAACGAAGAGCGCCTTCCACCGCCTCGTCACGCGGTAGGTGCCGACGAGCAACGTCAGGTTTGCCTTCGAGAGGTCCAGCGTGCGCGAGGGCCAGCAGGCGAGGGCTCGCCGGCGCGATCACCGGGTCCGAGCCGGGTCCGTTCGTCCCCGGGTGGCCGACGTCCCCGGCGCGTCGGCCAGCAGCGCCTTCTCCGCGGCGGCGACGTTTCCAAGGCAGCAGCTCCCCTGCGGGTTCTTGATCTCGCAGGCGCAGCGGCCGGCCCGCACGTGGTCTGTGATGCGCGTGGCGGCTGTCGATCCTCCCGTTTCGGCGATCTCCCGCCGCAGGTCCGCCTCGCTCACCGCGAAGCAGTAGCAGACCGTGCGGTTTCCGGCCGGCTCCTTCTGGAACACGGCCACCGCCACGTCCTCGCGGCGGAACGTCTCCTCCTCGCCGAAATACACCACCGGGCAGGACGGCGTGGGGCAGAACCGGTGAGCGGGCGCTGACAGCCGGGCCAGGGCCCCCGGCCGCAGGAGCGCCTTGACCGTGATCGGCTCGACCGGTCGGCCTGGCTGCCCACAGGACGGACACCGGCCAGGAACCTCGCCGCTCTTCTGGATCTGACAGCAGGCTTCTCCGATCATGGAGCCCTCCTCGATCACCATACCCGAAAGGGACCTTCGGCACGGGTCCCGGGTCAAGCGGCGAAACGACCTGCGGCCTTCGTCGTCCGCACCTCTGCGCCGATTCGTCGCGATCTTGACCACGGTCAACGCGCGCGCGACCCCGAGGCCTCATCTTCGAAGGCGTCATGGTCGATCCCAAGGAGTTCCTGAAGGCGGCGCTGCTGCTCCACGGTCACGAGTGCCCCGAGATGGTCCTCGGCCTTCGCGCCGGGGCGGCGGCGATGAACTGGCTCGGCGTCGGCCGCTCGGCGGAGGACCAGCTTCTGGCCGTCGTGCGGTTCCCCGAGGCGCCGTGCTTCACGGACGGCGTCCAGGTCATCACCGGCTGCACGCTCGGGAAGGGCAACGTGCGAGTCATCAGCCACGGCCCCCTCAGCCTGACCCTGGTCGAGCGGATCACGCGGCGGGCGGTCCGCGTGACCCCGAAAGCGGACACCGCCCTCTTGGGGCTGCCGGACGAGGAGGCGGCGGCTCTCTCGCGGCGCCTGTTGCACGCCCCCGAAAGGCAGCTTCTCTCGGTGGACGCGGAGTTTCGCTACGGGCGCCGGCCACGGTCCCTCGCGGAGGGGAACGACGAGGGATTGACCGCGGTCAAGGCCGGCCGGAAGGCCAGAGCCTAACCTCGAAGCCATGAGGACATCACCACAGCTCGCGAGGTTGGGCGGCTGGCGTGACGTCGCCGCCCTGCTGTTCCTGACCGCGACGAGCATCGGGGCGCGGGGGGAGGAGGGGCGGGCGGCCGGGCCGGTGGCGCCGGACCCATCCACGCTGACGCTGACGCTGGCGCAGGCGGTGGCGGAGGCGCTCGCCCATGCGCCGGCCCTCGAGGCCGCCGCGCAACAGGAACAGGCGGCCCGCTGGAAGGCAACGGCGGCGCGGCGCAGCCGGTGGGGCGAGATCGACGCCGTTGCCGGGTATTCACGCTACCAGGACGACCAGATCGTCCGCTCCATCTCCCGCCAGCTCCTCGAGGGGGGCTTCGCCGGCCTGCCTTTCGACCGTACCCAATGGCGCTACGGCCTGACGGCGCAGGTGCCGCTCTACCTGGGCGGTCGGCTCTCGGCCTCGATCGCCGTGGCCTCGCTCCAGGCCGACCAGGCGACGTCGCTCCTGGAGGGCAGCCGGTGGCAGGCCCGCTTCAACGCGACATCGCTCTACGCCGCGACGCAGACCCTCGAAGCGGTGATCCAGGCCATCGACGGCAACCTCGCCGCGCTCGAGGAGACGCGGCAGAAGCTCGATCTGGCCGTCCGGCTCGGGAAGCGCCCGGAGCTCGATCGGCTGAAGCTCGCCGACGAGATCGCGGACGCGCAGGGGCGGCGGGCGGCCGCGGCGGCCGAAGCCGCGCGGGTGCGGGCCCTGCTCCTGGCCCTCCTGGGCCGTGACCCGGCGGGCAGTCTCCGCCTGGAGCCCCTGAGCCAGCAGAGGGCGGCGCTGGAGGCCAGCCGTGACGAGCTGCGCGCGCTCGCCCTCGCGGCCTCGCCGGTGGAGCGCGCCTCGCTGGCGGCGGAGCAGTCGCGCCAGGCGGTGCGGATCGCGAGCGCCGGCTCCCTCCCGAGCGTCGTCGGGCGCGCGAGCCACCTCTGGAACGACGCGCCCTCGGTCGGCGCTCCCCTGCGGACCTGGGAGTTGTCGGTGGGGGCGGTGTGGCCGGTCTTCACGGGCGGCGCCCGCGCGGCGGAGCGGGCGGCGGCGGGCGCGGCGGAGCAGGCGGCCGCGTCGGCCCTCACCCGGGCCCGCCTCGACCAGGAGGCCCAGCTCGTCGAAGCGCTGGCGCGCTGGGACGCGACCGGCACCGCGCTCGAGGCGGCCGTGGCCCGGGTCGCGGCCGCCCGGGAGGCGGCGCGCATCGAGCAGATCCGCTACGACACCGGGGCGGGGGCGATCGACGACCTGCTGCGGGCGCGGGCGCGGGAGCTCTCGGCCGGCGCTGCACTGGCGCAAGCCCGGGGCGACGGTGTCGTCGCCGCCGCGCGCCTCGACAGCGTGTGCGAGAAGGAGGCCCTGCCGTGACGAGCAAGTGGGTGACCGGCCTGATGGTGGTGGCGCTTGTCGTGGCCCTCGCCGCGGTGCGCATCAAGCGCGCGCGGGAGAAGGCAGGGGCCCCGGTCCTGGCCCCGGTCGCGGCCGCGGTCGAGGTGGCGCTGGTGAGGGAGGGGAGCGTCACCGAGACCCGCCACTTCCTCGGCGAGGTGTCGGGGGCGGAAGAAGCGCTGCTCTCGTCGCGGATCCTCGCTCCCGTGATCGGGGTGGTGGTGCGCGAAGGCGACCCTGTCCGTCGCGGTCAGGAGCTCATCCGGCTCGAGGCGGGGGAGCTGGAGAGCGGCGTGCGCGCCGCCGCCGCCGGGCTGTCCTCCGCGGAGGTGGCCTTCGCGGCGCAACGTGACGCCTCCGCCCGGGACCGCGTTCTCTTCGAGGCCAAGGCGATCGCGCAGGAGGACTGGGACCGTTCGCGCTCCAACGAGACCGCGGCCGAGTCGCGCTTCCTGGCCGCCCGCGAGGCGCTCGACGCGGCGGGCCGGCGGTGGGACTACGCCCTGATCGTCGCCCCGTTCGACGGGGTGGTCGTGCGGCGCGACGTGGACCCCGGCGATCTCGCGGTCCCCGGCAAGGCGCTGCTGACCCTCGTTCGCAAGGGAGGCGTTCGCGTGCGCGTCAAGCTGCCCGCCGAGATGCTGTCCACTCTCACCGTGGGCATGCCCCTTTCCCTGGAGGCACCCGGTGGCCAGGTCGAGGGCCGCGTCACGCGCGTCTTTCCCGCTATGGACGCATCCCACCTCGCCACGGTGGAAGCCGAGCTGGCCACGGCGCCGACCGGCCTCGTCTCCGGCGCGACGGTGGGGGTGGACGTCCCGGTCGCCTCCGCCGCTGGCTGGGTGGTGCCGGACCGGGCGCTCCTCGAGGGCGAGGCGGGCGCCTTCGTCTTCCGCGTGAGCGACGGGCGCGCCCACCCGGTCTCCGTCCACGTCGCGAGCCGGTCGCGGGAGGCCGCCGTGGTGACAGGCCTCCTTCAGGACCGGGACCGGGTGATCGTCGCCCAGCCGTCGCGGCTCATGACGCTGGCCGAAGGCACGCCCGTGACGGTCATCGAGGTCGGCGAGCGATGACACCCGAGGCGCCGACGTCGCTCGTCGACCGCTACCTCCGGAGGCCCCACCTCGTCACGTCGCTCGTGCTGCTGGCGGCGGTCGTGGGCTTCGTCGGCTACCGGCGCATGCCCGTGAATCTCTTCCCGGACTCGGAGCGGCCCCAGGTGGCCGTGGTCACCGTCTATCCCGGAGCCTCCGCCGAGGACGTGGAGGCGGACGTCACGCGCGCGATCGAGAAGGAACTGTCCGCGATCGAGCAGGTGCGGCGGGTCGCCTCCGTCAGCAAGGACGAGGTCTCCTCGGTCTCGGTGGAGTTCGAGTACGCGAAGGGGCTCGACTCCGCGGCCACGGACGTGGCGAACGGCCTGCAGAAGATCCGTGCCCTGCTCCCGGAGAGCGCGCGCCCGCCGATGATCTTCAAGGTCTCCTCCGCGACACCCGCGGTCCTGACGCTGGCGCTCCGGCCAACGCCGGGGGGGCCTCTCGACCTCGCGATGGTCCGCGAGATCGCGGACAACGGGGTCAAGGAGCGTCTCCTCCAGCTCCCGGAGGTCGCGAACGTCGAGGTCTTCGGGGCCCACCAGCCCGTGGTGCGCGTCGATTTGAACCGGGACGCGCTCGATCGGCACCGCCTCACCCCGGCCGACGTCCGGCAGGCGCTCTTCGCCTTCAACGCCAACCAGCCGGTCGGCCTGCTCGTGGACTCCGGCGGACAGATCCTGCTGAAGCGCGCCGGGCAGTTCGAGGGCGTGGCCGACGTGGAGACGATCCCGGTCGCACCGCGGCCGGGCGGCGCCGTCTACCTGCGGGACGTGGCCTCCGTCCGTCGCGGCGTCCTCGAGCCGCAGAGTGCCTACCACGCGGACGGGGAGCCCGCGATCGCGGTGAACGTACAGCGGTCCGCGTCGGGCAACGCCCTCCGGACGATCGCCGACGTCGCCGGAGCTCTCCCGGAGCTCGAAGCCCGCTATCCCGGCGTCGCCTTCTCCGTACCGGACACCCAGGGCGACCTCATCCACCTCTCCGTCGGCAACATGATCGACGCCTTGCGGGACGCGGTGATCATGACGGTCCTCGTGATCTTCCTCTTCCTCGCCGACTGGCGGGGGATGAGCCTGGCCGCCATTTCGATCCCGTTTACATACCTCCTCACCTTCGCCGCGATCTGGCTGATCGGCTACGAGTTCAACATGGTCACGCTGACGGCGGTGATTGTCGCGGTCGGCATGCTCCTCGACGACGCGATCGTGGTGCTCGAGAACATCGAGCGCCACTACCACGAGGAGGGGCGCGACGTCCGCAGCGCCGTGGTGCGAGGGACCCAGGAGGTGATGCTGGCCATCTTCTCCGGCACCTACGCCACGATCATGGTCCTCGTCCCCATCATCTTCATCGGCGGCTACGTGCAGACGGTCCTGCGGCCGCTGGCGGTGACCCTGTCGATCGCCCTCGCCGCATCGTACGTGGTCTCGATCACGGTCATTCCGCTGGTCGCCCCGCTCCTCCTGCGCCGGGCAGCGGGGAAGGGACGCAACCGCTTCGAGGGCCTCGTCTACCGTTTCGACCGCGCGGTGGTGGAGCCGATCCGCGACTTCTACGTCCGGCTCACGGCGGTGGCGCTTCGCCACCGGGGCTGGTTCGTCCTGGCCGGCGTCGTCCTCTTCTTCCTGTCCGCGGCGCAGATGCCGCTCGTCGGGCGTGACCTCATGCCGCCGATGGACAGCGGTATCGTCAAGATCAACTTCGAGACGGACGCCAACACGTCGCTCGCCGCGACGGAGGCGGCACTCTCGCGCCTCGAGCGGGACGTCAGGGCCCGCCCCGAGGTCACTTCCGTGTCGTCGGTGATCGGCTCCGAGCCGGCCGTCATCTCCTTCGGGTCCGGGCGGCTCGCCCAGCAGGGGCAACTGACGGTCCACCTCGTGGACCGCTTCCACCGCAACGCCTCCATCTGGCAGATCGAGGCCAACCTCCGCGAGCGCTTCCGCACCGTGCCCGGCCTGCGCAGCGTGGACGTCTTCGACTTCGGGGCGACTCCTCTCTCCACCATCCGGGCGTCAGTGGACGTCATGATCTCCGGGCCGGACCTGGCAACGCTCGACCGCCTGGGCGGGGAGGTCGAGAATCGCCTGCGGGACCGTGTGGGCGGCCTCACCTCCGTGTCGCGTTCGTGGACCCTCGACGGGACCGAGGTCCGCTTCCGGGCCGACCCCGAGAAGCTGGCGCTCTACCAGGTGTCTCCCGCCGTCGTGGCCGCGCAGCTCCAGGGCGCCGTGCGTGGGGCGCCTGGCTCTACGCTGCGGGTCCCCAACGAAGACGGCCTGCCCATCTGGGTGCAGCTCCCGGCGGAGGCCCGTCGGGGGGCGTCGCAGCTCGAGAGCCACACGATCGTGACGCCGCGGGGGGCGGTGCCGCTCACGCAGCTCGGGACGCTGGAGACCCGGCGTGCGCCTTCGGTCATCACCCGCCAGGGCCTCGAACGCACGTTGGACATCCAGGCTTACCGGGCGGCGCAGCCGATCTCGCACCTTCAGGAGGACGTGGAGACTGCGCTCCGCGGGCTCGACCTTCCC
>Ga0315273_10009672_pt1 | contig 12247 bp, 9 predicted proteins | sample YL17G02_0_MG_FD_205753 | JGI IMG/M metagenome (GOLD analysis project Ga0315273, IMG submission 205753) | Sediment microbial communities from Yellowstone Lake, YNP, Wyoming, USA - YL17G02_0 | ecosystem: Environmental > Aquatic > Freshwater > Lake > Sediment | place: USA: Wyoming | collected... | reverse complement strand
GGCGGCGATACCATCACCTTGACCCCTGTTGTCGATATTCGTATCTGCCGAGGTGATGCGTGGGCTTCTTCGATAAGCTGGAGCGGGCTGCCCAACGGAGCGGCAGCCTTCTTTGCGTCGGCCTCGACCCCGACCCAGCGCAGATGCCCGTTCCTGACGTTGCCGCCTTCAACCGGGCGATCATCGAGGCGACGGCGGCGTTCGTCTGCGCTTACAAGCCGAACCTCGCCTTCTACGAGGCGCTTGGCGAGAGGGGAATGGCCGCTCTGCGCGATACCCTCGCTGCGATACCGCCGGAGATCCCGGTCATCGCCGACGGCAAGCGCAACGATATCGGCAACACCGCCAAGGCTTACGCCCGTGCCCTGTTCGACGAGTTGGGCTTCGACGCCGCCACTGTGAACCCTTACCTCGGCGGTGACGCCGTCGAGCCGTTCCTGGAGCGGGAAGAGAAGGCGGCGTTCGTCCTTTGCCGCACCTCTAACCCCGGCGCCCGTGATTTGCAGGACTTGATGGTGATGACACCTGGCGCTGAGGCGCGCCCTCTCTTCGAGGTCGTGGCGGAGATAGCCCGCCGCTGGAATAATCGCGGCAACGTTGGTCTTGTGGTGGGCGCCACCTATCCCGAGGAGCTGAAGCGTGTGCGTGAGCTCTGCCCGGAGATGACCTTCCTGGTGCCCGGCGTCGGTGCGCAGGGAGGAGACGTGGCAGCGGTGATGCGCAACGGCCTTGATAGCGCGGGCCGGGGGCTGATCATCAACGTCTCGCGGCAAGTCCTCTACGCCTCGCGGGAGAAGGACTTCGCGGCGGCGGCAGGGCTGGCGGCGCGCGAACTGAGAGACGAGATCGCGCGCGAACGGGAACGAGCGCTGGCGGAGTCCTAGCGATGCCCCTGGAGCTTCGGATGGGAGACGTGGTGCGGATGCGCAAGCCCCACCCCTGTGGCAGCTACGAGTGGCGGATCGTGCGCTTGGGAGCGGACATCGGCATACGTTGCCAGAAGTGCAATCATCGCGTTCTCATGGAGCGGCGCGAGTTCGAGAAGCGGCTGAAGGGATTCGTATCGCGCGGCGAACCCGTGGATCCCGCCATCGAAAAGCTGCTCTTTGGTGAGGAGGAGGTTGATCCTCCAGGGAAGGAAAATGGCAGAGGCGAGAGCGCCTAGGATCGACATTTGGACTCTCACCGGAGGAAAAGCCCTTCTCGAGAAACGGGGGTTTCGGCGTCTCCTGCTCACGCGCGTCTTCGCCCAGCTTGGGCAGAACGCCATCTTCTATGCCCTGTTCGTGCTGGTCGCGCAGAAGACGAATGCCAGCATCTACACCGGCTTACTGGTGATCGTCTTCGCGGTGCCGGCAGCGATCTTCGGCCCTCTCTCCGGCGTTGTCATCGATCGCGTCTCGCGGGGATGGCTGCTGGTAGCTGTGAACGGGCTGCGGCTAATCATGTGCCTGGCGCTGGTGGCATCAGACCAGAGTGTCTGGATCTTGTATCTGTTCTCGTTGGTGTTTGCCACCTCGATGCAATTCGTCGGCCCAGCGGAATCAGCAGCGCTCGCGCAGGTCGTGGAGCCGGAAGAGTTGACGGAGGCCAATTCTTTGTTCAACCTGGGCGGTCTCGCAGGTCAGGCGGGAGGAATGGCGATCATCGCCCCTATCTTCCTAAAGACGGTAGGCGCCACGCCCCTGTTCATTCTTGCCGGATGTCTCTTCACCGCCGCCGCCGTGATCATCGCGACTGTGCCCCGGCTGGGCGCCGCCTCCGCTCCGCGCTATCCTTCGGGGGCTGGCGTGAGGGTTCAGTTCGCCCGTGCCTGGCGCACCCTGCGCGGCGATGAGCAGGCCTACATGGCGCTCATCATGAGTGTGGTCGGTAGTACCTCCGTCTTGATATGTGTCGCGATAGTGCCCCGATATGCCAAGAGCGTCCTTGGCGTGTCGACGGAGAACCTGATCTTCGTGTTCTCGCCGGCAGCCCTTGGTCTATTGTTGGGGCTGCGACTGGCGGGTTGGCTGGAGGGATTGCTGGGGAAGGCGCGGACGGTTAGCCTGGGCTTCCTCTTGCTGGTAATGTCGCTGCTTGCGTTCGGCCTGACCAGCAGGCTGGGTCTCCTCCTGGCCAACCAGAACCCGCTGGGCGTGTTCGACCCCGGGCCATTCGACGATCGTAGCGGGCGAATCATCGTGGCGATGTTGACGGCGGTGCCGGCCGGGTTCGCCTACTCTTTGATCGGCGTGGCCAGCCGCGCCCTCTTGAACGAGCGTGTCGCGGTGGAGATGCAGGGGCGGGTGTTTGCCGCCCTGGCCGTGCTCACCAGTTTGGCGTCGATCCTTCCCTTGGTGGTGGCGGGCGGCCTCGCGGACTGGCTGGGCGTGCAACCGGTGGCGGTGGGCATCGCCATAGTGATGTCCGTCTTCGTCTTCTGGGTAGCGTGGCGAATCAGGTTTGCCTCTCCGGAGGGTGCGCATGGCTGGTGAGCTCGCTGCGGAAATGGCCACGCCGCAAGAACGAGAGAAAGCGCCGGTTCTCGCCAACCGTCAGTTTCTTGTCCTCTGGCTGGCGCAGCTTTTCTCCCAGATCGGGCAGAACGCCATCCTCTTCACGCTGCTCATCATCGTGCTCAACAAGACGCACTCCACCACCTCCACCAGCGTCCTCGTCCTCTCCTACGTAGTGCCCTCAGTGCTCTTTGGGATGGTGGCCGGTGTCCTCGTGGACCGCTGGCGCAAGCGGAGCGTCCTTATCGCGACCAACGCTGTCCGCTGCGCCGCCGCCCTGGCCTTCCTCTTTGGCAGCGATCATGTCTGGTCGCTCTACATGATCAACATAGGATTCTCCACCGTTAGCCAGTTCTTCACGACCGCGGAGGTCTGTACGGTTCCCTTTATCGTGCCCAAGCGGCAACTGATCGCGGCCAACAGCTTGGTCAGCCTGGCCTGGACGATGAGCCAGTTCGCGGGGATGGTCTTTGTGGCGCCGATCTTCCTGAAGGCCTTCGGGTCGGACGTTCTGTTCGTGACCACGGCGCTCCTCTTCGCCACTGCCGCCGCTCTGACGCGACTGCTTCCCCAGATCGAGAATGGCAGCAACCGCGAGGCGGCGCAGCAGGAGGCGTTCTTGAAGGCAGCACCGTCGGAGCTGGCGGGAGCGCTGCGGCTTCTTCGCGCCGACCGGGCCTCAGGCCTGGCGATGGCGCAGCTCACGCTGAGCAGCTCGCTCGTCCTCCTCTTCGCTGTGCTGGTGCCCCGCTTCATGCAGGAGGTCTTGGCGATCCGCGCTGATGACGCTGTCTACGTCTTCTTCCCCACGGGCGTTGGCGCTCTCCTGGGGCTGCGTATGCTGCCCTGGCTGGCGGGAAAGATCGGGAAGGACCGCCTCGTCGCCCTCGGGCTTATCGGACTTGCCGTCTGCCTGATCGGCCTGGGGTTCGTCGAGACCATCGCGGATCTGTTGAAGCGGACGGAGTCTTTCAACCCCTTCGGCCGCGAGAGGCTGGGCGGGCTCTCGCTGCTGGTCGCGCTGGCGATGCTGTTCGCTGGGCCGTTGGGGCTCGCCTATGCGATGGTCAACGCCCCCGCCCAAACGGTGCTCCACGAGCGGGCGCCGCCGGAGATGCGCGGGCGCGTGTTCGGCGCTCAGCTTGCTCTGGCGAGCGTGGTGGCTATCGTGCCCCTCTTGTTGGTGGGCGCCGTGGTCGATCTTTATGGTGTAAGCCTCGTTCTCCTGTCGATTGCGGCGGTGGTTGCGATAGTGGCGGCGGTCAGCGTCTTCCTTACGAGGAGGGGCGATGGCCTGGTCGTCGAGGCGGTGAGCGTAGCGCGAGTGGACGCGCCGCACGTGCCTCTGGCGGGCGATATGCCAGCCGGCGACGGCATCGCCGGTTCCGTTGACAGGATACAGGGGCTGGACTAGACTGGAATTGCAGTTCGGACCCCGCGCGCAAGAGGTGGTGGCATGATCGAGATGAGTATTGAGAGCATCCGCGTTAGTCTGGTCAACTACCAGCGGGTGGTCATCCTTAAGGAGAAAGGGTCGGAGCGGTACCTGCCGATCTGGATCGGGCCGGCGGAGGCGGATGCCATCGCCGTGCGGCTGCAGGAGGTGGCGGTAGCGCGGCCCCTGACCCACGACCTTCTGCGCTCCGTGATCGACGCTCTGGGCGCCCAGATCAACTGCGTCATCGTGAACGACCTCGCCAATGACACCTTCTACGCCCGCCTCCTGCTCGACGTCGATGGGAAGTCTCTGGAGATCGACTCGCGGCCCAGCGATGCGATAGCGCTGGCGGTTCGAGCGGAGGTGCCGATCTTTGCCGACGAGTCGGTGCTGGAGAAGGCAGGCGTGGTGATGGACAAGGAAGGCGAGAAGGCCATGGAAGGGGAGACGGTGGACCCGGCGGAGCTGGAGAGGATGTCGGCCTTCAAGGAGTTCATCGAGACGCTGGACCTGGACGACTTCGAGAAGCACAAGCCGCCGTCATCGGGATAAGGGCAGCGCCGGCAGCGAGCTTAACGTGGGGGCACCTGAGGGTGCCCTTCAGTGTTATCCGGCACAGGCGCGGCGGAATTGTTTTTTTGTTCTGTTGATTTTCGCATTTTCTTTTTTCTTCCCGAATCTGCTGAGGCGATTTCCGGAGAATTGAGTCTGCGATCTGTTGCTCTCCCAGATTCGACGCAGCCCCATCGAGAGGCGAAAACTATTCGCGGCTTGGGAACCTGTCTGTGCAACCGGTAGATTCGAGGGTTGCAGAATACAATTCACTTTTTCACCCTGTTGATGGCTATTGATTTCTGGGCCGCAGGGTTGGCAGGGTAACATGAGCGTGGTCACTCCCACCCACCCGCCCTAGGAAAGTAAGGGAAGGACGGGGGCACATCCCCCGTAGGCCCCTTGGCAGAGGGAGGAATCCCTCTGCACTCCCTCTTCCCTCCACAACAGCCCCCCCGCGAGGGCCAGGGCAGGACGATGGTATTACAGCACAGCGGGGCAAGAACGCCAAGGGGAAAGTGGCACTGGGTGCAGCGGGCAGGCCCCTCCTACAGCGAGCGGGCTCTCCACAGGCGGGCTTGCCTCTGCTACTCAGCATGTCATTTCGGCCGAAGGGAGAAATCCGGCGCCAAGAGAACGTTTGAGATCTCTCCCTACGGTCGAGATGACAAAGGGGCGCGGTGGTGATATTACAGCACAGAGGGAGCACGGACGCCAAGGGTTTGGTGTCACGGCGGGCCGCGGTTGACTCCCAAGGTATGACGTGGAAGGCCATATGGTGTCGAGGCGATAGGGATGAGGGGTTGAGATCTCTCCCTGCGGTCGAGATGACAGACTACTGTGGTACCGGCAAGGCGTAAGAGCAGAACTCGGCTGGGAACGGCCTTGACAAAACCTCGTGGCCGCTATATGCTTGCGGAGTCCGCGCTGTGCTGGTGGCAACCACAGCTCTAGGAGGTGCATGATGCGTCCTCGAATACCGGCCCGATTGCTTCTCGTGGGGGTGCTGGCTGCGCTGGCCCTGGGATTGCCCCGTGACGCGACGGCGGCTGACTGGTGCGCGGGCGGCGTCTGCCAGGAGTGGGTGGCCCGCTACGACGGCCCCGCCAGTGGATCCGACCGCGCCTCCGCACTGGCGGTGGACGGGTCGGGCAACGTCTATGTCACGGGGGGGTCTCAAGGCTCTGTCTCGGACGGTTACGCCACCATCAAGTACGGCAGCGACGGGAACCAGCACTGGGTGGCCCGCTACGAGGTGGACGGCCGCGCCTCCGCACTGGCGGTGGACGGGTCGGGCAACGTGTATGTCACGGGGTCCTCCGGAGGCTCCGGCACGGGCAGCGACTACGCCACCATCAAGTACGACAGCGACGGGAACCAGCAGTGGGTAGCCCGCTACGACGGCCCCGCCAGCGGTAACGACTCCCCCTCGGCCCTGGCCTTGGACGGGTCGGGCAACGTGTATGTCACGGGGTCCTCCGGAGGCTCCGGGACGGGCAGCGACTACGCCACCATCAAGTACGACAACGGCGGCAACCAGCAGTGGCTGGCCCGCTACAACGGCCCCGCGAACTCCTCCGACTGGTCCAGTGCTCTGGCCGTGGACGGGTCGGGCAACGTGTATGCCACGGGGTACTCCGGAGGCTCCGGCACGGGCAGCGACTACGCCACCATCAAGTACGATGCCGACGGCAACCAGCAGTGGGTGGCCCGCTACAACGGCCCCGCGAGTAGCAGCGACTGGGCCTTTGCTCTGGCCGTGGACGGGTCGGGCAGGGTGTATGTCACGGGAGCGTCCTATGGCATCGGAGCAGACGAGGACTACGCCACCATCAAGTACGGCAGCGGCGGCAACCAGCAGTGGGTGGCCCGCTACGACATGCGCGCCGGCTACCAAGAATGGGACATCGCCAGTGCCCTGGCCGTGGACGGGTGGGGCAACGTGTATGTCACGGGGGCGTCCCATGGCTACGCCGGCACGCACATGGACTACGCCACCATCAAGTACGACAGCGACGGCAATCAGCAGTGGCTGGCCCGCTACAACGGGCCAGCCGGCCTCGACGACGACGCCAGCGCGCTGGCCCTGGACGGGTCGGGGAACGTATACGTCACGGGGACAAGTGTTACGCGACTTGGAGAAGATTACCCTCCAGTACACTCCGACTACGCTACCATCAAGTACGACAGCGACGGCGACGAGCAGTGGGTGGCCCGCTACGACGGCCCCGCCAGCGACGACGACTACGACTACGACGTCGCTAGTGCCCTGGCGGTGGACGGGTCGGGCAACGTGTATGTCACTGGGGAGTCGGTATCCAACACAGCGAAAGACTACGCCACGATCAAGTACTCCCAGTACGCGTCGGACGTGGACGGCGACGGCGTCCCAGATGCTGTCGACAACTGCCCGCTCGTGCCGAACGCCGACCAGCTCAACTCCGACGGCCAGCGGCGGCCCAACGGATCGGCGATTCCCGGCGAGTGGGCAAGTAACCCCGCCCAGGACAAGCTGGGAGACGCCTGCGACGCGGACAACGACAACGACGGCCTGCCCGACTCTCAGGAGTTCGATGACGAATGCCCTTACCGACTGGTAGCGGACAGTGACGGAGACACGGTGCTGGACGGATACGAGGTGTCAGTGGCCGAAGACCCCTGCAACCCAACCAGCAAGCCCGTCTGCACTGACCCGACGGATAGGGACGGCGACGGCTTCAAGGACTGTGTTGAGCACAGCGGCTACAACACCTGTGCCTTCGCCGGAGACACCTTCCCCGGCTACAAGACCTGCGCCACGTCCCCAGACAGTGATGTCGATAGCTGCGCCGACTGGATAGAGATAGTGGATGTAAACGGCGACAGGGTCGCGAACATCCTGGACGTGCAGTGGGTCGCTAAGAGAGTTTTTGACGTTGTCGGGCCTTCCGACTCCGATGTCATCTTTGACCTCGACAAGAACGGCGCCATCAACATCCTCGATATCCAGGTGGAGGTCAAGAACTCGTCCCTGCTAAGGCCGCACAGCAAGTGTCCACCGGAGGGGTAGGGATTCGCGTTCAATCCATTACCTTGATGTAGGGTCGGGCACCTGTGCCCGATCCTACGACGTTTCGGGGGAGGGCGGGCAACCAGCCTACGGCAGGCAGGGATGTGCCCGTCCCACGGGGATAGGGGAGCGGACGTGGCGGCGGCGAGTTTGAGATCTCTCCCTGCGGTCGAGATGACAGAGGGGGGCGGCTGTAGCGACACCTCGGCCTAAAGGCCGAGGCATAGGGCGAGAAGGCGGGCAAGACGCTTACCTAGTCAGCGGGCATGCTAGGCCTTCCACGTCGAGCGAGTTTGGGGCTTGACATATTTCTGGGGGGCTGGTATAGTCGCCGCACAACTGAATAGCGTGAACGGCTGAGAACAGGACTAGTAGGCCGCAAAGCGAGGTTTTCCGCCAACCGGCGGAAGGCAGAGAGCCAGGTTAGGTGAGAGCTGGCACCGGCGCGGCGGACTGAATGGACCTGGGAGCCGCAAGCCGAACTCCACGGCGGTGGACGGTAGGCTTCGTCGGAGGGGCACCGTTATCAGAGCCCAGGGTATCTTCCCCATCGGGGAACGTACCTGAGAAGAGATGTCTCGACCGATCCCTCGTAAGGGTGGCCGGTCGGGACAAGTAGGGTGGCACCGCGAGAAGACCTCTCGTCCTTATGGGCGAGGGGTTTTTTGTTTGGTGAAATTACCCTCGTAGTCGCTAGGCAAGATTAAGAAGAAGGGAGGAAGCATGGACACGAAGTTCTTACTGCCGGAGAAGGAGATACCGACAAGCTGGTACAACATCCAGGCGGACCTGCCGGAGCCGCTGCCGCCGGTTCTGCACCCGGGAACGAAGCAGCCGATAGGGCCGCAGGACCTGGCACCGTTGTTCCCGATGGGGCTGATCATGCAGGAGGTGAGCACGGAGCGCTACATCGAGATACCGGAGGAGGTGCGGGAGATCTACAAGCTGTGGCGTCCCACCCCCCTCTACCGGGCGCACCGGCTGGAGAAGGCGCTGGGCACGCCGGCGAAGATCTACTACAAGTACGAGGGCACCAGTCCCGCCGGCTCGCACAAGCCGAACACCGCCGTGGCGCAGGCCTACTACAACAAGATGGAGGGAGTGAAGCGCATCACGACGGAGACGGGCGCCGGCCAGTGGGGGAGCGCTCTGGCTCTGGGCTGCAACTTCTTCGGCATCGAGCTGAAGGTCTACATGGTGAAGGTCAGCTACTTCCAGAAGCCCTACCGCCGCTCCCTCATCGAGACCTGGGGAGCGAAGGTGGTACCCAGCCCCAGCCCGGACACGGAAGCGGGACGGGCGATGCTGGCGGAGGACCCGGAGTCGAGCGGCAGCCTGGGGATGGCAATCAGCGAGGCGGTGGAGGACTGCGTGAAGCGGGAGGACACGAGGTACTCGCTGGGCAGCGTGCTCAATCACGTGCTGATGCACCAGACGGTCATCGGCGAAGAGGCGATGAAGCAGATGGAGATGGCGGGCGACTACCCGGACGTGGTCATCGGCTGCGTCGGCGGCGGGTCGAACTACGCGGGGATCGCGCTGCCGTTCGTGCGAGAACGGCTGGTGAACGGCAAGAAGACGCGCTTCGTCGCGGTCGAGCCGGAGGCCTGTCCGACGCTCACGCGAGGGCCGGATGCCTACGACTTCGGCGACACAGCGGGCATGGCGCCGATAGTGAAGATGTTCACCCTGGGCCACACGTTCGTGCCGCCGGCGATCCACGCGGGAGGGCTGCGCTATCACGGGATGGCGCCGATCGTCTCGCAGTTGCAGCGGCTGGGCTTGCAGGAGGCGAGGGCGTACCATCAGAACCCGGTCTTCGCGGCGTCGGTCCAGTTCGCGAGGACGGAGGGGATCGTGCCGGCGCCGGAGTCGGCGCATGCGATCCGCGCCGCCGTCGACGAGGCACTGGTCTGCAAGGAGTCGGGGGAGTCGAAGGTCATACTGTTCAACCTGAGCGGCCACGGCCACTTCGACATGGGCTCGTATGACAAGTACTTCGCCGGCGAATTGGAGGACATGGCGTTCTCTGAGGACAAGGTTAAGGAGGCTCTGGCGCATCTGCCGAAGATTTAGGCGCCGTACGACTTGGGAAATAACGAACACGGAGACGTGATGAAACGAAAACGTATCCTTACGGGTGATCGCCCGACAGGCGATCTTCATCTGGGCCACTACGTCGGTTCGCTGGCGAACCGGGTGCGGCTGCAGGATGAGTACGAGTGCTTCTTCATCATCGCCGACTATCACGCGCTGACGACGGCGTACGACCGGTCGGCGGAGGTGCAGGGGAGCATCCGGGGTCTGGTGCTGGACTATCTCAGCGTGGGGATGGATCCGGAGAGGAGCACGATCTTCCTGCAGTCGCTGGTGCCGGAGATACCGGAGCTGTACATGCTGTTCTCGATGCTGGTCAGCGTGCCCCGGCTGCAACGGATGCCGGCGCTCAAGGATATCATCCGCGATCTGAAGCTGGAGACGGCGTCGCTGGGGCTGCTGGAGTATCCGGTGCTGCAAGCGGCGGACATCCTCTGCGTGCGCGGTGAGGTGGTGCCGGTGGGGAAGGACCAGGCGTCGCACGTGGAGCTGACGCGGGAGATCGCGCGGCGGTTCAACGATCTCTACCGGCCGGTCTTTCCGGAGCCGGAGGCGCTGATCGGCGAGGTGCCGACGCTTCCCGGCACGGACGGCAAGGGGAAGATGAGCAAGTCGATAGGCAACGCGATCTATCTCTCCGATGATGCGGAGACGGTGCGGCGCAAGGTGATGAGCATGTACACGGACCCGACGCGCATCCACGCGACGGACCCGGGCCACGTGCGGGGCAACCCCGTCTTCACCTATCACGACGCCTTCAACCGCAACACGGAGGAGGTGGCGGACCTGAAGCGCCGCTACAAGCAGGGCCGCGTGGGCGACGTGGAGGTCAAGAAGCTGCTGATCGTAGCGCTCAACGAGTTCCTGGAACCGATCCGGGAGCGGCGGGCGCGCTACGAGGCGAAGCCGGGACTGACGGAGGAGATCGTCGATGCGGGGAGCCGGCGGACACGGACGGAGGCGCAGGAAACGCTGCGTCTGGCCCGCGAGGCGATGGGGCTGACGTACCTGCGATGAAGGTCGGTCAGGGCGTCGAGGTGTAGAGGTTATCATGTACGTGCCCAGTCTGGACGAGGCGAAACGCTTGGCTGCCCAGGGCAACCTGGCGCCGGTGTACCGCGAGGTGGCGGCGGACCTGGAGACGCCGGTCTCCGCCTACCTTAAGGTGGCGCGCGGCGGGCACTCGTTTCTCTTGGAGAGCGTTGAGGGCGGCGAGCGGCTTGCCCGCTACAGCTTCATTGGGACGGAACCCTATCGTGTGCTGCGTGCGGGGTCGAACGCCGCCCTCGGTAAGACCGACCCGCTGCTGGCTATCGAGGACGAGCTGCGGCGGTTCCGCGTCGTCTCGCTGCCGGGACTGCCACGCTTCCACGGCGGCGCGGTCGGTTACCTGTCGTATGAGGTGGTGCGTCACTTTGAGCCGCGCGTCCCCATCGCTTCCCGCGACCCGCTGGGGCTGCCGGAGGCGATCTTCATGTTCACGGACACGCTCCTCGTCTTCGACCACCTGCGTCACAACATCAAGGTGGTGACGCACGTTCGCCTCGACGGCGACATCGAGGCGGCCTACCGGCAGGCGCTGTGGCGGATCGACGAGCTGGTGGCACGTCTGGAAAAGCCGCTGGTCGCCTTGCCCTATGAGGAGAAGGCGGCCCCCTGCGGGCGGCAGCCGCGCATCGCCTCCAACATGGCGCGGGCGGAGTTCATCGCCAAGGTGGAGCGGGCGAAGGAGTACATCGAGGCGGGCGACATCATCCAGGCGGTCATCTCGCAGCGTTTCCAGCGCCCGACGAGCGCCCATCCCTTCGCCGTCTATCGCGCTCTGCGCACCGTCAATCCGTCGCCCTACATGTACTATCTGGAGTTGGGCGACTGTCAGATCGTGGGCGCGTCGCCGGAGCTGCTGGTGCGGGTAGAGGACGGCGTGGTGGCGACGCATCCCATCGCTGGCACGCGGCCGCGGGGTCGTGACCCGGAGGAGGACCAAGCGCTGGAGGAGGAGCTGCGGCAGGACGAGAAGGAGCGGGCAGAGCACACCATGCTGCTCGACCTGGGGCGCAACGACATCGGGCGGGTGAGCGAGCCGGGGACGGTGCAGGTGGGCCAGCTCATGGACGTGGAGCGCTACTCGCACGTCATGCATCTGGTGTCGCACGTGAGCGGCCGCCTGCGCTCGGAGATGACGCCGTATGATGCGCTGCGCGCCTGCTTTCCGGCAGGCACCGTCTCGGGGGCGCCGAAGATCCGGGCGATGGAGATCATCGCTGAGCTGGAGCCGGAGCAGCGGGGGCCCTACGCGGGAGCCGTCGGCTACTTCGACCTGTCGGGCAACCTGGACACGGCGATCACGATCCGGACGGTCGTCATGAAGGACAGCGTCGCCCACGTGCAGGCGGGCGGCGGCATCGTTTTCGACAGCGAGCCGGAGCGGGAGTACGAGGAGTCGGTGAACAAGGCGCAGGCGCTGATGCGGGCCATCGAGCAGGCGGAGGCGACGGCGTCGGCAGCGCCGAAGGGGAGCCTGGGGTACTAGGTAGAGGTGAGATGCTCTTATTGATCGACAACTACGATAGCTTCACCTTCAACCTCTATCAGTACCTGTGTGAGCTGGGG
>Ga0315273_10009671_pt1 | contig 12247 bp, 11 predicted proteins | sample YL17G02_0_MG_FD_205753 | JGI IMG/M metagenome (GOLD analysis project Ga0315273, IMG submission 205753) | Sediment microbial communities from Yellowstone Lake, YNP, Wyoming, USA - YL17G02_0 | ecosystem: Environmental > Aquatic > Freshwater > Lake > Sediment | place: USA: Wyoming | collected... | reverse complement strand
TTAGACCGCTTGCTTCAACCGCCGGATGCGGAAAACCGCATGTCCGGTGGTGTGGGATGGTGACGGGGCGCAATCCCCGTCACCCGACCCGATCATCGATCAGAGCCAACTTGCCGGCGCAACAAGCAGGTTGACGGAGCCGCCCGGCGGCAGCGCGCGCGTGAAATGGATTTAATGCCCCGTTAAGTGCCGGTTAATACGCTCGCGCGTCTCCTCTAGTGAAGGCGATTGAGATCGCCGGACACGATAAAGGGGACGAAAATGAAGAAACTGACTACACTGCTTCTGGGCGCGGCGCTGGTTCTGGGAACCGTTGGCATGGGCCTTGCCGTCGAGCAGCCGAAGGCGGCCACGCCGGCGCCGGTCGAAAAGACCAAGCCGGTGATCAAGCGTCACAAACGCAGCAAGAAGGCGGGCAAGGCCGCAGTGAAGACGCCGGCCACCCCTGCCACACCCGCCACTCCGGACAAGTAGTGCGCCAGCGAGGAGTTCCGGGGACCGGCGACGCCGGCCTCGGAACTCCGAGCGCCGTCCGCACACCTCCTGCCCGTCTGGAAACCGCTGACTCGCATTGAAAAGTGTTGACACGCGGAGCGGAATACTGTACACTGTAGTACAGATACGCTTACTGGGGCCCCAAGTTCTGAACAGGATGGTTCGCTGAAGGCGGCCATCGGGGTACGCGAGGCGGGACTGTCCGCTCACTCAGGAGGGCTTGAAGACCATGGAGATCAATCAGGAAAAGCTCGACCAGTTCCTCGGGCAAGTGGTTGGGGAACTGGGAGCGGCGATGAATGCGGCTCTCGTGCTGATCGGCGAGAAACTGGGATTGTACAAGGCCATGGCCGGCGCCGGAGCGATGACGCCGGCCGAACTCTCGGCAAAAACCAGGACTGACGAACGTTACGTGAAGGAATGGCTGTCGGCGCAGGCCGCCGGCGGCTATGTCACCTACGACGCCGCCACGCGCTCCTTCACGCTTCCCAACGAACAGGCTTTCGCCCTGGCGCAGGAAGACAGTCCCGCCTACATGCCCGGGGCCTTTCAGATCATCAGCGCGGTCATGAAAGACGAACCCAAGCTGACGGAGGCATTCCGCACCGGCGATGGCGTAGGTTGGGACGAACACGACGCCGCGCTGTTCGAAGGCACCGAGCGCTTCTTCCGCCCCAACTACGCCGCTCACCTGGTGAGCGCGTGGATTCCGTCGCTCAACGGAACGCACGCGAAACTTGAGAAGGGCGCCCATGTCGCCGACGTCGGATGCGGCCACGGCGCTTCCACCATTCTGATGGCCCAAGCCTATCCCAACTCCCACTTCGTGGGCTTCGACTACCACGGTCCTTCCATCGGCTGGGCGCGCCGCGCCGCCGCCCGCGCGGGCCTAAAGAATGCCAGCTTCGCGGTGGCCACGGCCAAGGACTTCCACGGCTCGAAGTACGATTTCGTGACCTTCTTCGATTGCCTGCACGACATGGGAGATCCCGTTGGCGCCTCGCGTCACGTGCGCGAGATGCTGGACCCGGATGGCGCATGGATGATCGTCGAGCCCTTCGCCAGCGATCATCTGGAAGCCAACCTGAATCCGATCGGACGCGTCTTCTATGCCGCCTCGACCATGATTTGCACGCCCGCGTCCCGCGCACAGGAGGTCGGCCTGTGCCTGGGCGCGCAAGCCGGTGAGGACCGTATCGGAAAGGTAATCGCCGAAGGCGGATTCACTCGTTTCCGGCGCGCCGCCCAGACCCCGTTCAACCTGGTTTATGAAGCGCGACCATAGGAGGTCAAGATGCGATTCATGATGAAAGTCAGCATGCCCGTGGAAGCCGGCAATCTGGCGGCGAGAAGCGGGTTCGATACAATCCCGAAGATTCTGGCGGAGTTGAAGCCGGAAGCCGCCTACTTCATTGCAGAGCACGGCAAACGCACCGGCGTCCTGTTTCTGGACATCCAGGACGCTTCGCAGATCCCCGCGATTGCCGAGCCGTGGTTCCTGGCCTTCAACGCCGCGGTGGAGTTCCATCCGGCCATGAAGCCCGAAGACCTGGCAAAAGCCGGGCCGGCGGTCGAACGGGCGGTCAAGGAATACGGGCAGGGATAACCCGGCGCCGGAACCCGCCCTGGCTCACCCGCGCTTCTGCTTCCAGCGCCCGCGCGTGAAGTCGGGGAACTCGATGGGCGCGCTGCCCTTGGCGACCGACATTTCGCTGAGCGGTCCCGGAGCGCTCCACGCCGCCGCGTCATAGACGTCCATGTCCGGTGCCAGGCCTTCGCGCAGGCACTGAACCAGGCGGTAACACTCGAGGAAATCCATGCCGCCGTGGCCGCCGCTGCGGCGCGCCAACTCGCCCATCCTGGTCCACAGCGTGTGCTCGAACTTCGGCTTGAAGCGGTCGATGGTTTCCCACTCGTGGTTCTTCGACTGGCCTTCGATGTAGATCCGCGGCGGGTAGTCGCGGAAGATCCCGTTGGTTCCGGCGATGAGGTTGATGCGGTCGTAGGGTTCCGGGGTGACAACGTTGTGTTCCAGAGTAATGATGAGTCCGTTGGCGGTCTTGATCAGGCTGGTGTTCTGGTCGCCGCCGGCGTAAGTTTCCTTTCTCATCGGGTCGTCCGCCGGAAGGGTCTTGTCGCGGTAAACATACAGCGCCTTGGCCGGCGAACTCATCGACACCAGGGTTGCGAACCGGTCGCCGCGGTTGACGTTCATGTACATGGCCACGGGTCCCAGGCCGTGGGTCGGATAGAGATTTCCGTTGCGGTTGATGCGCTCGATCCGGCGCCAGAGCTTCCCGCCGCGATCGTACACCAGTTCGGCGCGCAGGTCGTGGAGGTAAGCGCCGGCGCCGTGGGTCAGTTCGCCGAACAGGCCGGCGCGGACCATGTTAAGCACCATCAGCTCGTTGTAACCGTAGCAGCAATTCTCGAGCATGACGCAGTGCCGCCGGGTCTGTTCGGAAGTATTCACCAGGTCCCAACACTCGTCGATCGTTCTGGCGGCCGGCACCTCCACCGCAACGTGCTTGCCGTGCTTCATGGCGTAGACCGCCATCTGGGTGTGCCAGACCCAGGGCGTGGCGACAACCACCAGGTCGAGGTCGTCCCGCTGGCACAGCTTCTCGAACGCGCGCTCGCTGCCGGAGTAGGTCTCGGGCGCTTTCGGGCCGGCCTTCTCGACCACCGCCTTGGCCTTGTCCGCTCTTTCGCCGATCAGGTCGCAGACCGCGTTCACCTGCATGTTGTCCACGGCCAGAAAGTTCCGCAACAGCCCGGAGCCTCTGCCGCCCACGCCGATGAAGCCGACGCGCGCGGTCATCGCCGGTTTGAACTTCACGCCAATCATGGTTTCCGACGGCGCGGCCGAGGCGCTGCCCAGAGCGGCCGCCAGCGGGATGGCGCGGAACAGGTCGCGGCGCGCGATTCGCGAATTCTCGTGGTCTTTGCTCATGTCAAGCCAGTCTACACGAAGTGATAGAATCTCGGGGACAGGCTGCGAAATTATGAACAGACGAATGCTCCTGCTTTCCTGGGCGGCGGCCGCGGTGGCGAAGACCCACCTGAAGGCCGGCGACACGGCGCCCGACTTCAAACTGCCTTCCACGACCGGCCAGCCAATAACCATGGGTGAGTTTCGAGGCAAGAAAGCGGCGGTGCTGGCCTTCTTCCCGGCCGCGTTCACCGGTGGCTGAACGAAGGAAATCACCGGATACCAGGCTGGTATCCAAAAGTTCGAAGGCCTGGAGGTGCAGGTGCTCGGCATCAGCACCGACTTCATAGCCACACTGAGCCACTGGGCCAAGGAGCTGAATCTGAGCTACCCGCTGCTCAGCGACAAGAAGGGTGAGGTGTCGAAGCTGTACGGCGTGCTGAACGCCGACGCGATGGTGGCCAACCGCACCACGTTCGTGATCGACATCGACGGCCGCATACAGCACATCGAGGAAGGCTCGGCGGCGATCGATTCGACGGGCGCCGAAACCGCCTGCAAGCGCATCCGGAAAAAGTAACGATGCTCACGGAGAAACTCGGCCGCGGCGACCTGCGGCTGGTAATCGTCTCGCTGCTGGCTATTGCCGCCGGCGGCTTTTACGTCCTGTCGAACTACTCCGCGGCGTTTCCCGAAGCGTCCATCGATCTGAAGTTGTCGAAAGACCAGATCACCACGCGCGCCGACGCGTTTCTGCGGGCGCAGGGGCTGGAAACCGGCGGCTTCCGCAACCTGACTCTGTTCGACCCGGACGACGGCGCGCGCCTGTTCCTGGAGCGCGAGGTGGGCCTGGACGAAGCCAATCGCCTGATGCGGGAGCGCATCTCGGTGTGGCGCTGGCGCGCGCGCTGGTACCGCCCGCCGCAGAAGGAAGAGATGGTAGTCTGGCTGAGTCCAGACGGCCGGCTGGTGGGCTTCGAGCACGTGATCGCGGAGACCGCGCCGGGCGCCCGGCTGAAACCGGACGCCGCGCAGGCGATTGCCGAAGCGTTCCTGGCGCGCCACAGCGGCGCTCGGCAGCGCCTGGTCGAGGCGCAATTGCAGGAGCGGCCCAACCGCCACGATCACGTTTTCACTTGGGAACAGGAAGACCTGCGGGTCAAGGACGCGCGCTACCGGCGCAGCGTCGTGGTTCACGGCGACCGTGTCGGGCGGTTCCAGGAATTCCTCTACGTGCCCGAGCAGTGGAAGCGCGATTTCGCGGCGCTGCGATCGAAAAACGAGCTCTACTCGCAGATCGCGCAGGCGTTCTACGTGCCGCTGATCCTGTGCGCGCTGGGCGTGCTGATCCAGGCGATCCGCAAGAAGCAGGTGCCCTGGCGGCCGCTGATCCTGATCTCGGCGGCGGTCGGCGCGCTCATGGTCGCCAGCCAGTGGAACAACCTGCCGTTCTTCATGGACAATGCGCCGACCAGCGCACCCTATCGGGAGACGCTGGCCATCGGCCTGCTGCTGGCCATCGGCGCGGGGGTGGGAGTGTTCTTCTACGTGGTGCTGGCCGCCGCGGCGGGCGAACCGTTGTACCGGGCCGCCCGGCCCGGCGGCTTGACCCTCAGAAACCTTGCCACGGCGCGCGGAATCCAGACCCGGGAGTTCTTCCGCGCAACGGTAGTCGGGTACGGGTTTGCGGCCGCGCACCTGGCTTTCGTGGTCGCCTTCTACCTGGTCGGCCGGCGTTTTGGCGTGTGGGCGCCGCAGGACATCCAGTACTCCGACCTGCTTTCGACCAGCCTGCCGTGGATCTACCCGCTTACGATTTCCGTTCTGGCGGCGACTTCCGAGGAGTTCTGGTTCCGCCTGTTCGCCATTCCGCTGCTCAAGAAATGGCTGCGCTCGACGTGGATTGCGGTTCTGATTCCAGCTTTCGTATGGGGCTTTCTGCACGCCAACTACCCGCAGCAGCCCGGTTACATCCGCGGCGTCGAGGTGGGTGTCATCGGCGTCGCCGCCGGCTTCCTGATGCTGCGCTACGGCATCGGAGCGACCCTGATCTGGCACTACACCGTGGATGCGGTGATGATCGGGTCTTATCTGCTGCGGTCGGAAAGCTGGTACTTCCGATTGAGCGGCGTGGCGGTGGGCGGCGCGGTGCTGGCGCCGTTCCTGGTCTCGCTGGTGCTCTATTTCCGGCGCGGCGGATTTGTCGTCGAGGAAGCGCCCGCCCCGGAACCCGAGACGCCGCCGGCTTCGGTCGAGGTGAAGCCGGAGGCGCGGGAATCGATTGCGCCGCGCCTGCCGGCGAAATGGATGTACATCGCCGCGGCGGCGGCCGGATTGATCGCGCTCGCGGCGAGGCCGCATGAGTTTGGCGGCTTCGTCAGGCTGACGCTGACGCGCGCCCGCGCGGCCCAAATCGCCGGCGAAGAAATGCGCTCGCGCGGCGTCAACCCCGCCGAATGGCGCAGGGTCAGCGTATTCGTGGCGGACCTGCGCGTGCGGGAGTTCGAGTATCTTCGCCGGGTCGCGGGCGATGACGCCGCCAACCAAACCGTTGGCGCTCGCCAGCTCACCGGGCTATGGCGCGTGCGCTATTTCAAGCCGTTTCAAAAGGAAGAGTGGCGGGTGTGTGTGCGTTCCGACGCGGGCGTCATTCGCGTGGACCACGTGCTGGACGAGAAGGCCGCGGGCGCGCGTCTGACCCCCGACCAGGCGCGCGACCGCGCCGCCGCCTACCTCCGCCGCGCCCAGTCCATCCAGGTCGAGAGCCTCCGCCTGGTGGAAGCCAACCAGGAGAAGCGCGACAACCGCACCGATCATGCGCTGGTTTGGGAGGACCCGGAATTCCGCGTGGGAGAAGCTCGCGCCCGCGTCTCGGTCGAGGTCATCGGCGATGAAGTCTCGAGCTTCCGGCGATTCCTGAAGCTGCCCGAGCAGTGGCTGCGCGAGTTCGAAAAGCCGCGGCTGCTGGGCTATCTTTTCCCCGGCCTGATGGGGGCTGCCGGCCTGACGTTGCTGATCGTTATGGTCCGGCGTTTGAGCCGCCACGAGTACCACTGGCGAGTTTATCTGGCGCTGAGCGCCGCCGCATTCTGCCTGTCCGTCGCTGCGACGTTGAACCAGTGGCCAACCCTGTTGGCGGGCTACCCAACCGAGACGGCGCTGGAGAACTACCTGGGCCAACTCGCGCTCGGCCGGCTCACCGCGGCGCTTTTCGCCGCGATGAGTGTCTTCGCGGGAGTGCTGGGGGTGGATGTCTTCCAGCAACTGGCTCTGGGACGGCATCGATTCACGGCCCCGTCGGCCGCTCGGGCGGCGTCGGTGGCGCTGATGGTTTGGGGCGTGAGCAGAGTGCTGGCCTGGGCGGGGCAGCAAGTGCCGGGTCCCCGCCTCTCACTGCCGCTGGCGTCTTTTCCGGGGACAGAGTACTCCGTCCCCGGTTTTGCCGTGCTGAGCCAGGCCTTCACCGCCGCCGCGCTGGGCGTCTGTCTGCTGGCTATCGCCGTGTTCGCGGCCATCCGTTTCCTTCGGCCCACCTGGCAAATCGCGGCGGTATTGGCTGGCGCGGCGGCTTTTGCGGCGGGCCGTGCGCAGACCCCGGCGCTGGAGCTGTTCTACTTCGTCGCATTCCTGGCAGCGGCCGGGTTGGTGAAGTTTGTCGCCGGCACTTGCGGGGCCGACCTGGTCGCGTTTGCCGTGGCGCTGTTCTGGGTGCAGGCGGCCGAGGGCGGCGCGCGGCTGGTGGCGCAGCCCGAAGTCTTCTACCGGATGAACGGGATCGGCGCGATGCTGGGGGCGGCGGCCGCCGGATGGCTCGCGATCCGCTACTCGAAGAACGGCTCGCCCGGCATGCGGTAGCGGTAAGCCGCGTCCTCGTCGAGATCGATGCCCAGACCCGGCGCATCGGGCACGCGCACCTTTCCGTCGCGAATCAGGGGACCTTCGGCGTTCTTCACCAGCTCGTCGAAAAACGGCACGCTGGCCGCGTGCCACTCGAGCGCGAGGATATTGGGGATGGCCGCCGACAGGTGCACGCCGGCCATGGTGCCCAGCGGTCCGCTGATGTTGTGCAGCGCCAGGTTGACGTAGTGCAGGTCGGCCAGGTCGGCCACCTTGCGGCCCTCCCAGAGGCCGATTTTCTGGACGTCGGGCGCCAGCACGCGCAATCCGCCCTCGACGATCAGCCGCTGGAAGTCCAGGCGGAAGTAATGGTTTTCGCCGGTGGAAATCGGCGTGGCGGTGTTGCGCTGCACCTGGGCCAGCGCGCCGATGTTTTCCGGCGGCACCGGATCTTCCAGCCACAGCAGCTTGTGTTTCTCCATGGCCCGCGCCATCTCGACCGCCGCCTGCACACCGTAGTTCCAGTGGCAGTCGATGGCCAGACCAATGTCCGGGCCGAGTTCGATCCGCACCGCGCCGATGAGCATGTCCGCATACTCGATTTCCGACCGGCTCAAATCGCGGTTGTACTCGTCGGTGTCGAACGGCGTAGGCACGTCGATGTCGAACTTGAGGATGCGGAAGCCGCGCTCGGCCATCAGGCGCGCCTGGAGGGCGTACTCCTCGGGCACCTGGTGCTCTTTCTTGGACGCATCCCAGCCGTGCCGCTTCAAGTGCACCACGTTCGGGTCCTGTGGCGCGCGGTCGGCCGCCATCCAGGCGGGCGTGCGCGGAATCAGCAACGGGTCGATGCTCGAAAGCGCCGCGCCGGCGTGGCAGTCGGCGTAGATGCGCACCTCGTCGCGATACTTGCCCCCCAGAATCTGCCAGACCGGCATGTGGTACTTCTTGCCGATCAGGTCGAGCAGCGCCGCCTCCAGGCCCAGAATGGCGTGCATGGCGATGCCGGGCGAAACGTGAACCGCGCTGAGCCGCATGCGGCGCATGACGCGGTCGATCGAGGTCGGGTCCTCGCCGATCAGCAGGCGCGCGTATTCGCGGATCACGGCGGTCAGGCCGGGCGCCAGGAACACCTCGCCATAGCCCGTGATCTTCTCGTCGGTTTCGACCTTGACGAAGTTCCAGTTGAAGTTCGCTTCCAGGACGGCGGTGGTGATTCGAGTGATTTTCATGGAATCGACTAACGTAGCAGGTTTTTGGGCCCAGGCGGGAGCGGGTCGACCAGGCGCAGGGCGGCCTCCGCCATCTCGATCTCGCGCGGGTTCGCGGCCGCGTCGCGGGCGCGGCGGGCGGCGCGGCGCGCCTCGGCCGCTTCGCCCGCTTCGTGCGCCGCCAGCGCCACCGCGTGCCAGAACTGCGATTGGCGCGGCAGGACCTCGGCCGCGCGCTTCAGGTGTTCCAGGGCCTCCAGCGGCCGCTTGTCGGCGGAGGCCATCAGTCCGAGCAGAAAATGCGCCTCGGCGTAGTTCGGGTTGAGCGTGACGGCGCGACGCAGATTTTCGGCCACCTCCGCGCGGCCGCCGCCGCTGTCGCGCACCAGCATGGCGTACTCGAAATAAATCTCCGCGTCCCGGCTGGCGAGTTCGATCGCGCGGCGAAGGTGCGAACGGGCGTCTGCGTCCCGGTCGAGTTTGAGCGCCAGCAAACCCAGCTTGCCCTCGGTTTCGGCCGACTCGGTCTTTGCGCGCGCCAGTTTCCGATAGAGCTTTTGGGCAAGGTCCAGGTGGCCCGCCCCGATCGACAACTCGCCGAGGGCGCGCTCGACGTCGGCGCTCCGCTCGACCCGCACCGGGGCCTTTTCCGGCTGCGGCCCCGCGTCGAGTTCCACCACCCGGAATCGGCGTTGGCCGATGTACCCTCGAAGGTCCGTGAGCGCGGCTTCCATCGGCCTGCCGAAGGCGGCCTGGAACGCCTGGCCGGGAGGCCGCCCGTCGAGCAGGCCCTGGATGAAGCGCGGCATGCGCTCGCGATAGTCCGGCGCGAGATTCAACATGTGCGTCAGGGCCCAGCTCTCGGCGTAGAAGATACCGACCCGGTCCGTTTCGTTATATTCGGGGCTGTTGCGTTCGACGCGCGCCAGGCGGCCGGCGTCGAGCCACCCGGCGAACTCGAGCGCGGCCAGATGGGCCGGGATCACTCCGCCCACGCGCACCCGCGCCCCTGTCACTTCGAGCGTCGAGTAGAACTCCGCGGTTCCCTCTTCCAGCCATCGCGGCAGCTTCGGCGCGGTGTGGCTCAGCACCAGATGGACGAACTCGTGCATCGCCACGCGCAGGCTCTCCCGGCCCAGGTAAGGCAGGGCGATGATGTCGCGCACCGGCCCGCTTTGGAAAACCGCGCCGGTCGAGTCCGCCGGGCGGTAAGGACGGAACTCGCTTTCGGTGGCGAACAGATAGACCCGCACCGGCAACGGCACGCCGCGGCCGTCCGGAGCGAAGTCCCGGAAAACGCGGCGGCCCTGCTGGAGGTGGCTGAGAACGGATCTGGCCGGCTGTTCGCCCGCGCTGGTGTAGACCTCGAAACCATCCGAGGCCACCCGCACCCAGCGCGGCGCCGCGCCGGCCAGCCCCGCTGCCGCCGTCAATGCCAGAAGAAGCCGGGTCACTCCAGTCCCAAGATGCGCGCCGGGTTTCGCTTGGCCATCAGGTCGATGTCGGCTTCGCGGAATCCTTGGTCGCGCAGCAGGCGAAACAGTTGCTCGAGGCCGTCGGGATGCAGCGGATTGCCCGCCTGTCCGAAATCGCTGGCCAGGACCGCGTGTTCGACGCCGGCGGCGCGAATGGCGGCGGCGAAATCCTGGATGGTCGTATTGGTCGAGTTGCCGACTACCGAGTTGGCGGTGAACTCGATCCACGCGCCCAGGCGCGCGGCTTCCTGCATCTGGGCGACGCTCAGCGCGCCCATGGGATGGGTGGCGACGATGCGCTGGATGCCGCGCGCCTTCGCCTCGCGGATCAGCGCGAGCGTTTCCGCCGGCGAGGAGTGCCCGGTGGCGAGCACCAGCTTGTGCTTGGAAACCAGGTCCAGGACCTCGAGTACTTCGGGCAGCAGCTTGCCGTCGCGCGAAACCGGGACGAAAGGCCGCGGCCGCTTGTCCGATCGCACCTGGTATTCGGAGTCGAAGGTGGGCATCCAGACCAGGCGGCCGCAGCCGCCCTTGACGCGGGTCATCTGCTCGACGGCCGCGGGGTTGACGCCGCCCACGGCCCGGTTCAGGGCGATGCCGCCGAAGACTTCGATCCCGGGCGCCTCGCGCCGCGCCAGCCAGGCCAGCCCGGCGGTGGATTCGTAATGGTTCTTGAGCACGATGGCGCGCATCCCGCGCTGGCGGGCCAGGCGGGCCAGGCTTAGAGCGTCGATCGAACGCGCCATGCTGTCCGGGTCGGCGTGCAGGTGGATGTCCACAACGCCCTGAAGAGATTGAGGCGAAGCCGTTTGCGCTGCAAGCAACAGCGCCGCCCCGAGGATTTGTCGCCGCATTTCAGGCTCTCCTATGAATTTCGGAGACAGTCGGCGCCATGGCGCCGGCTGTCTCCGAAATTGGCCGGTTCGCTATCCATCTTACGCTGGAGTGGGTGGCGCTCGCCGCCGGCGGTTAAGCTACAGCAGAACTTCTACCGGCGCGGACGCGATGATCGACCGGCCCGGGGCGGAGCCTGCAATCCACGGTGAGAAGACCTGGAACCGGTAGCCGGAGATCGTCACGACCATTTCGTCTTCGTTGGTGTTCTGGTTGGCGGGCGCCGTCCACGTCGGCCGGGTTCAGGGCCGCGTAGCGGGCGGCGGCGCGCGCCCGTTCGGTCAAGGTCTGGTGCAGAAACATCATCTGGCCGAAGTCCAGCACGCCCAGGATCATGCCGATCAGCACAACCAGGACCAGCAGGCCCTCGACGACGCTCTGGCCCCGCTGGCTGGTTAGATCGGGTCCCATCGTCCCAGGTACGGGAACGTCACTCTCGGCTTGCCGTTCAGTGTCACTGTGCCGAACGCGCCGGCAAATGCCCCCTCGGCCCCTTGAATGATGGCTGAGCCTGCAATCGCGGCGCCTTATCCAGCAGGAGGCGGATTCGATGAGACGACGCGAGTTCCTGGTTTCGGGCGTGGCGCTGGCGCCGCCGCGGACGGTCCGGGTTGACTGGACTTCCACCGTCTGGCGGCCCGCGACTTTCTCGACGCAGTCCTCATCGCCACGCCGTGGGAGTGGCACGCGCGGATGGCCGTTGCCGCGATGCGGGCGGGCAAGTACGCGGCGGTCGAAGTCCCTGCCGCCATTACCCTGGAAGAGTGCCGGGACCTGGTGAACACTTCCGAGGCTGCCGGCGTGCCATGCACGATGCTCGAGAACTGGAGCTTCCTGCGCGACAACCTGGCCGTGCTGAACATGATTCGCGCGGGACTGCCGGGCGAAATCGTCCACTATTACTGCGCGTATTCCCACAATCGCCTGTCTTGGTATTTCAACGACGGCAATCCGCGCTGGAGCGGCAGGCGCCTGTACCGGCGCAACGCCGGCCAGCACCCGATGCACTCGCTCGGCCCGGCGCTGAGCTGGATGGACATCCACTGCGGCGACCGCTTCCTGTATCTCACCTCGACGGCGACGCGGTCGCTGAGCATCAATCGGCAGTTCGCGCGCAAGTTCGGACCGGATCATCCGGCCGCCCGGCGCGAGCACCGGCAGTCCGGCATTGTTACCAGCGTCGTCAAGACGGCTCGCGGCAATACGCTGGTCATCGACAACAACATGCAGTTGCCGCGCCTTACGATAATCGCCGGATGATCCAGGGCGCCGGCGAGGTGTGCGACGAAGCGCGCGCCGCCGTTTATCTGGAGGGGCGCAGCCCGAAGCGCGAGGAGTGGGAGCCGTTCGCGCCGTACCAGGAGAAGTACGACCGCGCCTGGTGGAAGTCCCTGCCCAGGAAA
>Ga0315273_10009668_pt1 | contig 12247 bp, 6 predicted proteins | sample YL17G02_0_MG_FD_205753 | JGI IMG/M metagenome (GOLD analysis project Ga0315273, IMG submission 205753) | Sediment microbial communities from Yellowstone Lake, YNP, Wyoming, USA - YL17G02_0 | ecosystem: Environmental > Aquatic > Freshwater > Lake > Sediment | place: USA: Wyoming | collected... | reverse complement strand
AACGTATATATGAGGCACAACCGGCCGGTAAACTCCATTAAGCATTATCTTGTTTTCAAGTATGAGTCTTGCTGCAATTGCCGCCGGTAAAGCTACTGTCCTGGCGATTGCAGTGTTGGTTGAAGGTGATCCGGAATCAATCATTGAAGACTTTATCACCTCCTTGGTCCCGTTAGGGTAGGAGGCGAGAATTATATGCTGCAGTAATACAATATCCTTTTCATTTTCATCGAGCATCATTCTGTCTATCATCCTGACAGATGTTATCTCAAATGGTGTTGTCTCATTGTGAGGAAGCTTTTCATCATCGAAGAATCCAAGATAATCCAATGATGTTATTGCGGGTGAAGCCTCAGAAATCCCGAGCTTTACTGCCAGATTCCTTTTTAGGTCACTTTTTTCAACTCCTGCTCTTTCTGCGATGAAATCCGCATAACTCATTTTCCCATAATCTGCTACGCTGTCTTCAAGCATGCCGATACTTTTCATGGCATCAAGAGTCTCGCACCATCCTTTATACCGGAATGTGCCCCTGTATATTGTTCTGGCCTCAGGGATATCATAAATATTAAGGTAACTTATAGAATCCCTATTGGGATATACCTCCAGATCTCCTATTCCCGGGAAAGTATAATTGAATCTGTCCTTGAAAAGATTAGCTGCATCGATGTAAGTTTCTTTGCCTTTTTTCAGGTACAGAGCGCTGTTTCGGCTTGCGAGAATGACACCTTTCGGACTCCAGGTAAACTTGTATTTCAGTGGATTGTCTGCAGCTTCAGGAGCAGGCAGTGCACCACAAAGAGAATAGAACTCTTCAACTTTTCCTCCTCTCAGGTGAATGTAATCTATAATCTTCATTGCTGTCATATGATCGATACCAGGGTCGAGACCCATCTCATTGAGAAACAGAACACCAGCATCCCTGGCGGCTTTATCAAGAGCCTTCATTTCAGGCTGTACGTATGAAGTTGTCACCAGGGATTTTTTGTTCTTCAGGCAGATCTTTGCTACTTCAGTGTGATATTTATATGGTAAAAGACTTACTGTAAGATCATATTCTTTCACCAATTTGTCAAGGACTATAGGATCAGCTATTGACCAGTCAAGCGAAGAACCAAGCGGATTACCATTTATCATCTCATCTGCTCTTTCCTTCATTGGTGAGGCTATCAGCAGTCTGAGCCCCTTCTCCAGGAGATATTCAATCATTGGTTTCGCTACCAGTCCTGCTCCGAGTATAAGTACCTTATTCATGCTGTTTGATTTTTTTCGTTTACTCCATCCCCAAGAGGAGTGAAGAAAATCAATTTACTCCCCCTGGGGCCGGGGTAAATTAATTGATTTTCAAGCGACTTGGGAAAAGTTTTAAATAAATATCTATTAATGCTAAAATTATTCAATCGGCAATGTAGAAAATCAAAATGAGAGTTTTTATGATTTTTATTATGCTAAATGAGATTTATCTCTGTGACCTTTCACCCCCCCAGTCCCGCTGAGCGGGACTAAAAACAGGTTTTTACCAGATTTTTAACCCCCCTATAGGGGGGCAGGGGGGCAATACTCACAGAGTGCCACTGAGGAGGACCAGAGTTGCACAGAGAGGAAGAAATAGGTAATCGAAATAATTAAATCAAAAAAGACTTTCATTAATATTGGCATGAATGTATCTTTGTCAGTACCTTCAAACTGATAAATTATAATATAATACAGAACCTGGTTCCAATGTCTGATTTTCAGAAGTATGTAGAGACACCACTGATGAAGCAGTATACCGCCATCAAAACTAAGCATCCTGATGCGATACTGCTTTTCAGAGTAGGAGATTTCTATGAGACATTCGGAGAGGATGCGATAAGGACTGCTGAGATACTGGGGATAACACTCACACGCCGGGCTAACGGATCGGCTCAATTTATTGAACTTGCCGGGTTCCCGTATCATTCACTCGACACTTATCTGCCAAGATTGGTAAGAGCAGGGCAGAGAGTCGCCATCTGTGAGCAGCTAGAGGATCCGAAACTCACTAAGAAAATCGTAAAAAGAGGAATAATTGAGCTTGTCACTCCCGGAGTCTCCCTGAATGAGAATGTTCTTAATCATAAAGAGAATAATTTCCTTGCTGCAGTGCATATTGATAAAAAAATAGCAGGTGTTGCATTTCTGGATATATCCACCGGAGAGTTTCTTACTTCGGAAGGTACAATTGAATATATAGATCAGATGCTGAATAACTTCCAGCCTAAGGAGGTGCTATTCGAGAAGGGGAAAAAGGAACTCTTCCTGGAGTATTTCGGGCCAAAATTTTATAATTTTAAACTGGATGACTGGATATTTACCCAGGAAGCTGCTAATGACAGATTGCTTAAACAGTTTGAAACCAGTTCATTAAAAGGATTCGGTGTTCAGAATCTCTCTTTCGGGATTATCGCTGCCGGCGCTATACTTTATTACCTTGATATTACTCAACACGAACAGCTCGGGCATATTTCGACCCTCTCGAGGATCGAAGAAAACAGGTATGTCTGGCTCGATAAGTTTACAATTAAAAATCTGGAGTTGTTCCATTCTCCTTATGAAGGTGCAAAGACTCTAATCGATATAATGGACCGGACTATTTCCCCTATGGGAGGCAGATTGCTGAAGAGATGGATATCCCTGCCGCTGAAAGATATACAACCGGTAAACGAACGGCTTGATATTGTACAGTATCTTGTTGAGAACAACTCTGTTAAAGATGAGATTGCAGGGTTGATCAGGCAGGTAGGAGACCTTGAAAGACTTATCTCAAAAGTTGCTATGGGAAGAATAAATCCACGGGAGGTGGTACAGCTTAAAAGAGCTCTTAAATCTATCGGCCCAATCAGGGAAATTTGTAACAGAAGTGCCTGCCTTCCTCTTATTCAGCTTGCTGAACAGTTGAATCCATGCAAGACAATTGAGGATAAGATTGGTAGAGAATTGAACAATGACCCCCCTGTACAAATAAACAAAGGGAATGCGATTGCACAAGGAATATCTGCAGAACTTGATGAATTGAGGACAATCCTATATAGCGGGAAAAATTATCTTGCTGAATTACAGGCACGTGAGAGCGAGAGGACGGGAATAACGTCTCTCAAGGTAAGTTTTAATAATGTCTTCGGTTATTATATCGAGGTCAGGAATACACATAAAGATAAAGTCCCGCCTGAGTGGATAAGGAAACAGACACTTGTCAGTGCTGAACGCTATATAACAGAAGAGCTAAAGGAATACGAAAGTAAAATTCTCGGCGCAGAAGAGAAAATAATTGCTCTCGAGACGAAGCTTTTTACCGACCTTGTCCTTGCCATACTGGAATATATCCCCCCTATACAATTAAACTCAGCACTTATTGCAAGACTCGATTGTCTTCAGTCATTTGCAGTTATATCCCGGGAGAATAATTATGTCAGACCGGCCCTTAATGATTCTATGATGCTTAATATTAAGGAGGGCCGTCATCCTGTTATCGAAAAACAATTGCCTGTCGGCGAATCTTACGTCCCGAATGACCTTCAGCTTGATACGGATGATCAGCAGATAATAATTCTGACCGGACCGAATATGTCAGGTAAATCGGCTCTGTTGCGCCAAACGGCTCTGATTGTACTGATGGCACAAACAGGCTGTTTTGTTCCTGCGAGGGGAGCAGAAATAGGAATGGTCGATAAGATATTTACAAGGGTCGGAGCATCGGATAATATCAGCCTGGGCGAATCAACATTTATGGTTGAGATGAATGAGACTGCTAGTATACTTAATAACCTTTCGAACCGCAGCCTTGTTCTTCTCGATGAGATAGGAAGGGGAACAAGTACCTATGATGGCATATCTATTGCATGGGCAATGGTGGAATACCTGCATGAAAATAAACTGAGGGCGAAAACACTATTTGCAACACATTATCACGAGCTTAACGAGATGGAGAGCTCATTTTCACGGATAAGAAACTTTAATGTCTCAATCAAAGAACTTAATAATAAGATCATTTTTCTCAGGAAACTTAAAAGAGGAGGAAGTGAGCATAGTTTTGGCATTCATGTTGCACGGATGGCCGGGATGCCCAGGAGCGTGGTGAGCCGCGCAGATGAGATACTTAAAGAGCTTGAACGGAGCCATGAGAAACAGGAACTGGCTAAGCCAATAGCAGAAATTACAGGCCACAGGGAGGGAATGCAGCTGAGCTTTTTCCAGTTAGACGACCCGGTTCTTAAGCAGATACGTGATGAAATACTTGAGATAGATATCGATAATCTTACTCCTGTTGAGGCACTGAACAAACTTTATAATATCAAAAAACTATTGAAATGATGCATTTAAATAAAAAGTAAAATATATCCTTTTAGACCCGCTTATTATGAAACAATTCATTTATCCTCTTGCCATTCTTTTTATTAATTGTCTTCAGTTTCTGGCTACAGGTTGTTCAGGTCCGGAGTCAGTGGAACCAGGTTCAGTTAAGCAGGTAAAACTAAACAGTTTTGAACTGCAATCCTCAGTTCTAATTTCTTCTTCAGGTGAAGAAATTTCAAAAGTGGAATATAATTCAAATGTTTATTGGTTTCCGGTGAAAGTTCCATCAACTGTACTTACGGGACTGGTAGCTAATAAAGTTTATCCGGATCCCTATTCAGGATTAAACAATATGCTCATTCCCGATGCATCAGATGAATTTAATAGAAAGTATAATCTTGAGCAATTCAGCCATTTGCCCAATAACCCCAATCCATGGAAAAACCCCTATTGGTACCGTGCTGTTTTTAAAGTTCATGCAGAAGATAGTGGACGTCATTTTCAGCTGATATTTAAAGGTATTAACTACCGGGCAGCTGTCTGGGTTAACGGCAAACAAATTGCCGATTCGACTCAAATGGCAGGGATGTTCGCTGAATACAGCCTTGATGTGAGCAAAGAGATAAAAGCAGGGCAGGGAAATGTGTTGGCTGTTAAAATCTATCCGCTCGATTATCCTGGCTTACCTGCAGAAGAACAGCTGACTGCTCTTGGAGATTTCTTTCTCAACGGTGGCCCTACAGGCGATATTGGTAAGAATGTAACAATGCTATGCTCAGTGGGCTGGGATTGGATGCCCCCTGTAAGAGACCGTAATATGGGAATTTGGTTGCCTGTTTACCTGAGAACCACAGGAGACGTGACAATAGCCAAAACCAGGCTGATTACTTCATTGCCTGATCTGCCTGATACAGCCCTTGCAAAAATATCGTTGAATCTCAGCTTGTTAAACCATAGTCAGCTGGATGAAATTGGGAAATTAACAGTTACTATAACCCCCGAAAATTTCAGTGGCAAACAACTGCAGTTTTCAAAAAATGTATCTATTGATAAAAATAGTCAGGTAATAGTTGATCTGAATGCAGAGAACACCAAAGAACTTAATATCATTAATCCAAATATCTGGTGGCCAAACGGTTATGGGAAACCTAACCTTTACCGGATAAGGCTGCAATATGCAAATAATACCGGTATCTATGATGATACAACTTTTTTATTTGGAATCCGCACTGTCAGTACGAAAGCTGTCGATGTAAACGGTACTTGCCGCCGTGATTTCTACGTGAACGGGCAACGCATTCATATTACCGGAGGAGCATGGGTTCCTGATATGATGCTTAACCGCGATTCAACCCGGTATGATTATGAAATGCATCTTTGCCGCAACTCAAATATAAACCTGGTCAGGATCTGGGGTGGAGGAGTAACACCATGTGATGAGTTTTGGGAGGCTACTGACAGGTATGGGTTATTAGTGTGGTCAGATTTCTGGGTTACAGGTGATACCCAGGGTGAATTTAAAGGATCGCCAGACTGGCCAATTGAAGGAGATGTTTTCCTTAAGAATGTTACCAGTACTATCCTGCGTATAAGAAATCATCCTAGTCTGCTTGTATGGACCGGTGGTAATGAAGGACATGCCCGCAAGGAGTTGTATGATGTAATGAGAAAAAGTATAATTACTCTTGATGGAACCAGACCGTATATTCCCAGTTCTTCTGGTTTCGCAAAACTGCCTGCAGGATGGGACGGGTCATGGCCGGATAACCTGCCATCGGGTGTCTACAGTGGTGGCCCCTATACATGGAAAGATCCCAAAGATTATTATAACAGGGCCATTGCCGGTAAAGACTGGGTGTTTAAGGATGAAACCGGACTACCATCACAACCTCCATATAACATTATGCCAAAAATTATCCCTGACCTGGTCTGGGATAAGACATTGCCTTTCCCTCTTAATAATACCTGGGGTTATCATGACGCCGCAACCGGAAATGGCAGGTATGATCTTTACTATGAAGAGATGGTAAGAAGATTCGGAAAACCGTCAGGTATGGAGGACTATTGCAATAAGATGCAGTTAATGAATGCCATTGGTTACCAGGGCATATTTGAAGCGGCCGGTCATAAACTAAATGATATCGGCGGGGTAATGTTGTGGAAACTGAATGCTGCCTTTCCCAGTGTGGAATGGCAGGTCTATGACTGGTTCCTTCAACCTAATGCTGGATATTATTTTATGCAGAATGGCTGCGAACCGGTTCATATCCAGTTAAATCTTGACAATATGGATGTCCTGGTAATAAACAGGACCTATAAGGCGGTGCCTGATCTGGTTGCACAGGTTGATCTGTTAAGTCTCGATTCCAGATCGTTATTTCATAAAGAAAAAAGCGTAAGTCTTTTAGCAACAGATGTTCAGCAGACAATTTCCCTGGCCAATATTTTAAAAGGAGCACAGGGAGTGAATTTTGTAGTACTGAATTTAAAAAACAGCGCCGGGAAAGTTATCTCGCATAATGTTTACTGGCTGTCGAAGGATGAAGATTTTAAGTCACTGAATGATATGCCGGAAACTAAAGTTCAGGTTCAGGTATTAAAGGAAGGAAATACCAAAACAGAATTCAGCTCGACAATGCAGATCACAAATTCATCAGACAAGATTGCATTCTTCATTCGCCCTCAATTAATGGTTGATGGAGAAGAGGTTCTTCCAAGTTACTGGACAGGCAGTTATATTACGCTGGCGCCTTCCGAAAGTACTACTTTAACTGTAAGTTGTCCTGTTCAGAAAATTGGAGTTACAAATCCGTTGTTGAAAGTATCAGGATGGAATGTTACAACCCAGGAGTTAATGCTATCAAGATAATAAATCAATTTGAATTATTATGGCTCTATTAGGAATTGATCTTGGAGGCACCAAACTTGCACTTGCTGTTTTTTCTGATGGAGGGGAGATTCTGTTTAAGCAGTCAATTGCCCTGGATCATCGCAAAGGTTATGAAGTCGGGAAGTTAATTACTGGCAAGGTCAGGGATCTAATACATTCATGTGAATTGAATGGCAGTATAATAAATTCTATTGGCATTTCTGTTCCGGGTATCAGTCATATTTCTACAGGTACCGTATGGGCACCAAATATCCCTGGATGGGATGATTACCCGTTGCTCCGCGAAGTGCAAACAGTAAGCGGTAAGATTCCGGTTACAATTGACAGTGACAGGGCTTGTTATATATTGGGCGAAACGTGGCAGGGTAATGCGAGGGGATGCAGGGATGCTATCTTTTTGTCAGTTGGAACAGGTATTGGTGCAGGGATATTAATTGATGGAGAAATACTGCGTGGCAGCCATGATATTGCAGGATGCATCGGATGGATGGCACTAAAATCCCCTTTTGAAAGTCACTATTCAAACTGTGGGTGTTTTGAATATTATGCGTCGGGGGAAGGTATAGCAAAGTTAGCCAGGACATATTTAAAAGATTTAAAAAATTATGCAGGGGAACTGAGTAATAAGGATCCTGAAAAAATCACCTCATCCGACCTGTTTTCAGCATACAATAACGGGGACTCTCTCGCTGTGAGTGTGATTCAGACATGTATCGGATTCTGGGGAATGGCTGTGGCAAACCTTGTAAGCCTGTTTAACCCCGAGAAAATTATTCTGGGCGGTGGTGTGTTTGGTCCGGGAATAATATTAATACCTGCTATTAAAGAAGAAGCAGCCAAATGGGCCCAGCCCATCAGCATCCACCAGGTAAATCTTGAAGTATCAGGTTTAGGTGGTGACGCCGGAGTTTTTGGTGCTGGGTATCTTGCTCTGAAGAGATGGTCTGTTTTTAACAAGTAAAGTAAATGTGATGTACAATAAAAGAGTTATTTTCTGGGCAGCCTGTGCGGGGATGCTTTTATTCGGAATATGTATGATAACTCTGGGTTCTGTAGCCTCAGATCTCAGAGAAAAACTGCAGCTCAATGAAATAGCATCCGGGACATTGTTTTCAATTCTGCCTGTTGGAATCATTGCCGGATCTTTCTTATTCGGACCAATTGCAGATAAGTATGGTTACAAGATTCTTTTAGCAATTTCATCCATCTTTTTGTTTGCCGGATTCGAGGGTTTAGCTTATACTCTTTCATATGATCTGTTGAAAATATTCATTTTGCTTATAGGAATCGGAGGAGGAGCAGTGAATGGTGCAACAAATGCACTGGTTTCTGATATAAGCGAAAAGGAGAAAGGTGCCAACATAAGCTTACTGGGTGTATTTTATGGAATAGGAGCACTTGGAATGCCTCTTATCTTAGCACTTCTTAAGAGCAGAATCAGTTTTGAGGTGATTGTTGCTGTTGTTGGCATTCTTACATTGCTGACAGGTGGTTTTTTTATTGTAATTAAATTTCCTCCACCAAAACAGATCAGGGGGGTTCCTTTTACACAGAGCATAAAACTCGTTAAAGACAAAGTGCTGATCCTGATAGCTCTCTTTCTGTTTTTCCTGAGCGGGGTTGAGGGAATTATTAATAATTGGACAACTACATACCTGATAAACCGTTTTTCAGTCACACAGAGCAGCGCCTTGTATGCCCTTTCATCTTTCGTTGCAGGAATTGCTGTTATGCGATTACTTATTGGAACAGTATTAAGACCTCTTACCTCTAAAAAAATTCTTATTATGTCATTCATTCTGATAGTGACTGGACTAATCCTATTAATGATCAGCCCCTCTTTCAATATATCTGTTGCCGGTTTGGTGCTTTTGGGAGCTGGGTTGTCCGGTGGATTTCCTATAATGCTGGGATTTGTAGGGAATCTTTATTCTGAACTTTCCGGAACCGCTTTCAGCCTCGTTTTCTTTATTGCTTTGATTGGAAATACATTGATAAATTTCCTGATGGGATTAGTTGCTCAGAACTTTGGCGTTGAACATTTAATTACTTTTGCACTGACCGAAACCGTGATAATGATTCTGCTGGCAACTATAATAGTTAATAGAACAAAAAATATTGGATAAACACTTAAAAAAGACTTTTATGTTAGCAACGCAATGGCTTAATAATGCAAGGGACATAATGACCCGCATTGAGGAGACTCAGACAGAAAATATCCGCAAGGCTGCAGAGGTAATGGCAGATACTATTGAATGCGGACGGTGGGTGCATACCTTCGGATGCGGACACGCTACAATTCCTATTGAAGAGATGTACCCGCGCATCGGCGGGTTTGTCGGTTTTCATCCCATGATTGAATTACCGCTTACCTTCTTTACAAGGATAACGGGAGAGATGGGGGTTCATCAGTTTTTGTTCCTTGAGCGCGTCGAAGGTTATGGTGTCGAGATAATGAAAGGGTACGACTTTGATAAGCGCGATACAATGTGGCTCTTCTCCCACACCGGGATTAACAATGTAAATATTGATGTCGCAATAGAAGCCAGGAAGAAGGGGATGAAAGTTATTGTCTTTGGTTCTGCAGCTGAGGCTAAAGGTAAACAGACAAGACACTCATGCGGGAAGACAATTTTCGATCTGGCAGATATTGTTGTTGACACTTGTGCCCCCATGCAGGATGCTTCGGTAACTCTTAAAGACCACCAGGATAAAATAGGTCCTGTTTCAACTATGGCTTTTATTACCTGCGTCTGGATGACAGTTACCACTGTCGCTGAAATACTTGCTGACCGAGGAGTAAAGCTGTATATTCATCCATCACATAATGTTCCTGGCGACACAACATCAAGAGAACGTCTTGATGTTGCCCTGGCGGAATACAAAAAGAGAATTACAGGAGTTTGAAGCCTGTGAAGAGTTTATTAACCACGGAATTACACGGAGTATCACTGAGTTTCACGGAGTAAATACAATAGCTAATTAATGGATTTAAGGGTCCCGATCCAGCTGTGCTACTCCGTGAAAACTCTGTGTAACTCCGTGGTTAAGTTCTCATATAAACAAATCATTTTAGAGTTCCCTGATCCTGATATTTTTCCATAAGGATTTTTTGTCCATCTGCCATTCATGATAGGCACCATGAAACTGTAGACCTATAAAACCTGTTGAGGTCAGGTCATCTGTGGTGTCAACTACCGGAACATCATTAACCCAGGTCTGGATCCTGTTGCCCTTCATTATTATTTTAAAATGGTTCCAGTCCATAGGTTTATAGGCCTGACGGGCAGGTTCGTTGCCTTTGAGAGCCACCAGCCAGCCCCTGTTGCATGGCTCATAAAGTCCTCCGGACCAGGCTCTTGGCGATGGATCGACCTCTACCTGGTATCCCCAGGCCTCCCCGGCCCTCCACTTTGAGTCATGCTTAGTCAGGTTTGGGTCACCTGCAATATAGATGCTGGAAGTATCCTTATCCCATAACCTGCCTCTGCACTGCACCCCGGAATTTAGGGAAGTGTCTATTTTTACGTCAAGTTCCAGGACAAAATCGGAGTATGATTTTTCGGTTATGAGATATCCGCCTTCATTGCCCATTACTGTGTTGCAGACGATCATATTGCCCTGCACATAAAAATCAGGCTTACTGTCGGGATGGGTCCAGTCCTGGTTAAGAACTTTCCATCCGTTAAGTGTTTTTCCATCAAACAGATCCTGCCAGCCTTGCTCATCAGCAGATTGGTTATTTCGAAATTCCCTTGCACGGTTAAGGTAATCGTCGAGACCTTCAATGCCGAATTCCTTTATCATCCCGTCAGCGGTTATTTTACTCTCCTCACTGGTAACCAGGACTGAGGCAAGTTCCCCGGGATCACTGATAGTTACCCCGGTTCCGTACTTCTCTTTCAGAGCAGTGAGTTTCTCCCAGTTATAATCAAGGTGCACCAGCTCGCAGTCAAGATTATAACTGGCTACCGCAAAATCAAAATAGTTGGTTGATGAAGCAACCACCTGGCCCATAGGATTCCTGATTTCACTAGGTGTCTGCCTGTAGACTGATCCAACGAAATAAGCTCTGCAGGAATAGGCCCATATACTTTGTGCGACTCCACCATGATACATAGAGGAGAAAAGTATCAGATCAGGTCTTTCTTTTACGTATTGTGTCCTTAGTTCATCGAAGTTAAGATCATAGCATATTGCAACTGCTACCCGGCCGAAATCACACTTGATAACAGGAGCTTCATTGCTTGCCTTTATTCCGCTTTCCATCTCTCCGATGGTTGGGAAATTCTTATTGTAGATTCCTGCAATACCTCCATTCCTGTCAATAACCACACAGGAGTTTCTCCAGAGACCTTCGCTCTCTTCTCTTTTCATCCCAAAAGCAATATAACAGTGATTACTTTTAGCAATTGAAGAGAAATATTCAAGGACCTGGTTTTTACGTACCATGAGATAATCATCCCCTGCATCTGATAAATCACATAACTCAGGCAGCACTATCAGGTCAGGCTTGTCGGGAAGTACCTGTTTCAATTCTTTTTTCCAGAAATCAATTACCTGGTTAACAAGTTCCTGAGGGTCCTGGTTTTTGTTGAATGCAGGTGCATTCCCAATTGTTGCAACTGTTACATATCTTTCAGCTTTAGCAATACCTGAATCGATAATCAGAATAGCTGAAACAGAAATCAAGCAGATCATCTTTTTAATAATACTTGTACTCATATTATTCCTCGCTTTTTACATTAGATTCTTATAAGAAATACCAGTTGTGATGTTGGTAATGGATAACTTATTCATTTTTATCATTTTAAATATCCAGGATCCTGGTCTTATCTATCAGTTTTGGTTTTGGTTTGATGACAGATATCCGGATCTCATCAAATACATTTTTTGCTGTAGTAATTCCGTCACTGACAGGTTCAACACTTACTAAACCCTTTGTCCAGGTCGACTGGGCTATAATTTTTGGTGTGAATATCATATCTTCAACTGCTTTTATGTCGGCCATGAATATCAGAGCCGGCTGTCCGTTGCTGAATT
>Ga0315273_10009666_pt1 | contig 12249 bp, 6 predicted proteins | sample YL17G02_0_MG_FD_205753 | JGI IMG/M metagenome (GOLD analysis project Ga0315273, IMG submission 205753) | Sediment microbial communities from Yellowstone Lake, YNP, Wyoming, USA - YL17G02_0 | ecosystem: Environmental > Aquatic > Freshwater > Lake > Sediment | place: USA: Wyoming | collected... | reverse complement strand
CGTGTCCCCCTATTTCCCACCGGCTTCCATCATCAGGAACGGGGTCCCGTCCCATCCGGTCCGCATCTACGCCGGCTCGAACCTCATCTGCTTCTTGTCGGAGTTCAAGCCACCAGCACCCCTGGTGTTGCCAATAACGAACGAGCTGATGGACTATGCCAAGGGCAAGGGCGCATCCCTCATCATCTCCCCCGAGGGCATGGGATGCCAGTCGGAGGACGCGTCGACCTGCAAGGCCTATGGCGTGGGCAGCACCCCGGCAGCCACGAAGAAGGTGAAGGACAACGGGGTGCAGCTGCTCGAGAACGGGATGATTACCGGGATATCGGGCATGCTGTTGAACGAGGGCGCCCGCCTCGGCAGGGACGTGATATGCATAATCGCCGAGGCCACGGAGAACTTCCCGGACGCGAAAGCGGCCGTGCGGCTCGTCCAGATAATGGACAAGATAATGCCCGAGGTGGAGATAGACACGAAACCGCTCGAGAAGGAGGCCGAGAAGCTCGAGAAGGAGATACGGGAGGCGCTCGCGAAGGTCCAGGCCCCCCTGGCCGGCCACGAGAGCCCGCTGACGGTCGAGGCGCCCGCGAGCATGTATCGATGAGACGAATCATTAGGTAAATGCTGAATGAAGAAATCAAGGAATCCAATACAGGGCTACTGCTTTGTAACCTCCGCGATCATCTTCTCGGTCCTCTCCGCCTCGGCGGTGGACCCATGCCTCTTGAAGATGTCCCTCGCCTCCGTGAGGTTCTTCCTCGCCATGGCCAGCTCGCCCTTCCAGATGTACATCCTCCCCATGTCCCTCAGGACCATTGCTTCTGCGACGGGCATGGCGTTCTGCCTCGCCAGGTCCCTCGCGAGCTCGAGGTTCCGCTTCGCGCCGGACCAGTCCTTCGTCCTCGCGTTCAGGAGGCCCAGATATTTGTACGCGACCGCGCGGCCGTAGGAATCCCCCGACCTCTCGATGAGCGGTATGGCCTCGTCCAGCTCCCTTTTCGCCTCGTCGAGCCGGCCCATCTCCATGAGGCAATCAGCCCTGTTGAACCCGCCCCACGCCTTCCTGCTTATGTTGTCCCCTGCAGTGGCCTTGCATCTCGAGAAATATATGGCCGCCTTCTCCACGTCCCCGCCCCGCTTCAGGTTGTCCCCCAGGTTGTTGTAGGCACGTGCCAGCTCCGTCGAGCCCGGCACCATCTCTAGGATGGCGATGGCCGTCCTTTGCTCGGTGTCCCCCTTCTGCCGCTCCCCAAGACCTACATAAGCGCTCCCCATGTCCACGTGGAGCATGCCTTCCAGTTCCTTTTCGCCGGCCATCCTTGCCCTTCTCAGGGCGTCCGTCCCGTGCTCCAGGGCCTTGTGGAAATCACCCTTCCGCCAGTGGATGTACCCGAGCCATCTCATGCTCCAGGCCTGGGCCTTCACGTCGCTGGTCCTGTCCGCCAGCATGAGCGCGTCGAGGCAGTGCCTTATCGCCTCGTTGTACTGCGCTTTGTATGTGAGGGCGCGGGCAGATAGGAGGTGGGCCCTGATGAGGAGCGGAGGGGCCCGGTCCTTCTCGGGGACGTCGATGAAGAACTTTTCTACTATGCCGCTGGCTACCTTGTATTCCCCTTTGACGAGATAGGATTCCGCTTTATTGAGGAGCTCCTCCGGGAAAGATGGCATCTAAGAAGGATTCGTAAAAGGCGATATCAAGCATTCGGTCACTTGCCGACGTCCCTCAATATCATCTCGGTCCGGTCGGCATCGACCGTGGAATCGTGCTTTCTGAAGAGGTCCCTCGCTTCCTCGAGGTTCTTCCTGGCCAATGCGAACTCCCCCTTCCACATGTACATCTTGCCTAGTTCCCGGACGACCTTGGCCTCGTGCACCGGCATCCCGAGCTCCCTCATCAGGTCCCTGGCGAACTCCAGGTTCCTCTTGGCATTGAACCAGTCCTTCTTCTTCGCGTTCAATAGCCCGAGATACTTGAACGCTGCCGCGCGCCCCATCTTGTCCCCGGACCGCTCCAGCAGGACGATGGCCTCATCCAGGTCCTTGCGTGCCTCATCGAACCGCCCCATCTCGATGAGGCACTCGGCCCTGTTGAAGTCCCCCCATCCCCGCCATTTGATGTTGTCCCCGGCCATCGACTTGACCTTGGAGAAATACCTCTCGGCCTCGACCCATTCCCCGGAGTTCTTCAGGTCGTCCCCGAGATTGTTGTAGGCCCGCAAGAGCTCCGGCGTACCCGGTATCCCCTCGAGGATGCCAACGGCGACCTTGTATTCCGTGTCCCCTCTCTTGAACTGTCCGAGCCCGACGTAGCAATTACCGATGTCGACGCGGAAGACGCCCTCCAGCTCCCTGTCCTTCGCGATTCTGGCCCGTTCGATGCCCTCGCTGGCATATTCGAGAGCCTTGCGGAAGTCCCCCTTCCGCCAGTGGATGTAGCCCAGCCACCTTAGGGTCATTGCCTCGGCCTTGACATCGCCGGACTTCCTGGCCAGTGCGAAGGCCTCCGAGCAGTGACTGAGGGCGTCGACGTGCTCAGCCCTGAAGGCCAGGGCCTTGGCGGCCACAAGATGGGCCTGCATAAGCAAGGCCGGGGTCCTGTCCTTCTCAGGGACGTCGTTGAAGAACCTGTCGACTATACCTTCCGCGACCTTGAACTCCCCTTTATCGAGATAAGACTCCGCTTTCTTGAGAAGGTCCTCGGCGAAGGAAGGCATCGAGAGGGAATTGTGATTATAGATTATCAAACATTCGATGTCTTTGGATTCGGTCTCGTGAAAAAGAGAGCGAAAAAAGGGATGTCGGTTCTATAAACGCCTGAGCGATGACCCCGGTCCGGGGTGGTCCAAGTGCCATTTCCGGCCCGTTTTCAAATGAAAAACCGGGGTGGGAAAAGTATTTAAGGCGGAGCCAGATTATATATATAACCCTATAGGTAAACATATATACCTCATCTTGCGCCGGGCCTGTGCAAGAAAATTCGAAGCGATAGGGACTTGGGGACGTGGTATTATTTACGAGATCGAGGAGTCGGACCTCCCAGGGATCGGCAAGAGGTTCTCCCTTTCCACGACGAGGGGCGGCACACTCACACTCATCCTGCACCACGACGGCCGGCGCGATGTCTATTACGATGCGGAAGGGGAACGGGGCGCGGCGGGCGGTGGTGACGAAGGCCCCTTCGTGTTCTCGCTCACCGACGAGGAGGCACGCAAGGTGGGCGGTATCCTCGGCGGCACCTACTTCAGACCGACGCGCATCGACCAGCTGAAGAGCGAGATCAACAGGGACATAAAGGCCGTGCGGGTGCCGGAGGGCTCGCCCGTCGTGGGAAAACGGATGGACGAGCTGGACATGCGCAAGAAGATGGGCGTCTCCATCGTGTCCGTGGTGCGTGGCGATGACATCATACGGGAGGTCGGGGCGGACCTGGTGGTGAGGCCGGGCGATATACTGCTGGTGCTGGGCGCCAACAAGAACGTGGGCAAGATGGCGGAGCTCATCGGGGACGGGAAGGGCGGGGATGGGGGCGGGAAAGAGGACTGAACGGGCGAACACGCCGAGGTAAAGGGATGGACGTGATGACTAGGACGGAAACCTGCTGGGCTTGCGAGGGCCGAGGCAGTGCAACTTCTGGGGCGGTGGTTTGATGGAAGAATACTTCCTCGGGCTCGCCATCCTCATGGTCCTGGCCTGCCTAGGTGTCTACATTGTAAAGCGGTTCGGCCAGTCGATGATACTCGCATATCTCCTCGTCGGCATCCTCATCGGCCCGAACCTCATCCTCCATCTCGGGTCCGGTGTGACGTACTCCGGAATCATCCGGGACGAGGGCGTCATATGGTTCTTGCTGGAGATGGGCCTCATCTTCGTGTTCTTCTTCGCGGGCCTCGAGTTCTCCATCAGGGGCCTGAAGGAGACGAAGAAGGGCGCGACCATATTCGCCATAGCCCATGTGTCCCTGAACCTTCTGCTCGGGTTCGCCCTGGCCGCCGCCCTTGGATGGCCGCTCTTCGATACCATCTTCCTTGCAGGGGTTATTTCCATATCCTCGGTCGCGGTCGGCGTCAAATCGCTTACAGACCTCCATAAGCTGAACGGGAACGAGGTGAAGTACTTCCTGGGCATCAACATCGTCGAGGATTTCATCCTCATTCTCATAATAGCCCTCGCGACAATGGCCGCCGTGTACGGGTCCTTCAACGTATGGGGCATCTTCAGGACCAGCATCGGGCTCGTGGTGCTCTATGCGTTCTTTATTGTGCTCGGCTTCGTCGTTATACCGATCCTGATGCCCAAGATAAACGACTGGATAGAGAAGAACGATGGTGACGAGATACTGATACTGTTCACCCTGGCCGCGATATTCTTCTCGGTCGCGTTCGCCAGCCTTCTCGAAATACCGGCCCCGTTCGGGGCCTTCTTCATGGGCATGGCGTTCGCTGGCACCACATTCTCGGAAAGGGTCACCAAACGCATGGGTGGCATGAAGACCGCGTTCACCGCATTGTTCTTCATGTCCTTCGGGATGTTGATCAGCTTCAATCCCGAGGTGATCACGACGGTGGCCATCATGCTGCTCGTTGCGGTCCCCCTCCTGATATTCAACGAGGTGCTCGTGCTTGGGGCGGTCGGATACATGATGGGCCTCACCGCCAAAGCCTCCATGACCATCGGTGCATGCATGGCCGGACGCGGGGAGGATACGCTCCTGTTCGCCAGCGTCGGGTCTTCCATAAGGAACAAGACCACGAACCAGCTGGTCCTGACGAAGAGCACGCAGCTTATCTCGTTCTCAGGCATCTTCTGCTTCATATTGGCCGTCATCGTCCCTGTCATAATGAGAAAGATCGACGCTTTCTCCAACTTCATCACCCGGACGCTCCCGAAGCAGGTCAAGTTCGGGGGCGCGGTCGTCCAAAAGGTGCTCATTAAACCGGTGTTGGGGCCGGATGGGGACTATGTAGCCGGCAACGAATGGGTCCTCCTATCCCTGTTCCTGATTTTCGGCGTAGGACTTGTGGCGACGATGCTCGCACCGATCCCATTGGTCTATCTCCTCGGGTTCAACACATCGGTAATCGCATTGCTCTGGGTGTGGGTCGAGACCGACAAGTACCTGAGGCCATTGATATCCGAGAAAAGTTTCGAACCGCTCCATGTCAGGCACCTGGACCTAAAGCGTATGCATGCATATGTCCATCTCATGGTCACCATGCCCTTGGCCATGATGTTCGTCACCGTGGCTGTATGGTCCGGGATCACCCTGTTGGGGCTGCCGTTCTGGTGGTTGGCCATCATGGCCATTTTCGTATGCCTCGGCATAATGTTGCAGGCTACATGGGACATCTTTGGCAATACAATGGGCTCGTGGGAGGTCAAGCCAAGTTCGAGGCCTAGACCGAGGATTAAACCGACCGATGTGATTGCGGGTAAAGAGAGCCCCACACCGCTCTACATCTTCCGGGGCCAGGGCTCCAAGGGGAAGGTGAAGCCAGACGCGGCCATTACCACGACTAGGAAAAAAGCCGCGAAGTTCAAGGCCGTCCCGCTCGAGAACCTGATGAAGGCGGATGACGAGGATGCCAAAGCGGAGACGGAGGAGGAGGAGGCTGCGGCAAAGGTGACCGCCGCATCAGCGTCGACGAAGAAGGACGTCCGGACCAAGGCCGCACCCGCGGGCGCCGGGCTCAAGGCGATGCTGCACATCGGCAAGAAGGCGGCGGACGTGGCGAAGGACGACGATGTGCCTGAGGAGGTCCTGCAGATGGACGAACCGCCCAGACCGGTCCAGTTCCGGCCCCCACCCGGAGGGGTCCCGAGGCCTCCGGCCCGGGCCGCGAGGTTGAGGATGCAACCGAGGCCGGCCCCATCGTTGGGCAGGGCCAGCGCGAGGGCGGTCCCTCTGTCCCGGGGCGATTACCGGATGACGGTCCGGCGGCCCCCTCTGACCTTCATGCCCGAGGGGAATCGTTACCGCGGTGGCGGCGGCAGGCCCGGGCAGAGGAGGCCCGTGGCCTACGGTGGACCGAGGCGGGCCTCGATGCGCAGGGAGATCGCGATGGGACGGCCGATGATGAACCGGCCGGCTAATCGGCGGACGAGATAGACGCATTTGACTAAAAAAAATCGATGGGGGGGCGCAAGGCCCCCCGATATCGCACTAGTTCCTTCTCCTCGCTACTATGGCCAAACCCACCACTATTGCGCAGAACAGGACCGCGCCCTCGAAGCCCGGGGACCCGGACTTCTTGTCGCTCGTCTCCTTCTCGGACGTGATGGTGTAGGACACCTGGGCCTCGTTGCCTGCAGTGTCCGTGACCCTCACGAGGATCGTGTTGGGCCCTTTGACGAGCGTCACGGCGACGGTCCAGTTCGTTGTACCTGTCGCGCTTGTCCAGTTGCCTCCGTTCACCATGACCTCGACCGAGCCTACTCCCATATTGTCCGATGCGGTGCCTGTGATGGTGGCGGCCGTCCCCTTCACGGTCCTTGTCGCCGGTGTCGTCAGGTTCATCGATGGCGGCGTCCCGTCGAAGGTTATGGTGATAGTCTGCGAGACCTCGTTCCCTGCCACGTCCTTGGCCCTCACCATTATGGTGTTGGACCCGTCATTGAGAAGGACCGTGGTCGTCCAGTTGACGGTGCCAACGCAGGGGATGTAGGGTCCACTGTTCAGGCTCGATTCCACAAGGGCCACAGTTCCGGAGTCGTCCGAGGCCGTGCCCATGAGTGTCGCCGTGCCTGCATTGGTCAGGGTCCCGCTGGTGGGGCTCGATATCGAGATGACCGGCGGTGTCATGTCCGGCGGTATGTACGGGAGGTCGATGTCCAGGGTGTAGTGGTTGCCTGCGCCGTAAAAGACCTTTATGTAGTAGGTCGAGTCCGCCAAAGGCTTCTTGTCGTCCTCGAGGGTCCATGTCGACTCGATACCGGGCGCCGACATCATGCTCTTGATGGCGGTCCTTGTGGCGTCGTAGATGGTCGCGGTCATCGAAAGGGCCCCTCCGGTCCCTGTGGTGAGGTTGACCGTGAACACGTTTCCCTTGATTACCGTCACATCATAGGTGTCCACGCTGTCCACGTCCTCTTGCCATCCCTCGTAGGAACCAGTGTCGAGCGTCACCGCATGGTCGAAGGCCTCGGGGGCATCCATGCCAGTGCCCGCGTCGTCCTGGTCCTCGATGTCCATCGTGACATTGTACTCATTGCTCCCACCACTTACCAGGAACTGGTAGAGGCCGGGGGTCTCGAAGGACGACGTGTACCTGAGGCTCCCGGTCACTCCTGCGTTCACGTCCCCGGTCCCAATGAGCCTGGACTTCAGCGGGTCGTAGATATCGAGGTAAAGGTCGTTTGTGGTGTAGGAACCCACGGTAAGGTTGAGAGTCACGATCTGCCCGTTCGTGAGGTTCACCGCATAGTAGTCCTTCGTGTCATCGTTCGATATCCAACCACCACACGGGCTGCAACCTGTCACGGAGAGCCCCGGGAAATCGTCGGGCGCGTCGCCGGTCGCGCCACCGTCCGTCTGTGACACGAGATTCACTCTTAGGGTGTACGCATTGGCCCCGCCGGACACGACCACGTAATAGATGCCGGGCTGGCTGGAGCTGGTCGTATATGAAATGGTCTTGGTTATCCCGGAATTCACATCACCCGTCCCGGTCAGCCTGTACTTTGCTGGGTTGTATAGGTCCACGTACAGGTCATCCGACCTGACCGTGCCGGTCGTGAACGTGAGGACCACCTGTTTCCCCGAATCCACGGTGAAGCCGTACAGGTCCTTGGTGTCCATGTTCGCTATCCATCCATCGCCCGTCACATCCGGGGTGATCTGCGTCGGGCTTATGTCCGTGTCCGCGGCATCGAGGCCGAGCCCGAAGTCGTTCTGGATAGTGAGGATGACGGAGAACGTGTAGTCGTTGTCCCCACCCGACACCTTGAGATAGTAGGTCCCGCCGCCCAGTAGGCTTGTCGTATAGTTGAAGCCCTTTGACACCCCAGGGTTCACATCCCCGGTGCCGGTGATCCTTGTCTTAATGGGGCTGAACAGGTCTATGTAGAGGTCGCTCGTCTTCACGGTCCCTGTCATGAAGTTGATGGTCATCACCTGGGCGTCCGTGACCACGAAGTTGTAGAAATCAAGGTCATCGTCGTTGCCTATGTACCCCTTGTAGGTACCGGCAGTCAACGGGTAAGGGTTGATATCGCTGTCGCCCGCATCCAGGCCCGAACCGGCATCGTTCTGCATCGACATCGTGACCGTCAGGTTGTAGAACGCGTTGCTGCTCGAGGCCACCTTGAAGTAGTAGTCCCCGGCCGTGGCCGTCGATGTGGTGAAGTTGTACCAGTAGGTCAGACCAACGGCGAAGGAGCCGGTGCCCCCGATCCTGGTCTTGTCGGGCCCGAAAAGGTCCCCATAGATGGTCCCGGCCCCGGAATCGAACACAAGCTTCGCGGATATGTTCTGGGCCGAGACCACCGAGAACTTGTAGTAATCGTTGTCCGAGGAGTTCAGGGTCCCGGCCATCGCGACGCCAGGGGCGATGATCTCCGTAGTGTTCAGGTCGTTGTTGATCGGCTCGATGTCGGCCGATACCGGTACCATCAGACCGGAGAACAGGCCAGCAAGCAGCAGCATCACGGTCAATGTCGATGACTTCAGGCTGTATTTCATGATATCATCCACCATTTTCAACACAATCGGGAAGGCCTTCCATCACAAGGAAGGAGGGCCTCGGGCCAGTCACCCCCATCCAGTGATAAAAGGGTTTCGAAATCGAAAAAGGACATGATTAGATTCGATCGATGATTGGGGGAAAAAATCATGGAATGCGCAGGCGAAGGATTCCCTTTTTCTGCACATTCATAAAAGGCTTTTTCGAAACTCTTATATACAAATAAGCGCATCTTGTCCGACAACAGAAGTACAACCGCCAGCCAATGGGAGTACGGGGGATGTCATGTCGGATAAGAACGAGAAGGTGACGATTCGTCTTCCTGTTCGGTATCTACAAGCACTCGACTACCTGGTCGAACTGGACGACTTCGGGTCACGCACCGAGGCCATCAAGGCCGCTGTCCGGGACATGATATACCAGCGCCTGGACCTGGCCTCCGAGAAGGTCAAGAAGATGGAGGCCTTCGAGGACCGGATGCAGGACCTGGAGAAGCTGGAGCGGCAGTACCTACGGAAATGATATAATATCACATCTCACGATGACCTTTCCCCCTTTTTTTTGCTGATGCGTCGAGGCGGGGCCATGATGGGACACGCATAGGGACGGGCGGTCCGGGAGTTGTCCCCACCCCCTGAAATGGATAGAAAGTACGGGAATCACGAGTAAAGAACGGACAAATATTTAAATCAGGACCACGGTCCAAAATAGCGTTCTTCTGGAGGACCTGGTCCTATGGAAAAAAAGGCTGTCATGGTGAAGGGGTTCGGCGTTCTGATCACAATATTGTTGATAGTACCCTCCCTCTGCATAACATCCTTCGCCTTGCCAGATGAGGGACCCGGGGCCGGGTCGGTATCCGAAGAGGCCACAGTACCAAGCGCTCATGCAAGCAGCCGTGGCTTCCGTGGGGACTTCAACTGGACCATGTTCAGGAACAACCAGACCAACCAGGGCTCCACGTTCTCCCCAGGTCCACAGAGCAACACCCTGCTGTGGAACAACACGACGTTGGATGAGATATATGACTCGCCCATCGTCGTGAACGACGTGGTCTACATCAGCGATTCCTCCAACTATGTGTGGGCGTTCGATGCATTGACCGGGGAGAAGAAATGGAGCAACAGGACATCGACCAGCACCGGGGAGTACGGGATCGCCTCGACCATGGCCTATGATAAGGACAGGATTGTCGCCTTCTCGAACACGGACGCCTTCTTCTATTGTTACAATGCCACCACAGGGACCCTGGTCTGGAAATCGAAGAGCTCGTACAACGGGGCATATGGTGCAGGCTCCGTCACGATTTTCGAGGATAAGGTCTACGGAGGGACCCCGAACGAGAGGCTCGCGGTCCTCAACATGTCTGATGGGTCGGCCCTATGGAACTACACGGTGATCGCCCATCCGACCACGTCCCGTGGGGTCCTCTCCCAGCCCCTCATCTTCGATGGGATGGTCATCTTCGGGGATTCGAACTCGTCCGTCTACGCGGTGAACACGACCACCCATAACCTTGTGTGGAGGTACACCGGGAACGGACCGTACTACGCGTCCCCCATGCTCGTGGGGGACAGGGTCTACATAGCGAACGGGAGCGTGTACGGTCTCATAAACAACGTCTCGATGCTGTGCCTCGATGTCTACGGGTTCACCGACGGGTCCCAGAACGACGGATGGACGAACGAGACCGCGACCGGCGGGACGAACGCGGACACGGTCTGGATAGCAGAGATGGCCAGGAATTCCGGAGGCTCCGAGATAGTCTCCTCGGCTGCATACTGGAACGACACCATCTTCTTCGGCTCGTACAACAACTCAGTATATGCATTGAACGCAACTACGGGGGCCATAAAATGGAGGTACAGCATGGGCGGGGACGTGATAGGCTCGCCCTCGGTCGCCGATGGCATCGTCTACGTGACGTCCACTGACACGAACCTCACGGCTCTCTATTGGAACAACGGGACCATGAAATGGTCGTACAATGGGGTGGGGCAGGCCTGGTCGTCCCCTGCGATCGCGAACGGTGTCGCATATTATTGCACGATTGGTACCGCGGCCATCGGCAACATCTATGCCATCGGGCAGTATGTCTCGCTCGGACCCCTTGTGACGAGCGTCGTCCCAACTGCTGGCGCAACGGGCGTCCCAAAGACCACCATGGTGAACGCGACCTTCAGCAAGGCCGTTGATGCCGCTACGGTCACTACGTCCACATTCACACTCACCGACAATCTCGGGCTGCCAGTCGCTGGCACGGTCTCCTACAGCGCCGGGACGCTCACTGCCACCTTCGACCCGACATCGGATCTCAAGGCCAACTCGAACTATACCGCGAAGGTCACGACCAGCGTGCTGGACCTATCAGGCATCCCCCTCCTGCGTGACCATGCATGGAACTTCACGGTCGCCAACAGCTTGCCTACGCTCACCGCAGGCGTCGTAGGGCCCGCAGCTGGGAACACGTCGACCCAGTTCAACTTCCAGGTCACATACACCGACCTGGACGACAACTCCCCGGTCACCGCCAAGGTGTACATCGATAACGGCACCGGGTTCACGATGACCGTGAACGGGTCGGCCACGACCTTGCTCAGGGACGGCAACTTCACGAATGGGGAACAGTTCGTCTACAACACGACACTGAACACGTCCTCGCATGCGTTCAGGTTCAACTTCTCGGACGGGTACAACACAGTGGTCACCCCCGAGGTCTACGGCCCTGTCGTCACATCGCCAGTGAACCTGCCTCCGGTCATCGGGGCCATACCGCTCCAGCTCGCGACCGAGGACGTCCCCCTGGTCGTGCACCTCGGCATCCATATCAGCGACCCTGACAACATGACCGCCAACCTCACGCTCTCGAACATAGCGGCCCAGAACACGACGAACGTGACGATGGACGGCCTTAATTTGACACTGCAATATGGCGAGGGCGTGCTTGCCGACCGGGTCACCTTCTCGGTCTCTGACGGGCTCAACAGCGTGTCCGGGGGGTTCGATGTGGCAGTGACCCCGGTAAATGACCCATTGAGCATGGACGATATCCCTGCACAGAGCGTGACCGAGAACGTATCGAAGACCCTGGACATCGACAGCTACATCCATGACATAGACACCCCGATAGCTGCGATGACGGTCTCCTCGAACTCGAGCTTGGTCACGGTCTCAGGAACGGTCCTGAACCTGACCGTCCCGGGACCGGCCAGGACCCTGACGGTCGGCATCACCGTGAGCGATGGGAACGCGAGCGTGAGGAAGGACCTCTCCATCACTGTGATCGCCATCCCGGCCGGCAACAAGCCTCCTACGATCTCAGGCGTGCCGGACCAGGACCATACACCTGGGACCATGATAATCTTGAACCTCGTGCCGTTCATAACCGACGACGCGCCGGTCTCGGCCCTGGCGGTCACGACGGATTCCCAATATGCTACAGTATCCAACCTGTACCTGCGATTGGACTATCCCAAGGGGTTCGGGCACGACTTCCTCAATATCACTGTGTTCGACGGGCAGTTCTCGGCAAGAGATGAGATACTGGTGGTCGAGAACGGCACGGTCCCAC
>Ga0315273_10009665_pt1 | contig 12250 bp, 9 predicted proteins | sample YL17G02_0_MG_FD_205753 | JGI IMG/M metagenome (GOLD analysis project Ga0315273, IMG submission 205753) | Sediment microbial communities from Yellowstone Lake, YNP, Wyoming, USA - YL17G02_0 | ecosystem: Environmental > Aquatic > Freshwater > Lake > Sediment | place: USA: Wyoming | collected... | reverse complement strand
CTGTCGACGGAGCTCGCCATGGTGGCGGCCGCGCTGGGCGGCGCCATCGTCGGCGGCTACTGGTTCCCCGCACGCCACGTGGCCGAAGGCGCCGCCACCTACCTCGACATCAACCTGATCTTCATCACCGCCACGCTCTTCATGAACCTGCTGAAGGAGTCGGGGGGCGTGGTGTTCGTGGTGCGCCGCATCATCCGGCGATTCCACCGCTATCGGGCGCTGCTGCTTGCGCTGCTGAGCCTGGTGCTGCTGGTGCCAGGCGCGCTCACCGGCGCCGGCAGCGTCACGGTGCTGATTGTCGGCGGGATGGTCGCGACGGTGCTCGGCTACATGGGCATTCCGAAGGTCCGCGTGGCGGCCATCGTGTTCATCATCGCGGGCCTGAGCGCCGCGGCGCCGCCGGTCAGCCTCTGGGCCATGATGACGGCAGCCGGCGTGAATATGCCGTACGTCGGGTTCTTCTGGCCGCTGCTCCTGCCCTGCGTGCTGGCGTCGCTCTTTACCGCGTTCTATCTCGGCTGGTCGGGCACGAGCACCGGCATCGATCAGGCGCTGGCCGAGTTGCCGGAGGCGCCGGCGGGCATGCGGTGGTGGAAAGTGATCGCTCCGTTCGTCGTCTTCCTCGGCCTGGTGTTCATCGGCCGCCAGTGGCCGCACGACACGCCGGTCGTCGGCCTGCCGCTGATGTTTGCCGCGGCCGCCCTGGTGTCGTGGGGACTGTCGCCGGTGCGCCTCGACGTGGGCCGCATCTCGCGCGACACGATCGAACAGCTGCTGCCGCTGCTGGCGACGCTGACCTGCGCCGGCATCCTGGTGCAGATCATGACGCTCACCGGCGCCCGCGGCCTGTTGGCGGTCACGGCCGTCACCCTGCCGATCGCCGTGGTCTACGCGACGCTGTTCCTCGTGCTGCCGGTCTCCGAGTCGGTGCTGATGTGGGGATCGGCCCCGGTCATCGGCGTCCCGCTGGTGCTGCTGTTCAACACCATCGGCCTCAACCCGATCGTGGCGCTGGCGGGCATGAGCCTGATCTGGCCGCTGGGCGACGCGCTGCCGCCGACGGCCATCATCGGGCGGCTGACGGTCAACGTGGTCGGCTACAACGGCCCGTACGGGGCGTTCCTGAAGGCGTGCGCCGTGCCCGCCATCATCATCGCCATCGTCGGCACGTTGATGGTGATCTACAGCGCGCGCCTGGCCTGGCTCACGGGGCTGTAGCCCGGCGAGAAACTACTCCCGGAGTTGTTTTCAGCGTCGAGAAACTACTCCCGGAGTTGTTTTCCACATCGTGGAACGGGACTTCGGAAAACTACTCCCGGAGTTGTTTCGGGGGGGGCGACGGGGAGTTGGCATGATTTTCTTACAGCAGATCATCACCGCGCTGTACTACGGCCTGACGGCGTGGGCTGCCGTCCTGCTGGCGGCGAGTTTCTGGCGCGCAAAGACCTGGGACCGCGAGGTGCTCTACCTCATCGTGCTCGTCCCCTTCGTCCTTCGCGTACTGCTGATCAAGTGAAGGGACGCCGATGACGACGACCGCCGGGAGCGTTCGCGCGCGAAAGACCCTGCTGGTGATGCTGGCCGTGGTGTTCCTCGGCGTGTCGGGGAAAAGCTTCTACGATCATCGGCACCTGCGCGAGCCGGTGGTCCTCGGACCCGGGGTCACGCGCGTGACGACCCTGGGCGACTACGAACCGAGCCTGCGGGGAACCGTCAACGACAGCCAGGTCTACGTGCTCGAGGGCAAGGAACCGGGCGGCACCGCGCTGGTCTTCGGCGGCACGCATGCCGAAGAGCCGGCAGGCCGGCTGGCGGCATGGCTGGTGGTCGAGCACGCGGTGGTGGAGCGCGGCAGGCTGATCGTGGCGCTGAGCGCCAATCGCAGCGCCTCGCTGGTCACACGCCCAGGCGCCGCCTATCCGCCCACCTTCACGATTCCCACCGCGTGGGGCGGCCAGACGTTCCGGATGGGCGATCGCTGGACCAGCCCGCTCGACCAGTGGCCCGATCCCGAGGTCTACATCCATGCGCCCAGCGGCCAGTACCTGGCCTACATGGACATTCGCAACCTCAACCGCTCGTTCCCGGGCCGGGCCAACGGCACGCTCACCGAGCGGACGACGTTCGCGTTCATGGAACTCATCCGCCGTGAAAAGGTCGACGTCGCCATCGACCTGCACGAGGCCGAGTTGCAATACCCCGTCATCAGCACCATCGTCACGCACCAGAAGGGTCAGGACATGGCCACGATGGTGTCGATGACGCTGACCGATCTCGAAGGGTTCAAGATCGGCACCGAGTTCTCGCCGCTCAACCTGCACGGGCTTTCCCATCGGGAGATCGGCGATCACTCGCAGGCGGTGTCGCTGTTGTTCGAAGCGCCCGAGCCGTTCCTCGATGCGACGCGCGGCCGGACCAACGCCGACGTCCTGCTGACGGGCAAGGACGAGTTCGTGATGAAGGCCGGCAAGAAGGGCCTGCTCTTCGAGACCATCGACGAGACCGGCTGGCCGATTGCCAAGCGCGTCGGGCGGCACACCTCCTCGATTGCCCAGACGCTCGAGACGTGGACGGAGGATACGCCGGGGCGCGCCATCAAGGTGCGCGACATCCCGCGCTACGTCGACGTGGTGGCCCGGGGTGTGGGCGCCTACCTGCGCAATCCGGCGTCGGTGCCGCCCGCCCGCCTCTCGTACGAATAGGCACCCGCCCGCGCTCTCCGGCGCGGGCACTCCTCTTGCTCAGACGAACGATGGTAGAGGGCTCGCGACCCGGGACTGACCGATTTGTGAGCGATACCGGTTCCCGGATGCCCGACGGGCTCCCGTGTCGCTGACAATTCCGAAATCGGGTTACACTTCTGAAATCGTGATGGCCAAAACGCCGGATAACCGCTTCTTCCGCGACATGGTCGCCAGCATGAGCAACGGCGTGCTGTCGATCCGTCGGGACGGCGGCGTGGTTCTCATCAACGACGCGGCCCGGCGGATCCTCGGCCTGCCGGACATGCCGGGCGGCTGGCCCGGCGGCGACGACGTGCACTACTCGGAACTGCTCAAGGATTACCAGGACCTGGTTCGCCTGTTCGCGTCGGCGTTCGAGATGAGCACGCTGCCCAACCGCGCCGAGTTGCGCCTCAAGCCGTCGGGCCGCGTCATCGGGTACACGGTGTCGCTGGTGCGCGACGATCGCGGGCGCGTGCACGGCGCGTCGCTCTTCTTCAAGGACCTCACGCTGGTCGAACAGGCCGAAGAGCGCGAGCGGTTGCGCGATCGCCTGGCCGCCCTGGGAGAGATGGCCGCGACGATCGCCCACGAAGTGAAGAACCCGCTGGCCAGCATCGAAGTGATGGCGGGCCTGCTCCGACGCCAGGTGGCCGACCGCGGCGACCTTCAGGGCATGCTGACCGACATCATCAACGAGGCCAAGATGGCCAACGCGATCGTCTGCGAGGTACTCGAGTTCGTGCGGCCGATCCGGCTGCAGGTGGATCGCACGGAGCTGTTCAGGGTGGTGGAGGACGCCATCCCCCTGGCGGAGCGCAAGGTGGCGCGGCGGGACACGCTCGTGGACGTGATCGTCCCGAAAGGTCTGCCGGTCATCAACGGCGATCACTACCAGCTCTGCCAGGTGGTCACCAATCTGCTCATCAACGCGCTCGAGGCGCTGGGCGGCGGCGGGGCCATCCGAATCCGGGCGCAGGCGGTGAAGACGGACCGGAACGAGCTGCCGCCGGCGGTAGAGCTGCGCATCTCGGACGACGGGCCGGGGATCCCGAACGACGTCAAGGAGCGCATGTTCAACCCGTTCTTCTCGACCAAGCCCCAGGGATCCGGCCTGGGGCTGGCGATCGTGCGCAAGATCGTGGACGCGCACGACGGCCGGATCGACGTCACAACGGCACCGGGCGCGGGCACGACGTTCACCATCGTCCTGCCCATCGCGGTGCCGGGACAGCTTGGGTTCTAGGGGAGAGGGAGTACACGCATGGGCCGCATTCTGATTGCCGACGATCACGACGCGCTGCGCCGCGCGCTGGCGCGCGCGCTGACGGAAGCCGGGCACGAGGTGGACGAGGCGCCCAACGGCAACTTCGCCATCGAGCGGCTGCACGAGGGCGCGTACGACGTCGTGCTCAGCGACCTGAAGATGGGCGGCAGCGACGGGCTGGACGTGCTGCGCTCGACGAAGGCGCTGCACCCGGCGACGGCCGTGATCCTCATGACCGCCTTCGGGTCGGTCGGCACGGCGGTCGAGGCGATGAAGATCGGCGCCTTCGACTACGTCCAGAAGCCCTTCGAGATCGAGGAGATGGAACTCAAAATCGAGAAGGCGCTCGAACTGCGCCGGCTGCGCCACGAGGTCGAGTATCTGCGGCACACGCAGAAGGACATCTACGAGTTCGACGCCATCGTCGGCAGCTCGGGCGCGCTGGGCAAGGTGCTCGGCATCGTGCGCAAGGTGGCGAAGAGCAACACGACGATCCTGATCTGCGGCGAGACGGGCACCGGCAAGGAGCTGATCGCGGGGGCGATCCACCACAACTCGCTGCGCGCGGGCCGGAGCTTCGTGAAGGTGAACTGCGCCGCCCTCCAGGAGAACCTCCTCGAGTCGGAGCTGTTCGGCCACGAGAAGGGCGCCTTCACCGGCGCCGACAAGCAGCGCGTGGGCCGGTTCGAGCAGGCCGACGGCGGCACGATGTTCCTCGACGAAGTGGGCGACATGAGCCAGAACACGCAGGCCAAGATCCTGCGCGTGCTGCAGGAGCACGAGTTCGAGCGCCTCGGGGGCACGCGCACGCTGAAGGTGGACGTGCGCATGATTGCGGCCACCAACCGCAATCTCGCCGCGATGGTCGCCTCGGGCCAGTTCCGCGAGGACCTCTTCTACCGGCTGAACGTCGTCTCGGTGGACATGCCGCCGCTGCGCGATCGCAAGGACGACATCGTCCCGCTCACGACCTCCTTCGTCCGCAAGTTCTGCGGCGAGCTGAAGAAGAAGATCGACGGCGTCTCCCCCGAAGCCCAGAAGATGCTGATGCGCTACCACTGGCCCGGCAACATCCGCGAGCTCGAGAATGCCGTCGAGCGGGCCGTGCTGCTGACCGACGGGTCGGTCATCACGCCGGACGACCTGCGGCTGGGCGAGACCATCACGATCGGCGGCGAGCCCGGCTCCGTCGCGGCCGTGCGCGTGCCGCCCACCGGCATCGCCCTCGACGAGATCGAGCGCCAGGCGCTGCGCGAAGCGCTGCGGATGTGCAACTGGATCCAGAAGGACGCGGCCGAATTGCTGCACATCAGCCCGCGCGTCATCAACTACAAGATCAAGACGCTGGGCATCGAGATGCCGAAGGGGCGGCGGCCGATGATGGGGCCGGAGATCTAAGGACCGGCTGATCCCACGCTGCCGCCGGGCCACGCGCCAGCCCGCGCGACCGCGCGCGGCACCGGTACGGGCTGCCGGGCCGCGTGCGCATCGTCTTCCTCTTCCTGCTCCTCGATCGGTTTCGCGAGCGTGAGCAGGATGACGAAGATCATCGGCACCAGATCGAGCGCGATGCCGCCGGCCCAGGCGTAGAACACGTCGCCCTTGTATACCCACACCGCGCGCGCGGCGGGGATCATCGTGAACGTCTGCGTCCGATGCTCCTCTTCCGTGACACGCGCGCCGGAGATCTGCGCGACGACCTTCACGGCCGCGTCCTTGAGCCCCTCGAGGCGCTCCAGCGCCTGCTTCTGTTCGATGGTGTCGCCGGGACGCGATGTCGTCGTGAGCGACCCGAGGTTCTGGTTGACGACGCGCACGTAGGCCGTCGACGTGGTTTCGCTCATCCGCGTGATGACGTCGTTGGTCTCGCTCAGAATACGGCTGAACGCCAGGTTGTTCCGGCGGATCCGGTCGCCGTCGCGTACGTCGGCGGCCTCCGTTTCGGCCGCGACCTTGCGACCTTCCGCGGCCAGCTCCTTGTACCGGTCGTAGAGCGACTTCTTCTCCGTTTCGACGCTCTTCACCGTCCGGCTGAGGTTGCCGAACATCTGCGACATGTTGCGCAGTGTGGCCACCACACTCCCCTCGCCCCGCAGGCCCGAAAACGCGCCGCGCCCCTCGCGGCTCGCCAGGTCTTCATACTGTTGCGAGAGGCTGGCGAGCTGAGGCGCCAGGTTCGCCTCGATCGCGCCCTGCCGCAACTGGCGCAGCGCGATGTCATCCGATTCATCCAGCACTCGCTGCATGTGGATCGCGAGGGCGTCCTTCCCGCCCATCGCGATCACGCTCCACTGCGTCGAGAACCCGAACGCCAGCACCATCACGATAACGGCGACGATGCCGTAGCCAATCTGCCGCGGCCGGTCGGCGTACGGGAACCGCCACATCAGGAACAGCGAGAAGACGAACAGGAACGCACCGCCCGCCATCGCGACTCCGACCGACACCAACAGGTCTGACGTCGCCGTGGCCAGACCCTGCTGGGTCGTGTAGGCGCTGACGGCGCACGCCATCGCGCTGACGATGGGCAGCATGATCTCGAGCTTATGTCGTCGGGTCACGGAAACTCCTCGTGGAAAGGCATCGAACGGGCCGGTCACTCCACGGTGCGCCTTGCATCCGTCACTGTCAACGCCGAAATCCGCCGGCAATGGTCTGAAACCCGAGGCGGCGCCTGACCGTTAGTACATAGATGGGTGCGCCTCGGCCGGCGCATGCGGTACGCTCGTGTACATGAACGCAGCGGACCTCGGTCCGGTTCCAGCCGGACAGCGGACACAGTCCGGCCTGACCCTGTTCACGATCTTCGCCGGCGCCAATATCGTGGCAACAACGCTGCAGGTGGGGGCCGCCCTCTCGACGGGCGTCACGCCCACGGCGGCGATCGTCTTGATCGCGGTCGGCGCGACCGCGGGGTCGTTGCTGGTGGCCGCCCTCGCCGTCTTGGGTCCCAGGCTCGGCGTGCCGTCCGTGGTCGCGGCGCGCGCCGCGCTCGGCATCCGCGGGGCCGGCCTGCTGGCGGCGCTGCTCTACGTCACCAACTTCGCGTGGATCGCCGTCAACAACGTCATCGCCGCATCCGTGGGCGCGCAATTGCTCGGCGGCCCCTCGTCGCGGCCACTCTGGGTGATTGGGCTCGGCCTCGTGTCGACGGGGGTGGTGGCGCTCGGGCCGCGCGCCGTCGGCCTGGCCGACAAGATCGCTGTGCCGCTGCTGCTGCTGGTCGGGGGCATCATCACGTGGGCCGTCATCCAGGCGCCGCCAAACCTGGCCGCCCTGTCGGCCGCCCCGGCCGCGACGACCTCGTGGCTGACCGGCCTCGACATCGTCATCGGCTATCAGGTGTCGTGGATCCTGATGTTCGCCGACTACTCGCGGTACACGAAGTCTGAGCGCACCAGCGCCATGGCCGTGTTCCTCGGCCTGCTGCTCACGAGCCTCTGGATGATGCCGCTCGGCCTGGCCGCCGCGCGCGTGGCCGGCAGCCAGGACCCCGGCGCGATGATGCACGCCATCGGCCTGGGCTGGGCCGGCGCCGTGCTGATGGTGCTGGCGACCATCACTACGAACTTCGTGAATATCTACATGTCGGGCCTGGCGTGGAAGAGCCTCTTCCCGCAATCGGGCGATCAGTGGTCCGTCTGGTCCATCGGCATCATCGGCACGGCGCTTGGCCTGGTCTACGGGGCCTGGCTCAATCGCTACGCGGACTTCATGGTGATCCTCGGCGGGGTGCTCGTGCCCGTCGGCGGCGTGCTCCTCGCGCACTTCAGGCTGGGCGGCGCGAAGACGGAGGTCGCCGACCTCTACGCGCCCGACGGCCAGTACCGCGGAGTCATTTTCGCCGGCGTCCTGGCCTGGGCGGCCGGCGCGGCGGTCTACTACCTCGCGCGGCCCTGGGGCGGCACCCTGCCAGGCCTGCTGACGTCGGTCGTCGTCTATCTGGTTGCCGCGCGCCGCCGGCCACTCCGTTAATTGGGGACTGTCCCTGAATCTCCTCCGTCAACTCCCGTCATTGGGGACTGTCCCCGTTCTTCTCCACTATCTCGAAGCGGCTGTGACAGTTACGCAGACAGGGCCGATTGGGGTGAGAAACTGGACCTACTCGAATTGGTAATTGTACCTGTCCCCAATTACTGTTTGGTGGCGCGGGGGTGGGCCTTGCGGTAGACGTCGATGAGCTGGGCGGCGCTGACGTGGGTGTAGCGCTGGGTCGTGGACAGCTGCGAGTGGCCGAGCAGTTCCTGGATGGATCGCAGGTCGGCGCCGCGCTCGAGCAGGTGCGTCGCGAAGGAGTGGCGCAGCGCGTGCGGGCTGATGCCGAACCGCGCGCTGCAGGCGGCCACGTGCTGCCGCACCAGCCGGTGGACGCTGCGGCCGGTGAGACGGCCCCCGCGGAAGTTGAGGAAGAGCGGGCTCGATGCCGCCGATCGCCGCGCAGCCCGCACGGGCGCGTGGCGCGCGCCCGCCTTGGGCGGACCCTTTCGCTGGCGCAGCAACTCGCGCTCGAGCTGCGGCCGGTCCTTCAGCCAGGCCCGCAGCGCCCGCTCGGTGCTCGTGTTGAACGGCACGACGCGCTCCTTGCCGCCCTTGCCCAGCACCCGCACCATCCGCGCGCTCAGGTTGACGTGGTCCAGGTCGAGCCCCACCAGCTCGCTCAGGCGCAGGCCGGACGCGTAGAACAGTTCGAGGATGGCCCGATCGCGCCGCCCGAACGGCGTCGACAGATCCGGCGACTCGAGCAGCTGCGTCATCTCGTCGATCTCGAGATGGGCCGGCAATCGATCTTCCACCTTCGGGGTCGAGACCATCGCTCCGGGATCGGACTCGATCTGCCCCCCGCGGCGCAGATAGCGCGCGAACGCCCGCACCGCCGCCAGCTTGCGCGCGGCAGACTTGCGCGAGCGGTGCGTCCTGTACAGCTCCGCGAGGAACGAACGGATCGCGCCGACATCGCAGTCGGCCGGCGTCTGCGCCTGCCGCGCCTTGCCATTGTGGACGGGGAGGAACGCGAGAAACTGCGACAGATCGCTGTCGTAGGCGCGCACGGTGTGCACGGAGGCGCCGCGGTTGAACCGCAGAAACTCCAGAAACGCCTTCAGTTCGTCCTGCACGGGCTGCCCTCGATCCACGCCTCCAGCGCCGCCAGCGCGCGTTCGGCGATCGCCGTCTTGCGCGCCAGTTTGTGGCGCGGCGCGTCGCGAAGCGGCTCCATGATCCCGAAGGTGATGTTGCTCGGCTCATAGCCGCCGGCCCGCGCGTGCGACACATAGTACGCCAGCGCGCCGATGGCGGTCGTGCGCGGGGCGGGCCGGGGTGTGCCGCCCGCCGCCAGCGCCGCCGCGCTGATGCCCGCGAGCAGGCCCGACGCGGCCGACTCCACGTACCCCTCGACGCCGGAGATCTGCCCGGCGAAGAGGAGGTCGGGCCGGGCCCGGGTCTGCCACGTCTCGTGCAGAATCGTCGGCCCGTTGATGTACGTATTGCGGTGCACCATCCCGAACCGCACGAACTCCGCCTGCTCCAGGCCGGGAATCATCCGCAGCACGCGTTCCTGTTCGCCCCACTTCAGCTGCGTCTGGAACCCGACCAGGCTGTAGTGATCGGCGGCGAGGTTGTCCTGCCGTAGCTGCACGACCGCGTACGGCCGGCGGCCCGTGCGCGGATCGTCCAGGCCGACGGGCTTCATGGGCCCGAACCGCAGCGTGTCTTCCCCGCGGTGCGCCAGCACTTCGATCGGCAGGCAGCCCTCGAAGAACCGCTCACGGTCGAGATCGTGCACGGTGGCCTTCTCGGCCCCGGTGAGCGCGGCGTAGAACCGCCGGTACTCGTCGACGGTCATTGGACAGTTGAGGTAGTCACCCTCGCCATCGTCCACCCCGCACGCCGGCCCGGCAGGTTCCGCCGGCGCCCCGAGGCTGCGCCCCCACCGCGACGCCCGAAACACCTTCTCGCGATCGATCGACTCCGCCAGCACGATCGGGCTGATGGCATCGTAGAAGTAGAGGTAATCCTGCCCCACCGACGCGGCGATCGCCGCAGCCAGCGCTGGCGACGTGAGCGGACCGGTCGCGATGATCACGGGGTGCTCCGGGCCGCGGCTCTCCGGCATCTCGTGCACCTCTTCGCGGACGACGGTGATGTGCGGATGCGCGGTGATCTCGCGTGTGATGAACGCCGAGAACTGATGGCGATCCACCGCCAGCGCGGCGCCGGCCGGCACGCGCGTGGCGTCGGCGGCGCGCAGCACGAGCGACCCGAGACGCCGCATCTCCGCCTTCAACAGGCCGACGGCGTTGTCGATCTTGTCGGCGCGCAGCGAGTTGCTGCAGACCAGTTCGGCGAGATGGTCGGTCTGGTGCACCTGGGTCGGGCGGACCGGGCGCATTTCGGAGAGCGTGACAGCAATCCCGCGCGAGGCGATCTGCCACGCAGCCTCGCATCCCGCGAGCCCGCCACCGACGATCCGCACGCTGGGCATACTGTTCTCGATGGGAGGCTGGGGCGCCGCTCACTGAGCGGCCCCTCGAACCAAGCCGATTCGCGTCAGGTCGAAAAACGCATCGCAAGGGCCGAAGACCTGGTGGGGTGACGAAGTGGGGCCCCGCCTTCCGCCGACGGCACCCTGGAGATGCGTTTTTCCGGCTTGCGTGAGCGGGGACGCGAACGTGAGCGGCGCCCCGGCCGGGCTACGTCTTCTTGGTCCTCCGCCCGCCACCGCCTGCGGCAGCCCGCCCGCGCGCGGGCTTCCTGGACGGCCCGGCGTCTGCGCGCGCCTTCAGCAGCTCGACAGCCTCGGCGATGGTGAACGCGGCGGGGTCGGCCGACTTCGGCAGCGACGCGTTGATCTCGCCGTCGGTGACGTACGGCCCGTAGCGGCCGTCCATCAGCTTCACCTCGGCGCCGCCGCCCGGCCGCGCGCCAAGCGTCCGGAGCACCGTCCGCGTCATCGTCCGCCGGCCGCTCTTCTTCGGCGCCGCGAGCAGCTCGAGCGCGCGCGCCAGCGTGATGGTGAACACGTCGTCTCCATCTTCGAGCGAGCGGAACTGGTCGCCGTGCTTGACGTAGGGCCCGAAACGGCCGCGGTTGGAGACGATGATCTCGCCGTCGACCGGATGCCCGCCCAGCTCGCGCGGAAGGCTCAGCAGCTGCAGCGCCTCGTCGCGCGTGATCGCCGACGCGCTGATCGTCGCGGGAATCGACGCGCGCTTCGGCATCTCGGGCTTCTTGCCCTTCACCTTTTCCGGCGTCTCGCCCAGCTGCACGTAGTGCCCGAACCGGCCGTGCTGCACGTAGACCTGCAGGCCGGTCACCGGGTCGGGGCCCAGCGTCCGCGGGCCGTCGGCCTTCGCCTTCAGCAGCGCGAGTGTCTTCTCCACGGTGAGATCGGCCGGCGCCAGCGTCTTCGGCAGCGTCGCGGTATTGCCGGCGCCGCCCTCGCCCCGCTGCACGAACGGCCCGTACCGGCCGACACGCACGCGCAGCGGTTCGTTCGACCCGGGGTCGAGGCCGATGTCGATCGCCGGATAGTCGATGTTCGGCTCGGCGCGCGCCACCATCGGCTGAAGGCCCGGGTGGCCGCCCTCGCCGTCCCGGTAGAACGCCTTGATGAACGACAGCCAGTCGCGGTCGCCGTTGGAGATCTGGTCGAGATCCTCTTCCATCTCGGCGGTGAACCCGACATCGACGTAGTCGCCGAAGTGCGTGCGCAGCAACTGCGTCACCGCAAACGCCGGGAAGCTCGGCACCAGCGCCTTGCCCTGGCGGAACATGTAGCCGCGCCGCTCGATGGTCGCAATCGTCGGCGCGTAGGTCGACGGCCGCCCGATGCCGGCCTGTTCCAGTTCCTTGATGAGCGCGGCCTCCGTGTACCGGGCCGGCGGCTGCGTGTCGTGGCCTTTGGGCGTGAGCCGGCTCAGCGCCACCGGCGAGGCATTCGGGCGCCCGGCCGCCTCGACAAGGTCGCCGACGCTCATGGTCGGCAGGATCGACTCCTGGTCCGCCAGCTCCGCGTCCGGATCGTCGCTGCCCTCGACGTAGGCGCGCCGGAACCCGGCGAACTCGATGGCCTTCCCGCTCGCGGTGAAGGCACACGCCTCGCCGTCGGGCCCGAGCCCCGTGATCTCGACCGAGGTCTTCAGCACCCGCGCGTCCGGCATCTGCGACGCCATCGTCCGCTTCCAGATGAGCTCGTAGATGCGCAGTTCCTCGCCCGAGAGCACGCCCTCGAGATCCTTCGGCGCCTGACGGAAGTCGGACG
>Ga0315273_10009664_pt1 | contig 12250 bp, 7 predicted proteins | sample YL17G02_0_MG_FD_205753 | JGI IMG/M metagenome (GOLD analysis project Ga0315273, IMG submission 205753) | Sediment microbial communities from Yellowstone Lake, YNP, Wyoming, USA - YL17G02_0 | ecosystem: Environmental > Aquatic > Freshwater > Lake > Sediment | place: USA: Wyoming | collected... | reverse complement strand
GCACCACCGTGGGCAGCCACGCCGCCGGTCCGTGGAGTCGGTTCTGTCGAAGCCGTGCGAGGAGATCCGTCATGGTGGGACTACGAAGCCGTGTGTCGTCCCGGATGACCTACCAGGAGCCGCCGCCGCCTCCGCCACCGCCACCGCCGGAGAAGCCGCCTCCGCCCGAGAAGCCACTGGACCCCGAGGTCGAGGGCGGCGTCGACGTGAGCGTCCCTGACGTGGTGACCGTGAACCCGTTGATGGCGCTGGAGAACGCCATGTACTCGAACGGCATGCTCGACCGGTACCACCCGCTGGTGTCGGGGGGCTCACCGTCGAGCCCGGCGAAGGTCCGCGCCCACTTCTCGGTGGCGCCGAACACGACCGCGTAGGGCAGGTACTCGGAGAAGAGGTTCTTCTTCTCGGCGAACTGCGCGCGGTCCTTCTCGGATTCGTCGATGAACCGGCGGAACCCGTTGACCCGTCGCAGGAGTCCCGAGCCCTTCGCGGTGCGAGCCGGCGCCCAGTGCGCGCTGAACATCACCACGACGCCGAGAATGATCAACGGGATACCGATGAGCGCGAGGCCGGTCCAGATCGCGAGCCCGACCGTGACGCCGACGCCTCCGAGCAGGAGCAGCAGACCGAGACAGCCGGCCCCCGCGCGCGCACCGTCGGGGCGGCGCGTGAACCACCCCTGCTCCATCGCGTCGTCCATGAGGGCCTTCTGCACCTTGGACATGCGCGTCGCGAAGTGCTGCTTGAGGTCGGACAGCTGCACCGTATCGCCGTCCTTGAACAAGCCGTCCATCAGCTCCTGCTCGTAGGCCTTGAGCTCGCCCGCCGGAGCCTTGAGCTTCGTCAGCTTCCAGTCGTTGCGCAGCCACCGCGAATCGGTGTCGACCTCTTCGATCACGAGGTACTTGCGCACCGCGAGATCGATGATGGTTGCCGTCACGTCGAGCGGGTGCGCGGTGAAGTCCACCAGGGTGCCGACCTGGCCGGGTCGCAAGTCGTCGGGCGGGACGAACTCGACCGGGGTCTCGGTGTGCCCCGCGACCAGCGGCGTGACCTCCTCCGCGCCACCCGCGGCTCCGCCTGCACCGCCCGAACCAAAGGTCTGGTCGACGGCGCCGCCCTTGAAACGACGGTCCCGTGCCCTGCGACTGAAGACGGCGACGTAGCCGAAGACGCCGCCGAGGAGCAACGCGCCGGCGACGCCACCGGTGACCGGGGTGACCGCGAACGCGCGTCCGACGGTCCAACGATCCTCGAGGACCGGCTTGGGCGCGGGTACGACTGCACCCTTCGGGATCGCCAGGACGACCGTCATGCCGTTGAACGGGAAGAGCTCGGTCTGCGAGAAGCTCGCGGTGGAACCGCTCGTCGACGCCCCGTCGCACGGCAGTGTGGAACCAAAGCTCCCCTGGAAGCAGGCGACCTGCGTGATGTCGGCGGGCGCCTCGACCGTCACGACGGCTTGACGGATGATGGTCGCCCATTCCGTGCCGATCGCGTTCCAGTTGAGCTCGTCGTGCTCGGCGAACGCGTTGAGCGCGCCACGCACGTCGTACGCGATCTCGTAGGTGTGCTCGCCGGTGATGGTCGTGTCGGGATCACCGATCTTGATGCGTTCGAACCCGACCCCGTTGTTGTCGAAGTCCTCGATGCTGTAGTCGGCCGGGGTTCCCTCGGACGCGCGCACCGAGAGCACGTCGACGGGATACACGCGATCGGTGTCGGCCTTCTTCGCGTAGTCGAAGCGGACCGGGATGTCTCGGTAGATGCCGTGGCGCGGGGTGCTCCCGAAGTCGTAGCGGATCGTCTCCTGGATGTGGAGGTCGCCGTTGCTCTCGATGCGGATCGAGACCTCGTAGCGGCTGATCTCCTCCACACCGCCCTGCGCTCCGGCGGTGGCTCCGAGGAGCAGCACCGGAGTCAGCGCGAGGGCGGCGACCGCGGCCAGTCGACAAGGCAATCGACAAGGCAGTCGACGGAGTACTCGACGTCGTTGCACGCCGTCACGCTACTAGCCTTCGACGTCGTGCCGATTCGGATCGTGATCGCGGAGGACAACTACCTCGTGCGCGAGGGTGTCGTGCGACTCCTCGACGGTGAAGCCGAGGTCGAGGTCGTGGCCGCGTGCGGGGATCTCGAGGGCCTGCTCGCCGCAGTCGACGAGCACTCCCCCGACGTCGTGCTCACCGACATCCGCATGCCCCCGACCGGCACCGACGAAGGCGTGCGTGCCGCGAACGAGCTGCGAGTCCGTCACCCCGGCGTGGGTGTCGTCGTCCTCAGCCAATACGTCGAGCCTGCCTATGCGCTCGCGCTCCTCGACCAGGGATCCGATGGCCGCGCCTACCTGCTCAAGGAGCGGGTCTCCGACATCGACCAGCTCTTGCGCGCAATCCGCGAGGTCGCGGCCGGTGGTTCGGTCATCGACCCCCGCGTGGTCGAGACGCTCGTCGAAGCACGCGGCCGCCACCGCGACTCGCCGCTCGACCATCTGACGCCACGCGAGCACGAGGTGCTCGGCGAGATGGCCCAGGGCGCCAACAACGCAGGCGTCGCGGCCGCGCTCGGCCTCTCCGAACGCGCCGTCGAGAAGCACATCAACGCGGTGTTCTCGAAGCTCAACCTCGCTCCCGGCCAGGATCTGGGTGAGCCCGACGTCCACCGCCGGGTCAAGGCCGTCCTCGTCTTCCTCGCCGACACCAGCGCATAGCCAGAGCCCGAGCGGTCCGGCGTAGAGCGCCACGAGCACATGGATGGGGGTGCTGGCATCCCCACGGGGAGCCGTGGCCGCACCCTGGGCCGGGACTTGACCGGGCGCGAGAATGGCGCCGATGACCGGTGAACCTCCCGTCGCCGTGCTGATCGTGGACGATCAGGCCCCGTTCCGGCGTGCGGCGCGGGCCGTGATCATGGCGACACCGGGCTTCGAGGTCGTGGGTGAGGCCGAGACCGGCGAGGACGCGGTTCGCATGGCCGGCGATCTCACCCCCGGGCTCGTGTTGATGGACATCAACCTGCCGGGCATCAACGGCATCGAGGCGACCCGCCAGATCACGGCAGCCCGACCCGAGACCGTGGTGATGCTCCTCTCGACCTACCGAGAGGAGGACCTCCCGCCCGGCGCCGAGAGCTCCGGTGCAGCTCGGTATGTGAACAAGGACCAGTTCGGTCCCGATGTCGTCGAGGACCTCTGGGCCAAGCGCGCATAGCCTTCGCGCTACTCGGTCAGCGGGATCCGGGCGGAGATGCGGGTTCCCTTGCCCGGGGCCGAGTCGACCGCCAGCGTGCCGCCGATGGCACCCACTCGGTCGGCCATGTTCACGAAGCCGTGCCCCTTGCCGGCGCCCGAGGCGGGGTCGAACCCCGCACCGTCGTCGGCCACCTCGAAGAGCAGCGCTCCCTCTTCTTCCTGCAGGGTGATGGTCGCCTGGGAGCCCTCACCGGCGTGCTTGCCGGCATTCTGGAGCGCCTCGAGGCAGCAGAAGTACACCGCGGCCTCGAGCAGCTGCGGATGGCGACCGACGTCCTCGGCGTTCACCGACGTCGGGAGCGCCGCCCGCGTGGCCGCGGCCGAGAGCGCGTCGGGCAGGCCGCGCTCCGCCAGGAGCGGTGGGTAGATCCCGTGGGCCAGGCTGCGCAGCTCCTGCACCGCCTCCTGGAGGTCGGTGCCGAGCTGGTCGAGCATGGTCTTGGCCTGCTCGGGGTCGCGGTCGGCGAGCTGGCGGGCCAGACGAACGTTGACGGCCAGCGCGACGAGGTGCTGCTGGGCCCCGTCGTGCAGGTCGCGCTCGATGCGGCGACGCTGGGCGTCACCGGCCTCCACGACACGAACGCGCGACGCGCGCAGCTCGTCGGCCTGACGCCGCAGCTCGTCGAGTGACTCCTGGAGCGCCGAGTCGAGGCGCACGTTGTGCAGGGCGAGGCCGACCTGACGGGCCAGCTCGGTCAGGGCGCGGTCGTCCTCCTCCTCGAATCGTGGCGCGCCCTCGGGGCGGCGCACCACCATCAGCCCGAGGAGCTCCCCCGAGTTCGTGACCGGAGCGACCCGCATCACCGGGTCCTGACCGGCGTGCTCGAGGAGCCCAGGCAGCCACACCGCGATCCACGCCGGGCCCGACACGCCGGCGCGGGCGACGACCGGTTCCTCCTCGGCCCCGAGCGTGATCCCGGCCGGGCCGCGATCCGGTATCGACACGGCACGTTCCACGCGGCCGCCCGCGCCGCGGGTCCATACCTCGGCCATCTCGAGCGCCATCGTCTTCTGCAACGACTCCGCGAGCTGGAGCAGCAGCTCGTCGAGCGGGATCGCACGCGTGAGGCGACTGCCGAACGTGCGCAGCACCTCGTCGGGCGCGTGACGCTCGCCGTAGACCCGTCGCGTCGCGAAGTCGTTGAGCCACTCCCGTGCGGGCACCCACAGGAGGGCGGCGACCGCGGCCGCGAACATCGAGAGGCCCAGGAGCGAGCGCTCGTCGTCGGTCGGCGTGCGCCCGAGCCCGAGCACGATGAGCAGGTACGAGATCCCGACCAGCCCCACGAGGCCGGCGAGCACGATCGTGTGCACGAGGAGCCGGTCGATGCGCACCGCGACCCGGTCCGAAGCTGCGATTGCCACTGACACCGGGACGAGCCCAGTTGCGGCCACCGCGATCGCGAACACCGGCTCAGGCCAGTCGACGAGCGCGTTGAGGATCGCCGCGCCGATCCCGATCGCGATTGCGACCGTGAGCCCCCACGCGGGCCACTGGAAGCGGGGGCGCTCGGTGAGCGGTGCGTGCTGACCGCGCGCGACAAAGCCGCTGATCGCGACAACGGCGTCGATGCCGATCAGCACCGCGAGCGCGACGAGCGGGAGCTCGGGTCGTTGCCCGAACAGGTACCCGCCGAGGGCGAGCGATGCCGCGTAGGCGATGCCGGTCGTGATCCGTCGGCCCTGGGTGCGGAGCCGCCCATCGGGTACACCGAGCGCCGCATGCAGGCCGATCGCGGGGAGCAGCGCGAGCCCGAACGCTCGAGCTGCGTACGCCGCGTCGAGCGCCGTGCCGGACGAGAGATCACGCCCGACGAACGTCGCCCCGAGCACCGTGGCCGCGCCCGCTGCCGCGCCGGCCACCATGATCCACGGCAGCGGCTCTCCCGGGCGCTGCGTCGCCACGACCACCGCACACGCGCACCAGAGCACCACGAGCACTGCGCACAGCACGCGCCCGGGTCCGACGTCGGCAGTGGTGTCGAGCACCGCTGCGAGCACACCCGCGCCCGCGACCAGGAACGCGGCCACGATCACGAGCAGTGCGGAGCGCGGCGGTGCCGGCGTGCGTTCCTTGACGTGATCGCGGATCCCGGCGATCACGAGCGGCTCGACTGGGTTGAGGTTGGTGGTCACGGTGACTCCGTTCGGCTATTCGGATCGTAGGACGGTGCCGGCTTGGGTACGTGCGACAAGGCGGGCTGGGATGCCGGCGAGGTTGGCGAGGTTGGCGAGGAGGAGACAGTCGGCGGCCATCATTCGCTCCTCAGCCCGGCCGCCGGACTCGCGCGCGAGGCGGCGCGAGCGGGGAAGAAGCCAATCACGTTCGCCACGAGGAGGGCGCCGACGACCACGAAGACCAGGACCGCCCACGGGAAGGCCGTCTCCGGTTTGACGCCGAGATCTGCTGCGTAGGTGCGCCAGACGAGACGGCTCACGACGAGCCCGACGGGAACGGCCACCGTGAGCGCGACGGCGACGAGCGTCGTCGCCTGCCACCCGACCGCGCGGCGGATCTGGCGCCCGCCGAACCCGAGCGTCGCCAGAATCGCGAGATCGCGCCGGCGCCGGCGGGTCCCGAGCACGAGTACGTGCGCGCACACTCCGGCCGCCATCAGACTCATCAGCGCGGCGAGCACGAGCGGTAGGTCGTCGACCTTCGAGACTTCGGCGACGTCGCCGCGTTGTTGGTAGCCGATCAGGTCGGCGCGGCGCACGTGCTCTGCCCCGGGCAGGCCGAGCGAGCGCCCCACCGCGCGCATGGTGCGCACGGGGTGGGCGCCTGACCCGAGGCGAACCCAGAGCACGTCGGGCACGGCGTCCGGGGCGAGCGCCCGCACCCCGGCGATCGTCAGCGTGGCCCCCCGACCGAGTCGGGCCTCGCCGCCCGACAGGGGGACGACGCCGGTTCCGACGATGCGCAGGCGCGTCGAGACGGCGCTCACACGGCGGCTCCCGGGGTCGCGGACGCGGCCCACGGTCCGTACGCGGTCACCGATCTCGGCGCCGAGATCGGTGAGCGTGTGCGGGCCGACGAGGATCTCGCCCGCGGCCCGGGGGGCACGGCCTTGGATGACGGTCGGACCGACGTCGCCCGGCCCGAAGGCGAGGATCTCCACACCGACCCGGTCCGGCCCGAGCTCGAGCGCGGGCTCGCTCGCGAACGGTCGAAAGAGGATCCCCGGGGCGACGGCTCGTACCCCGCGGCTGGCCGCGAACGCCGAGACGATCTTCGCGCGACTCGCGATCGCCACCGGCGCACCATTGGGGCCACGCTCGTACGGGTACGGCACGGCGAAGTCCCAGTTCCACCCCGAGAGGCGTGGCGTGGACAGCAGGTGTCCCAGGTTGGCGCTGAAGCCGAGCGCGGCGAGGACCGCGGCGAGCGCCACGGCCAGGGCCGCGATCGTCGAGCGCACCGGAACCACGGTCGGTCCTTGCCCCGGCTGGAGGGCCATGCGTGCACCCGTCGCCGTGGTGACCGGTACCCAGGCGTGCGTCACGGCCGCCTCGACAAGCGACGGCCGCGCGGCACCCGACGCGCGACGCGCGACGTCGAAGGAGCTCACGACTCGAGTCGACCGCCAGCTGGCCAACGCGCCGACCAGCACGACGAGCCCGAAGGTGGCGACCGCGCCGATCGCGAGCACCGACGCGTCGGCCGTCCAGCCGGGTTCCGGCTCCAAGGTGCGCGCGAGGCCGATCGGCATGAGCGGCGAGGCGAGGAACGCGGTCGTGATGCCGGCGAGCGCCGCGCACGCGCCGATGGCCGTAGCCCGCAGCGCCCCGACGCCCCACAGGCCCCCGTGTCCCATCCCGAGCGCGACCAGCGTGGGCGCGTCTGCGGTTTCGACAACGGTGAGTCTCACGAGCGCGGCGCCAAAGAGCGCGAGGGCTACGAGCCCGGCGAGCGCGGCAACGATCGCGAGGGCGATCACCTGCGGGTGGATGCCCCGCTCGACGTTCTCGCCCAGAAAGGCGCCGCCGAACACTTTGAACCCGAGGTGCTCCTGTGCCACCGCGCTCCGCAGCGTTCCCACCGTCGCGCCGTCACGCAGCCAGACCGCGACCCCCTCGCTCCCGACCAGGTGCTGGTCGACGGCGCGCCGCGCGAACGCGGGCGTGAGGTGGATGCCCGCTTCCCATTGTCCGGACGGCGGCGGGACCTCCAAGGGCGCGACCTCGATCCCGACGATCCGCACGGTCACGGCCCGAGTCGTCGCGGCCGACGCGACGTCGCCGTGGCGCTTGCCGGTGCCGTCGTCGACCGCGAACCGCATTCGGAGCCGGTCGCCGACCTCGAGGCCGACCCGTTCCGCGAGCGCGAAGTTGACGGTGGCCTCGCCTGCCCGGCCCGGCGCGGCGGGGCGGCCGTCGAGGATCTTCTCTCGCTGGACGGCCGTTCCGAACCGAAGATCGGTCCCCGCGAGGACGAAGAGCTCGCCCGGGCCGGTGTAGCCGGGGTCGCCGTTCGGCTGGAGCCCTCGGCCGTCGGTCGTGTGTGCGACAACCTGGCCGCCGCCGTACATCAGGAAGGGGGCGAGCGCGCCGACCCCCGGCAGTCGCGCGAGCTGCGCGAGATCACAGGACCGCGGACGAGCGCCTTTCGGGCATTGGGCGACCACCATCGGCCGCTCCGCGTCCAGGAAGCGGGCATACGCGCTACTGGTCCGGCGCGCGCCCGCGACGAGCACGAGCACCGCACCGGCCGCGATCCCGATGAGGAGCCCCAGTGCGAGCCACGCGCGCCAGCGCGTGCGGAGCTCGGCACCAAAGCGCATCCACGCCGCGGCCATCACTCGCTCCTCAGCACGACGGCCGGCTTCGTGCGCGCCGCGATCCGGCCCGGGACGAAGGCGATGAGGTTCGCGACGACGAGCGTCGCGACCACGATGCCCACGACCGCGAGCGGCGCGACGATGGGAACCGACACCACTCCGAGGCCGTCGGCGATGAGCGCCCAACCCAGACGTCCGACGATGATCCCGGTCGGGATCCCCACCACTGCGGCGATGAGCGCCACGGTCGTCGCCTGCCATGCGATCGTCGCCGAGACCTGCGCCCGGCGAAAGCCGAGGGTCTCGAGCAACGCGAGGTCACGTCGCCGGCGCCGGACTGCGCTCACCAGCCCGTGGCCGAGCGCGACGACACCGAGCAGAGCAAGGAAGCCCGCCAGGATCAGCGGGAGCGCCTCGAGCTGGCGGAGCCGCTCGATCTCGCTCGGCAATCGGGGCCCGAACGCGGGGTTTCCCGCCCCCTCATTGCCGAGGCGCTGGAGTCGCCGGCGCGCGGCCACGACGTCGACGCCCGGCGCGAAGCGCACGAGGTTGCGCTGGAACCCCTCGAGGTCATGGAGATCGTCGATGCGGCGCAGGCCCGCCGGCGTGAGCAGGGCACCGTCGGCGAGGGCCACGGGATCATCAACGCTCGGGAACGCGACCTGCCCGACCACACGGAACCGAACAGGTCCGTCGCGTCCGTTCGCGGACACCGTGTCGCCGAGTTCGGCCCCGAAGTCGCCGAGGGCGTCGCCGCCGAGCGCGACCTCGTCGGCCCGCCGCGGGGGGCGCCCGTCGACGACCGTCGGTGTGATCGCTCCCTTCACCGGGCGCAAGGTCAGCGCCTCGATCGCGCGGCCCTCGATCCTGATCTGCACGAAGTGCGCCGTGGTGACCGCGGCCACGGCTGGGTCGCGGGCAAGCCGGCGGGCGGGGACGCTCGAGTGCGTGTCGAACGTCCAGCCCCAGGCTCCTGGGGTGGCCACGAGGCGGTCGAGGCTCGCGCCGAGGACCAGGATCGCGACCACGCCGGCGAGGCCGACAGTGGCCGCCACCAGCACTGAGCGCACCGGCACCGCGGTGTGGCCGCGACCGGGCTCGAGGGCGAACCGAACGCCGACTACCGCCGTGGGCTGCGCGCCGCGACGCCCGAGCGTGCGAGCGATCACCGACGGCCGTGACGCGCGTCCAGTGCCACCGACTCTGGCCGCGGCGCGCTCGGCCCGCCACGCAGCCAGCCCGCCGAGTGCGAGAACGGCGAGGAGGACACCGGCGAACCCGGCGCCGAGCACGAGCGGGTCGACGTCGATCCCCGGGTCGGGCTCGGCCCGCCGCCCGAGGCCGATCGGCATGAGCGGCGAGGCCACCACTGCCACCGCGACCGCGACGACCGCGCCGAGCACCGCGATGGGGATCGTGTCGCCCGCGAGGGCGCCAAGGCGCTGTCCCGCCGTCATCCCCAGCGCTCGAAGCGTCGGCTCGTCGCTCGCGCCGAGCGTGGCTCGGCGCCCGAGGGCCTGGCCGACGGCGACGAGGCCGGCGAGGCCCGCGACGACCGCGAACAGGAGCAGGCCGAGGGCGAGCACGTCGAGTGTGTCGCCTGCCCCTGCCCTCAGCGTCGCCGGCTCCAGGCTGACGCGCCGGTCGGCAACGGCCCGTTGGAACGTGCGGAAGAACGCGGGCGCCCCGGCTTCGCCGTCGCGGAGCCGCACCGCCAGGACCCGCACGGGTGGAACACCGATCCGGTCCCGGTACTCGCGCAGCACCGCGCGCGGCAGGACGAGAGGCACAGCTTCGTCGCCGACCGCACCAAGGTCGAACGGGGAGCGGTACACGCCGACGACCCGCAGCCGGAGTGGTGGCCCATGAGGGTCGGGCTCGGACTCGTTCTCCTGGGCGAGCTGCACCGCGAGCTGCTCGGGCGTGAACGTGAGGAGCTCGAGCGTGTCGCCCACGCCCACGCCCAGACGACGGGCGGGAACTTCGCTGACCGCGATCTCGTCTGGCGCGTCCCGCCGCTCGAAGCGGCCCGCCAGGAGTGTCCCCCGCTCGAAGTCGTGGTGCAGGCCGCCATCGATGTCGGCCGCGGTCTGGGTGTACAGCGCCGCCTTCGACGGGAACACCGCCATGACCTGGAGGCGGGTGGCGGCCTCGACGCGGGGCGTGCGCGAGATTGCGGCACGGACGCGGGTGTCGAGGTCTGTCGCATAGGTGACGAGGACATCGGGGGAACGCGCCGAGTCGTGGAAGCGATCGAACGAGCTCGCCGTCCGCCGCGCTCCTGCGAGGGCGGTGAGCACCGCGCCCCCCGCGATGCCGACGAGCACGACGAGCACGAGCGCGCCCGGCCAGCGCGTGCGCAGCTCGGTGCGGAAGCGAAGCCAAACCGCGGCCATCACTCGCTCCTCAGCACGCGGGCAGGCTGCGTTCGTGCCGCAACCCATGCGGGCACCGCAGCGATCAGGTTCGCGAGCGCGACCGTCACCAGCGCCACGACGACGAGCAGGCCGATCGGCACGTCGGGCGTCGACACGACGCCGATGCCCTCCGCGATCGAGCGCCAGATCAGGCGCCCCAGCATCACGCCGAGCGGAATGCCGATCACCACGCCGACGGTGGCCATCGCGGTCGCCTGCCACGCCACCGTCGCCGACACCTGCCGCCGCGCGAAGCCGAGCGTCTTGAGGATCGCGAGGTCGCGATTCCGGCGCCGCACCGACGACGCGAGCGCGAAGCCAACCGACACGAGACCGAGGAGCGCGAGGAATGCGGCGAGCAGGACCGGGAGCACGTCGATCTGCTGCAGCCGCTCGACCTCCAACGGCACCGCGGCGCGGGCGACACCCGGGCCCCCGTTGAAGCCGGCGACCCCTCGCAGGCCCTCGACCCGGCGCAGCACCGCGTCGCGGTCCGCGCCCGGCGCGACCCGGATCACCGCCTCCACACTCGAGTCGGTGTCGGTGGGGTCGTCGATCGCGTCGAGCCCGGCGCCGGTGAAGAACGCACTGTCGTCGATCGGGACCGCATCGGAGAAGTCATCGTTGAAGCGCGGAGCCACCGCGGTTCCCACGATCCGGTACTCGACCGGCCCGTTGGGCCCGGTCCCCTGCACCCGGTCGCCGATCTCACGGCCGAGCGCCCGGAGAGTGCTCGAACCCAACGCGACCTCTCGCGAGGTTCGGGGTGCGCGTCCCTCGAGGACCGTCGGCTCGATCGAGCCCCGGAGCGACGACACCCCGAACGCCACGATCGGGCGGCCCCCGACCACCGCGTTCAACGAGCAGACGCTCGCAACCTCGGAAACGCCGCGCACTTCGGTCAACCGACTCCGCTCCACCGTGCAGGGGTGATCCGGCACGGCCGGCTCGATCGCGGCGTCGATGACGCGCGCGTCCCAGTTGAACCCGTAGCGTGCGGGCGACGTCTCGAGCGTGTGAAGGCTCGCACCGAACACCACGACACCGGTCACTCCGAGCACCGCCGCGACGGTGCCGACGAGTGCAGAACGCACGGGGACGCGCACCGTTTGCCCGCCGCTCTCCAGGGCCATCCGCACGCCGATGGATGCCGTGGGCCCGACCCCGAGGCTCGCGGCCGCCCGGGCTGCCATGCTTGGACGCACCGGAGCCGCCGCACCGGCCGGACGCACCCGCGCGGAAGACCACGCGATCGTTGCGATCACGATGCACAGCACCACGACGACGACCGCAAAGCCCCCGCCCAGCACCACTCCGTCGAAGTGCAGACCGGGATCGGGCTCGGCCTTGCGGGCCAGGCCCATCGGCAGGAGCGGCGACGCGAGCCACGCGCCCAACACCCCGAAGAGTGCGCCGAGGAGCGCGGTCGGCACTGCGGGTACTCCGACCGCGAGCGCCCGTTGCGCTCGGGTCAGACCCAGCGACCGCAGCACGTCGTGGTCGGCGTTCCCTGCGTCGACCCGTCGGCGCAGCACGAGGGCGATTGCGGTGAGCCCGGCGATCGCGGCCACGGTCGCGAAGATGGCCGCCCCGAGCGCCAGGAGGTCGATGGACTGCTGCACCGCGGCCGTGTCCGCGACCGACGACACGTCGAAGTTCTCGGCGCGGCCGAAGAACTCGCGCGCCCGGCGGACCAAACGGGGGACGTCGGCCGCGCCATGGCGAAGTCGAGCCGAGAGGATGTTGCCGCTGTAGCTCCCGATCTCCGCGCCGTACCGCTTGGTGAATGCGGGAGTGAAGACGAG
>Ga0315273_10009659_pt1 | contig 12254 bp, 11 predicted proteins | sample YL17G02_0_MG_FD_205753 | JGI IMG/M metagenome (GOLD analysis project Ga0315273, IMG submission 205753) | Sediment microbial communities from Yellowstone Lake, YNP, Wyoming, USA - YL17G02_0 | ecosystem: Environmental > Aquatic > Freshwater > Lake > Sediment | place: USA: Wyoming | collected... | reverse complement strand
GGAGCATTGCCCTTGACGAAGAATACATGGAGAGGGCCGGCATACTCCCCTACGAAGAGGTGCACGTGCTCAACCTTAACGCCGGCACCCGCATCATCACCTACGCGATCAAAGGCAAACGCGGGTCCGGGTGCGTTGAACTCAACGGCCCGGCGGCGTGCCACGGCATGGTCGGCGACGAAGTCATGGTGCTTACCTATGCGCTGCTGGAACCCGAGGAAATCGCGGGCCATAAGCCGAAAATAATCTGCATCAATCCGAAACGCTAGGCGGCATGTTCTCAAAAAATATTCCCTCGTTATTGAGCATAAGCGCGATTCTTTTCATTGCCGTGATAATCGGTATTCTCCGCAGTCCCGACCGGACGAAGGGTGCGTCGGCCCCCGACCCCCGGGAGAAAAATCCCCCTCTGCAGGAACAGATTGACGCGAGCGTACCATCAATCGGCCGCATTCAGGTGCTTAACGGATGCGGTTTTGCCGGCGCCGCAGATAATATGACGGATTTCCTGCGGGTGAAAAAATTCAACGTGGCCAACACCGGCAATGCGGCGAGCTGGAATTACCCGTTCACGCTTGTCGTTTCCCATACAAACGACATGACCATAGCCAATCAGATCGCCGCTGTGCTTACTACCGGCCATGTCGTCCTTATGCGGAAGGAAGACCACGCCTACGATGTGACGGTCATCATAGGACCGGACTACGAGGAGAAAATACGATGAGTGAGAAAATGGAAAAAAACCTGGGCGGCAGACGGCTGGTCGAGGCCATCGTCGCGGCCGCGCAGGAGAAACTGGCGGAAAGTCTGACGGTCATCGATCTTCATGGAACCACGGCCGCCTCTGATTTTTTCATCATCGCTCAAAACGAAACGACCGTTCAGAACATCGCCATTGCCGACGCGGTCGTTGACTACTGCGCCCGAAGGAACACGCACCCCTGGCACATCGAAGGTGAACGCGAGGGGCGCTGGATACTGATGGATTTTTCCGACGTGGTAGTGCACATCATGCTGCCCGACCAGCGTTCCTACTACAGCCTTGAAACGCTCTGGACCGGCGGGAAACGTACCGACATTACCGGTTCTTGAAGTGTTCCGCAAGAATATCGAGCTGGCCCTGCGAGGGTTTTACACGGGGAAACTTTTTCCCGGGACTTACGAGGCCCTTCATTGAGAGAGATATCCGCCGTTTTTTCTGGTCGACTTTCAGAATCCGGACATCCACCCGGTCATGGAGCGCGACAATCTGCTCGGGCGATTCGACATATTCGTCGGCGAGCTGGGAAATATGAATCAGTCCGTCGCAAACCGCATTAATATTGACGAACACCCCGAACGGAGTGATATTCGTGACCCGGCCCGAAACGACAGAGCCCTCTTTCAGCTCCGCCAGCTTCAGTTTCCGCTTCTCCTTCTGCGGCGCCGACGGCGACAGCCGCAGGCATGACCTGACCTGGCCGATCAGTTTCTTTTCCAGGTACATTTTCCGCACCGGGTCCTCCACCGCGAATGAACGCAGGATTTCAGGATCCGCCGCTATGCTGTCAAGCGATACGCTCAGCTGTTCGCTGGCTTCGTCAAGCCATCCGTAGTGATCGGGATGCACAAGCGAACGGTCGCGGAAATCATCGGACTGCGGAATGACCATGAACCCTGCCAGGTTTCTGAAGAGTACCTCGGTCATACCCGGCACCTTGAGCAGGCAGTTTTTATTTGAAAACGGTTCCTTCGTCTCTGCGGTACGGATGGCCTGCGCCAGCGCGGGAGGGATCACTTCCTCCGCTCCCGGAGGCAATTCACCGATGTCCTTGACAAGTACGCCCCGGTGAAGCGCGGCGTCGGTCACAATACGGCTGACAAGCTTTGTAAAACTTTCCGGTGAAAGCAAGCCCTGAAGCGGATGCGCGGAATAATACTGCATCCCGATGAACGGAATGAACTCCAGCGGCTGAAGGTGCTGGAGCGCTATCCCGTATACCTTCCGTGTATTGTTGTCCAGCAGTATTCCGTATTTCTTTTTCACCCATTCCGCTTCGGCAGGGTTCCGCAGCGCGGCATCGGCCTTAAAGCGGGTCATTGCCGGTACATTCCCGCTTTCATCAGATTGAATGACCTGCGAAACCACCGACTCGGCCTCCTGTACCTGTTCGTTGTCGCAAACGATAATTTCGGAGGGGCGGTGACGAAGATAAAACTGCCGGAGGCGTTCGTATGATGAAACTTTTCCGTCAGAAAACCGTTTTTCCGATGTCGCGCCCAGCAGCTCGCCGTGGCCGCTCACGACGATAAAAAAAATGTTACGGGGATGGCCCGCATCAACGACACAAACCGCCCCCCGGTCATCGTCCCCGCGGTATTTTTTTTCGAGTTCCGGAAGGAGTCGCTGGACCGCCCACCCTTCCGCTTCCTCGCGCAGTCTCAGCTTTATGTCGCGTTCGATAACGGGCTTCAGAAGGCGCTGCCAGCTGTCGTCGATGACCCCGCAGAGGAAATCAAAACCGCAGAACTCCGGGTTCTGGATAAAATGATGCCGTAAAAGTTCGGTGATGCGGAATAATTGCACGCCGAGCCGCAGGCGCACCGCTTTTTCGTCTTCTGCGACAAGGAGCTTCAGTGTTTCCTCTTTTGTCAATTTAGAAAACGGCGACTGCTTTCCGGCGTACAGAAGAAACCGCGGGTCCTGCCTGTTTTTCGGCACCACCTCAAAACAGCCGTCTTCGAAGGCGAATTCGCGCGCCATGGCCCGGACCGTATCGTCGTAGGCGAGCCGTTCGGCGAGGATATCCTTGACGCCCTGGAGCACGTCGTCAACCGACGAAAGAGAAGGGTCCTTGCCTGTGTATGCTATGGCGAGATCTTCCACCTGCCCGCTTCCTTCTTCCTGGCGCGCGATGAGGTCGGCGAGCGGTCCCAGACCTTTTTTCATTGCCAGCTGACCTCTGCTCCGCGGATTTTGACGGAGCGGAAGCAGAAGGTCATCAAGCTCAAAAGTGCCGGATATGAGATTAACGCGCCTTTCAACTGCCGGAGTGAGCTTATCCGCCTTTTTCAGCGCGTTGATGACACGTTTCTTCTTTGAGACGAGATCGTCCATGGCGGCAAAAAAATCGAATATCTCCCACAGGCAGGAGAGCGAAGTTTCAGCACCGATGTCAGGACGGTATTCCGCGAGGTAGTACGGCGTGTCGCCTTTTTGAAAAGCATCGCACAGCGTTTCGGAAAGCGATGGGGAGATGTTCCATTTGTCAGCTATCTGCCGTGCGAACTCAATCATGAGGATTATTGCTATTGAAGGAAATACTTTCTGTCGGATGGAGAAAATAGAACATGCTGTTTTTTGAGGCAAGAAAAGTTTAAAAATACAAAAACGTTTGACACGGAACAGGGCCCAGCGGCAAACGTCCGGTTACGCGAAATTCGCCCGCACTTTTTTCGCCCCTTTGAGGGTGTTGATGAAGTCGATAACTTCGCGCGGGTCGTCGGTCACTTTGATGATTTTCATGTCCTCCGGAGAAATAAAACCGTACTGAGAATGCATTGTTTTTTCGAGCCACCTGATAAGGCCGCTCCAGTATGACGAACCCATGAGAATAAGCGGCAGCGTCGCGACCTTGTGCGTCTGCACCAGCGTCATGGTTTCGAACATCTCATCCATGGTACCGAACCCGCCCGGCAGGATAACGACTGCCGAGGTGTATTTAAGAAACATTACTTTCCGGCAGAAAAAATGCCGGAAATTGATCAGCATCTTGATATACCTGTTGGGCTTCTGCTCGAACGGCAGCTGGATGTTGAGACCGATGGAGGAGCCATGTTCCATAGAGGCGCCCTTGTTTGCCGCTTCCATGATTCCGGGTCCGCCGCCCGTAATCACGCCGTAGCCGTTCTGCGCCGCGAGGCGGGCAACCTCGACCGCCATTTTATAATACTGGTGTGTTTTTTTCGTCCGTGCTGATCCGAAAATCGTTATGCACGGACCGATACTGGAAAGTGTCTCAAACCCTTCCACGAACTCGGCCATGATGCGGAAGAGTCTCCACGTATCTTCCGGGGAAGCTACGTAGGATCCATTATGATTATTGCCGGCCATTGTCCCTCTTTCTAATAGGTTTGAAACCAAACAACAGTTATTATATTTTGTCTTTGAAGAAGCCACTTCCCTGCTACCGCTGGAAAATATATCCATGGAACCAGGCCGTCTTACTCAAATCTACAAACGTCTTAAACCGCTGCTGCCGGACCCGGACGATTATTACCTTTTTGTAAACACCACCGAGCAGGAGCTGTCGGTATGCAGGAACACTTCCGTCATTGAGCGGTTCTCCGCTTCGACCGCGCTCCGCGGTCTCGGCAGCCGTGAGGGCTCCAATAAAACGCCGACCGGCCTCCATCGCATCAGGGAAAAAATCGGGTCGGGCGCACCTGCGACGCGGATTTTCCGCGACCGGATTGATACCGGCGACGATTGTCGTCCGGACACAACGGAAGAAAACCTCATTTGTGCCCGCATCCTGCGCCTGGAAGGGCTCGAACCCGGCCTGAACAATGGGCCGCGTATCGACTCATACGACCGATACATCTACATCCATGGGACCAACAGGGAAAACCGGATCGGTACTCCCGTGTCGCACGGCTGCGTGGTACTCCGCGGTGACGATATCATCCGGCTTTTCGACATGGTCGTTGCCGGCACCCTTGTTTATATCGACGCGTCTGTCCTGAATGTCAATGGACATAACTGCTCGCACATCCACTTCGCCGGCATTCTAGGCTCAGGCATGAGCGCGCTGGCCCAGTACCTGCAGTGGAACGGTACCATGGTGTCCGGTTCAGACCGGCTTCTGTCAAGCGCGGACACGTGCGCGCTGCGCGCCGGGCTCGAGAAGGCGGGCTGCGCCCTCTTCGGCCAGGACGGATCCGGCATCTCGGTTTCCACGGACGCCGTATGCGTTTCAACCGCCATCGAGGGATCAAACCCCGATAGCGCGGCCGCCCGATCCCGGGGTCTGCCTATTTTCCACCGCTCCGACGTGCTTGCGGCCGTAATTGACACAAAACAGTCCATTGCCGTAGGGGGCACCAGCGGAAAGTCAACCGTTACGGCGATGATATTCGAATTATTGACCGCCTGCGGCAGATCACCGTCGCTTATAAACGGCGCACCGCTTGTACGGCTCGAAGGGGAGGGACTGATCGGCAACGCGTTTTCCGGTTCATCGGAACTACTGGTTGTCGAAGCCGACGAGAGTGACGGCACCATCGTCAAATACCACCCCGCGGCAGGGATCATCCTGAATATTTCCAAAGACCATAAAAACATTGAAGAGGTCGAAACCCTTTTTCAGACCTTTGCTGCGCAGTCCTGCTGGGCCGTCGTCAACGCCGATGATCAGGGCCTTGACCGCATTGCCGCCCAGGATCGTTTCGGCACAAATCCCCCGGCGACGTGGAGACCCGACCGGATCGAATGCGCCCCCGATTCGGTGACGGTGTACCGAAGCGGCACTCCCTTGCGCCTCCCCATGCCGGGTGCGCACAATGCCGAGAACCTGTGCGCCGCGCTGTGCGTTTGCGAACACTTCGGGTGCGATCCCCGCGCGCTGGCCGCCGCGGTCCGCGGCTACAGGGGCGTGGCGCGCCGCTTCGCGCTCACCTCAACCCGTAAAAATGTGCATGTGGTCGACGATTTTGCCCACAATCCCGCGAAAATCGCGGCGGCGGTGAAAACAGCGCGCGGCATTTCGAAGCGCATCATCGCCGTGTATCAGCCGCACGGCTTCGGGCCGACCAGATTCTTAAGGGACGATTATATTGCGACCTTCCGCGCGATTTTCACGGCGTCAGATGCGCTCTACCTGCTTCCTATTTACTACGCCGGCGGCACGGCCGTGAAAGATATCTCCTCGGAAGATATTATCAACGGCCTTGGCGCTGTTCCCTTTCATGCGCAGGCGATCAATGACCGTGAGGAATTGCTGAATGTATTAGCCGGTGAAGCCCACTCCGGCGACTGCGTACTGCTCATGGGCGCGCGCGACCCTTCGCTGGCCGGCCTGGCAAAAAAAATCATTGAGCTTTTCGGGGAAACCGCAGAGTAAGCGGATAAAAACTACACAAAATACCACGCCGTCGCCTCATCAACAACCCAGTTGATCCCTTCAGCCTTACGTTCGCTGAGAAGCAGCTCGATGATCCGGCTCAAAATAAGACTCGACCGGGTAACGCCAAGGAGCTCGATGCCGATACGGCGCTGGCGCTGCTGTCCTTTCTGATAGGTCAGGCCTTCATAATTTTCCATGATACGGGAGAATATTTCAACTATGGTCGCTGCTATCTCGCGGACGTCAATCATTTCGAATACCAGCTTCGGATCGTCAAGACGGTCCTGCACGCGCAGGAAAGCGATCTTTTCGTTTATCCATGCGGCGACGAGCGGCTGTATGAACCGCAGCGCGTAATTGAATTTGCACACCAGTGCGAAGCAGTCGCAGAAATCAACCAGGCGCGGCCCGAACCGCTTGCGCAGGGCGTCCACCACCACCTCGGTCGTGATTCTCTGCGCCCACGATTTCAGCTCGTCCTGCGTCACCGAACATTCGCCGCGTATCTCCATAAGCGCGTCCGCCAGCTCGCGCTCGGCGGACTGCCCCTTTTCAAGGAGCGCCATGCAGTTTTCCAGTTTGTTCCGGTTCGTTTTGCGGGCGACTTTCGCCGCGAGCCATTTCAGTTCCTGGACAGCCACCGGCTCGCCCTGCCGGTCAAGCTTCTGAGCAATCCTGTTCAGCGCATCTTCAATCGCGTACTGGTCCGCCTGAGTGCCCCACATGCCCTTGATTTCAGTGATCATGAAAATGGCGGAAACGAGCATCCTCCTTATGCGTTCGCCGGCGTATTCCCGCTGCTGCGCATAAAAAATGACCGACTTCTCGATTCCAGTCTGAAAAAGGACCGGGTCGCGCTGTTTTTCCTCTTTAATGCTATCGGTCATGAATTTCCAGTCTTCGAGAATAGTCCGAAAAATCCGCAGGTCCATCGCCAGGCCCTTGGCCTTGAGCGTCGAGTAGATGTCCGCGATATTCAGGGTCGCCTGATACCCGAACACCATGGCCGGGTCCTTCTGCCGCATCACGTCAAGAAGAACGGTCCTGGATGCTTCGCCGGTGCAGAGCGTGCCGAAAAGATCATGGTGCCCTATGAGTTCAATAAAAAGCGGGAAATAATCATTGCCTTCGAACCGCAGCAGTTCCCGCAGCACCGCGGTATCGTCGTCGGAGAGCGTTTCGAGAAGGTGTTTTCCGAGGAGTCCGTGCCGTTCGCGGTTTATCGTTTTCCCAATATCGTGGTACAGCGCCGCGAACCGTATGAATTTCCTGAAATAGCCGTCGGCCGGCCCGAGAAGGCCTACGGTGTTCTTTGACTGAAGAAAGTTGCCGTAAGCCGTGAACGGTTCGCTGGTCCATATATCGGACGGTTCAAGGATACGGGAATACGCGTTGGTGGTCAGCAGCACGGACGCTTTTACGACATAGACGATGTGGTGGCGATAGACCTCAGCTATCTTTTCATCGTTCAGGATCCTCCCCTGCTCCCGCAGCCGCTCCTCGAGTTCCGGAACGGACAGGTCCTGTTCGTCCTTGCCGAGATCGCGCGAGTTGGGGTTGTCCCTTTCGTACAGTTCAACGGCCCTTCCGTTCGAAGTCCAGGCGCTGCTGTCAAGAGAGAGCAGCAGTTCCCCGAGCGGAAAACTCAGCAGCTCATGACGGGAAGGATATCCTTTGTTCCTGAGAATATCATCAATGCGGTCTAACATCATACTTTCCTCCGGCAGAGTCAGTGTAACAGTATCGGCTTACGGAGTAAATCGTACCATATCGGTACAAAAACCACAAGGTACAGTATGCTATTAATTTGTTTTTCTTACTGAGTGAACCGGCTGATGATAACCGGAAGAACGTTCGCTATCGCCCCTTCTCCAGGCGTTCGGCAAGGAAAAGCGGAAGATGGCTGCTGCGTATTTTACGCTGCGTAATGGTAAAATCATAGCTGACCCGGACAAGGGAAACGGTCTGCGTCCCGGTGTCATAAACGACATAGCACGCGCGGGAATCGAAATCCCGCGGCTGACCTACACTGCCGACGTTGATCAGGTAATAGTGCTCGCCGTTGAATTTTATCGTGTGCTCTTGATGGAGCATGATCCGGTCTTCGGACTGGATCATGATTGACGGCCAGTGCGTATGGCCGATGAAGTTCAGACGGTACGTCAGGCTGTTGAACGCCTCGAATACCGCATCTTCGCTGTCAGGAAAGACATACACCCACGCCGAGGGATTTGACGGCGACGAATGGGTGAAAAACATATCGTCCTTTTCAATCGTGAGCGGCAGCGACCCGAGGTACTTTTTTGTGTCGTCCGATATATTCGCCTTTGTCCACTCCATCGCGGCAAAAGCATAGTACGTGAAGTTGCCGGTATCAATGCGGCCGATGGCCGCGTAATCGTGGTTTCCGGCGACACAAAGGGAAGCGTGCTTTTTCACCAGTTCGATGCATTTTTCAGGATCAGGATAATAGCCGACAATATCGCCGAGACAGATGATGGTATCAACCGGCTTCTTTTTGATGTCGTCAAGCACCGCCTGCAGCGCTTCAACATTGCCATGGATGTCGGAAATTATCGCATAGCGCATATGACCGGCCCTCTGAATCTATCCGAAGGTATCATAAATTATATTATCCTTTAAACCAGCGCATAACAAATTAAATCATTTCTTAATGAATATTAAATGGACGAGATAGGTAAAGAGCACGGCCTGAACCGTAGAGCAGGTTCCGGAGAATCCAGAAAAAAACTGGAGTCTTTCCGGGAACATATCCTTCCGGCGAACTCCGTTTTGATCATTACCCACGACTACCCTGACCCGGACTGCCTTGCCTCAGCCTTCGGCGTCCAGCATCTCATGAACTTCTGGGGCGTCAAATCATCGGTCATCTCGTTCGGCGGATTCGTGGGCCGGGCCGAGAACAGGGCCATGATACGGGTGCTTAATATCCCCACGGTGCCCTTTGTGCTCACCGAGATCAAGGATTACGACAAGATCGTCCTTGTCGATTCTTTTCCGGATAAAGGAAACGTGCAACTGACATCAAAGGTTAAAATACATGCGGTGATAGATCACCACCCGAGCCAGATTCCGGCGAACGTGTCTTTCTTGTACGATGTCAGAGAGAAATTCGGCGCCACCTCCACGATCATTACCGAGTACCTGCTGGAAGCCGGCTGTCCCATTACTCCCCGGCTGGCCACCGCCCTGTTTTACGGGATCAAGACCGATACGGGAGATATGCGGCGTGAAAATGTCCCCCAGGACCTGCACTGTTACAAACTGCTGTTTGATATCATGGACCACCATCTGCTCTCGCGCATAGAAAACCCTGACCGGGACGAAGAGTTTTTCAGGATACTTCATCGTGCGGTGGAGGCGACGTATACTTCAGATGCGTTCGGATACACCTACCTCGGAAACGTCACGACCCCCGACTATGTCGCGGAAATGGCCGACCTTTTCCACAGCCTCGAAAGGCTCGAATGGATGGTAAGCTCGGGCGTATTCAAGAACCAGATTTTTTTCTCGATCCGCTCAAAAGTGAGCGACCGCGCCGGCAGCATCGCCGAACAGATAGCGCGGCGGATGGGAGGCAGCGGAGGCGGGCATTCACGGGTAGCGGCAGGCCGCATACCGGTGCATGCCGACACGGTGAATAAAACCGTCGTTGAATTCGAACGTTTATTAAAGGAAATTTTCGGCATCTCCGGCATGCCGGAAGATAAACTGCTTTAGGAGAAACCGTCTTTTTGTTCCTCCCCCTCGGCAAGGGGTGGATGAAAAGGAAAAAAAATCGAGGACACAATGTGGGATTATACTGAAAAAGTACGCGATCACTATCTGCATCCCCGGAATGTCGGTGAAATACCCGATCCGGACGGGTTCGGCGAAGTGGGCAACATCACCTGCGGGGACGCGCTCAGGCTGACCTTCAAGGTCGATAAGAAGGGGAAGATCGCTGACATCCGTTTTAAAACGTTCGGTTGCGGCAGCGCCATTGCCTCTGCAAGCGTGCTTACTGAAATGTGCAAGGGTAAATCGATTGACGAAGTAAAAAAAATCACCAACAAGGAAATTGCCGAAGCGCTCGACGGCCTGCCCAGGGAAAAAATGCACTGCAGCGTCATGGGCCAGGAAGCGCTCGAAGCCGCCATACGTTTTTACGAATCCGGCGGCAGGGAAACCACGCCTGCCGTAAAAGAAGGTACCATTATCTGCACCTGCTTCGGCGTCACCGACCGGGAGATAGAGACGGCGGTGCGGGACAATAACCTGACCACGGTCGAAGAGGTCACCAACTTTACAAAAGCTGGAGGCGGCTGTGGCGGCTGCCATACCGAGATCCAGAAAATCATCGACCGGGTGCGGAGCATACAACGCGCCGCACCTACGCAACCGGCTGTACGCCTCACCACGCTCCAGAAAATCGACCTGATCCGCACCACACTGGAGCGGGACGTTAAACCGCTTTTGGAGCGGGACGGCGGCTCGTGCGAGCTTGTCGATCTTGACGGCAACACCGTCTATGTCCGGCTCTCAGGTCACTGCGCCGGCTGCGCGTTCTCCACCCTGACACTCGCGGAAGTCATCGAAAAGAAACTGCGGCAGAACGTAGCGGACGACCTTCGGGTAAAGCTGGCTGAAGCGACCTGACGGACAGCGCTCCTTACCGGTACAGCGGCGGGGGCGTGTAAAGACGTATCCGGGGGACGGGCCCGGACGAGCCGATCTGCTGAGGAGGCGGTTTCTGCGAATCAGGCATCGCTTCGTATTTTTTTACTGCCATCGCTATAAACGGCTTGTGGTCAAACTCTTCCGACATTTTTTCCTCGCTCATTTTCGCATCTTCATACTCGCGCTGATCTTCCAGGCTGACAAGGATAACGGGCCGGGCGTGCTTTTTCCCGGCATCTTTCCTGCCGCGGTACGGCACTACTTCCGGGGCCTCATAGGGCGGGTAAATGTAGTAAATCGTGCTGAGTATCTCCTTCCGGATGTCGGAAAGGGCCCACATCTCCTTTTTCAGGATGTCAATATTTTCGTCTATTCTCATGATGCGCTGGTCCGAACCGCCGTCCCAGAGTCTCTCCTTCAGTTCGCTGATGTCATTCTTCAGAAAAAATATCCTCTTGCAAACAGGAATGAGCGCGGTGTGCAGCGGGTCAATGATAGTATCGTACGCCGGCGCGTAGACGAAGGCCGGTGTCCTGTTTTCTGCGCTTGAATACGGCCGCACTGAAGAACAGCCGGCAACAATACAGAGCACCGCGGCGGTCAGGGCTGCAGCAAGCCCTCTTTTATAAGCTTCGCGGTTCAGGGACAATTTCATGTATGACTCCCGCCAATGAGCACGGCGCCCTATAACGATACCCTTCCATCGACAACGGACAATCAAAATATTTTATGCAGTTTTTGCAGGGCATTTGTTTTCTATTGATTATTTCGTTCAAGAACATCAAGCCGCTTGCCTGGTCAGGACCAGGTCGACCGGCTCGTTTAAAAACTGAGGAATGGTTATCATGGTATCGTTTTCGGTCCCGATGTAGGACGCCGTGGTGCAGGCCGAAGCCGATAATTGACCGGAGTACTGGTCGACGCACTGTGATGGACTTAAGGTATAGGTCGAATCCGATTTTGCCCAATCGCCGACCTCGATGGGAACTTTTACCTTCACTCCGCTGGTATGGAGGCGCATGGAGTCGTTGATCGAATAGGAACTGTCGTCCCCAGAACACAAGGGAGAAGTTATGATCGACCGTGTCCTGCGCCAGCTCCTGATAGACGTTGCAAATCTGCCCGTACCACGTACTGATTTTTTCCTGCGGGTCAACAGAGGTCGGATTACCGGCGGCCCCCTTGCAGCTACCAAATTTTATTTCGGCCGTACCTATTAATAACTCCCAGCAAATCATCGACTTCTCAACAAACTTTAAATGGGTTGAAGGTGGTGAATGGAGAGAAAAAGCAGCTCGGTTGGCTATAGAACCCTATCGGCTTGTCGATGAACTGATTAAAAATGGAAAGGCGAAAGAAATCGGCAGTCTGTGCTCGGAGGATTTCAATACAACCTTCAATTCTTTTACATCCGGCGAAAAGTAGTTAATGCGGATGTTGAAACAGGAGGTAAAGCTATCGAATATCTCC
>Ga0315273_10009658_pt1 | contig 12254 bp, 8 predicted proteins | sample YL17G02_0_MG_FD_205753 | JGI IMG/M metagenome (GOLD analysis project Ga0315273, IMG submission 205753) | Sediment microbial communities from Yellowstone Lake, YNP, Wyoming, USA - YL17G02_0 | ecosystem: Environmental > Aquatic > Freshwater > Lake > Sediment | place: USA: Wyoming | collected... | reverse complement strand
CCCAGTGCCCACGCAAGCCCCCACGGCTGTTGAAAAAACCGTCTTGAACATCATGCACAACTGGGGTCCAGATGATGCCAAGGGAGCACCGCTCCAGTCTATTTTCGCCGATTTCATGAAAGCCAACCCCGATATTGTCATCAAAGACCAGGTGCAGGTTGACGCTGATATTCCTTTGAAAGTGGAAACCGCCTCTGCTGCTAAACAGGAACCCGACCTGGTCTTTGTACAGCGGGTTGGTTCTCCGCTCACGTGGACAGACAGTGGGATTGCCTTGCCTGTCAACGACCTGATCAAGCAATGGGGTTTAGACGGTAAGTTCACAGACGTCGCCATAGAAAATTTTACACAGGCTGATGGAAAAATCCAGGCATTCCCCCTGGAAGGATTTACATGGCCGATCTGGTGGAATACGAAAATCCTGAAGGCAATCGGCGCTGAAATACCTAAGACGACCGACCAGTTAATTGAAGTCGCCAAGAAAGCGCGCGCGGCCGGTTACGGCCCAGTCATCGCCAGCGGCGCCGATGGGATGGGCCAGTACCTGTTCACACTCATCGTGCAGAGCATGATGACCGATGAGGAAGCCGCTAAAGCCTTCGGTGAAGGTGATTGGACCGTCCCGAGCGCCATCAAAGGCGTCGAGCTCTTTACCAAGCTGCGCGATGCCGGGGTATTCGTAGATGGCGTCCAAGGCATCGATTTCGCTGCGGGGAATACCAAGTTCTTCGAGGGAAAGACCCTCATGAGTCACTTCGGAGCATGGAGTTTCGGTGATGCTCCCAAGGAGATGCTACCCGACATTCAGCTTGGCGGTTTCCCGCTCCCAGCCGATTCACCGCATAAGCTTCCCATAATCTATTCTGCATTCTCGGCGAAGGGAATCTGGCTCACTCCCAACGGTTCAGCGAAAACGGATGCGGTGAAGAAATTCATCCAGTTCATTTACAAACCCGAGATGATCGCCCGATTTGTCGAGCAGGCTGGCATGACCCCTCCGATTAAAGATGTTCCTCTTGATCCAGCCAAGCTCAATCCCCTCTTCACCCAGTTGGACAAGATGGACGTGGAAGTGGCCAAGACGCCAGACTTTTTCCTGCCGGCCAAAGTTCAACCAAACTTTGCCACCGTATCCCAGGAAGCCTTTACCCCTGGCACCTCAGCCAAGAAAATCCTGGCTGATTTGACTGCCCTGTACGAGGCAAACAAATAACCCATTTTCCATCACGGCCTTAATTGGACACGGGGACCCTGGTCCCCGTGTTCAGGTCTGTTGAGGAATGCAATGGCGAATATCGAGAGTGCCATCCCAGCCGAAAGGAAGAACGTATCCAACGCAGAATATCACCGGCGTGTCGCTCGGCGCCAACGAGTTATATTCCTTTTGCTGGTATCTCCTGCATTATTATGGTTTTTAGCCTTCATGCTTTGGCCATTGCTGAATATGTTTATTATAAGTACCAAGAATTGGGATGGGCTCGTACTACCTCAGAAGTTTATTTTTCTAGATAATTTTATAAGGTTCTTTAAGGACGCGAACATCCCAGTCGCCCTGCGCAATACAGGGATACACCTTTTGGTAGGTATTCTTGGCGTCATTCCATTTGCTTTCATGTTCGGTTTCTTTCTTAGCCTGCGTAAACCAGGCTATCGTATTTTCCGTACAATCTTCTTTGTTCCTGCGATGGTATCAGTTGCAGCTATGGCGATGATCTTCCTGGGTCTCTATCGCCCAGAAGGGATGTTAAATTCATTTCTGAACACAGTCGGATTATCATCGCTTACCAGACTCTGGTTGGCCGACCAATCCACTGCATTGGGGGCAATCATAGCGATCGACATTTGGAGTGGCATTGGCTTCTATAGTGTGCTGTTCTTTGCCGTCTTAACCAATATTCCGGAAGAATTATATGAAGCAGCCCGGTTGGACGGAGCGGAATATTGGACGCTGATGTGGAAGATTGCCTTTCCGCTGATGTTGGACTTCATTGGCGTGGTAATTATCCTCCAGTTCCTTTATATCCTCTCTGGAGCAGCACAAAATGTGATCCTTTTGACACAAGGTGGGCCGGGTAAGGCGACGTTAACTCTCGGATACTATCTTTACAACCAGGCATTCCTCACCCAGCGGCTGGGCTATAGCCAGTCGATTGCCGTATTGATCTTTTTTGTAGGCATCGTAGTCATACTCATGATCCGCCGAATTACATCACGATTATCAAACTGATGGGGGAACAATGCTAAATGCCTGGGTGTCACAGATCAACCAAAAGATGAGGAATACATCCAGCCTCTTCCTCGCCGGTGGATATTTCTTTTCGATTATCTATGCCCTGGTTATCATTATCCCCCTCTACTTCGTCGTAATTTCTGCATTTAAGAATAATGCAGAGATCCTAAAGACGCCGCTGGCATTTCCCGCCGTGCTTGATTTTAGGAAATTTATCCAGGCACAGGCAAACGTCAATTTACTACACGCAATTCTGATTTCAACAGTAGTGACTATCGGGGCTGAGCTGGTTACCTTTCTCTTAGCATTCCCAGCCGCGTACGCTGTTGCACGCATTCATACCCGCCTATCCGCAGTTGTGGAAGCCATTTTCGCCATTGGGTTTCTGATCCCTGGACTTGCGATTCTGATGCCAATCTACTTGATGACTGCCAGGGCTGGTTTACTATATCATCCAATTGCCCTGATAATCATATACCCAGCGTTTAATTTGCCACTAGCGATGATTCTACTGGCCGGTTTCATGCGGAGGCTCCCGCGGGAATTGGAGGAAAGCGCTGTGATGGATGGCGCCAATGTCCTCCAAATCATTTTCTATATTTTCCTTCCACTCAGTACGCCTGGCATTATCACCGTCCTGGTTTTAAACTTTATCAATATCTGGAATGAGTACCTGTTTGCATTGATACTTATGGATTCAGACAACCGGACGGTGCAGCTTGCTACCGCTCTGCTCAGGGCAAACCAGCGGTCAGTAGATTATGGCTTGATTGCGGCTGGGGTACTGATGAGTATGATTCCAGTCTTTTTGGTGTTTATTTTCTTCCAGGAAAAGATCATGAATGGCATGCTCGCTGGTGCGATAAAAGAATAAACGACCTCCCACATTTAGAATTCCCTTCCAAAGATAATGGAAATTTTTAAGGATCAATTTATGCCGAATCACCCTGCTTTCCTCAAAACCCATGGAGATCGCATCCAAAACCTAGCTGGTCAGTTTGTCACCCTCCAAGGCACAGGCCTGGGCGGGTGGATGAATATGGAAAATTTTATTACCGGTTTCCCGGCGACCGAAACCGCCTTCCATCAAGTGGTTTACCGCGCCCTGGGGGATGAAAAAGCCCGTTTCTTATTCGATCGCTATCTTAATTACTTCTTTACCGAAGAGGATGCCAGGTTTATCCTCTCCCTAGGTCTCAACTCCATCCGTCTCCCGTTTAATTACAGACATTTTGAAGATGATATGAATCCGTTCGTCCTGTGTGAGGACGGTTTCAAGAAACTTGACCGTGTTATTGAAATTTGCTCCAGAAATGAGATTTATACCATCCTGGATTTACATGCCGCCCCCGGTTTCCAGAATCAGGACTGGCATTCAGACAACCCAACCCGGCAAGCGTTTTTCTGGCAATTCAAGCATTTCCAAGACCGTGTAGTCTGGCTTTGGGAATTGATCGCCGACCACTACAAGGACAATCCCTGGGTAGCGGGGTACAATCCTCTAAACGAGCCATCCGACCCCTCCGGAGCATCATTAGACCAGTTTTACCATCGGGTAGTTGATGCAATCCGCAAGATCGACCCGGAACATATCATTTTCCTTGAGGGAAACCGGTTTTCGCAAGATTTTTCCGTGCTCGGACCACCCATAGCAAATGTCGTCTACACGTTGCATGACTATGCTGCACCTGGATTTATAAATGGGGGGCCATACCCAGGGATTACTCGAGGAGAATATTTTGATAAAACGTTTTTACGGGACAAGCTTATTAAGAACTGCCAATATATGTTGGAAAACCAGACTCCCATATGGGTTGGGGAATTTGGACCAGTCTACACAGGCATCCCTGAACAAGATGAGATGCGATACCAGCTGCTAGAAGACCAGATCTCGATCTACCAGGAACTCGGTGCAAATTGGTCTATCTGGACCTATAAAGACATCGGGTTGCAAGGCATGGTAAGTCTCTTTCCAGACACAAAATGGATGCAGAAGATCCAACCGATATTAGAGAAGAAAGCTGTCCTGGGAGTAGATTCTTGGGGCGGGGTAGATCGAAATATCCGCCACATTATGGAACCGATCGAGCAGGCCTTTGCTGAATTCTTCCCGCAATATCGTCCATTCCCTTTTGATGCCCAATGGCAAATCAACCGGACAGTTCGCCACATCCTCCTGTCCGAGCCTCTCGTCGAAGATTTTTATCCCCTTCTAAACGGCCTGGACTATGATGAAATCGATGAGCTCATGGCGAGTTTTCAATTCAAGAACTGCTGTCCTCGCCAAAAACTTTGCCAGATTATCAAAGAAGGAACTGCTCCATTAAACCCCTAAGGGTAGGTTACCAATATTAACATTTGAGGAATCTATGCCGGGAATTACAAAATCTCGAAGCGCAGAGTTGAACCAGGATTTCCAAAAAATCCTGCAAATATTGAGAGAGTGCCCTGGGGTTGATAAAAATATATTGGTCCCCCCGGAAGAATTTACATACCGACAAAAGGTCACCTGGCAAGCAATTGACCGAGCGGGTCTGGATGCGGGTTTTGTGTTTTCCGACGAACATTACAATGGCGACGTGCCTTACCTTGGGGGTAACACGAACCTGACGATCGAGCAGGTGGCTGGTGTGATTGGCATAAATGGCTTTCACCTGGTTGCCGGTCTTGAGGGTGGGTACGTCTCTGAGCAATTGGCCAGCCGTGCCAATGCCAGGGTCCATAAAGTTGAGCTTCTGCAGCTCGCCGACGAAAGATACCCGATCCGGGCAGAGCGGCTGGAAGATGTTCTCGAGGAAGCCGCTGGGAAGCGGGTTAACCGCATTGGCTTACTTACCCCCAGGCAAGTGGTCCCGGATGGAGTCGTCTCCCAATTGGAAAAGATTGTTGGAAAAGATAATGTTGTGGACTTGCAAGAGGCCTACCAGCGTATTCGTTACGAGAAATCAGATATCGAAATGGCTCTCACCCGAGATGCCTCGATCATAGCTGATGCAATGATGCGTTGCATGCTGGCAGTCATTCGCCCTAGCCTGTTAGAGACGCAGGTAGCAGGTTGGGCGTACTGGGCAGCCAAGGAACTTGGATCAGAAGAAAATGGGTGGGATGTTATGGTCACCAGCGGTGAAGCAAACCGCACGCTGATCGGGAAAGCCCTCAACCAGCCCATCCTTGCGGGAGATTTTGTCCACTTGGGAGTTGCCCCAAAGCGGGATGGGCTGAATGCCTGTGTTCGGCGTTCTCTGGTTGCGGTCGAAAATCCTTACCAAGTAACCTCAAGCCAGCAATACTGGTTCGATTTTATCGAGCAGGCATATCAGGTTGGGGAAGAAGCTTACCGAAAGGTTGCAGAAGAAGATCTCCCCGCATTCTTACAGGAAAAAGCTCTGGTGGATTTATTTGCCTCCTTTAGTGGCGAGGTGTCTGGTCGCTATGGAAAACCGATCCAGCTAGATGCACTTAAACCTTACACCGGCACTCATAATGCCGGGTACACCGAATGCCAGGAATTTTTTGGCGCCATCACCATGGATTCAACCGAGCCTCTCGGAAATCAAATCATCACCATGCTGGATGTGGCGCTAAGAGGCATCGGAGACCATTGGGATGACATTATCCTGCCAGATCTCGATTACATCGTCATTGAGAACACACTGGGTAAGTTCGGTAATCGGGTTGAGAACTTTAATCATTTACCATTAAATGTGCAATCTCTTGTTGGAAAAGGTTTATAGTGGAGGGAAAATTGACGGAAAGGGTGTCAGCAGAGCATGTGGCAAAATTAGAAGAGGCAGCCTATCAAATCCGCCGCCTTTCTCTCGAAATGATCACATATGCGAGGTGGGGACACCCGGGGGGGTCGCTCTCGATGGCCGAGATCCTTTCAGTGCTCTATTTCCACATAATGAATATTGATGCAGACAACCCGGATCGAGAAGACCGTGACCGGCTGATTTTATCAAAAGCACATGCATCCCCTGCTCTTTATGCTGCCTTGGCGCTGAAAGGGTTCATCACTATCGAAGAAATCTATACGTATTGCGAGCCCGGCGGTTTGGAGGGTCATACCGATCGGACCCACACGCCTGGGGTTGAAGCCTCGGGCGGCCCTCTTGGAATGGGCCTTTCAGTGGCTGTAGGATGTGCGTATGGGCTCCGCTTGAAGGAGAATCCACGATCACGAGTATTTTGCGTATTGGGCGATGGGGAGCTAAACGAAGGCAATATCTGGGAGGCGGCAATGTCGGCCGCTCATTTCCATCTCGACAACCTGATAGCCATCGTTGACTATAACAAGGTCATGGCGAAGGGGTTTGTCTGGGACTTGATGAATATAGAGCCTCTGATTGATAAGTGGAGTGCGTTCGGTTGGGATATTCTTCAAGTGGATGGCCACGATATCGAAGCCCTTTGTGACACTTTTTACCAGGCCAGGTGGATTAAACCGCGCGGAAAACCTCTTGTCGTGATTGCACACACCGTGAAGGGTCGTGGTGTTGAAATTGCGGAATTTAATTATAAGTGGCATACCCATGCACCCGAACCCGAGATTGCCGACCAAATGTTGCGAGCCCTCTCCAAGCAGTACCACCGCCCGGAGCTCGGCTATAGCAGACTGGACGATGTCCACGAAAAGGAATCCTTTTATGGCGGAGAGTAAAACTGTTGAATTGCGGGATGTTTTTGGCCAAACCCTGGTCGAGTTGGGCAAAGAATACCCGCAATTGCTCGTTCTGGATGCGGACCTGCACACCTCGTCGAAATCTGGCTATTTCAGAGCCGCTTTCCCTGACCGTTTCTTGCAAGTGGGCATCGCTGAACAAAATTTGTTCGGGATTGCGGCAGGTCTGGCTCTGGAAGGATTTATCCCCATTCCCTCTACGTTTGCCGCCTTTGCGGCACGCCGTGCTCTGGATCAGATCGCGATTTCGATTTGCTATCCGGGCCTCAACGTCAAAATCCCGGGGTCTTATGTTGGATTACCAACCAGTCGCGCCGGGGCTTCGCACAATTGCATTGAAGATATTGCAATTATGCGGTCTTTACCCAATCTGAAGGTAGCCGATCCGGGAGATAACGCGGATATCCGGGCAATCATGCGGGCTTCCTTAAAGGTAGACGGTCCGGTGTATTTTCGAGTAACCCGTTCTATCTTTCCGGATCTCTTCAGTCCTAAGCATACATTCGAATGGGGAAAAGGCGAGATTCTCCGCTCAGGGAAGGACGTCAGCCTGTTTGGTACAGGCATGATGACGGGCCTGTGTATGAAGGCGGCTAACCTATTGGAGAAGGTTGGGATCGATGCCGAAGTAGTGCATCTTGCTTCGATCAAACCCATCGACACCGAGCTAATCTTTGCCTCTGCCAGCAGGACCGGGTGTGCTGTGACTGCCGAAAATGCCACGATTATTGGCGGGTTCGGGGCAGCGGTGGCTGAAGTCCTCGCAGAATCCGTTCCTATCCCTATGGCTCGAATTGGGGTACGGGACCGTTTTGTCAACAGTGGAGGCACGGGTGATCTATTTCGAATCCACCAAATGCTCCCTGAAGATATCGCCCAGGCAGCCCAAACAGTTTTGTTACGGAAGTCCAGGATGCTAGCTTGATAGATGATCTGTCACCTCTTACCAATAACCCAGTGGCGCAATCTCCTTTACTCGACGCGATGCGCCTTTTTTCCGATTACATCCACGTCACCGGGATGGCACATACTGAGCCAGAACTCCACGGTGACCCGCGCCTGGTAGGAAAGCGGCTCGGACTTCTGAATGGCTCCTCGTGGATCACATTATGGGCGAACTACTTCGGACGGATCTACCTTCCTGGGGTGCATTTGATAAACGCCGGGAATGAAGCTGTTCAGATTAATTTCATGGAGGCATATTCTGCCGGTCTGCCAACCCCTCCAGTTTCTAATATCCGCGCCTTCCAACGCTACGCTGTCGATTTAGTTGAGCTTGGAGATGTCGATGCCGTCTTGATCACATGTTCTACAATGAACAAGTCATATCCCTTGGTCCAGGAAGCTCTCTTACCTTATGGAATCCCGGTGTACCAGATTGATCACCCGATGATGGAACAAGCAGTTAATCATGGCGGTCGCATCCTGGTTCTCGCTACCCATGGCCCAACCGTGGAAAACACGCAAAGCCTACTTCGGGAGGTGGGAGCCGAGCTTAAACGAAATGTAAGTTTTACTGGCGGATTGGTTGAAACCGCGTGGGATTGCCTTTCGAAAGGCGACGTTGCCGGACATAATGCGGTTTTGGCAGACGCGATCCGTGAAAAAATGAAGACCGAGCAAATAGGATCAGTAGTCCTGGCCCAACTCTCTATGTCCGTTTTCCTGTTATCATACCCAAATCCAATCGCTGAATTTGGGATCGAAGTCTATTCAAGTGGGCAATCTGGTTTTGAATACGTCCGGGAAACGTTTATCGCTGAATAAATTCTAAAATCTGCTAGCAACCAAAATGAAAGGAGAACTACATGACCAATCATCTTAATCTAAAAACTAGATATTACCGGCTATTTCCATCCACTGGTTACCTCGGGTATGGGTATGAGGACTATGAAGCCGAATACGGCCGGTCAGCCTTCCTGGTTATCGATGTGTATGGGCTTGGTTTTCACCCAGATGATCCACTGCCGGCTTACAGCAAGGATGGGCACTCTACCGGGGAACGCCCTGCGCTGGCATGGCTGAATAGCTCTCTTCACGAGGATCGGATCATTAAAACGGCTCTTCTTCCCGCCTTAAACGCCGCTAGAGAGATTAACTTGCCTGTTATTTACTTGAATAACAGCGCGCCAAAAATCGGATTAAGGTATTCTGAATTTGGAAAGGTGCTAAAACGCCAGCTAAACACCGATATGGAGCACATGTTTGCCGAAGATGGGATCGATCCTAAAGAGTATCATTATGGCGAATCGGACCATGTAAAAATCTCTAAACTATTAACCCCCCGCGAAAATGAATATTTTATCCGTAAGCACGTATATAGTGGTTTCGTGGGAACCCGGTTGGATCTCTTGCTCCGTTACCTGGATATTAAGAACCTGTTCACAGTGGGCTTCTCAGCGGATGCCTGCCTTATGACCACGATCATTGATGCGCTTTGGCGTAATTACAAGGTGATCTTGTTGCGCGACTGCACTCTAGCCAACGACTTCCCCGAAGAGCAGGCTGAGCTCTTGGGGACACAGCGTTTGGTGAAGATGATGGAATCCTTGTACTGTGTGTCGGTCACCTCTCAAGAGTTTATCGAGGCAACCAGAGAGTACGAGTCAGCTCAGGCAAAAACTGCACTCGAGCCCGAAGTAGTTTAATAGATAAAGTCCGACCGCCTATCGGGCAGGCGACTATTGACCAATAGAACCTAATATTTCGCTGGTATCCCGACATGCACATCAATCCAAGGCGTGCCCATTATGTGTTTAGCTCCCATTGGGATCGAGAATGGTACCTGACCTTTCAGAATTTTCGATACCATCTCGTGCAGTTATTCGATCAGGTATTGGAAGCATTCATAAAAGGCGACCTGCTTGGCCCATTTGTTACCGATGGGCAAGCCATTTTGTTAGAAGATTATCTGGAAGTACGCCCCGAAAAGCGCGAAATAGTCCAGCAATTTCTCCGTCAGGGTAAGCTCGTCGCTGGTCCCTGGTATGTAATGCCGGATGAATTCATTGTATCAGGCGAGGCGCTGATCCGAAATCTGGAATTGGGCAGGCAGCTGGTAAGGACGCTAGGAGGAAAGCCATCGAACGCGGGTTTTGTATGCGATGTTTTCGGTCATAATAGCCAATTACCTCAAATATTGAATGGCTTTGGGATTAAATTTGCATATCTATGGCGCGGCTCTAATGCCATAGAATGGCGAAATTTCCGCTGGCGCGGTGCAGATGGTACAGAAATAATTTGTTACCGGTTCGGACCAGCGGGGTATTGCGATTATGCGATGAAGATCCGCCATGTGACAGACCGTGAGCTTCCTTTCGATCCAAATATAACCAGCGAGGAACTCAGAGCATATTTATCCAACGAAGCTGCGATGACAGAAGTAGATCCCATCCTGGTCTTCGATGGAGGAGATCATTTGCACTGGGATATCGATACCTATTCGATCATCACGCAAAAAGAACTGGCGCTTGATCCTCCTATTGAAATCATTCATTCATCACTGGATGAATACCAGGCAGAAGTGTTGTCACAAGTCGACCGGATCACACCCCGAATTGAGGGAGAGCTGCGCGAGCCCGGGTTTTACCCTGTCACCCAAGATCAGCAAGATGTGATCCCTGGTGTTTTATCCAGCCGGGTTTGGATAAAACAGATGAATGCGAAATGTCAAACTGCCTTATGCCATTGGGCAGAGCCGCTCTGTGCGCTGACTTCTTCAATATTTGTTGATCAAAAAGGGGAACGAGGGTTTATCGATATTGCCTGGAAATGGCTGCTGCAGAACCATCCGCATGACTCAATTTGTGGTTGCAGCATCGATGCGGTACATGAGGATATGTGCTATCGTTTCGCCCAGAGTCTGCAAATTGCTGATACAGTAACAAAGAACATGATGCTGCGGGTAAGTGCCAGCGTCGCAGACAACCTGGAGGCGGATGACTTACGGATTACCCTTTTTAATCTGCTTCCTTTCCCTTTAGACCAGACGGTTGAGTTGAATGTCGACATTCCAATTGAATGGCCAAAATATAAGGATTGGTATAGTCCCGAACTCAAGCCGGTTTTTCGATTGTTCGGGCCTGAAGGCCAGGAAATCGAATATCAATTGTTGTCGCAAGAACCTGATCACACGAGGATTTATCTATCGGACAAGTTCATGCCTGAGGTTCGAAAGGTGAACTCTGTATTCATAAGCCTTCCAATTTCTATTCCAGCGACTGGCTACACGAGTTTAATTGCCCGCGCTGAAAAGAAAGGCGAAGCAGTCCGTTTTTCAACAAAGTCTTCCCTGAAGGTTAGTGACCATTCAATTGCAAACGATCTTCTCCAGGTTGAAATCGAACCGAATGGCAGCCTTACGTTGATTGATCTACGAACAGGGCATACCTATCGTCACTTGATGAGCTTCGAGGATGGGGCTGACATTGGGAATGGCTACAACTACCGGTCGCCAGCTTCAGATCAGATTTTTTATTCAACAGCCAGTCAGTCTGATATCGCCTTAATCCACAATGGACCTTATATCGCATCGTTTCTCGTGAGAACATTGATAAGGATTCCTGACGAGTTCGATTTTAAATCGATGAAGCGTTCTTCTCAGTGGACTGATTTAACCATCGAGAGCATCATCAGTTTACGTCCGGGAGCTAATTTCGTTGAAATTGAGAACACTATCTACAACAATAGTAAAGATCATCGCTTGCGCGTTCTCTTTCCATCCGATGCATCTTTAGCCTCGACCTACTTAACCGATACACCTTTCGACGTCGTTCAGCGACCAATTTCATCCCCCGAGAATACTCACTTATATCGAGAGCCAGATCCCTTAACGCGACCCCAGCAGAGTTGGGTTTCGGTAAACGATAATAAATTTGGGCTGGCGGTAATTGCACCCGAGCTGATGGAGGTGATGGTTCAAGATCTTCCTGAAAGGCCGATTGCGCTTACATTATTTCGGAGCACCAGGAATACGGTCTTTACGGATGGTGAGCCAGGCGGCCAATTGTTAGGACCTCTTCATTTCAAATATGATCTATTGCCAATTCTCAGTGTTCCCGATCGAGCATTCCTTTTTCAGCTTGGACAGCGGTTATCCACAGGAGTGCGTGAGGTACAGATAACGAAGAAAGATTTGGATAATTATCGAGGTAACCACATCCTGCCACAATCGTTGGAATTCATTAAAATTGATGGGAATGTCGTCGTCACGAGTATAAGGCAAACAAATTCTGGGTTGGAAGTCCGCATTTTCAATCCAAATATGGATGTGGCCAAAGCGACTATTGAGCTGTCAAAAGATAACCCGGAATTTGTCACTTTAGAAAACGCTGAACTCGTAGA